>Ga0182024_10007285_pt1 | contig 23896 bp, 27 predicted proteins | sample P32metaG_FD_120480 | JGI IMG/M metagenome (GOLD analysis project Ga0182024, IMG submission 120480) | Permafrost microbial communities from Stordalen Mire, Sweden - P3-2 metaG (Illumina Assembly) | ecosystem: Environmental > Terrestrial > Soil > Wetlands > Permafrost | place: Sweden: Stordalen... | reverse complement strand
GTGGGCCAGTCTGTGCCGACGAGCTTCTCCTGCACCGAGGGCGCAGAAGGGCCCGGCATCGAATCGTGCACGGACTCCCACGGCGGCTCCGGGACCTCGGGGACACTCGACACCTCCACCGTCGGCCCGCACACCTACACGGTTACCGTGACCAGCAAAGACGGCGAGACGGGGACGGCTTCGATCAACTACACGGTCGCGGCGGCGCCGACGGCGGCGATCAGCTCTCCGGTCACCGGGGGCACCTACACCCAGAACGCCGTCGTGAAAACCGCATTCTCGTGCGCTGAGGGTGCCGGCGGCTCGGGCATCGAATCGTGCACGGATTCGCACGGCGGGTCTGGCACCTCGGGCTCGCTTGAAACCTCCACTGCGGGCGCGCATACCTACACGGTGACCGCGACGAGCAAAGACGGACAGACCGGCGAAGCGAGGATCGAATACACCGTGGTCGCCCCCGTGGTGGTCCCTGTGGTTGCTCCCGTGGTCGCCCCCGTTATTGCGGCTGCGAAAGCGTCGAGCACCACCGTCGTCGCTCCCTCCGACTTGCTGGTTACGTCCAAGGCGTGTGTCAGTCAGCGCAAGCTCACGATCCACGTGGTCAGACACTTGAATGGCATGAAGATCACGAGCGCGAAGGTGCTGCTCGCGGGTCGTGTGGTGGCCAGTCTGAACGGTCCGCATCTGATCGCCCACCTAAGTTTCGCAGGGCTCAGGAGGGGCGCGTTCAAGGTCACGATCGTGGCAAGGACCTCAGCCGGCAGCACACTGACGGCGTCGATGATCATTCACACCTGCCGTTAGCGGGAAAGGCTCAACCGCGCGAGCTTGACAAGCGTCGCTCTCCCGCGCGCGGGAGCTGCGGACCCGCTTTTGGTGATCACCCCGCGCTGCGTGCTTGGGCCTGTTTGCACAGCTCGGTCAGGCTGATCGCTTCGATCGGGGGCGTGAGGCGGTAGCTCTCAACTCCGGGGTAGACGATTAGTGCGCGTTGTGGTTCCAGGTCGGCGAGGGCGGAGTGAAAGCCGCGCTCGGGGGTTGGTGTGAGGCTACGCTTGATCTCCACTGCCCACTCCTCGCCGCCGGGCCATCTGAGGACGAGGTCGATCTCCGCGCCGTTGCTTGTGCGGTAGAAGCTCCCCTCGACTTGTCCCCCGCCCGCCCCGGCCGCGGCGAGCAGGTTCTCGATCGCCATGCCCTCCCAGCTTCCCCCGGCGATCGGGTGTCCGAGCACCGCCTCCTTGTCAGCCAGCCCGAGCAGGGCGTGTACGAGGCCGCTATCGCGTACATATACCTTCGGTGAGCGCACAAGCCGCTTGCCTGCGTTTCCCAGGCGGGGGGCCAGGCGCCGCACGAGCAGCAGGTCGACCATCAGATCGAGATAGTGAGCGATCGTCGGCCCGCTCACGCCGAGTCCGCGTGCGAGCTGCGCCGCGTTGAGCAGGCCGCCCTGGTGGTGCGCGAACATCGTCCATAGCCGTCGCAGCGTCTCGGCCGGGATCCGCGGGCCCAGCTGTGGGATGTCCCGCTCCAGGTATGTGCTGATGAAGTCCTGGCGCCAGCGCAGGCTGATCGCGTCATTCTTTGCGAGGAAGCTGTCCGGGAAACCACCTCGAACCCACAGTTGGTCCAGTTGCTCCTCGCCCACCTCGGTGACGTCGAACGGCGCGAGCTCGACAAACGCGATCCTTCCCGCCAGGCTCTCACCCGACTGCGCCAGCAGCTCGATCGCGGCGGAGCCCAGCAGCAGGAACCTGCCGGTCCCGGAGTCCTCGCGCCTGGCTTGGTCGATCACGCCGCGCAGCGTCTCGAACAGGCCGGGCGCGCGCTGGATCTCATCGAGAATCACGAGCTCCCCGGCATGGTCGGCGAAGTACAGCTCGGGCTCAGTCAGGCGAGCCCGGTCCGTCGCGGACTCCAAGTCCAGATAGACCGACGGCCGCCCGGCGGCGATCTCCAGGGCAAGCGTGGTCTTCCCGGACTGCCGCGGGCCGAGCAGGGCAACAGCCGGCGCCTGGCCCAGCAGCGCAGCGACTTCAGCAGCTACCCGTCTCTCGATCATCCATGCAATTATAAACCTCTACTTCAGATTTACACGGATAGTGACCAGGTAGAGCGGCGCGCCCAAGGCTCTGGCGTCCGCGCCCTAGCGCCGCAGCGTCTCATGGTTCTTCGCTGTCTGCGGGTGCGGGTGGCTACTTGCGCCGCCGGCGCACGGGCGGTGGGCAGGGGACGGTCGTAGAGGCGCTCGCCTGGGAGCCGTCCTGGAAGGCGAAGGAAGCGCTGAACGGAAAGCCGCCGTGGGGGCAGTGTTCAGGCACGCCGATGCCGAGCGGATGGAAGGGCTTAAGCTTGCCGTGCACATGCTTGTAGTAGGTCAGCCCGCTGGGACCGATCATCGCGTTAACGCTGACGATCGAGACGTCCGAGCCGCCCGGCACGCTCGCGACCGGCGGCACCGCAGTCAGGAGCTGCGAGCCGAACACGCCCGAGTCGGGTAGCACTTCGCCCTGGAACACGAGCTGCGCGGACACGGGCGCCTTGCCGTTGGCGTAGAACAGCACGACCATGTTGCCCTTGCTCGTCGGCGGTCCCGACACGGCCTGGATTTCGGGAATCTCCTGGCCGGAGCCGGTACCGAACGGGACTTCGACGAACGCATTGCCGGAGCCCAGGCGCGAGTTCGGCGGACAGCCCGCCACGCCCTCTGCCAGCAGCACGGCCGGCTGGCAGATCGCCAGGCCGAGCGTCGTCAGCGTGTAGTTCATCCCTGCCGGGATATACAAGGCGATGCTCGCCAGCGGCGGCGGCGCGAGCCCTTCGCTGGTCTGCAGATGAAAGCCATAGGAGATCGTCGTTGACGCACCCAGCCTGTCGGGCGAGAACGACGCATGCAACGAAGCCCGCTCAGAGGCCGGCGCCGCCAGGGCCGTCGTGGCGCCCAGAGACAACGCGCATAGGAGCAGCGTGGTGATCGCGGCGGTCACGATTGCGATGCCTTTACGCACAGTTATCCTCTCCCGAGATACTACTTCCCCCACTACGTTAGAACGCTTCGCTCAGCCTCAGCACCGTCTTGCGTTGCGATTCCCGCTAACACGAGGTTCCCGACGATTGCTGGCGCCACGCCTATATCCGCGGCGGCGAGATTTCGCCGTGCTTTAGGTGCTGCGTTTAGGTTCGTCCGCGGGATGGCAAAGAGGGCGGACAGGCGCCGCAGGGAAATCGAGAGGTTCCGAGCGTCGAACGAGCCAGAGGAGGGCACAGCTCTCGAGAGCACCACAAAGCCCTCGATACCCGGCAAGGCAAGCGAGCAGCCGCAAGCAGCCGGCGCGAAGACACGCACGAAGAAGACCGCGAAGCATCCGAAATCACTGACCGCATCCCTCGTCGAGCTCGCCGCGATCGTGGTGATCGCCATCCTCCTGGCGCTGCTCATCCAGGCGTTCATCGTCAAGCCCTACAAGATTCCCTCCGGCTCGATGGAACCGACGCTGGCGGTGGGCCAGCGAGTGCTGGTGAACCGCATCGGGATGAACGTCAACGGACCGCACGTCGGGGAGATCATGGTGTTCCACCCTCCCAAGGGCGCCGAGCAAGAGATCTGCGGGCCGGTGCCTCATAGGGTCACCCTCGGCGGGGCGCCCTGCTCGCAGCCCGTGCCCGAAGAGGACACCGGCGTCAACTTCATCAAGCGGATCGTCGCCGGCCCCGGCGATGAAATCTACGTCGGGGAAGGGCACGCTTACCTCAGAGAACCGGGCAAGAAGACGTTCGTTCGCGAGCACGACCCGTACATAAAAGAATGCGGTGGCGTGCGGGAGTGCAACTTCCCGACCCCGATCAAGATCCTGCCCGGGCATTGGTTCATGATGGGAGACAACCGGGGCGAGTCCGACGACAGCCGCTTCTGGGGGCCGGTGCCCGCTAGCTGGATCATCGGAGGGGCATTCTTCACCTACTGGCCCCCCGACCGCATCGGACTACTTTAATTACCGGTGATTATCGGTAATGCAAAAGCCGATTCATGCGAGTGAGGGCGATGGTACAGTGAGATTCACCCGGTGGGAGCGGTGTACTCCTTGCAGAGTTCGACGATATAGCCAGCGGAGCATTCCGTCTCGGCTTTCAGCTTCGCCCTGATTTCATTGTTGTACTTGAGTATTGGCTCCTGCGAGCTCTGAGAGGTGAGGAATTCTTTGATCCGCGCCTTGGCGGAAGCAAAACTCGGCTGGGCGGCCGGGGTGACCGACTTGACTTCGAAGACATAGTAGGTGCTCGTCGCCTTGGCCGGCCCGGAGAGGACCCCCGTCTTGGCGGAGCAGATGTCTTCGATGATCGTGGAGGTCTGGGTGCCTTTGGCGCCGCCGGAGTGCTGACAGGAGACGATGGTGGGGGTCGCTTTTGTCGCGTGCTTCGCCGCGGCGGCCATCAGGCCACCTGAGGAGTGTTCCTTTGCTATCGCTTCGGCGATGCTCTGTGATTTCGTGCTCACGAACACAATCGAGCGCCGTTCTGCCTGCCCGTAGATCGGCTTGTGTTCGTTGAAGTACTTTTCCATTTCGCTCTGGCTGACCGGTCGGGACTTTGCGAACTTTTCGCGAACCTTCGCGTAGATGCGCGTCTCGAGCAGCTGGCTCTTCACTTCATCGGTGAGGTCGGCTGTGCCGCGTGCTTCGCCGAGGCCGAGTTCGCCGTAGCGCGAGCTTTTCGCGAGTTCCTTTTGCCTCGCTTCACGCGTCTTGACCTGCATCGCCACTTCGCTTTCACTGACCGTGACACCGAGTTCCTTGGCCTGCGCTTCATTCTGCAAGCGTCGGATCAGCGAGCTGATGGCCTGCTGTTTGAACGCTTTGTACTGCAGTTCGCACTGCTGCTTGAGCTGCGCGTCGGTTCTCGTTCGGCGTGAGCCCGCGAGCAGACCGGGCGTTTTCGCGCGTCCTTTGGACTGTTTGGCGATTCTTTCCTGGTTTGCCCGGATCAGTTTTTCGGTCTTTGCTTCTCTGCTCTTCACTGCGGCAATGCATCCTGAGTAGTCCGAGGAGTTGGCGATCAGCGACTTGATCGTGACCGGTGCGCTGACCCGCAGCTGATGGTTGTAAGCGACAGTGGTAATCGAGGTCCCATCGACCTTCGCGACGATGCCGCTGGAGAGGTGGGCTGGCTTGCCAATCTTCGGGAGCTGAGCACCGGCGGATTTCCCGGAGCGAGCTTGCGCGGCGGCGCTCGCGCTTGGCTGTCCAGACTGTGCCGCCGAGGTGCCGGCGACAGTCGAGCTGTTGGATTGGCTGGATGAGCCACCGCCGCAGCCGACCAGCAGGATGCTGGCCACCACCACGATGAGCAGGACCAGACTGCCACGTGACCGCATAACTACGGCCGCGAGTAACTCGCGTAGGTGACGGCCGCTTCACCCATCAGGAGTTTGCCTGAGCCGTACTCCTCCTCGGCGAGGGAGGGTTGGAAGCCGGGGGTGAGGGGGATCTTCTTGGAAAGGGCATACAGCGTGAACTGAATCGTGGAGGTCTTGCCGGCTGGTGGGCAGATCCCGCCATAACCGCTCTTGCCCTGGGTGTCTGAGCCGACGATCCCGTCTTCGGGGGTTTGACCGGCCGCGACGCCTTTCGAGCTCGGGTTGATGTCACCGACGAACCAGCGGATGCCGGATGCGGGGCCGGTGGCGGAGTCATCGATCATGATCAGCACGAGCGCGGCGGCCTTCGCGGGCACGTTGCTCCATTCAAGCGGCGGTGAGATGTTCGAGCCGTCGCAGGTGTACTGCTTGGGGAGCGCCCCGCCCCGTTCAAACGCGGAGCTCGTGATCGCCATCGCACCAGACCGGGGCGCAGGGAGCTCGCCGCCGGAGCTCGAGGCGCCGGACGTGGAAGGGTGCGCGACGCTGGAGTGGGAGGACTTCGAGGAGCTGGATGTGGATGAGCTCGAGGAGCTGGACGACGGGCTCGATGAGGAAGAGGGAGAGGAGGAGCTCGACGGGGGATTCGTGGCCGCGAGGTCTTCGGGCTTGCCGTGGTACTCCGAGCAGTCTTCCATCACGTAATCGGGGGTGCAGGTAGTGAGGGCTTTCCAGTGACGATGGAAGGCTGGTTCGAAGCTCGCGATGACGGCCTTGCGCTGCGCGCCGCTCTTGCCGGCGGCGAGGAGCGCGGCGATCCGCGACTCGAGCAGTTCGACCTTCACGCGCGCGAGCAGGTCGGCTTCGGTCTCGTCTGCCTTGGCGAGGAATTTTCCTAGCGCGCCAGCCTTTGGAAAGCTCTGCTTGGAGATCTGGGCAAAGCGCTGCTTGACTTCGGCTTCGGAGACCGCGAGCTTGCGCGCGGCGGCCTCGCCGATCACCCATTGGGAGGTGATCAGGAAGCTGAGCGCCCGGTGGCTGGCATTGGTGCTCGTGCCGCCTGCCCGCTCGACAGCGAGCCAGTGCTCATAGCTGGACTTGGAGATCGGGACGCCGGCGACGGACGCGACCGCGTCAACGCTGGAGCTGGAAGCCGGAGCCTCTGCGGCGGCGGGCGAGCTCGGGATCGCCGAAGAGGTGGCTGTGGTAGCCGACGAGCCGCCGCCACAGCCCGCGAGCAAGGCGGTGACCACCCCAAGGAACAACGTTAAACCGACGCGCATACGCTTAGAAACCCCTCTCCCTCTCTAGACCCATAACGAACCTAATCAACCCACCTAAAGCCCAGCAAAAAACCGGTCGCGTTACCCCAGTTGAGCGATGGCCTGTACTTCGCCCTGCGGGACTCGGTGTCTCGCGATGACTTGCCCGCTCTGATCAGGGACGAACGCGATCGAGCTTCTCCGCGGCCGCTCGGAAGGCGCGCTGACGGGACGCAGGCCAACCTGTCGGAGCTGGTCGGCCAACCACCCGAGAGCAAGGTGTAAAGCGTTGGTTTGAAGGTTTGTTACAGCTGTAGAATGAAGCCATGAGCAAGCTGCCGCCCCCGTCTGATACCCCGCGCGTCTTCCTGCACGTTGGGACGCTCAGCGGGCTGGACGTGCTGACGGTTGGCACAGTCGCGCCTGGAGCCACCGTTCAACTCAAGGACGGATCAATCGGTGTGGTGATCAGCGTCAAGCGCGGGTGGCTGTCGCTGCGCCCCCGCAGCGCCCAAATCAAGCTGCAAGACGACACGATCACGAAGGCCTCCAGGCGGGACATAGCAGAGGTGCTTCGTGAAGCACCGCGACCCGACCGAGCAGCCCCGAGCCGGACGGCCCGCGCCGGGAGGACCAATGCCTATTACAATTCAGGCCATGACCGCTGAGCGTTACCCAATTCTGCTTCGTGCCCTGCGCAACGGCGAGATCACCGGATCGCACAAGCCGCTTGCGAGGAGCCGGACCCTGCGAACGATCGACCTCAGTCACCGCCTTCGCCCAAGACAACGCACCGGGGACCAAGCCATGACGCTCACGATCGCCGGCACCACCTTCGACCAGCACGAGTATGACGAGCACGGCGACGTGCTCTACCTCGGCGTCGGGCCGCCACGTGAGGCCGCCCGCACGATCGCGACTCCCGAGGGCCACGCCGTCGACTACGACGAGACCGGCGCCGTGATCGGCATGACCCTCGTCAACGTGCAGTTTCTCCTCGACCGCGACGGCATGCTCACGCTCAGCCTTCCCCCGGTGCACATCGCGGCCGAGGCGCTCGCACCCGTGCTCGTCGCCGGCTGACCAGGCAAGTCGTGGCTGGTTGGGTGGCGTTCTCGCGGCAGGTTTTTGACGAACACACTGAGGCGGACCCAGGGCGTCATACTCATCCTCGAAAGCCCCGGTGGACCGCTGACCTCGGTCATGTCGCCGGGGCTAAGTGACTTCATTTAGGACAGCTGCGGTCGCGCTATGGGATGTGCCGGCTGCTTGCGCGACTTCCTCTTGGGTGAGACCGAGCTCGAAGCGGCGCGCGGCCTGTATCTCGGCTGCTTAGGTCGTGCGGAATAATGCCTCGAGCTCTCGCCGTGCAGATTGCGCCCAGGTAAGCTTCGCATCCAGCACGAGACCTTGCTCCTCGGCGAGCAGACGCGCGACGAGACCGCCGTTTGCCTCGACGGTCTCATTGGTTCTTTCCCAAGTACGCGTCGTAGGTTCGCTCGAACCGCTTCGCGAGCTCATAGGCATAGCTCGGACGCTTGATCACGAGCCCCAGCAGCGACCAGTTGACCTGCGAATGCATGGGCGGCGTCTGCCGCCCTCCGGACTTCCCCTCTCCCATGGTGCACAGCGTAACGAACGGGCGCCGTCGCCACGCCGATCGCGACTGCCTGTTTCCATACTCCTGACGCGTTGTCGCTGTCTCAGTCGTGAGCAGTTAGCTGCGTACGACTAAAAGGCATGCCACGCTCTGGCCTGGCGCCCTAAACACCAGCGAGGTACGGCGACGCAGAGGGGCGAACTTACTCGTCGTCGCAGCCATGCCGCCGATGCTAACCGCGAGGAGCACTTGCAAACCGACGCCCACGATGTGGACCGTTGCCGGAGAGTCGTACTCTTAGCGGATGTTGATTTCGGCAGAGGTTCTGTACAAGCCCTGGGAGAGGGCTTGAGCCCGAAGGAGGTGCTGGCGTGACGCTGACGTGCCCGATTTGTCTTATGCCTGTGGAGGGCGAGTTTCTGGAGCACCCGACGGTCAAGTGTCCTCAGGGTCACGAAGTCCCGCTCAAGACGGATCGACTCATGCCGGGCATCGAGCAGCTCGTGGAGTCGGACCAAAGCGCCGAAACGAGCATCAGCGAGGATATCACTCAATGGATCGTGGGTGCGATCATTCCGGTCTTGCACGAGATGGTCGACCGATTGAGCGTTGATCTGTCCGAGCCCGATCTCACGGCGGTCTCGACGGCCATTCTGAAGGCAGCCGTCGCCGGGGCGAGGCAAGGCATCGCGTTCTTGGGCAGTCTAGAGGACGGGCCCATCGTGACTTGGCGTGGTGATGCCAACTACGACGAATGGGCAGCGCGGTTCGGCGAGAGGGAGCCTGAGGACGAGCTAGAGTCGGACTGATGAGGCCGGTCAGCCGCGCATCGCTGAACAGCGTACGCCGCAGGTGGTAGAGCGGGGTTCCTCGCGCGCGGGCGCGCGCGTCTAACTGTCTGCCCCCGCAGCGGGCGCCAGCGGTGCTAGTTGTTGACGTATTCGTCAACAACCTGCATCGTTGCTCGCAATCACAGAGCAGGCCTTCTCCCAGCACGGGGTTTATCAATCTATCCGTGCTTTATCGTGGTTTATCAGAGGCGAGAGGTAGCGACCGGTCGGACACCGATACGTGTGGAACGTGGGGATCGATACGTGTGGAGCGTGGAATCGATACGTGTGGAACGTGGAATCGTCGGTGCGGGCCAAGAGCGGACCGATCAAAGATCGGCCAGCGCCAGGATTAAAGGCCCACCCGTTCCTGATCCTTGGGCTCGAGCATCCCAGCTCTGTGATCCGATTCCTGGCGGGCGGCCCGCTTCGCGGGACCGGGCGTTGGGACTCGGCTGATTGGGTCCCGCACACCCCGCAGTCGACTCAGCCATCCCAAGCTTTGAGTAGGTTGCTGTCCATGTCGGACACTCAGACCCGGACCGCTTTCGGCCCTTTCCATCGTCTACTTGCGCCCAGAGTTCAGGACACCGAGACGGTCGTCAAGCAGCTCCTCAGCGGAGAGGTCTGGGGAGGCCCTACTCGTTGGGGCAACTCCCCAACCGTGAAGGCCTACGCCGGCGCCCTCACACCGGGTGACAGCGGCATCGAGTTCTGGTCCTTCCAAGCACCCGAATCGCCCCACGCCCACCGCGTCTACTGGAGAACCGACGGCCCATTCGTTACGATCGACAACAGCAACGACGTAGCAAAGCTTCACGTCGCATTCGTCCGGATCACCCAGGATCTTCTACCCTAGAGTGGTGAGCACCGCCGCAATCAACTGGGACACCGAGGCGAAGATGCTGGGCGCCGATCCGACCGCCACACTCGCCCTCGATCGGTCCGCATGGGAGCGCCTCGGCGCGATCTTCACCGAAGTCGACGACGGTGACGGCGAGACACCCGGCCTCGCGACCGCCACAGTCCAAGTCGCCGGCGTCCCCGTCCAGTTCGGCGTCCTCTACTACAGCGGCGGCGACAGCACCTACCTCCTCCTCCCAGGGACAGATCCAGAGCGCCTCTCGACCATCGCATTGCTCGAGACCCTGCAAGCCGCACGGGCCTTGCGCATCGAGACAGATCTGCTCGACCTCGCCAACGGCAAGCCACCGCTCACGCTCGAGGACCGGGTCGCCGAGCTCGAGCGACAGCTCGCCGAGACCCAATCGGAGCTCACCGCACGCCGACGCCGGCCAACCAAACGACCCGGTAAACGGCCAGTCAGAAAAGCGGCGGCCAAGACGTCGAGATCCTCGATGCAGGGAACGTGAGGTAGCGACCCCTTTGAGATGCCGTCAGCGGGCGAGGACGTAGGCGCTCATTCCGGGGATCGTGAAGCGCAGCTCATCGCCTTCGACGGTGAGCGTTCCCGCTTTGATCAGGTCGTCGCGCACGCTCGAGAGCTGTTTCGGCGTGCGACCGAGCTGGTCGGCGACGGCGCGGGCGGTCGTGGGAGTTGCGGTGGCGGCGACGGACGCGAGGGCCGCCAGATAGCGCTTCTGGGTTGGGCTCGCCGCGCTCCAGCGGGCGGCGTAGAGCGTCGTCTAACCCGTCTAGGGTTGTCTAACGCGTCTAGGATCGTCTAGCGGCGGCGAGCCACATCGCCTCTACCCAGCCCATTTATCCCGCCACCTATCCCGCCATTTACCCCGCCACTTTGGCGGGATGGCGGGATAGGGGTCTCCACTCCTCCTGCTTGAGCTCCACGTGGGGCGCGGATTCGTTCGAGCTCACCAGATCGAGTCTGAACAGGCGGTCGTGCTTCTCCTCCCATAGACCCTCGAGCGACGCGAGGACCAGGGGTGAGTGGGTCGTCGATATCACCTGACTGCCTGCACTAGCACCAAGGCCTTGGAGCGCTTGCAGTATCGCCGGCAAGATGGCCCGCTGCCAGCGCGGGTGGAGGTGTGCTTCGACGTCGTCGATCAAGAGCGTCACCTGCTCTGCCGGCGGTTCTCCCCGCAGCATGTTCTCGAGTGCTTTGAACTCCTCGGAGCTTTGCAGTTTCCATACGCGCCAGTCCGCAATCAAGCCACAACACAGCTGCTGTTCGCCTTTGACGAGCCCATTCCAAACCTCATCGGAGTTGAAAAAGAACGCCGTCGGCCGTCGCCGATACGCCGGACTGTCTCCTTCGTCATCTGGTGGATCGTTGCGCGCCGGGTCCATCACGGTGAAGCTCCCATCGACACGTGCGTACACGACCAACCCGGATATTGGCGGGCGCCCTGAGTCGTGGAACCACCCTTGGCGCTGCACGCTGAAGTCGATGTCCGCTTCCACCGGTGCGGTCTTGCCGTCGATGCGGTAGCTAAGAGTTGCTTCTCGCTCGGCTCCCCTGTTCGGCAACGCCTGACCGGCGGCCCAGCTGCGAGTCAGCGCCCACCAGGCAACGTCCAGGAGGAACGACTTGCCCAACCCGCTATCGCCGGTGATGACATTGAGTCGATCGCCGAACTCAATCGTCAGCTGATCGCTCGGCCCGACGTTGCGCAGATCCAGGCTTCGGAGCATGGTTTGCCTATGCGGGAACGGCGTGCTTTGGGGACGTGCTCGTGAGCTTCTCGCCGAGCTCGAGGCCGGCGCGCATTTCCTCGCTCGAGGGCTCGTCGTGGATCAGTTGGTGGAGTGCTGTCGCGAGCTCGGGGCAGCCGAGCGTGACCAGCTGGTCCGCAAGCTCGCCGCGGCAGAGCGGGAACTCTCCGTTTGCGATCAACAACCACCGTGCGATCACGGTCAGTGCCGAACGATACTGCTCGCGAGCTGTTTCGACGTCGTCGCACTCAAGGACAAGTCGGGCCAGATTCAGGCCGCGACGAGCCTGGATGAGCTTGCGCTGCGCTGACGGTGCGAGGCCGCTCTCCTCCATATGACTGCATGCGGCCTTCAGGATCCCATTGTCGTGCAGGACGCACCCAAAGCGCAACGTCCACTGGATGTAGTCATCACCGGCGAGCAGTCGCTCCCAGAACGCCTCCGCGTTGGCGGCGTACACGTCGACGTCTTCGTGGACACCCCCGAGGTCCGGGCGCTCACCGACGACCATGAAGTCCAGATCGCTCCCCGTCGTTCGCTTGGCACGGACAGTGGAGCCGGTAAGCGCCACAGCCTCAGCACCCAGAGCAATGGCACGCCGGAGAATCGTCTCAGTAACCCTCCGCTGAGCAGGTGTCTGGAGCTCGGTCGCTCGGCAGCGATCCTCTTGTAGCCTCATATTCCACCCAAGATCCAACGAAACTTCCTTTCAAAGACTCTCCAACTTTGTAAGGTTAGCCGCCTCTACTTACGGACGGTGTCAGCTGATCTATGTGGTTTCCGCCATAATCAGCCTATGCGTAGCTCTGACCTCCTCCTGATCGGACGGCGGCGCGCCGGCTTATCCCAAGACCAGCTGGCGCAACGGCTCGGACGCCCGCAGTCGACCATCGCTCGCTGGGAGACCGGGCAACAGCACCCCCCTCTCGAGAGCGTCATCGAGGCGCTCCACGCCTGCGATCTCGAGCTCACCGTCGGCCTCGCCCGCTACGACGACTCCTACCAGTCGCTGATCGCCCTGCAGCTATTGCTCGAACCCGTCGACCGTGTAACGAAGCTCGCGCCGCCGTGGGCGGCGGAGGGTTTTGACCCGATCGGAATCCTGCGTGAGCTGGCTGGGCAGGCGCGGTTCGTCGTAATCGGCGACGTCGCCGGCGCCTTTCACGGCTGGCCGATCATGCTCGGAGGTCGAACGCTGCATGTCGTACCGGCGGACACTTCGATGCGTCGCATCGAGCACGCCGCGCGGCGCCTCGGCGCCGAAGGAGCCGAGGAGGGCAACGACGGGTTGCGGCGCTGGGTCTTGCCCGATGGGGCGGAGCTACACGCGACGCTCCTGCCGCCCGGCACGCGTGGCTACCGCGACCTCGCTCGTGATGCGCAGAGTATGCAGATCGCTCCCGGCGTTTCCGTGAGGGTGGTGTCGTTGATCGACCTGATCCGTCTCGCCGAGTCCTCCCCCGATGCCGGTGCGCGTTCATATGTTCCGGCGTTGTGGGCAACACTCGAGATGCGCCAACGCGAGCCGCAAGACGCTCACCCACGGCAGGGGCGTCCACCGCGTCCGTAAAAGATCACTGTTCCAGACCGTCAGCGATCGTGGCCGGCGGCTGCGCCCAGACGACGCGCCATTTGCGGTCGCGGAAAGGTCGGTCGCCGGCCGCTGGGGTTCGTGGCTCGAGGGCGATGTCGCTCTTCGGCGATGCCAGCGGATGCAGCTGATTGGCGAGCGCGGGGATGGGTAGCTGGTCGGCCAGCGAGCCGATCCGCCGCAAGGCTGTCGCGGCGCCGATTTCTTGCGCCATACGCTGCAGTACAGCGGGATCCGGCTGCGCGGCGCTGAGAGCCTCGGCGAGAACATCCGCGCCGCCGATCAAGTCCATCCGGGCCGCGCCATCGAGCAGGCTCCGCTCGACGTTTGAGAGCAGCGCGCCGCGCCCGGCCTCTTCGGCACCGGCGAGGACGGTCTCCCGCGCCTCGATGATCGTTCGCAATCGCCGGCCGCTCAGCTCCTTGACCGTGACCTCCCGCGGGCAGGCGACCTGGATCGTACGCGCCGGATGAATCAGCAGACCGTGGTAGTCGAGCGAAGACCGATAGGCGATACGGTGAGGCTCGCCGGCGAAGAACGCGCCCACAGCCAGCGCGACGTCCTCAGATGCGGCCCTGGTGCCGAGCAGGCCGATTTGGCGAATCGCATAGTGGCCGGGCGCCACTCGATCGAGGAGCCCCGCATCGCGCCAGCGCGTGAGCAGATTGGACGCCGCCTGCGGAGAAAGGCCCAGCCGCTCACGAAGCTCGCGCGAGGTCAGACCAACCTGCCCGGCGGTCAGCTTCTCGTCGAGGAATCGGAGCGTACGATTTGGCATTGCGATCTAGAAGATACACGTATTACGTGTATTATCTAGAGTCGATAGCCCAAACGCGCGGCGTGTGTTTTCAGGCGGCCGCCGCCAGCGCGCGCTCGTGCCCCAGGCAGGGCATCAGTGCGAAGTAGAGAAGGTCGGGAAGGAGCGCGGGCAGCTCGGCCGTGTTTTCCTCGAGTACCCGTCTATGCACGATCGCGGCAATCCCGCCGACGATGCCCTCCGCGGTATGCGGAGAGAGATGCTCAACACTCCCCGCATGCTCCTCGCCCTCCTCGATGACCACCGCGAACATCGCTTGCGCTGAGCGTAAACGTTCGGCGGCCGGCCGGCCAGCCCCGAGGCACTCGATCATCACGAAGCGCGCGCGATCGGGGTTTTTGACGATCAACAAGAGCAATGTCTGCAGGCCTCGCCGGATCCGTTGCGGCCAGGGCGCCCCTCCAGACATTTGCCCCAACACCACAAGCTCGAGCTCATCGATCAGCTCATCGCCCGCCTGAATAAAACAATCCTCCAAGCTCTCGAAAAACGCATAGAAGGTCGCTTCCGGCAGGTTCGCGGCGCTCAGCACACGCTCGATGCAGATGTGATCGTAACCCGCCTGCACGGTCGTCTCGATCAGGACGTCGATGATCTTGCGGCGGGGGTCTGCAGGGGTGCTCAAAGGGTCTTCGGCGGGAGCGATGGATGCAGTGTAAGGATGCGAGCTTCGGATTATCTACGCCACCCGGGGAATGGGATCTTGCCGATGGGGTCCCCTTCCGAGCGGCCGTTCGACCTCGACAGACCGCCTCTTCGCGGGTTATACTTTGGCCATAGGGTCTTGACGGAGAGGGGTTGGTTGTGCCAAAGGTACGCCTAAATCGCACTGCGGGCGCGCGACGGGGGATGACCTACGTTGGTATCTCGCAGCGCTCCACCTCGGAAGGCCGCGAACGCCGTGAGAAGCGTGCTCTACGGCAGAAGAAGAACATCGTCCGCGACGCCAAGCTGCTCGCCCGATCCGAGGACTGGAGGGCCGCGGGAGAAGAGTTCGCGGTCCTTTTCCGGCGCTGGAAAGCCGCCGGCTCAGCCGGGCGCGCTTATGACGAGAAGCTGTGGAAGAGCTTCAAGGCGGCAGCGGATCAGTTTCACCAGCGCCGGACCAAGCATTTTGCCGAGCTCGCCCGGATCGCCCAGACGAAAGCCACCGCGAAGCAGAAGCTGATCGCCGAGGCAGAGAAACTGAGCTCGATCAGCGACTACGAGCTCGCTAAGGGTCAGTTCTCCGACATCATGGTCCGCTGGCGTGAGACCGGCCACGCCGGGCGTCACGAGAACGAGCTGTGGACCCAGTTCGTCAATGCCAGGCAGGCGATGTACAACGCGACCGCCGAGGACCGCCGTGGCCGCCAGAGCGAGTACGTGCAACGCGTCGAAGAGCGGATCATCGGGCACCGCGAGATGATCGGCAAGCTCAAGTCACAGCGCCGAGAGATCGCCCTCCGCCGAAGGGGACTGATGCCGGGCTGGGTCGGGCAGGAAATGGCCGAAGAGTTCGACTCACGAGTGCAGGAGATCGATGAGTACATCGAAGAACGTCAACGCTGGCTGGATGAGGACACCCAGCGGGTAGCTCGCGCGATGGTCGGCAAAGATGAGGTCAGCGTCGGGGAGTTCTACTCGCGGCTGACGAGCACCGACGCGTAGCTCGAGCGGGCTGAGCGGCCGATCGAGCCGCTGAGGCTGATCACAAAGCGCAGCTGAGCGGGCGCTCGCCGTCGTCGAGGAAATGGACCGCATCGGCGGCAACGGTCACGGCCTCGCGCCAACCCCGATCGGGGTCTTTCCATTCCCGCCACACGAGCCGCCCTTCGATCGCGACACTACGACCCTTGCGCGTGTAGATGTCGACATCCTCCGCTTGGTCTCCGTAGACGTTCACCTTGAAGAAATGGGGCTTTTCCTGGTAATCGCCCTGGTCGACACGCTTGGGTGAGTTGCACGCGATCCGCATGCTGCACACGCGCAAGCCCGAAGGCAGCGCGCGCAGCTCGGGGTCTTGGGTGAGATGCCCGGTCAGAACCACGCGGTTGACGCTGTGTCGGTTGACGCTGTGTCTGGACATTCCTGCTCTCCGTTGATCGATTGGTTTATCCCCCGCCCAGAACGCTACGCCACGCTTGAGACGGCTCTGTCGGTGGCGTGGCTGGGGCCGTTCATGCTCGCGATCGGTCGTTTCGTCACAGGTCGTGTGTAGCGTGCTTGCCCTGATGCCTTGCCCACCCTGTCAACGGCGCTCAGCGCTGGTTGCCGCGCTCGCTCCCGCGATCTCGCGGCTGTCGTTCAAGCGCCACGGCCTGCTCGGGCTGCTCGCACTCCCAGAAGAGCCGCTGCTCCGCGCAGCCAAGATCAAGGATCGCGACGAGTTCCTGAGCCGCCTGGCGCTGCCCCTCCCCACCGAGAGCGTCCCCACCGCCCTATGCCGCCACGACCCCGACTACCCCGCGGCGCTCAGGCAGCTGCCCTCCGCGCCAGCCGTGCTCTATGCCAGCGCCACGATCGAGCGCCTGCGCGAGCTGCGCGCCAAGCCCACCGTCGCGCTCGTCGGCAGCCCCACTCCCAACGAGTACACCCACCAGATGACGTCTATGCTCGCGCGCAACCTCGCCGCCGCAGGCGTCAACGTGATCAGCGGGGTTAACGATGGTCTGGAAGGGTTCGCCCAGCGAGCCGCGCTAAACGCCGGCGGCAGCTCAATTGCCGTGATGGCCTGCGCGCCTGATCTCTCCCACCTGAGGAGACACGACCACCTGCACCGACGCATCCTCGCCAATGGCACAGCGGTGTCAGAGTTCCCGCCCGGATTCTTCCCTCCGCCGCGCTGGTGCTTCATCGCCAGCCAGCGCATCACCGCCGCGCTCGCCAGCCTGACCGTCGTGGTCGAGGTGGGAGATCACTCCCCCGCGCTTTTCACCGCGGAGATCGCCTCTGAGCTCGGTGCGGAGGTCGCCGTCGTACCAAGCCGCATCACTGACCCCGGAGGCCGCTGGATGTTCAGGCTGCTGTACGACGGGGCCCACCCAGTCTCCTGCTCCCAGGACGTGCTCGAGTTGATCTGCGACGGGCGCAACGTGCGGGCGGTGGCGGCGTAGCGAGAGGCCAGGCCTCGCAGGTTAGGCGAATGAGACAGGCTCCTTTAGATATTTTTAGATATCGACCGGCTGCTGCGTCCTCGTACAGATGCGAAGGCCGTTCTGGCCCATGAAGTCGGTCGGCATTCGTCGATGGCTTGTACGTTTTCGCGCCAAAATTAAGGGCCCGCCCGCCGCTTCCCCCGGAAACACGGGGGCAAATGTGCCAGCTTTGTGACTTCTGCCCGGACCCCTTAGAGACGAACGTGTGTTCGTCTACCGTTTTGGTCATGGTCAGCTCTTTCGCCAGATCGATGGGGAGGGGGAATCGGCATGTCTGAAGATATCTATTTTGTTGGTCTCGACGTGCACGCCCGGAAGACCGCGGCCGCGGCTGTGCAGTTGGGGTCGGGTGAGGTCCGGAAGGCGCAATTGCCGGGGTCCTCGGCCGCCGCGATCGAGTGGCTGCAGGCGCTTCCGGGGCAGGTGCGCGCGGTCTACGAGGCCGGGCCGACCGGGTTCGAGCTCGCGCGGAGCGCCAAGGCGGCCGGCGTTGAGCTGATGGTCTGCGCGCCGGGCGCGATCCCGCGGCAGCCCGGAGACCGGATCAAGACCGACGCGCGCGACGCGCTCAAGCTCGCCAGGCTGCATGCGGCCGGGCAGCTGCGGGCGGTCGTGGTGCCTGCGCGCGAGCTCGAGGCACTGCGCGACTTGGTGCGTGCCCGTGAGGATCTCCGCGGCGATCTGATGAGAGCGCGCCACCGCATCAGCAAGCTGTTGCTGCGCCAGGGCATCCTCTGGACTGGACCCGGTGAGACATGGACAGAACGTCACCTGCAATGGCTGAGCGAGGTTCGTTTCCAGCAGCCGCTGCAAGAGGTCCTCTTCGGCGAGTACCTCGCTCACCACGAGGTGCTGCTCGCGCGGCGTGAGAGGCTGGACAGGCTGATCGGAGAGCAGTCCGTCCAAGGCCCGTGGGCACCGTTGGTCGCGCGGCTGCGGTGCCTGCGTGGCATCGAGACGCTGACCGCGGTCGGCCTGGTCTGCGAGATCGGTGACATCGGCGCGTTCTCGCACCCCAAGCAGCTCTCGAGCTACCTCGGCCTGGTCCCGTCGGAGCACTCCAGCGGCACCAAACGCAGGCAAGGATCGATCACCAAGGTCGGCTCCAGTCACGCCCGCCGGCTGCTCGTCGAGGCGGCCTGGAACTACCGACGAGCGCCCAGCGTGTCACTGACGCTCAAGCGCCGCCAGCAAGACCAGCCACCTGCCGCGATCGAGACCGCGTGGCGCGCACAGATCCGGCTGCACCGCCGCTGGGCGCACCTCGACGCGGCATGTTCAAAGAAGCGCACCACTGTCGCTGTCGCGGTCGCCCGCGAGCTCGCGTGCTTCGTCTGGGAGGTCGCCCAACAACCCGATTGAGTCCGCACCGCACACATCCCGTTCGGTATGGGGGTGGCGGCCGGCGCCGCGTCACACGGGACCCGCGACGTAGCTATGAGCACCAACCATCGTTGGGGCGCTCGTTTCGTCTATTGACTGCGGCCCAGGCGCAGCGAAGAACCGCCTTGAGGTACCAGCCCTCGCATATCAGCATGACTGCCCTCGCAGCCCCGGCCGCCACCCGCACCTCGAACCACAGCCCAAAAAAGACGGAGTCCGGCACACCCACCGGGCTCCGACCGCCCCTGCCTGACTCGACAAATATCGCCCATATCAGTTACGGCCCGCGCGCGAAATTCGCTCTGCCTTTTCATGGTTTATCGGTTCTTGATAAACCCGCGATAGATCGATAAACCGAGTGCCAACGCCTAGATGGCAGCGGCTGGGCGTAGCGCTCCACGCAATCTCCGCGTACAGTTGTCTGCATGGATCGAACCAGAACTACGACCGGCTATTTTCGCGACCCTCACTCTCGGCGGCGTCATGAGCACGACGAGTAAGGAGCGCCTGCAGGAGATCCTCCGCTCCCTCACCGAGCCTGAAGCGGAGATCGTATGGGAGGCCTACTCCTCACGTCCACCCGAGGAAGATCGCGGGGAAGCGCTCGGTCGTGGGCTGGGCGATGTCTATGAGCGCCGGCGTGCCCGGGCAACAGATAGTGGCCACGATGCGCCCGGCTGAGATAGACATCACCCAAGCGGCCACTGCGCTTGGCGTCTCGAAGCCGACGGTTCGGGCCTGGGCCCGACGCGGACTCATAGACGTGATCAGAGAGCAGCCGATGACCTTAGCCTTCGGCAGCGTCGTCAAGCTGCGTCGCGATCTAGAGCGACTCCGTGAGACAGCCGGCAGCGAGAAGCGCTGGCAATCGCTGCTCGCCGCCGCCGCCGACCAACGAGAGCTCGCCGAGCCCGGCGCGCGCGAGGGCCTCGCCGATGCCCTCGCCGGCAACACAGAGCCACTGACCCTCGAGTGACCTTCACCGTCACGGTGGCCGCGCGCGCACCCGCAGGCAAAAGGGCTTCGCGGTAAAGCCAAGGACAAGGACCTTCGTTCAGGCGGCGACCGCACGGGCGTCGAGGTGCGCGCCGACCTTGCGCTTGACCCGCTGTAGCGCGTTGTCCACCGTCTTTGTGTCGCACTCCAGCCGCTCGCCCACCTGCTCGTAGGAGTAGCCGTCCAGGTAGAGGCCCAGCACCCGGCTCTCCAGCTCTGAGAGCGCCGTCGACAGGCAGCCCACGAGCGAACGCAGCTCCTCCGAGGAGATCACCTGGTTGACGGGATCGTGCACACTCGGTCCGGGCAGCACCTGGTCGAGCGTCGGCACATCGTCGCCGGCGCCCGCGGGCGTCGAGGAGAAGGAGACGTACTGGTTCAGCGGCGTGTGCTTGTTGCGCGTCGCCGTCTTCACCGCGGTGATGATCTGCCTTGTTATGCACAGCTCGGCGAAGTTGCGAAAGCTCGACTCTCGATCGAAACGGTAGTCGCGAATCGCCTTGTAAAGACCAACCAGGCCCTCCTGGATCAGGTCTTCGGAGTCGCCGCCCGCCAGGAAGTAGGAGGAAGCCTTCAACCGCACGAAGCCGTGATAGCGCCTGACAAGACGGTCGTAGGCGTTGCGGTCCCCCTGCTTGGCGAGGACGATCAAGAAACTATCCTCAACCTTTACTTCAGAGTTACTGTTGCTGGAGATTCGTGCCACGAGCAGATCCTTTCTCAGGCTGCTTGCAGCCCGAATTTGCTCAGTGGCGCACTCCTCCCCTGGCGCCAAAGCTATGTTTACCTAAGGCTTCATCAACCTTAGGTTCAGCGTTATGTAGGGCGAGCCTCTCACAGTTATGGAGTCTTGTCAAGAGGAATTTCGCCGATTCTGCAAGATCTCGTACAACACCGCCGCCGCCGCCGCGCTCACGCCGAGCGACTCGATCGCGCCTCTCATCGGCAGCGCGATCAGCTCATCGCATGCTTTGGCGACCCGCGGGCGCAGGCCCTCCCCCTCGCTGCCCAGCACCAGCACCACGCCGCCGTCCCCATAGTCCGGCGCGTCGTAGGCCACCTTCGCCTCTCCGCTGGCGCCGTAGCACCAACATCCCGCCTTGCTCGCGGCGGCGAGAAAGTCAGCGATGTTCCTGACCCGGGCAACCTTCAGATGCTCGACGGCGCCCGCCGAGGCCTTGCACACCGCCGGCGTGACCTCGGCCGCGCGGCGCTCGGGTATCACCACGCCGGCGGCGCCGGCGCACTCGGCAGTGCGGCAGATCGATCCCAGGTTCTGCGGGTCCTGCACCTGGTCGAGCGCGACCACCAAGGGATCCGTGCCCGCAAGCAGCTCCGCGGCGGAGCAGTACGGATACCCGCCCGCCTCCGCGCAGATCCCCTGGTGCGCGGTCGAGCCGCACCGCTGCTGCACTTCCTCGGCGGAGGCGCTCTTCACCCGCACACCCTGCAGCCAGGGCTCGCGCGACACGCCCGCCGTGGCCCAGACCTCTCCGACCGCGTGCTTGCGGCGGCCCCGCAGCGCCTCTTTGACGGGATTGCGGCCGTAGAGGATCACAGCGGCAGCAGCTCGAACCCGCCCGCCACGTCGCGGACTTCCCATCCCATCGCGGCAATCTCATCGCGCAGGCGGTCGGCGGCAGCAAAGTCGCGCAGCGAGCGGACGGTCATTCGCTCTTCCGCCAGCCCGCGAACGTTCTCGGGCGCCTCCTCATCGGGCGAGAGTAGGCTCTCCAGGCCCAGTACGCCCAGCATCTCGCGGAGTTCTTCATCGCCCTCGGCACCGTTACTGCCCGCAGCCGTAATCCACTCAGACAACTGTGCAAGCGCGAATGGAGTGTTGAAGTCGTTTGCGAGCGCGCCGAAGAAGTGGTCGCGGAACGAGCGCACATGATCTGGGTCACGTGAATCGGTCGGGCCTGGTCGGAGACGCCGGCCGAACTCCCTGATCCGGCCAACCCGTGCCTGCGCTTGCTCCAATACTTCCTCCGAGAACGCAAGCGGCTGACGGTAGTGCCCAGAGATCAGGTACATGACGACAGCATCAGACCCATAACGCTCGATCACCTCGTGCAGCGGCGCGATGTTGCCGACCGACTTGGCCATCTTCTCGCCCGTCGACTGGATCATGCCGTTGTGCATCCAGATCCGCGCCAGCTCCTCTCCGCGCGCGGCGCGAGTCTGAGCGGCCTCGTTCTCGTGGTGGGGAAACAGTAGATCCGAGCCGCCGCCGTGGATGTCGAAGCCGACCCCGAGCGCATTCTCGGCCATCGCCGAGCACTCGATGTGCCAGCCGGGACGACCCTGCCCCCAGGGGGCTTCCCACCAGGTGTCCTCTCCCTCCTTGTGCCCCTTCCACAACGCGAAGTCGAGCGGATCCTCCTTGCGGTCAGATCCCGCTTTGTCCTCGCCCTGGTCCATCTCCTCGATCCGCCGGTGCGACAAGGACCCGTAATCGGAGTCCGAGCGCACCCGAAAGAAGACATCTCCCTCTGTCGCATAGGCGTGCCCAGTGTCGATCAACGTCTGGATGTACTCGACGATCGATCCGATCGTCTCTGAGGCCAGCGGCTCGTGATCGGGACGGCCGATGCCGAGGGCATCGGTGTCCGCTTTGTAGAGCGCAGTCATCTCGGCGGCAAGCTCGGCGCTCGCGCAGCCCTGGGCGCGAGCCGCGTCGTAGATCTTGTCGTTGACGTCCGTGACGTTGATGACGAGGCTCACCTCGTACCCCTCGTGCTCGAGAAATCGCTTGAGCAGACTGAATACGACGAAGGGCCGGGCATTGCCGACGTGGATGCGACTGTAGACCGTCGGACCGCACGCGTATATGCCCACGCGGCCGGGATCGCGGGGCTTCAGCGGCTGGGGCAGGCCACTGCGAGTGTCTTCCAGGGAGATCTCGCGCATCGCCTGTCCTAGCCCTCGTCGAGGCTTGCGATCGCCAGCGCCGCGACGCCCTCGCCGCGGCCGACGAACCCGATGCCCTCGCCGGTGCTGGCCTTCACGTTCACGCGTTTTGCCTCCAACCCAAGGACCTGCGCCAGCCGCTTGCGGATCTCCTCGCGGTGCGCTCCCAGCTTCGGGCGCTCCATCACCACCGTGCAATCGACGTTCACGATGTTGAGCCCCGCCGCGCTCACCGTCGCCACGACGCTCCCGAGCAACTCCAGCGAGTCGGCGTCGCGCCAGCGCTCGTCGGTGTCGGGGAAGTGCTCGCCGATATCGCCCATTCTCGCCGCGCCGAGCAGCGCATCGATCACCGCGTGAGTCAGCACGTCGGCGTCGGAGTGCCCGTCCAAGCCGAGCTCGCTGGGGATCTCCACCCCGCCCAGGATCAGCCGGCGACCGGTGGTCAAGCGATGCGAGTCGTAGCCGATCCCGGCGAAGCTCATCGAACGTCGGGGGGGTTGGATTCGATTCTCTGAAGCTGGCGCTCGCGCCGCTCGAACACGCACAGCTCTTGTACGCCCGAGGCCACCAGCAGCTCCAGCGCCTGCTCGTAATCGGCGCCGACGTCCTCAGGCCGGTGCGCATCGCTGGAGAGCGCCACGGGGGCCCCCGCTTCCAGGCACATCTGTAGGAACGCCGGTGCGGGATACATCTCCCCGACGGGCTTACGCAGGCCCGCAGTGGAGACCTCGACCGCGATCTGAGACTCCGCGATCCCGTCCATTGCCAGCTCGTAGTAGCTGCGCAGATCGCCTTCCGGGAGTGGGCGATCAGCGCCCCAGACCTTCACTAAGTCGGGGTGCGCCAGCACATCGAACAACCCGCTACGTGCGGCCTCACCGAGGGTCTCGAAATAACGTTTCCAGATCTCCTCGGGGCTGTGCGACTTTCCCCACACGCTGTAGTCCTCCATGTCGACCGCCTCGTCGCGCAGAAAATGCACCGAGCCGATCACGTAATCGAAGTCGCGCGCCTCCAGCAAGCTTGCCATGCGGTCCTCGGCGCCTGGCACGAAGTCCGCCTCGATCCCCAACCTGAGGTCTGTCTGCGTGCGTACGAACTCGCAGTAGGCGTCGAGATCCTCGCGCGCGTTCGCCTGCCAGAAGGGGTGCCGCCAGACGTCGAGCGCCTGTTCGAAGCGATACACGTGCTCGGAGACCCCCAGCTCGGCGATCCCGCGCTCGCTCGCCGCGATGCGATATTGCTCGGCGTTAGCCGTAGTGAAGTACAGCTCGGCGGTCGTGCCGGGCTCGTCGGGGCGAAGGTGGACGTGGTAGTCGGTGAGCATCGCCCCGCGATTCAACCAGTCCGTGAGGCCAGCAGCATCTCCGCCAGCGC
>Ga0182024_10007284_pt1 | contig 23902 bp, 21 predicted proteins | sample P32metaG_FD_120480 | JGI IMG/M metagenome (GOLD analysis project Ga0182024, IMG submission 120480) | Permafrost microbial communities from Stordalen Mire, Sweden - P3-2 metaG (Illumina Assembly) | ecosystem: Environmental > Terrestrial > Soil > Wetlands > Permafrost | place: Sweden: Stordalen... | reverse complement strand
TAGAGCAGCCGGCTCATAACTGGTAGCGCGCTGGTTCGAATCCAGCCGGGCCCACGCGCAACGCTTCCTCGCACCGGCCGGTCAAAGGGACGCCGTCCCTCGACGCGCAACGGTCGGCGGTCCGCACGGCGCCATAGTCTATCGGTTAGGACGCCGCCCTTTCAAGGCGGAGAGACGGGTTCGACTCCCGTTGGCGCTACCAAGAAGCCGCGTAACCACGCGGCTTTTCGCTATTAGTCCCAGCCGCGGTTGCCATTCGGTTGCCGTGCGATCCCACCGCCAGCCGCCACGGCGCGCTCGATCGCCGCGCCCAGAACGTCCGCGGCGTTCACCATCGCGCTTTCGCGCAGGTGCGCGTAGATCGTCATCGTCGTTACGGCGGAACTGTGGCCTAGCATCCCGGCAACCGACACCGCGTCAACCCCCGCGAGCAGCAGCGCTGTCGCGGCGGTGTGTCGCACATCGTGAAGCCTAGTTGACGAGATCCCGGCTTTGCGCGCCAGGCGAGCGTAGGCATTCGTTGCGGCCATCGGGGTGATCCGACTTCCAAGTTCGTTCGCGAACACGAGGCCGGCGTCTTCGTAGTGACCGCCTGCCGCGAGCTTGTCCTGGGCCTGGATGACCCTTTGTCGCCGCAACGACTCCAGAGCGAGAGGTGACAACGAGACCGTCCGGGATCGATCCGTCTTCGTGGATTTCTCGGCGACGCCGCCCGCTTTTGTTTGCGACAGCGAACGCGCGATCTTTACCGTGCGCCGTTCGACGTCGATGTCGGACCACCGCAGCGCCATCAGCTCGCCCCGGCGAGTCCCGAGACTGATCGCTAGGGCTACGAATGGCCCCCAGCGTGTTGTATTCGCAGTTTCGAGAATGCGTGCGACCTCCGAATCATCCAGCGCCTTCGCATCTGAGCGACGTACGCGCGGGGCGTCGACGTTTGCAACGACATTCTGGGCGACGAGCTGCATCTTGACCGCCCAGCGCATCATTCCGAACAGAAGGCTTCTCGCGTGGTAGACCGTCTTCGGAGAAATCGGTCGGCCGTTCTGGCCGCCTTCTGACGCCAGGAACGCTTGCCACTCGGAGACGTGCGCGGGCCGGAGCTTGGCCAAGAGCACTGAACCGAGACGCGGGACAATATATCTCGCGGAAAGGTTCGCATACTCCTGAAGCGTTTTCGCGCCGCAACGCGTCTCCCGGTCGCGGAGGTATCTCTCCATCGCGCTCGAGACCGTAACGGTTTGCGGTGCGAGGTCGACGCCCCGATCCCGCATTGTCAGCGCCTCCCGTTCAGCCCGCTCGGCCCCTTTGCGTGTCGGATATGTACCAAGAGAGCGGCGGCGGCGCACGCCCGCCGAAGTCGTATCCATATCGACGAGAACGGCCCATTTCCCCGATTTGCGTTTGTAAATGCTCACGTGGACGATCCTTTCTTGGTTGTCTTTGTGAAGCGCTCAGCGCGAAGCTTTGCTAGCTCTCGACGCTCCTCAGAGATCCTGTGTTCGATTCCGGCCCGATTAAAAACGCTCCGCGCCGCTTCGATAGCGCGCGACTGAGCGCGCACCATTGCCGTCACCTCGGTCACGCCTCCGTGCTCAAATCGCGCGCGCTCGCCAAGACGCTCACAAACCGCGTTCGCCTCGAAATCTGACAGGTTCAGTGCATAGCGCAAAATATCGAGCGCTATCGCGGCCAGCCGCTGGCGGTCGCGGTCTATTTGAACCGGTCTTGGAACGTCGAATCCGCGGATGCGAAGAGCGGCGTCAAGCGCAGCGAGTCCGGAAGGGAGTGCGTTAGTCGGGTCGATGAACGAGCTTGCGAGGCCCGCTTCTCCCAGCATGTAATCGCCTAATACCCGCCGATATGTAACGCGATCGTCGCGCCCCAGACGCCTGACGAGATCTAGTAAGCGGTGCGCCGATTCGGAGTCGCGATACAAGGCGCGCGGGACGTTCGGCATCTCACTGAGTTCGAGAATTAGACGCGTTCCGGCTGTCGTCAGATCATCGTCGCTGAGGTCATCAGCAAGTGCCCGCACGATGTCCGCCGGGTATCGAAGTGCCGTCGCGATTTCGCTAATGGACATTTTCGTAGGGCGCTTTGCCAAGATTGAGCGTACGAGCGCGGTATCGTCGCGCCCCACGGCTTGCGCGAGGTCTCGAACGCTGAATCCGCGTTTGGCGGCTTCTATCGCGAGGATCTTCATCGACCGATTCGGCGCTAGGTCGGCCAACTCGCGCAGTGGGTCATCGTCCTTGCGCGGTCTTCCGCGCTTTCCAGCCCGGCCGTGCGTACTTAGGGCCTTCACGCAGCGGAAGATATCGGATTTTGTGTTGGACGTCAATGGCTAAAAGACGCTACTTTTAACCCATGGCAACTCAGAAAGATCGGATTTGCGTCTCCATTCGCGAGCTGTGCGACTTGACCGGCCTCGGTCAGAGCACTGCGAAAGCGATCTTGGCACGGGGCGAGATTCGGAGCTTCCTTGCGAGCCCGCGACGTCGCGTTGTGCCACTTATCGAGATCGAGGCATGGATGGACCGCCGCCTTGCGGCGACGGAGGCTGGACACGAAGAATGAACCAGCCAAGGCCTATTCGTCCGCTCGAAGCAGTGCTGGCGCGCCTCGAGGGGGTTCGAAGGTGCGGCCAGACTCGGTTCGTGGCGCGGTGTCCAAACCACGAGGACCGAGCGCCGAGTTTATCCGTTCGCGAACTTCCGGATGGCACCGTGCTGCTTAAGGACTTCGCTGGCTGCGAAATCGCTGCGATCGTTGAAGCGATCGACCTGCGTCTTTCCGACCTGTTCGTGCCGAGAACATTACTATCGCCAGCCAAACCGCCGCGGCCGCTAAACGGACCACAGGCAATACGCGACGGCCTGCAACGTCTTCTCGATCGTGAGGAGGCCGAGCGCGGATTCCGGCCGGCGATGCAGACAAGGCACATTCGCGAAGCCCGCGCGACACTCGCGCGCGTGCATCATCTCGGGTTCCAAAGCGTTTCCATGGCTTGGTGGGAAACCGAGCCACACGCGAGCGATCCCGCCTGGACGGCGTGCGTGTCGCGTGCGCTCGAGGTTCAGGCGTTCGTGTGCGGCGTCGATCCCGGCTTCGTGCGTGAACTCGCATCGAGGTCGCCAATCGTCGCGACGAAAATCCTGAATAACGCTGCGTCCCTGCTGCGTTCGATCACGACCGAGGCGGCGTGATGGCGGTCGACATCGTCTGGAGTTCACAATACGCGTGGCCGACACTCGACGCCGCGGCCTCTCATGGAATAGTCGGAGACATCATTCGCGCGATCACGCCCGAAACCGAAGCTGATCCTGCGGCGATGTTGTTCACATCGCTCGCCGTGATCGGGAATGTCATTGGCCCCGGGCGACAGGCTCGTGTCGGAGACGACTCTCATCCCGGACGTCTGAACGTCGTCATCGCTGGCGACTCGTCCAGCGGCGCGAAGGGGACGAGCTTGAGCGCCGTTCGACCGATCTTTCGATCCGCGTACCCGACCTATTTTAGGACCCGCACCATGAGCGGCTTTGGCTCAGGGGAAGCGATTGTGGCGGAATACGTCAGCGAGGAGACGGACCGCCGCGGCCTCATCCTCGAGCACGAGTTTGCGCGCATTCTGACGGTCGCGAACCGCGACGGGTCAACCCTCTCGCCGATCATCCGCAATGCTTGGGACGGGAACCCGCTCGAAGCACGTCGAGCCGAGAAGCGGATCGTGGCAGAGTTCACGCACATCTCGGTCATCGGGCATATCACCCCCACCGAGTTGCGAACCAAGATTGCTGAGAACGATGTGGTCAACGGCTTCGCCAATCGCTTCTTGTACGTGATGTCGAAGCGGTCGAAGAAGCTCCCGTCAGGCGGGAACCTCGATCCCGCCGTGGTCGAGGATCTCGCAACACGGCTCGCCGCCATCGTTCCGGAGGACGATTCGCGCGTACACGTTTACCACAGGAGTCCCGAAGCCGAAGAACTCTGGAACGATCTCTATCTTGCGGAACCGGAGCGCGATGGAACGATCGGGTCCCTCACCGCGCGAGCGCATGCACAGAAGCTCCGCATCGCCGTGATCTATGCCGCGCTCGACTGCGCTGCGAAAATCCAGCCCGTTCACCTCCGCGCGGCTCAAGCAGTGTGGACCTATGCCGTCCAATCGGCCGAGTTCATCTTCGGCGACGCCCGCGGCGATCGTACGCAAGACATCCTCCTCGGCGAACTGCGCCGGGTCTATCCCGAACCGCTCACCGGCGCGCAACAGGACGCACTGTTCAAGAGCAACCTTCAGCGCGGAAAACTTCCCGCAGCGCGTGCCGCACTCGAGAGCGCCGGCCTCGCGCGGACCGTCAGCGTGCCGCCGGGATCGAAGGGAGGACGACCAACCGTGAACACCTACGCGGTCCCGCCCGATCCGGTCTGTCCTGTTAACCCGGTTGATCCGTTAAATCGATACACCCAGAAAACCGTCAAAACGGGTGAAAACGGGGATACAAGATACGGAATAAACGGAACAACCGACTGCGCACGAGAGAGAGTCGACTCCACCGCCGTTTCTATCCCTACGGAAAAACCGGATTTAACGGAACAACTCTCCTGCGCAAATCGACGCCCCAAGCCCGAAATTTCAGCGAGACCTCATTCGACTAGTGGCCTCGCCGAAAAGCCTGCACGCAATGCCGTGACGCCGACGCTGGAAGGCGACGCGTGACGCCGGCGGACCTCATCGGCCGGATTCGTACGTACGGGATCATTGAGCCCAAGGAGGACGGCAAGATCCGCCTTCGAGCGACGTCGGACGACTGGCTGCTGGTGCTCGCGAACCGCGACGCGGTGATGGCGGCGTTGCGCGAGTCGCCATTGATGGCAGCAGCTGGCGCGATCGTGGCGGTCGCTATCGCCGAGCAGATCGTCGAAGCGCGCTGATGGAGCCCCGGGGCCTGCAGGCCGGTGAACGCGTGTCGGTTGCGAGCGGCGACGCGCGGCCCATGGACGGTAGTAGGGCTACGGGGTCGGTTGAATCAAAGCCGTCGGCGGTTCAAGGCGAAGGGCCGTCGCTGACACCGACCCAAGCTCGTCGCTTGGCGGCTAGGATCGAAGGTCAGAGCATCGCCTCAATCGCACGGGCTGACGGAGTGTCGCGGACGGCCGTACAGCACAGTCTCGCAAAGGCGGGGGCGCGTGACATGATCCGCGACTATGGCGAGCAGGTCTCTGTCCGGACCGAGGCAGTTACCGTGGACGGAGAGGCGCAGCGTAGCGAACTGATCCCGATCATTCAAGCGCTACTTAACGAAGTTTGTAAGGTTGGACTCGGCGCAACGAGACCGATGGTCTTAACCTCTGTTCGGAATGGGCAACGAACGCAACGAATAGAGTTCGTCGAAGACGAGCGGCTTAGGGCCGAAACGTCACTGCGTCTGCTCGAGCTTTTTAGAGACGCGCAAGCCGACGCGCTGCCCTCTGCCTCTTCCAACGCTCCGCCACCATCCGTCGATATTGTCGACGTCGAGCTTCTCGAAACCAAGACAAAGCATGTCCGAGAGCGCCGGGTTCGGCCGTCGACTTGACTGCGGGTTGCGGGTTGCATTTTTTGGCCTTGGGATGGACGGAAAGTCGCGAGCCGACATCAAACCCAAAAAGCCGGGCCGCTTGGCTAACACAGGATGCCAGGTCAAGCGACGGTCAAGTCTGGCGCAAAGGCTCGCCTGATCCTGTGGACGCGAGAGGATTCGGTTATTTACAAATAACTGAATTTGAGTAAGCTTGGACTCATGAGTAACCCGGCAAGCTCGCAGTGAGGCTCGCCGCCTACTACCGCGTCAGCACGAAGGCCCAGGGCGAAGAGGATCGATACGGCCTCGCGCGGCAGCGGGCTGATGTCAAGGCCTTCGTCGACCGAAACGGCCACGAGATCGTCGCCGAGTTCGAAGACGTCGGCTTTAGCGGCGCTACCGCGGAACGGCCGCGGCTCGCCGAACTGCTCAAGTTGGAAGGCGCCGAAGGCGTTGTCGTCCCATCATGGGACCGCCTCGCGCGCGACGCGATGCTCGACGGCTACCTGCGATACCGATTGCAAGAGCTTGGCCTAGCCGTGCTTTCGGCGACGCAAGAAAACGGGATCGATCCGCAGGCCAAGCTGATGCAGACAATGCTCGCGGCCGTCGCGGAGTTTGAACGTTCACTGATCACCAACCGCCTCGCAGGCTCTCGTCGAGAGAAGGCTGCGAAAGGCGGCTACGCGCACGGCCGGCCCCCATATGGCTTCAAGACCGGGAACGGTCATCTGATCGAGGACCCTCTCGAGCAAGAGACGCTGAAAGTAATGTGGCGGCTCCGCGATGAGGGGAAGACGTACATGGCAATTGCGCACTCGCTGAACGACGCCAAGGTGCCGTCGCGGAAGGGCGCCTTCTGGCAGCAGTCAACGGTGTTTGAGATCCTTACTCGCGAAGAGGACGGCGTGCCGTACGGCTATAGCGCCGTCGACTATGACAAGATCGTCCCCAACGCCGACGAGCAGCGCCTCCTTACGCAGATGCGTGAGCTGCGCGCGATGAGGCCGCGCCCGTCATACAGCGATGTGGCAGCGGCTGTGAACGCGCAGGGCCTCAAGCGACGAAACGGGCAGGCGTGGCGCACGCCATCGATCGTCTGGGCTATGACCAGTTGGTTGCGCTACGAGCGCAAGAGGGTTTCTGAGCAGATGCTCGCACTGGGTCGCAACGACCCCGCGTACACTGACCTAGTCGAGCAGTTTGGTCGACTGTGCATCGAGATCGACAGTGTCTAGGACCCAGCTTTTTCACTCGGTACGTGGCGCCCCCGTGCCAAGGGAGTTGCACCCTGACCCTAACGCGCACGCTGTTTAGACTGGCCCGGATCACCGCATGGTCGCGCGCCGGCGTTAAGCTCATCGGCGGCAACCCGCACCCGCTGTTCCGGCGTGTGCGCAACCGGGCCTTGCTCATCCGGCTCGGTAAGTATCTTCGCCGCTGAGCGCTCGCCGTGCGATCGAACCCCCATACCATGCGTGGCGGAGGCTAGCTAGGGGACTAGAGTGCTGAGACGCTTTAGACCGCCCAGGTGTCCCCAAAGAGTGAGGCCTGCCTCAGTACCTGCTCCGTCGCGTGCTCGGTCTTATCGGGCGGATAACCGAAGCGCCGGAGAATTCGCTTCACGCGCACCTGCAATGCAGCGCGCGCGCTCTCACGCAAATTCCAATCGACGGTCACATTGGCGCGGACGCTCTTAACAAGTTCGCGCGCAATCTCTCGTAGCGTCGCATCTCCCAGCACATCGACCGCGCTCTCATTGTCCGCGAGGGCGTCATAAAACGCGACCTCCTCGTCGCTCAGGCCAAGCTGCTCGGCCCGTTTTGGGTCGTCGCGAAGTTCCTTCGCAAACTCGATGAGCCGCTCGATTAACTGCACGGTATCGATAGAGCGATTATCGTATCGCCGGAGGGCCGCTTCGAGCATTTGGGAGAACTTTCGAGCCTGAACCGCATTCGCTTTCTCGCGGATCTTGATTTCCTCGCGCAGCAGCCGCTGCAGCATCTCCTGCGCCAGGTTCTTCTGCGGAAGCTCTTTGATCTCCGCAAGGAAGTCATCTGAAAACACGGAGATGTCGGGACGCTTAATCCCCGCCTGCGCCAAGATATCAACAACGCCTTGCGTCGCCACCGCATCGGAAACGAGTTGCTGCAGCGCTAGGTCGAGGTCCTCGATACTCTGGGCGCCCGGCGGCGACGCCTTGACGATTGTCGCACGAACACCGCGGAAAAATGCTATCTCATCGGATAGAGCGCGCCCCAAGTCCGACGTCGACGCCAACGCGAAAACTCTTAGCAGCCGTGCTACACCGAGTAAGAACCTTGGTCTAAGGCCGTCTACGCCCAACACGAAGTCCGCTGCGTCGTTTAGACCTACAAGCTTCTTTGCGGGCGTCCCGTCCAGGTACTGGAGATAGGGGAACCCATGGAACATGTCGCGGACGATCTCATACTCGCGTTGTAAGGCTATGACCGCGTCCTCCTGGTCTTTGACGGGATTCCCGGTGCCGCCCGATGCAACGTACGTCGCGAGCGCGTTCTTGAGTTCCGTCGCGATCCCAATGTAGTCCACGACCAGACCGCCGGGTTTGTCACGGAACACCCGGTTAACGCGGGCGATCGCTTGCATGAGGGTATGCCCGCGCATCGGCTTGTCGATGTAAATCGTATGCAGCGATGGGACGTCGAACCCAGTCAGCCACATGTCGCGCACGATAACCAGCTGAAGCTGATCGGCAGCGTCTTTGAAACGGCGCTCGATCATCTTGCGTCCCACCTTGTTCCGCAGGTGTGGTTGCAGCTCCAGGGAGTCTGCTGCACTGCCCGTTATGATGATTTTGATGCGGCCCTTAGCGTTGTCGGGATCGTGCCAATCGGGACGTAGCGCCACAATGGCGTCGTAGAGACCGACCGCTATGCGGCGGCTCATTGCGACGATCATAACCTTGCCGTCAAAGGAGAATGCGGCTTGCCGATGCTCGAAGTGTGTAACGAGGTCGTTGGCCACCTCCTTGACCCGTCGTTCCGCGCCCACCAATGCCTCGATCTGTGACCAGCGCGTCGCGTGCTTGCGACGCTCGTCCTCCTCCTGCCCCTCTGTGATTTCCTCGAAGCCTTCGTCTAGCCGCGGCACTTCTTCGGGACGAAGAGCCAGTTTTGCGATCCGTGCTTCGTAGTAGATCGGGACGGTGGCCCCGTCCTCAACAGCCCGCAGGACATCGTAGACGTCGATATAGTTACCGAAGAGAGCACGGGTATTGCGGTCGCTCAGTTCGACTGGCGTTCCAGTAAAGCCGATACGCGACGCGTTTGGCAAGGCATCCTGGAGGTGCCGGGCAAAGCCGTACTTGATCTCGCCGGTCGACTCGTCGATGCGTCCTTCGAGGCCGTATTGACTGCGGTGCGCCTCGTCAGCGATGACAATGATGTTCCTTCGGTCGCTCAGCGTCGGGAAACGCTCCTCGCCTTCGAGCGTCGAGAACTTCTGGATTGTGGAGAACACGATTCCACCGCCGGCGACGCGCAGACGCTTGCGAAGGTCCTCACGATCCTGAGCCTGCTCTGGGGTCTGACGTAGGAAACCCGAACACCGAAAGAACTGCTCGAAGAGCTGATCGTCGAGATCGTTGCGATCCGTGATGAGTAGCAGTGTCGGGTTAGCGAGCTGCCGCTGCTGGATGGTTTTTCCCGCATAGAAGGCCATTGATAGGCTCTTGCCACTGCCTTGAGTGTGCCAGAAAACGCCGACGCGACGGTCTCCCTCGTCGGCCGAAGCCCGGATCGTCTCGGCTACGGCCTTATTCACAGCATAGTACTGGTGATAGGCGGCCAGGATCTTATTCGGCGGTGTCGTCGCCTCGAAGAGCGTAAAATAGCGGATGATGTCGAGCAGCCGGCTCTTGTCGAAGACCTCGTTCAGAAGTGGTTCTAGCTCGATCACTGTCTTTGCTCCGTCAGGACGCTTCCAGGCGTTGAAGCGCTCGAACGGTGCCGTGAGCGAACCGATACGGGCCTGCGTCCCATCGGCGATCACGACGATCTCGTTGTAGGCGAGTAGGCCCGGAATGTCGCGCTTGTAAGTTTCGATCTGTCGGTAGGCCCCCGCGACTGTCGCCTTCTCAGCCGTCGGGTTCTTGAACTCGAAGATCGCAACGGGAAGTCCGTTCAAGAAAACAAGCAGGTCGGGTCGCCGTTCACCCGCGTCCTCCTTCATCGTGAACTGGTTAACAACAAGCCAGTCGTTGAGCTCGGGATTCTCGAAGTCGATAATCCGTGCGCGGTCGTATCGTACTGATCCCGAAGCGTCGCTGTATTCGACGTCCACGCCCTCTACGACGAAGCGGTGGAAGCGCTGGTTATTCAGGACGAGGTCTGTGGTTTCGTGGACGCTCACCTTGCGGTGCGCGTCCTCGAGAGCGCCATGAGGTAGGCTTGGATTTAGTCGGCGCAATGCCAACCGAAGCCGATCGGAGAGCAGCGCGTCTCGGAACGTTGCGCGTTCCTCGTCGAGTCCGCCGGGGGCGATTACTGACCCGTGCAGATGCGCATATCCCAGAGCGGTGAACAGGTCGATGGCGTACTTCTCGACGGCGCCCTCGTCCAAGTAGCCGGACATCAGTCGTTAACTCGGCTCACTGTTGCTGCCAATTTCTGCCGCGTGCACACGCAACCAAGTGACTGTTTTGCTGGCAAGTTCATCGGCATCTTCCACATGGAAGGCCCTGAAGACGCTCCGAATCGTAAGCGTTAGGCGCGCTTGAGCTACTGAGCTCTTCCATATATCCAAAATCATATTGGCTTCAATGGTGCTTAGTAACGAGGGAACTAATTTGCGGCCGTCCGACGCAGAGCTTGGTCGCACCGATTCGGCGTCTAAGAACTTCCGAAGGTCGGCTTTCAATCGAGATAAGGGCCCATCGTAGTCGACAGAAAGAAAGACCTGATTGCTCGGCCGCCTTTCGATGAAAGTCTGACTCGCACTAACGAGACTCTCCGTCGCTTCTTGTGCTTCCCCGTCGCTATAACGTGTCACGTCCGACGCATTGAGCATCTCGACGAATGCCTCACGGTCAATCATAAAGAGTAAGCGACTTGGCTCGATGCGCAACTCAATAGCTTCTTCCCTGGATGCGTCGACCGTCACCAAGACAACGGGCAATCCCGCTTGGTCGTACTCGACCTCCGCAGATACCTCGATAGATCGGTCAATACGTTCATTGAAGACTTGAAAACGCTCATATGGCTCTCGGGTGGATGCTAAGTCGGGCGAAACGCCTTCTAGGGCATTAAGCAGTATTGCCAGTATCGCATCGCCTGCATGAAGAAGCGCACGATTCTCATCTCGGTTCAGTGCATTAATAAATCCGTCTTTGCCATGTGCGAGCGTACCAAATTCATTTCGAACGTCGCTTACCGCGTCGGCGAGCCTGCTAAATGCCGATAGTAGGCGGTCGACGGTACTCCCGCTACGCGTGTTCTGCAAACCAAGCGGTGTGAGGGCGGCCCTGAACAGTTCCGTAAGGGACGGCCTCGAGCTGGGTAGCGGCGCGCGGAAGTCAGCGAGAATCGTCACGCAGACAGATTCGACGAATGATTTGACTGCCTCAACTACACCCGGGCTTTCGAGATCATATCGAGATAGCAACTCGTAGTGCTTTTGCAGTCCATTGGCTGTAGGCCAACGAGAGCACGCTCGCCGGTAGCTCGGCACGATAAGATCAAAGTCTCCATCGCGAAAGAGCATTACTCGGGATTACACGGTATCTGGACTTCGCCGGAAAGGAGCTTCGGCAGCAGGATGTCCCGGATCACGGCAAGCGTGACCGATTCCAGCCGGCGGTGCCACGATGATTCGACGAGCGGACCAATCACTGCAGACGCGATCTGGAGCAGAGGCTTTGGCGGGACCGCAATAGTTGCTTCATGGAGATGGTACCGCTGGATGTGGCCCATAGTCGTCGCCTTGCCAGCAGCTATGTGACGAAACTCGGGGAGGTGTTGTTTTACTGAAAGGTACGCGAACCAATCTGGCACTGTAGTGCCACGCACCTTGAAAAGGTGCTGATTGAGTGCCCCCGATCCGCCAACCCAAATCTCGCATTCCAAAGAGCCCGACCAGGAAAATAGGATATCACCGTTCTCAATCACGTAGTCGGATGGAATCCCTGCGCCCGCACGGTCCGCGCCGACGGCATTACCAGCCCGCAATTGAGCGATCTTGATGATGGGGAATGTCGCCTTCCCGTCCCGAGCTGGAAATTTTTGAAGAGCGAGGCCGTTCAAGAACGTTGCGATATCGTCAAGACTCTGCCGTTTCCAACCTCTCGGAACTAACGTTTCGTGCTTCCTATCGAACTCGTCTGGAAAAAAGGCGGAGATGTCGGAGGTCAGCCCCGTATCTCTGCCTTCGGCTTTCGCGTGTACCGGGTCGAGGTCGACAAACCACGACTTGAAAAGCGCACGCGCTGTTGTTTCGAGCGTCGCGCTCATCGTACGGTTGAGCTCGACCTTATCGTCGAGCATTCCGAGGATCGAAGCAATGGCTCGTTGTTGCAAAAGGGAAGGAAGGGGAATTTTGATGCCTTGAATGGACGACGGACTTACGTTGGGTTGAGCGGAGCCGTATCCGAGACGTTCAATCTCATTTTGCACAGAGTGGGCTCGAAGGACATAGAAGAGGTAGCCTGGATCTAGTCGCGAGGGCTGTGTGATTAAAAAGCGCCCGACTCGTTGATTGAGGACCGCGGGCAAATCGCGGGGGCCAACGATTGCAACCTCTCCGATATATCCCGTCATAGAGATAAGAATGTCACCGATGTTTAGCTGCGCGTCCGATGCGTCCGCCGCAACATCAAGAGAAACATAGGAGCATCCGTCCATCTCAAGCCGTCCGCCTTTTACATTGGCGATCTTGACAACGGGTACGCCCGCATCAGTCCAGTCACGACTCTTGAAGGCAAATCCAGAACGAACCGCAGCGATTTCACCTAAGGTGACCAGCGGGTACTCAGTCTCCATATCCGATTTGCGAGAGCATTTCTCGGATCTTTTCGTCCAGCCCAACCGAATCCAACTGCTGCTCGCGCAAGAGCGACGTCAGGCGGCTCATCTTGTCCGCGAAAGGCTCTCCGTCGTCCTCAAGATCCTCGGTCCCGACGTAGCGCCCGGGTGTGAGCGCATGACCGTGTTTGCGCACTTCATCAAGCGTCGCGGCCTTGCAGAAACCGGCCACGTCGCTGTAGTCGCCGTCTTTTGTCCGCCAACCGTGGTAGGCGCCGCTGATCCTTGCGATGTCCTCGTTACGCAGCGCCTTGTGCGTGCGGTCCGTCATCACGCCGAGTTTGCGAGCGTCGATGAACAGAATTTGGTTCGCCCGGTCGCGGAACTTATGGTTGCGGCGATCGCGCGAGAGCACCCAGACACACACAGGGATCTGCGTAGTGTAGAACAGCTGGCCCGGTAGCGCAACGATGCAATCTATTAGGCCACCGTGCTGGTCCTCGATGAGAGCCTTGCGGATTTCGCCCTCCCCGCTCTGGTTCGACGACATCGCTCCGTTGGCCATAACGAATGCCGCAACGCCATTGGGGGAAAGGTGATAAACGAAGTGCTGAATCCAGGCATAATTCGAGTTGCCGACGGGCGGCATGCCGTATTTCCACCGCTTGTCGTCGCGCAAGCCCTGGCCGCCCCAGTCGCTGTCGTTGAAGGGCGGGTTCGCCAGTATGAAATCAGCGCGCAGATCCGGGAAGGCGTCCTGGAGGAAACTGCCGCCGGGATTCCATTTCACGTCGGCCTCGATGCCGCGAATCGCGAGATTCATCATTGCAAGGCGCCAGGTTGTGTGGTTTGACTCCTGGCCGTAGATGGACACGTCGCCGAGGCGGCCGCCTTGCGCGAGAACAAACTCCTCGGACTGGACGAACATGCCGCCCGAGCCGGCACACGGGTCGAATACGCGGCCTTTGTAAGGTTCGATCAGTTCGACAAGGAGCCTTACCACGGAGCGAGGCGTGTAGAACTCACCGCCAGCCTTACCTTCCGCGCTGGCGAAGCGTCCGAGGAAGTACTCATAGACGCGTCCGAGGATGTCTTTCTTGCGGGCCTCAGCGTCCCCGAGCCCGATGCCGCTGATTAAGTCGATGACCGCGCCGAGCCGCGTGGGGTCAAGTGAAGGCCGGGCGTATTCCTTTGGGAGCACGCCCTTGAGCGGCGGGTTCTCCTGTTCGATAGCGATCATCGCCTTATCGACAAAGGTACCGATTTGAGGGCTCTTTGCCTTTGCGGCGATCTCCGACCACCGGGCGTCCGGCGGCACCCAGAAGATGTTCTCTGCTTTATACTCGAGCCGATCGTCGGGATCGCCCTCCGGATCACGTTCAAGCCGTCCTCGCATCTCGGCGAACGCATCTGAGATGTACTTGAGGAAAATTAGGCCGAGCACGATATGCTTGTACTCGGAGGCGTCCATCGCGCCACGAAGCGTGTCCGCCGCGGACCAGAGCCGTGTTTCGAAGCCTAACTCGGCGCCACCGTTAACACCGTTCTCGCTTGCCCTCGCGACTTGATCGTTCGCGAGCTTCTTGGCGCCTCGTGCCATCCGAACTCCATCCCAGAGCAGCCGCAGCGTATCTCACTGTCGTGAAACGCTACGCCGGTCAGGTGGTCTAGCCTTATGGAACGCCACCTGCAGCGCTTGTCTTCGCTAGCGTCACGACAAATGCTCCAGTCCACTTGTCACGCCGGTAAAGTTGTCCTTGCCTTTGAGGCTGATTTAGCCCGAATGCAATCGCATCGTTCGCCGGCACCGGTGCCGTCGTTGTGCCCCCCTTTCGGCCGACCAAAGCCACAGGCCGAGCGTGACGGAAACTAGGACCTTTGCTTGTTCTTGTCTGCATCGTGTGCATAGCAGGTCCGCAATCCGGTGAGAGCCGCCGTCGGGGTGTCAACGGCGGCCCTCGAAATCGACGGTGCCCATATCGTAGAGATCCAATGCCTGAAGCAAAACAACAGGGCCGCGACGGGAGCGTGACGCAACCGGGCTCGGGAATGCGGCAAACGAGGGTACTGGGCGTCGTGTTTCGTTTACCGCAAGAAGACACCGACTAGGATGCGGAAGTGTCAGGCGCATGCAGGCGCTGCAACGTCGCAAGCATCACATTCGCATATTGAGCCGCTCCCGCCACGTTCGGGTGTCCAACGGACGCCCGGCGACATACAAAACCGGCGATCGGCGACTGCATCTCTGACTTAAGCTCGGCGTCACAATATCGGATACGATCAGCGACTAGTGGGTCCGTCGGCTTTTCGGTCTGCGGGTCCAGTCCCCAAATCAGAGGATGCTCCGTGAATGCGGACTGCTTCTCGCTGATACCGGGATCGATTAATGTGAAACGATTTGGAAAATGCTCGTTCGCACTAGCGACGGCATCGCTATGGCGTTCTATGACCTGTCTCCAAAATGTCAAACTATTTTCGATCAAAACGTCGCGTAGCGACGGTTGGGACCTGAAACTATAACCAACATTAACGGGCCCGGTGGGTGAGGGAAGCGGAGGCGGTGAAATTGCTTCCTTTGCGAAAATCGTAGCGACCTTCACTGGGTCGGGAAGCTGGCTAGATTGACTAAGTATGGGATAGTAGGTAAGCACAAAGACTCTTGCACTCGAATTCTGAGGAAAGAAACGGCGCCCAATATAGATGAGTGCTTGTAGCAGCTCCGTATAGCAGTATGTCAGTGTGCGATCACTTATGGCCTGCGGAGTCGTTAGAGGGTTGAAAATCCGAGTAACGTCGACGTCGTTAATGCCAGCACAAACAATGATCAAGTCAAATCTATTATCAATCTCGAAATCGTGAGCAACGTCGCATTGCTCAAAGAGTGTGTCGTGCGGCGACGGAATCTCCCGGGGCCACCACGGTTGCTGACGAGCGCGCGGGAGTCCGGCTCCAATAATACCCCCCGAGTGCGCATACTGCGCGACGTAAGGGACGAATCCAGCGGTCCGATAGATCTGCTTTGCAAGGACGTTGTGCATTTTCTGGAAGTGTCGTAGGCCCTGACCCCAAGCTACTGAATCGCCCAGCACAAGGATACGCGCGGGGAATGTCGAGTGACCACTAGGCATCCCCGGAGCAAAAGTGGCTGCGCCGAGCGCACTCAAGAATGATCGTCTATCCACGGTGCACCTCCGAGGTCACGAGCGTCGGGGGTCGGCCAGGAGCGGGGTCGTACGTTGATCGCAGTGGCGCCGGAAATCAGCCACATCTGCCGCATACGCCCGCCATGTGGCCTCAAACCGCGCGCCGGCTGGATAGTGACCCTCGGCCCGGGTCAGACCGTCCAAGAACGGCGTTGCGCGCCCGATTTGCCGGGCTGGGCCAGGGCGGGAAGGTTCAGGGGTTCTCCGGTTCGGGCGGCGTGTCTGATAACGGAGCGTCGCCCAGGACGCGGCAAGTCGGGCGGCCACCACAATTGGCGGATGCAGATCGTTTCGAGGCAAGTACGGGACAGGGACGTCGTCATCGGAGGGTTCGATCCTCGGCATCGGCGCGCACATTCGGCGGACTAACAACCAACGCTACGGTTCGACAGGGTCCGCCTCGGCTTGCAGCTGAGCGGGGCTAATTGGAAACTTTGCGGTGCAGGCTTGTTGCATCGAGGCTACATGGAAAGCATGCACAATCGCGTCATCTGCCCACACGCATCCTTTGTGAAGCTGAAGTTGGATGTTCGCCCGGTCAAAGCCGTAAACGTCGGAGTAGGGACGTGGCGGCCCGATGATCACCATGTCGTACGGGAGCGTAATGCCGTCCGGTCCCGGATTAGCTGATCTGATCGGGAAGTCGTCGCTAGCAGGCCGCGCGGCTGGATCGATCTGGGGAAAGTGCTTAGCTCTCCACCTCAGCATCTCATTGGCCGTGATGGCAAAGTTCAGATCCCAACGATATGAAGTCGAAGTGAGCACGTTAATTGTTTGATCCAAGATCGGCGAACCGCCCGGTACAGGTGTCGGTGGTGACGACCCTGTTGACGGCGAGCCAAAATTGGGAGACCTCGGATCGTACGGATTTGCGATTACGACAAAGAGCTGTTTGAGAGGGGGCCGGTGAGGCTTCGAAGTCTTCGCGCAGTCACTGGACGGTAGAGCCTCGACCGACAATTGAAGTTGGCTGAAGTTGCACGGGCTAAAGTATCCGACGACGGGCGTCGCGTGACTCACACCACCGTCTGCATACTGCAGCTTGGCGCGGACTCCATTGTCCAGGGTCGTATCGATTTCGGGTAACGGCGCATATACCGGGATCGCTGTGCTCGCCAAAATGTACTTCCGAAACACATCATCCGTAACGTCTTCTGGTTCGATCTCGTGGTAGGCCCCATCGACGAATGAGGTCACGCCGACTCTCAGTTTTCGTTTGCTCGCTCGAATCTTTGAGGGGTCAATTTGCGCGGCGATGATATCCTTGAGTCCATCGAAGTCGTTGAAGCTGTCTAAGCCAAAAAGAAAGAAGCGCACTTCTCCAAGGAATCGCGGCTTGAGAACCTCTTGGGGCCCAGTGATCCCTTCCCAGAAGTCCACGAGGCGGTTTGCAGCGACCTTGAGGTTTGCCAATGAGTCGACGTCTTCGGACGCTTGCGCCAGATAGGACCCATTGAGGGCACCGACTGAGACGCCAGAGATGTCACCAAAGTCGCATCCGCGCTGGTAAACGAGATGATAGATTGCGCCAGCTTCAAATGCACCTTTAGCACCGCCGCCGCTCAATACGAGGGCGCGATCGTGTCCCCCGCCGCACGGGGCAGCCTGGGCGTATGCTGCGTGGTGCCGCTCAAACGCAAATAACATAGCGGGGATCAAAAACAAAGCTGCGATTACGAAGCGATTTCGCACACCCCCACCCTCCGCTCGCATGCTACGGAAAGACCCAGCTTAAGCGATCTGCCGCTTGGTTTGGGTGAAGAAAAGCGTCTCCTTCATTTCCTGAGTCGCATCGGCTTCCGCTGAAAACGGCCGGCGTTTCAGGTCCTACCGACAGCGCTCACCTCCCGAGCATGGTTCTCACGCGGCTCTGCCGGGCGATGCCGATGCGGTCGAAGGTTGCGCATTGGTTGACAAAGAAGGACGTTTTCGCACATAATTGGCGGAGTATATCCCCGCTAAGAAAGGCCGTGGCTGTGGACCGGGACTTCATCCAGAGGATCGAGCAGTTCATCCCGCCTGGCTTCTGGATTCTGCTGGGGGAGGAGTACGAGGAAGACTACCCCGGTGCGGTCGCGCACTGCATGGCACGCTTCGATGAACCCGAGGCCCATGATTTGATCGGGGACGAACGCCGCGCCCGTACCGAGACCTCGTTCAAGCGCACCGTGGAGAAATTCGCGCACAAGGGTATGCGGGTGATCCCGCAGCGTAACAACTCCGGTTCGCACAACCATCAAGAAGCACGGGTCGGACCGATCGTGCTCACGCAGTCGTTCGCCGATAGTCCCGAGGCGCTCATCCAGCACGCGGGCTTCCGCAATACCCTGGCGAGAAGCCGGAATATTTCGTGGCTTGACCCGGATCCCGTGGTGGAAGAGGCGGTCGACGAACTGCTCTACGGGATCGTGTTGCACGGAGCGCGTCGCGTCGGCTTCCGTCAGAGGCGCTACGACGAGTTCGGCTTCTTGAGCATCGCGATCCCGAACGCTGACTGCACGAAATACCTGGACGTCATCAACCTCGCGGAACGGTACGCGAACTCCGAGGTCGACCCGAACGACATCGCAGCAATGATGGAGCGCGGAGTGCCGATCGAGCGGCAGCGCCGCCCGAACTCTGTTTTCGAGCAGTATCGGCGCCGAGCTTCCGACGAGTCGTGAGGCCGGGCACGCCCGGTTTCGTCGGAGATCGCCTGCGAGAAGCGCGGGAGGCGCGGGGATTGACCGGACCCACGCTCGCCGATCTCCTTGGTGTTTCGCGCCAGTCCGTGAGCGCGTATGAAAATAGCAACGCAACGCCAGGGCCTGAGGTCGCCGACCGCATCTTGACGGTCCTTAACCTTCCGATGCGGTTCTTCTTGGACACAGGGCCTTCGGAAGATCCATCGCCGATCTATTGGCGATCGCGTGCTGCGGCGACCAAAGCGGCGCGCGAGAGGTCGCAGCGACGATACAACTGGCTACGCCGCATAACGCAGCATCTAACCGAGTTTGTCCGTTTTCCCGATGTGCAACTTCCGCCAGCGCTTGTCGTTTCCGAGCCGGTGCAAATCGCAAATGATGACATTGACGACGCTGCACGCCGCACCCGCTCATTTTTTGGTTTAGGTAGCGGCGCAATTGAAAACGTCACTTGGTTGTTAGAGAATCACGGCGTCATCATCGGCTATGCGGAGCTCGGAGCGCCGACTCTAAACTCATTTTCCCAAATGTGCCGGGATGGACGCGCGTTCGCAATCGTAAATGCGGAGCACGGAAGCAGCGTACGTTACCGATTTGACCTTGCGCACGAATTGGGGCACCTCGTACTGCATCGCAATCTAGATGGTAGCCATTTCTCAAATACGACCCGAAACGCGCTGATTGAGCACCAAGCCGATCGCTTTGCGCGCGAGTTCTTGATGCCATCGCAGGCTTTCGCAAAGAACTTTTACTCGACGACACTTGACGGTCTGAAGGTAGTCAAGCGAATGTGGGGGGTTTCGATGCAGGCTGCGCTGATGCACGCGACTGACCTTGACCTCGTCAACAAGGTGCAAGCGCAAAAGCTTTGGCGCGGCATTTCGATGCGGGGATGGCGCAGGAACGAGCCCTTTGATGATGTCATCCCGCGCGAGAACGCAGAGCTGTTGCGCAGCGCCTTCGACGAAGTTCTTCGCGCAGGGGTTACCCCCGAGGCACTCCTAGAAGCCCTTCCATACTCCGCTCGGGAAATCGAAGTGCTGTGCGGCCTTGAACCCGGAAAGCTCGGCGGAAGCGTAGACGCGGCGTCCGTCTTCGAGCTGAGTTCTGCGTCACGACCGACGCCGAAGCCGGTCGTAACCCGGCCCGATCGACAGCCGGCCGCGGGCGCGGAAGTAATCATCTTTGGGCACGACCGGCGCGACCGATCTTAACCCAAGTAAACGGGATCGGCCCGGCTCGACATGGGCGGCACAGGAACCGCCTCGGTTAGTCGGTCGGCGCTATTCCCAACGGCCCAGATCGACTGGAATTCCTCTGAGGTGACTGTGGATCGTGGCGCCGATGATCCAACCTGGCTGTTTGAGCGAAACGCTCTTGAACCCGAGCACGCCCGCGTTTCTGTCGCCCTGCATCCAATGATAGAGATGTGTGAACACCTCGGAACCCATGCGGGTTGAAGGCCCCAGGTAATCCGAGCCGAGGCGGTTCAGCATGAAGGAAATGCGTTCTCCGCCAACTCGCAGGCCGACGCGCCGATCGTGGATCTCCAAGATGTTCGCCGCGTCGAGATGGTCGAAATCCTGCCCCACGATCTGCACGTCCCAGTGAGGGCCGAACTTCAACGGAGGATGCCGCTTCGTAACGACGGAGTCTTCATCGATGGAACCCGAGGCCTCGAAGGGATCTGGAAAGACATGTTGGGCGACAAAAATCGCTCCAATGAGAGGTAAGTGGCGGTCGGTTAGGTCGAGAAGGCGGTCCGCTGCCATTCGAAGCTTGATCGCTTCACCGCTGCCCTTGCTGTGCACCATCCGTTCGCAGACGAGCAATGCGAACTGCTCATGACTCAGCTCGCTGTCGGTCTCGCTCGCATCTGACAGTCCCCCTTTGAAGAACACAGCGAACGCCGGATCGTCTAACGACTCGATGAGCACTTCGCGTGTGAGCCGCCCGTCGGCGGAATATTCGAGAATGCGCTTTCGCACTTTTGCCGAGGCGTCCAGAATGTTGTGTGCGGCCGCGAGTTGGGCGCCCGCCGGTGTGCCGGCGTACTTCTGGTCCAGGAGAGGCAATAGTGGTTTGACAGCGTCGATGACCCACGCCGCGGCCTTGACCGCCATCACAGCGCCGGCAAGCGTGGCTTCCTGCTCTCCGAGCGTTTGCAGGCCGGTGAGCACGGCCGCCATGATCTTGCTCTCCATTTGGTCGGACCTCCAGGCTCCTCATAGAGCCAATTCTCACGGGTCAGGCGTCGGCGCCCGCCATCGGGTCCGCAAGGCGGTTGCCAAACGTCGGATAGAGCGCATCCACCAGCGCCAAGATTCGGTCCGTGACGTTCACCGCATCCGCGACAACGTTAGGCAACCGCTTCGGTTCGACCGCTAATTACCCGATGGAGGCGGTGCAGTGGATTGAGGCAGAGATCGAGGCATGCGTCGCGTATCGCGGCCCAATTCCCGTCCTTATGTCCGCCCCAAGATGGAAGCCGCGCTCGAGAAAGTCACGAACGGCGAACTAGAACAGTTTCCCCGAGTCCTGCGCTGGCTCGGCGTCAGCGATTGCGCCCGGGGAGGCGCGATGCCCACTCCCACGCGATTGGTGATCGACGACGCGTTATCGACGTCGGCGATGCTCACAGCACCCTCCACAGTGCAGGTTGCAAGTTTCGCCTTCGCCAGCACCGTCTGGTCTGGCGTACGCCGTAGGGTGCGGGTAGTAGCGCGCAACTACGTCAGCGTTTGGTCACTTTGCTCATCAAATGCTCGACAGATGCCCAATGATATCCCCTTCATGACCGGCATAAGCTCCATCGACCGTGAGGCTCAGCCGCTCCGTGACCTTGTTCGTGGCGTTTCGGTCCAGAGTGGGATTCGGGCTAGCTTTCGCGTGAAATTCGCGCACGTCAGTCGGAAAAGCCGTAAGGATTCCGGCTTGACGGGTCGCAAGCATATGATAGGCCGGGTAACCGTTTGCTACTGTATACGCTGTTGTGCCATCATCCACGTCAGCGAGCGGGAGATAGTTGCAGACAAAAATGCGAAGAGCGCTTCCCCAATGTTCAGCTGCTGATTGCAGAATTCCATTAATATGGTAGTCGCCGCCGCCATATCCGAGAACGAGCCACCGCGGCGTCGCAAATGCCAGCTCGCGAAAATAGTGAAGGTACGAAGAGAATGGTTCAATGAGTCCTTTTTCTGCTTTTCGCCTACCTGCGATTAACGGTACGCGCGGCGAATCATGTCGGTCCATAGCGCTGTGGCCGCTGCTCGAAATATCCCAGTTTTTGCTCGCGTCGTCCGGATCGTCGAATCGTACGATACTGCATGCATCCGTCAACGAGCCACCGACCGCAAAGTTTACTGAGCCGTGCATCTGAATGTTTAGATGCTCAGAGGCGGGCGGAGACGCGGCGAAGGAAAATGTGTTCGCCCCGAATCCTTCTGGGTATCCAGTCCAGAAGTGCGACGAAGTCGGAAGCGCGAGAGTGTCATAGTTAAGGGAACAATGCCTCAGAACGAAGTCGGACGCAACGAGGCGCTCAAGTAGAGTGCGTGCATCCGAGGTGGTGGCGATCCGTGTGCGGTCATAAACGGTACGCAAGACGAACGTAGCCGCGCGCTCTGCAACAAAGCGCAGATTCTTGTCTGATATTGCGTGTCCAGCCGCGCTTGGCAGCAAGAGCCCCGCTCCATAGAATCGTGCGAAACTAGCGGTTGCGTGGTCCGGAGGCAGAGGTAAAATGCTGCCCATTAGTTCGGCGATGTGGATTAGATCTTCGAAATTTGCCTGATCTCCAGGTCCAAACGCATCAAGAGTTTGCCCTGCGAGCCAGGGAAAGAAATTCGGCCGCGTATCGCTCGAGTTCATCCGTATCAAATCCGTGGGACCGGACCTGTAGGTGCTTGGTGCGGCGAACAAGTCCCAGTCCAAGAGCGCCGTTGTTATTTCTGGAGTCAGAAGGGCGGGATTCGTCCCAGCTCCCGTGAGGCAAAGAATGGTCTTGCGACACCCGGCAGGTGCAGAAGGCAGCATTCCGCAGCTTACGCGCTTTATTGGCCGCTGTCCCCGGACGCTGCATTGCGCGTGTGGATCGTGCCGGGGGAATTGAGCGATGGCGCGGAGTTTAAATCGCGCTGCGCTGGTCGGCACCTACATGAAAAGGTTGTCGTGCCTGGTCAATTGTCGCTTCTCGATCCGTGCCTTCGCCGGGGACGTGCCAGCGCTCTCCCCGAAGTTTAACGAGTGACGACCTCTGACTCCATGGCCCACGCGGTTGCCGGTTTCCTCAGATGGCTTTTCCTCGGCGTGTGGGCGAATTCCGATCACTTAGCGCCGTGGCTAGCGCTGTTCGGCGTGGCCATCACCCTACAGTGGCAAAATCGCGACCGGAAACGAGATGAGGATCGTCGCCGGAACGAGCTTGAGGAAGCCAAGGCTGCGCACGACCTGACGACGACCACGCGTGTGATCGGAAACGCGCGAACCGTCCGAAGCCGGCTCGGAGCGATCGCCCAGACCGGCGCGTGGCCAATCGACCAATATGCGCAGTTCGGTCGGTTCGTCGACGTATGTTACGGCGACGCTATGGCGGAGACATTATCCCGCCTCGGCACTGCGAGCGCGTTCTATCCGAAGCTTTCGGGCTTCGAGCTCGCCTACGGTTCGATGCGATATTCGCTGGACAAAGTCGCCAAATTCGCCAGCTTGAATTCCGATCAAGCGCTCATCGAAGACGCCCGCGACGACGCCATCGCAGCGGCGAATGGTGCCGCTCAGGCGCTCGACGTGATGCGGGCGGCGCTCCGCGACACCGAGGACGTTCCTGAAGCCTACTTTCCGGATCACGAACTTGCCGATTCGGTCAGACGGGAACGCGTAAGGCGTCGAGCCGCCGGCGAAATCGGACCGCCGGCTTTTGGAGAATGAAATGCCTCTAAGCGACGACGACTTCACGAAGCTCGACCGACTCGCCGATGCCACGAATGCAGACCGTGACGGTGTACTCGCTGGGAAACTCGCCGATTTTCTACTCGACCACGCGGACGTTGCTGGTCCGCTCATGTACTGCCTGATGGCGTTCGTTCGTCGTCCGATCGAGGGGTTGAACGAGACGGAGATGCAGTTCCATCTCAAGGCGGCCCGCCTGATGGTCGATTTTTGGGAATACCTCTCGCCGGGGGTGGAAGATGCGTAAGGTCAGTGGTTGCCAAACGGTTGCCGTCGGTGGCAACCGCCCCTGTCCTCTGCGGGCCTAGAATGGCCGATGGACCCGCATCGTTACTGCGTTCTTGCCCGACCGTGACCCACCATGGCCCTAGCAAAACGGTTTCGACTCCCGTTGGCGCTACCAGAAAAGCCGCGTAACCAGCGGTTTCATTATTTCTAGCGGGGTGCGGTGGCCATTTGGTGGCCGACGACCGCAAAAACCCTTCGCTCTAGTCAGGCCTTGC
>Ga0182024_10007283_pt1 | contig 23904 bp, 28 predicted proteins | sample P32metaG_FD_120480 | JGI IMG/M metagenome (GOLD analysis project Ga0182024, IMG submission 120480) | Permafrost microbial communities from Stordalen Mire, Sweden - P3-2 metaG (Illumina Assembly) | ecosystem: Environmental > Terrestrial > Soil > Wetlands > Permafrost | place: Sweden: Stordalen... | reverse complement strand
TTGTATCGCTCGACGGATCGCCTCTGTCGTGGTGGCGCTGCCGTGAAGAACCTGGCCCATAGTGCATCCCTCCATGCCGGAGAAAATGGTGCCCCATCAAAGCCTGGGATCAAACACCTAGGGATTAGACGGCTGGCGCCCCATCCCCAGCGGTGCCAGATGTTGCCCCCTGCGTTGCCCCAAAGCTAGAAAGGCATCAGATGGTTAGGCTGCTTCCTAGTCTAACCATCTGATTTAATTGGCTCCCCGGGCCGGATTCGAACCAGCGACCCAGCGGTTAACAGCCGCTTGCTCTACCACTGAGCTACCGGGGATCAAAGGTGTCGAGGATATAGGCGTGAGGCTCGCCGAGGGTCAAGCCTATGCGGAGGCGCGAGGACGCGGTCAGCGGATCAGCCAGCTGACGAAGAACAGGATGACGACCAGCGCGATCGAAATAGCGAGGACGTAGCGCACAACGCCGGTCTTGTGGGCGGCACGGGCGGAATCCGGCGTGGTGACGATGCGTTTGGCCATTATCGCTAGTGCCGCCAGATGAGGCTAGTGGTGGGCATGGGCGGCGGCGTTGCGCTTGCGCGTGGCGGCGGCCTTCTTCGCCGAGGCCGAGCGCGCGGCCGCCGAGCGGGAAGCCGATGCCGCGCCGCCGACGCGGCCGCCCTTGCGGGACGAGGCGTGGCTCACGGGGTGGCCGCGGCCGGAGCCGCTCTTCTTGCCGCCGCCGCTTTCCTTGTTGACGGTGGCCCAGGCACGCCGCTCGGCCTCGTTTTCCGAGACGCCGCGCTTCTCGTAGCCCTCGGCGATGTGGTCGGCCTTGCGTTCCTGCTTGCCGGTGTATTTCGATTTGTCGCCGCGCGGCATGACGATCCTCATGTGCAGAAATAGGCTCCATGAACTAAACCGCGCGCCAGAGCGGCGGTTCCCTGGAAGGGGCTGTTAGGGCACGATAACCAGCCGCTTATTCGAAGCACGCAGCGTTCGTGACCGGGTTCCGCGTACCGATGTCTAATGCAGGGGCCAGAACAGTATGATCAACGGCACGCCGAGCACGAGGACCAATACCGAGAGCGGCAGGCCAAGCTTCCAGTAGTCGCCGAACCGGTAGCCGCCGAGCCCCATCACCAGCGTGTTCGACTGGTGGCCGATCGGCGAGAGGAAGTCCGACCCGGCACCGAACGCGACGGCCATCAGGAACGGATCGATTTGATAGCCGAGCTGCTGGGCGAGGCTCGCCGCGATCGGCCCCATGACCAGCACCGCCGCGGCATGGTGGAGGATCGGCGTCATCAGCATCGTCGCCGCGAGCACGCCGCCGAGCACGACGAAGCCGGGCACGTGCCCGCCGGCACCGGCGAGCGAGGTCGCGATCAGCTTTGCCGTGCCCGTGTGCTCGACCGCGACGCCAATCGGGATCAGTGCTCCGAGCAGCACGAGGATCGGCCATTCGATCGCGCCATAGGCCTCCTTCAGCGTCACCAGTCCGAACAGCACTAGCGCCACCGCCGCCGCGACAAAGGCGATAGCCACCGGCACCAGCTCGAAACTGCTCGCGACGATCGCCAGCGCGAGGATCGCGAGCGGCAGCAGCAGGCGTCTCGGCTGGCCCAGATTGAGCTGGCGTTCGGCGAGCGGCAGGCAGCCCAGTGCGGTCAGGATGTCGGGTATGTGGGTGGTGTGACCCTGCAGCACGATCGTGTCGCCCAACTGGAACCGCGTGCGCCGGAGCCGGCTGCTTCTGATGCGCCCGCGCCGTCCGATCGCCAGGATGTTGACGCCATACCGTTCCCGCAAATGCAGCTCTTCGGCGTTGCGTCCGATCAGGTCGGAGCCGGCGGCGACGACCGCCTCGACGATGCTGAGCTCGCGTTCCGCCGGGACCGGGCGCTCCGGCGACGACTCTTTGCTGTCGTATTTCGTCGGCCCCGGGTTCGCCGCCGCCTTGCCTGCGGGCGTTGCGGGAGCCACGATTTTTGGGGCGCCCTTCTCGGGCTTTCGCTCGGCGCCGACCAGCCGCAGATTGCCGTCCCGCGCGAATTGCTCGATTACTTGAGGATCGGCTTCGACGACCAGGACGTCCTCGGCGTAGAGTTTCCAGCGCCGTGTCGGGATCTGCCGCCGTCCGCCGTTGCGCACGAGCCCGGCGATGGTGACCTCGCCGCCGCTCAGATGCTCGATCTCGCCAACGGTGCGGCCGACGAAGGGCGACTTCTCCGGGAGGCGCAATTCGGTCGTATAGTCCTCGATGGTAAAGGCGGTATCGCCCGCTGTGCCGCGCAATCCGCGCGGCAAAAGCCGCCAGCCGACGGCGAGAAACAACACGCCGATGAGCGCGATGCCTCCGCCGACCGGAGTAAAGTCGAACATATGGAAGGGCTGGCCCGACAGCTGCTGCCGCACGGTCGAGATCAGCAGATTCGGAGACGTGCCGATTAGCGTCATCGAGCCGCCGAGCAGCGAGGCGAAGGCCAAGGGCATCAGGAACTCGGAGGGCGAGCGGTCGTTGCGCCGCGCCACCTGGATCGCTGCCGAGATGAAGATCGCCAGCGCTCCGATGTTTTTCATAAAGCCCGACAGCAACGCGACGCAGGCGACGAGCACGCCGACCTGCAGCTCCTTTGTCCCCATCAGCGGCTGCAGCCACCGCAGCAGGATCTCGATCGCGCCGGACTGGCCGATCGCGATGCTGACGACAAGCGCCGCGGCAATAAGCGGCAGGATCGGATTGGCAAAACCGGAAAAGGCTTGATCGGCCGGTACGACGCCGGCGGCGATCGCGGCGAGCAGCGCCAGAAGCGCGACCAGGTCGTAGCGAAGCCTATCCCATAGGAATAGCGCGATCAGACCGCCGAGTATTACCAGGGTCAGAATCTGATCGCGGCTCACGCGGGGGCCTTGCGCCTCGGCTTATGGGTTTCCCCGGCCGGGCGGCCAGGGCGGCATGGAAGTCTCGGCCTGGGCCGATAGAAGCAGCCGCGCCTGGCTAGTGGACCCGCTCGCGCTCGGCTCCGCGTGTTCTCCGACTCTCGAGCGCGTTGGCCTCTCTTTCGAGATCGTCGGCCGTGCGCAACCGCGCGTCCCAGATCGTCGGGTTTTCGGTGCGCTCGGCAAATTCGCGATACCAAGTGGCGAGATCGCGCAGTTTCTGTGCCTGGTCCATGCGACAGCGATCCTCCAGAGGATTTCGCATAGGCCAACGCGTGTCACGGGCCGATCGTTCCGGGTCGATCGACCGTCGCGGCGGCGATAATTCGGCGGAGAGAGAAGGCAGGTAGCGGCCTGCTGGGGGCAAAATTAAGGCGGGCCACCGTGCGGTAATCGGCACGCTGGCCCGCCCGAGATCAAGGCGTGTCGATCGCGTTAGATCACTTCGCCATTGGCATAGCCGCCGCCAGGAATGAAGCAGCGGCACGCCGTGCCGATGTACCATGCGCCGGCGATTTCGCAGCTGCCCACGGCCGTCATGCAATACGAATAGACCAGCGCGACCTGCGTCTCTTTCGGCTCGGTGGCGTTCACCGGCGCGGCAATCGCGGCGCTAAGGCAAATCGCGGCGGCGCCGAGGATGATCTTTTTGCTCAGACCGATTTTCATGTTCGTTCCCCTCCGGTTGACTAACGACGACGATATTAGCCCATCGATTACTGCGTCGTGACAAAAAACTTCTGCAAATATTGCGCAGCTTTTAGAGGGGCTTAGAAGATATGGAGGCCGGAAGCGGAATCGAACCGCTGTACGCGGATTTGCAGTCCGCTGCATAGCCACTCTGCCATCCGGCCGGCCAAGAGGCTCAGGGCGGGGTGATATAGGCAGCGCGCCGCTGCGGGGTCAAGCCGCTCGCGGTGGTGCGCAATCGCCGGTTTCGCGCGCTTTTAGCGCGGGTGGCGCTGTTGCCCCGCCGCTGCCGCAACCATATATTCGAATGAATCCAGATTAATCGCGATGAGGTCGGGGAATGGCGCGAGTTACTGTCGAAGATTGTGTGGTGAAAGTGCCCAACCGGTTCGAGCTGGTTTTGGTGGCGGCGCAGCGGGCGCGCGAGATTACCGCCGGCGCCCCGTTGTCGCTGGACCGCGACAACGATAAGAACCCGGTTGTCGCATTGCGCGAGATCGCCGATGAGACGGTGCCGCTCGACAAGCTGCATGACTCGCTGATCCGCGGAATGCAGAAGCACGTCGAGATCGACGAGCCCGAAGAGACCGTCGAGCTCGAGCCGAACCTGTTTGGTGTCGCGGAGGAGGCCTTGGGCGTGCCGGGCGACGACATCGAGGAGATCGGCGAGGAAGCGGCCGAGGATGAAGAGCTCGCCGAAGATGTGCTGTCGGTCGAGGACGAGACCGATCTGCCGAAGGAACTGCCCGAGGCCGATCCGGAAGAGAATTTTGAGGAGCAGCCGTAACCACCGCGCTCCCGGGGCGCAACAGCGCATAAGGACCGCCGCCTGATGATGCGGCAGCCGGACCTCGTCGATCTGGTCAAGTCCTACGATCCCAGTGCGGACGAGGCGGTGCTGAACCGCGCCTATGTTTATTCGATGAAGGCGCACGGGACGCAGCTGCGCGCTTCGGGCGACCCGTATTTTTCCCACCCCGTCGAGGTCGCCGGCGTGCTCGCCCGGATGAAGCTCGACACCGCCTCGATCGTCACCGGCTTGTTGCATGATACGGTCGAGGACACGGTCGCGACCCTCGACGACATCGAACATCGTTTCGGTCCGGAGATCGCGCGGCTCGTCGACGGCGTCACCAAGCTGTCGCGCCTCGAGCTGCAATCGGACCAGACCAAGCAGGCGGAGAATTTCCGCAAGCTGGTGCTGGCGATGTCGGAAGACATTCGCGTCCTCTTGGTCAAGCTCGCCGATCGCCTGCACAACATGCAGACGCTGCGCTTCATCCAGAGCGCCGACAAGCGCCGCCAGATCGCGCGCGAGACGATGGACATCTACGCGCCGCTCGCCGAGCGGATCGGCATGCACCGGATGAAGGACCAGCTTGAAGACCTGGCCTTCGCCGAGCTCCATCCGGATGCGCGCGCCAGCATCGCCGCCCGGCTTGGCTTTCTGCGCGAAAGCGGCGGAGACATCGTTCCGCGCATCGTCGAAGAGCTCACCCGCAAATTCGGCGAGGCCGGGCTTTCCGCCCTCGTGGCCGGGCGCGAGAAATCCGCCTACTCGATCTGGCGCAAGATGCAGCGCAAGGACGTGCCATTCGAGGCGCTTGCCGACGTCATGGCATTCCGCGTGCTGGTTGACGATGTCGGCCAGTGCTACCACGCGCTGGGCGTCATCCATTCCGGCTACCATGTGGTTCCCGGTCGCTTCAAGGACTACATCTCGACCCCGAAGCCGAACAATTACCGCTCGCTCCATACCGGCGTGATCGGCCCGGAGCGACAGCGCATCGAAATCCAGATCCGCACCCGCGAGATGCACGAGGTCGCCGAACTGGGCGTCGCCGCGCATTGGCTCTACAAGCGAGGGGAAGCCGGCCGCACCGACGGACCGCAATACCGCTGGCTGCGCGAGCTGGTCGACATCCTCGAACACTCCTCGCCCGAGGAGTTCGTCGAGCACACCAAGCTCGAGATGTTCCAGGACCAGGTCTTCGCCTTCACCCCGAAAGGCGAGGTGATCGCACTGCCGCGCGGCGCGACGCCGGTCGATTTCGCCTACGCCGTCCATTCGCAGATCGGCGACACCTGCGTCGGTGCCAAGATCAACGGGCGGCTCCTGCCGCTGCGCACCGAGCTCAACAACGGCGACCAGGTCGAGATCGTCACCTCGAAGGCGCAAACTCCGTCGCCGACCTGGGAGCGCTTTGTCGTCACCGGCAAGGCGCGCGCCCGCATCCGCCGCTACATCCGCACCCAGCAGCGCGCGCAATACCTCGATCTCGGCAAGGCCATCGTGCAGAAGGCGTTCCGCCAGGAAGGCCAGGAATTCTCCGAGAAGCCGCTGCAGACGGTGCTGAAGCAGTTCAACTGCGCCGCCACGGAGGATCTCTATGTCGCGGTCGGCGAAGGAATGCTGACCGGACGCGAGGTCGTCCACGCCGCCTTCCCGCATCCGCCGGATGCCAGGGACAAGGTGGTGCCGTTGGCGCGGGCCCGGCGCAAGAGTGCTGGCAAGGACCACGCTGTCTCGATCCGGGGCCTCATTCCCGGCATGGCGCTGCATTTCGCCGGATGCTGCCACCCGCTGCCGGGCGATCGCATCGTCGGGATCGTCACCACCGGCAAGGGCGTGACGATTCACACGATCGACTGCGACACGCTCGAAACCTTCAACGACGAACCCGAGCGCTGGATCGACGTCGCCTGGTCGAGCGACGAGGCGGACGCCATCCATGTCGGACGCATCAACGTCACCATCGCCAACGAGCCCGGCAATCTCGGCAGTCTGACGACGACGATCGGCAAGCAAGGCGGCAATATCAGCAATCTGAAGATCACCAACCGCTCGCAGGATTTCTTCGAGATCATGGTCGATATCCAGGTCGCCGACGTAAAGCAGCTGTCGACGATCATCGCCGCGCTGCGGGCGACACCAGTCATCAACTCGGTCGAACGCGCGCGCGGCTGAGCGGAATGATTCTCGGGGTCGGCTCCGATCTGATCGACATACGCCGCATCGAAAAGACGATCGCGCGGTATGGCGACCGCTTTCTCGACCGCGTCTTCACCGAGGTCGAGCGCCGGCGTTGCGACCGGCGCGCCAACCGCGCTGCCAGCTATGCCCGCCGCTTCGCCGCGAAAGAGGCGGCGGCGAAGGCGCTTGGGACCGGGTTCCGCCGCGGCGTGTTTTGGCGCGACCTCGGCGTCGTTAACCTCCCCTCGGGGCAGCCTGGCCTATTGTTGACCGGCGGTGCGCTCAAGCGTCTCGAAGCCATCACGCCGCAGGGCATGGCCGCGCACCTCGCCCTCACGATCACCGACGAGCCGCCACTCGCCCAAGCGGTCGTCATCATCACCGCGGAACCGGTGGCGGAACATGCCGTTGGCTGAGGTCCGGCCGGTCGCGGCCTTGACTTGCGGCGCCGCGCTTGGCTTGATCCCGCGCAACTCCCGCCTCCCGGCAAGGTCATGATCTCCAATATCGCCAAAAGAAAAACATCAAGCGGCCCTTACGAGATCATCAAGACCGTCGTCTACGCGATCCTGATCGCGCTGGTGGTGCGCACCATCGCCTACGAGCCGTTCAACATCCCCTCCGGCTCGATGATCCCGAGCCTGCTGGTCGGAGATTATCTCTTCGTCTCGAAATTTTCCTATGGCTACAGCCGTTTTTCGCTGCCCTTTGGGCTGCCGCTGTTTTCGGGGCGCGTGTTCGCTTTCGGGCATCCCCAGCGCGGCGACGTCGCGGTGTTCAAGCTGCCGACCGACACCTCGACCGACTACATCAAGCGGGTCGTCGGGCTGCCCGGCGACAAGATACAGATGATCCACGGCAACCTCTTCATCAACGGCCAGATGGTGCCGCGCCGGCAGATCGAGGATTACCTCTACCAGGAGGGTGGCACCGCGATCCTGTTGCACCAGTACATCGAGTCGTTGCCGCGCGGCCCCGGTGAGCCGCCGCTCGAACATCGCATCATCAAGATCGGCGACGATGGGCCGCTCGACAACACCGCGGTCTATGAAGTGCCACAGGGCTATTATTTCGCGATGGGCGACAATCGCGACAACTCGCAGGACAGCCGGGTGACGTCGGCGGTCGGCTTCATCCCGGCGGAGAACTACGTCGGCCGCGCCGAGTTCCTGTTCTTCTCGACCGACGGCTCCGCAGCGTGGTGGGAAGTGTGGAAATGGCCGTTCGCGGTGCGCTACTCCCGACTGTTCAACGGAGTGCATTAGCCGACATGGCCGATGCCGCTGAGCCGATGGCGGCCGGCGAGGACCGTGCCCACGCAATCGGTCATGTCTTCAAGCGGCCGGCGCTGCTTGCCGAGGCGCTGACTCATCCGAGCGCGCTTCCGCCGCCTCACGGAAAGCGCCGCCGGGCCGGAATGCGACACTACGAGCGGCTGGAGTTTCTCGGCGACCGCGTGCTGGACTTGGTGATCGCCGATCTGCTCTGGCATCGCTTCGCTCAGGAACGCGAAGGCCAGTTGACCCGTCGGCTGGCCGCCCTGGTGCGGCGGGAAACGGTTGCCCGGGTGGCGCTCGACATCGGTCTTCATCGACACATCGTGCTGGCTCCGTCGGAGGCCGCCGCCGGAGGCGCGCAAAACCTCAGCAACCTTGCCAATGTGTGCGAGGCCGTCATCGCCGCCATCTATCTCGATGGCGGACTTTCGTCGGCTGCGGCGTTCATCCGACGCTGGTGGGAGCCTTTGCTCGATAGCACCGACGGCCTGCTGCGCGATCCCAAGACACGGCTGCAGGAATGGGCGGAGGGGCGTGGCCTCGGTCTGCCCGTGTATAGGCTGGTGGCAACCGAAGGGCCCGCACACGCGCCGCGCTTCACTGTGGCGGCGTGGGTCGCGCAGTCGGATGAAGCCAGTGCCACCGCTTCGTCGAAACGCGCCGCCGAGACCGAAGCCGCCGCCGCCCTGCTCGAACAGCTGACCGGCAATGGCTGAACCGGAAACCCGCTGCGGCTATGTCGCGCTGATCGGCGCGCCGAACGCCGGGAAATCGACGCTGCTCAACCGGCTCGTCGGGCAAAAACTGGCGATCGTCACGCCCAAGGTGCAGACCACCCGCAGCCGCCTGCTCGGTATCGCCACCGCGGACGATGCGCAGCTGGTCTTTGTCGATACGCCCGGCATCTTCGCGCCGCGCCGCCGGCTCGAGCGGTCGATGGTCGCCGCCGCGTGGGCGGGCGTTGCCGATGCCGATGTGAGCGTGTTGCTCGTCGATGCGGCGCGCGGGATCGACGCCGACACCCGCCAGATCGTCGAGCGGCTGAAGGCGGGCAGGCGGGCGGCGATCCTCGCGCTCAACAAGATCGATTTGGTGAAGCGTGAGGTTCTGCTGGAGATGGCCGACCGCTTGTCGAAGCTCGGCGATTTCGCGCAGATCTTCATGATATCCGGCCTCAACGGCGACGGGGTCGACGATCTCTACCGCCACCTCGCCGGGATCGTGCCGCCGGGCCCATTTCTCTTTCCACCCGACCAGCTTTCCGACGCCCCCGAGCGCTGGCTCGCCGCCGAGGTCACGCGCGAGCAGGTCTTCCTGCAGCTGCATGACGAACTGCCCTATTCGGCGACGGTCGAGACCGAAAGCTGGCAGGATCGGCCCGACGGCAGCGTCAGGGTCGAGCAGGTCATCTATGTCCGCCGCACCAGTCAGCGCGCGATCGTGCTCGGCGAGGGCGGCAAGCGCATCAAGACCATCGGCGCCCGTGCCCGCGCCGAGCTAGGCGCCATGCTCGATCGCAAGGTTCACCTCTTCCTCTTCGTCAAGGTACGCGACAACTGGCCGGACGACCCCGAGCGCTACCGGGCGATCGGCGTCGATTTCAATGCGTAAGTCCTGATGGATTGGCGCGATACCGGATTTGTCCTGACCACGCGGCGGCATGGCGAGAACGGGCTGATTGTCGAGCTGCTGACCGCCGAGCACGGGCGGCACGCCGGTCTGGTCCGCGGCGGTCAATCGCCGAAACGGCGGGCATTGCTGCAGCCGGGCAACCTCGTCGCCGCGAGCTGGCGCGGCCGTCTGCCGGAGCACCTGGGAGCGTTCGACATTGAACTTGTGCGCGCCCATGCCGCCGGGCTGCTCGACGATCCGGATCGTCTCGCCGCGCTCTCTTCTGCTTCGGCGCTGATCGCCGTGGCATTGCCCGAGCGCGAGCCGCACGGCGATGTTTATCAAGGCCTTGCCGCGCTGATCGAAGCGCTCGATTCTGCCGATTGGTCGGCGCATTACGTCGAATGGGAATGCCGGTTGCTCGCGGCTCTCGGCTACGGCCTCGACCTCTCGAGCTGCGCCGCGACCGGGGTCAACGACGATCTCGCCTATGTCTCGCCGCGCTCCGGCCGTGCGGTGTCGCGCTCGGCGGGCACGCCCTACCATGACAAGCTGTTGACGCTACCTGCTTTTTTGTGGCGCCCCGCGCCTGTCGAGAACGCCGACATCGCGGTCGGCCTGGTGTTGACCGGCCACTTCCTGCACCACCATCTGTTGGCGCCGCACGGCCGCACCCTGCCGGAAGCGCGGGCCCGCCTCGCCGAGCGGTTGCGTCGGCTGGTATGATCGCCGCCTGACCGAAACGAGGGTTTGACGCGATGAGCGATACCGCGCTCGCCAGCGGCATCCGCGACGTCGATTTCGCCGACGCGCTCGGCGAGCGTTACCTGTCCTACGCGCTGTCGACGATCATGGCGCGCTCGCTGCCCGATGTGCGCGACGGGCTGAAGCCGGTGCATCGCCGCATTTTGCACGCGATGAACGAACTGCGCATGGATCCCGACGGCGCCTACAAGAAATGCGCGCAGGTCGTCGGCGAGGTGATGGGCAAATACCATCCGCACGGCAACGACGCGATCTACGACGCGCTGGTGCGGCTCGCGCAGGATTTTGCCCAGCGCTATCCGGTCGTCGACGGGCAGGGGAATTTCGGCAATATCGACGGCGACAACCCGGCGGCGATGCGCTACACCGAAAGCCGCATGTCGGCGGTGGCGCAAGCGCTGCTCGAGGGCATCGATGAGGACGCGGTCGATTTCCGCCCGACCTATGATGGCGAGAACAGCGAGCCGGTGGTGCTGCCGGCGCGCTTCCCCAACCTCCTCGCCAACGGCGCCGCCGGCATCGCGGTCGGTATGGCGACGAGCGTCCCGCCGCACAATGTCGGCGAAATCTGCGCCGCACTCAGCCACCTGATCGAAAACCCGCGCTGTTCGCTCGGTGAACTGGTGACGCTGATGCCGGGCCCCGATTTTCCGACGGGTGGAATCCTGATCGAGCCTGCCGGCAGCATCGGCACCGCCTACGCGACCGGCCGCGGCAGCTTTCGGTTGCGCGCGCGCTGGGTGAAGGAGCCGCTCGGCCACGGGCTTTTCCAGATCGTGGTCACCGAGGTGCCGTACCAAGTCCAGAAGAGCCGGCTGATCGAGAAGATCGCGGCGCTGCTCGAAGAAAAGAAACTGCCGCTTCTCGCCGACGTCCAGGACGAATCGGCCGAGGACATCCGCCTTGTCTTCGAGCCGAAGACCCGCAACGTCGACGCCGACATGTTGATGGAGCAGCTCTTCCGGCTGACCGAGCTGGAGGTGCGCATCCCGCTCAACCTCAACGTCCTCGATCCCGCTGGCGTGCCGCGGGTGATGAACCTGAAGGAGGTGCTGCAGGAATATCTCGATCACCGCCGCATCGTCCTGCAGCGGCGCAGCCGGCACCGCCTCGCCGCGGTCGCGCGGCGGATGGAGGTGTTGCGCGGCCTTGTCATCGTCTACGTCAACCTCGACGAGGTGATCCGCATCATCCGCGAGGAGGACGAGCCCAAGCCCGAGATGATGGCGCGCTGGGGCCTTACCGACATGCAGGCCGAGGCGATCCTCAACATGCGCTTGCGCGCCCTGCGCCGGCTGGAGGAGGTCGCCATCCGCAAGGAGCTGGAGGAGCTCGCCGCGGAATCGGCCGAGATCGAGCGCCTGCTCGGCAGCGACCGCCGGCAATGGACCGTGCTCGCCAAGGAAGTTGCGGCGACCGCGAGGGAGTTCGGCGGCGAGACCGCGCTCGGCAGCCGCCGCACCACGATCGGCGAGGCGCCGGAGCCGCTCGACATCCCGGCGGCCGCGCTGATCGAGCGCGAGGCCGTCACCATTCTCTGCTCCGAGAAGGACTGGATCCGCACCGTCAAGGGCCACAACATCTCGGCCGCCGACCAGCGCTACAAGGAGGGCGACGGACCGCGCTTCGCGATCGCCGCCGAGACCACCGACCGGCTTATCATTTTCGCCAGCAACGGGCGGTTCTATACGCTCGGTGTCGACCGGTTGCCGTCGGGGCGCGGGCAGGGCGAGCCGCTGCGGCTAGTGATCGAGCTCCCGAACGAGTTCGAGGTCGTCGCGATGTTCCCCTACCGGCTCGGCATGAAGCTTCTGGTGGCGGCATCGGACGGGCGCGGCTTTATCGTCGATGGCGAGGAGGCGCTGGCGCAAACCCGTGCCGGCAAGCAGGTGCTGTCGCCGGGCAAGGAGGCGTCGGCTTGCGTCTGCGTGCCGGCCGATGGCGACGCCGCCGCCTTTGTCGGCGAGAACCGCCGCATGCTGATCGTCGATCTCGCCGAAATCCCCGAGATCGCGCGCGGACGCGGGGTCATCCTGCAGCGCTACCGGATGGGCAAGCTGACCGATGCCAAGGTGTTCCGCCTCGCCGACGGGCTCTCCTGGCGCCAGGGCGAGAACCGCACCCGCACCGAGACCGATCTCGTCCCGTGGCGCGGCGCGCGCGGCGGCGCCGGCCGTGGCGTGCCGCAGGGCTTCCCGCGCTCGGGCAAGTTCGGATGATGCGGCCCGTCGCCCTCGCCATCGTGTTTGCCCTGACCGGGGCAGACATCGCGTCGGCGGCGCTGGCGCCCAATTACGAGCGGTTGCGCGAACTCGAAGCCATTCTCGGCGACCAGGATTTGATCCAGAAGCTCGGCATCCAGCCGATCGTTGCGATCGAGGCGACGGGGAGTTCGATCTATACCGTGCGAACGGAGAAATGCACCGTGGCCGTCACGCTCGCCGGGGCGGCGAACGCGCCTGCCATCCCCGGGCCGTGGCAGTTCACCATCCAGGTCGGCGAGCCGCAGTGCCATTGAGGCGGGGCTACCGGTCGAATTCGACCGCATTCGAATTCGCGCCGCACAGCAGCACCGCGACGCGTTCGCCCTTCGCCGGCCGGTAACGGCCCGAGGTGAGCGCCGCCAGCGCCGCGGCGCCGCCCGGCTCGGCGGCGACGCGCAAGACGTCCCACAGCCGGCGCTGGGCGTCGCGGATCGCGCCGTCGCTGACCAGCACCGACTCGGCGACGAATTTCCGCGCGATCGGGAACATCAGTCTGCCGACCTGACGCGGAGCCAACGAGTCGGCGGCGATCCCGCCGGCAGGCGCATCGACCGGGTGCCCGGCCCTTAGCGCGACGTGGAGGGTCGGGGCCGCTTCGGGCTCGACGGCGACGACCCGGATGCGCCCTTCGTACCAGGCGGCGATGCCGCCGATCAGCCCGCCGCCGCCGACCGCGACCAACAGCGTGTCGATCTCCGGCCGATCGGTTTCGAGTTCCAGCCCCACCGAGCCCTGGCCGAGCAGCGTCTCGGCCTGGTCGTAGGCGTGGACCGGCAGCGCCCCGGTCTCGGCGACACGCGCTTCGCTCGCCGCCAGCGCCTCGGCATAGACCTCGCCCGTCACCACCAGCTCGGCGCCGTAGGCGCGGATGCGATCGAGCTTGGCGGACGATGTCAACTTCGGCACGAAGATCGCGGCCTTGACACCGAGCCGCATCGCCGCGAAGGCGACCGCGGCGCCGTGATTGCCGCCCGAGGCAGCGACCACCCCGGCCGCCGGCGCTTGGCGCGTCAGCAAATTGGCGAAGGCGCCGCGCGGCTTGAACGAGCCGGTGTGCTGGAGGAATTCGAGTTTGAACGCGAGCGGCCCGGCGCCGAGGGCGAAATCCCCGGCGTCGACGGTGATCGCCGGCGTGTGCCGCACATGCGGCCGGATCAGCCGCTCAGTCTCGGCGATGCCGGCGCGGTCAATTGCGATGCTTTGGGTCATCGGCGCAGGATCGCATAACTATGGGAATTAGCCAATTCCCTAATTTACTGACTCAACCGGCGGCGTCGGGCTGGGCGAGCGGTAGCCGCGTCTCGATCCAACCGCGCGCATCGGCCAGCGCCTTGGCCAGCGGCTCGGGGCCGCGGGTCAGCGCCTGCAGGGGGAGGAACTCGACCTGCTTCAGGCCGATCGTCTCGAAGATCGCGCGCAAATACGGCGTCAGGAAGTCGGGCTGGTAGGCCGGCGTGCCGCCGATGTAACCGCCATGCGCGCTGACGACGATGACCGGCTTGTCGGCGAGCATGCCGATCTTGCCTTCCGGCGTGGAGCGGAAGGTGCGGCGGATGCGGACGATATGGTCGATCCACGCCTTCAAGGTCGAGGGCACCGAGAAATTATTCATGGGCGTGCCGATGACGACCCAGTCGGCGGCCTCGAGCTCGCCGATATAACGCTCGGACAACGCGAAGTCCGGGTGATCGGGGCCGATTTCCGGCGACAGTATCGCAGTGTAGAGCGCGAGGTCGGGATGTGGCGGCGGTGCGGCGGCGAGGTCGCGGTCGATCACCCGCGCCCCGGGGTGCCACTCTTGCAGTCGCCCGACGATTTCGCGCGCGATCAGCCGGCTCACCGATTGCGGGCGCGGGCTGACGAGGATCTGCAGGATCGTGGTCATGATGGCCTTAAGTCCTTTTGGCCATGATAGACCCTCTTGGCGGGACGAGGGTAAGATCGCCCAGCGATATTCCCAGGGCTGATTGAGGTGGCGAAGTGAACGCGCCGGCCGATGCGACGCTCGACGCAACCGGGCTGCTGTGTCCGTTGCCCGTGCTGAAGGCGAGACGTGCGCTGCGCGACGTGCCGGCCGGCGGCATCCTGGAGGTGCTCGCCACCGATCCCGGCGCGGTCAAGGACTTCGAGCATTTCTGCCATACTACCGGCTGCGAATTGCTGCAATCGAGCGAGGCGGAGGGCATCCTGCGCTTCCGCCTCAAGAAGCCGGGTTGAGGATGCTAGGACCAACGGGGAGGGCGAGATGGCGGCCTTGATCACCACACCGCGGCTCTTGTCGATCGGCGGCGGCGCGCTCGCCGAATTGCCGGCTCTGATGGCGCGGCTCGGGGTCAAGCATCCGCTGATCGTGACCGATCCGTACATCGCCAGGTCCGGCATCCTCGACAAGGCGACCGCGCTGCTCGACGGCGCCGGGATCAAGTGGGCGGTGTTCCAGGACACCGTCTCCGACCCGACAACCGATGTGATCTCGGCTGGGGTCGAGAAGCTGCGCGAGGCGCCCTATGACGGCCTCGTCGCGATCGGCGGCGGCAGCCCGATCGACACCGCGAAGGGCATGTCGGTGCTGCACGCCAATGGCGGGCAGATGCGCGACTACAAGGTGCCGAACGACATCCCCAGGATCGGCCTCCCGATCATCGCCATTCCGACCACCGCCGGCACCGGCTCGGAGGTGACCCGCTTCACCGTCATCACTGATACCGAGACCGACGAGAAGATGCTGGTCGCCGGCCTGGCCTGCTGCCCGACCGCGGCGATCGTCGATTTCGAGCTGACGCTCACCATGCCGCTGCGCCTCACCGCCGACACCGGCATCGACAGCCTGACCCACGCGATCGAGGCCTATGTCTCCAAACGCGGCAACCCCTATACCGACGGGCTCGCGAAAAACGCGATGGGTCTTATCGCGCGTCATATCCGCGCCGCCTGCGCCGATCCGCAGGACCGCGCGGCACGCGAGGCGATGATGCTCGGCGCGACGACGGCGGGGATGGCGTTCTCCAACGCCAGCGTCGCGTTGGTGCACGGGATGAGCCGGCCGATCGGCGCCTTCTTCCATGTGCCGCATGGACTGTCGAACGCGATGCTGCTGCCTGAAATCACCGCGTTCTCCGCCCCGGCCGCGCTCGACCGCTACGCCGATTGCGCCCGCGCGATGGGAGTGGCTGAGGACGGCGAAGGTTCGCAGGCCGCGGTCGCCCGCTTGCTCGACGCGCTGCGCGGACTCAACGAAGACCTGAAGGTGCCGAGCCCCAAGGATTACGGCATTGCCAAAGACCGCTACGACAAACTGCTGCCGACCATGGCGAGCCAGGCGATCGCATCTGGCTCGCCGGCCAACAACCCGCGTGTGCCGTCAAGCGACGAGATCATCGAGCTGTACCAGAGGGTATATGGGTAGGCGAAAATCGGAGAGATGAGAGGCTCAATATGGCCAACAGCATCAAGTCGAGCTGGCATGTGGCAACCGCTGCAGAGGCTGTTGTCGCGGCACAGTTCGCTCGTCTCGGCTTTGATATTTCGGTTCAATACGGAGCCAATCAGCCCGAGTACGATCTAATGGTTGATGATGGGTAAAGTACTCTCAAAGTTTCTGTAAAGGGTAGTCAGGATGATGGCTGGATTTGAGCCAGTAAAAAACTTTCTAAGTTAGGAAAAGAAAACTACCATGGTGCAGCGGATGAATGGTTTAAACGCCATAAACCTTGCACCGTAATATGTCTTGTTCAGTCCAAAGACATAAATATCGATGCTATGCCCCGGCTCTACTTAGCAACACCGACGAGATAGCCAATCGACTAAAGGAGGCTGCTGGGGGCCGCGGTGATGCGATTTTGTGGGAAGACTACACGCGTGGGCCCAAGGCAGCCGGCGCGGGCAACGTTGAGCGTCTCCCCGACTCATGGAGGCTTTCAGAGGGTCGAGGTAAGGAGCTTTTAAAAAAGCCAGAGCCGACGCTTACCTAACTCAGTCCAGCTTCACCTGGATTTCGCCGCCCTCGACCCGCGCGGGATAGGTCTTGACGTCGTCGACGCAGGGCGGGGCGGTGGCCTTGCCGGTGCGGGCGTCGAAGCGGCCGGCGTGCAGCGGGCATTCGATCTCGCCCTTGTCGAACCAGCCGTCCGACAATTTGGCGTAGGCGTGGGTGCAGATGTCGTCGGTGGCGAAGATTTCGCCGTCCATCTCGTAGAGCGCGATCTCGCGGCCCTCGACGATGACGCCGATCACCTCGCCGTCGCCGAGCGCACTGCGGTCGGCGGCCTTGACCCAGCCATTGTCAGTCATGATCGAATTCCCGAAACTTGCGCGCTCAGCCCTGAGTCTTGTCCGGCGAGAACGCCTTAAAGCCGATGATCGTAAAAGTGTCCTTGATCCCCGGCAATGCCTGAACCCGCTCGGTCACGAAGTGGCCGATGTCGACGCTGTCGTCGAGGTGGCACTTCATCAGGAGGTCGTACTCGCCGGAGGTCGAATAGACTTCCGAGACTTCGTCGATGCCCTGCACCGCTTCATCGGCAACCGCGTAGGCCCTGCCGAGATCGCATTTGACCATGATGAAGATCGTCTTCATGCCGGCCTCATTGTCCTAGAGGCCGCCGATGATACAGGCTTCAGCTGCGGCTGGCGACCGCGGGCGGCTGGCGGCGCAGGAAGGCCGGCAAATGGTCGCCGAAGCCGGGCGCGCTTGGCCGCGCATCATCGCGACCCGTGTCGCGATCGCGCTGGGCCGGGCGCGGCGGTTGACGGTCGCGCTTCGGGAACGGCGTGACGTTATCGTCCCTCGGCGCGACTCTTGGCGCTTCGCTCAAGGCGTCCTTGCGAGCCTCGCGCGGTGCGTCGTTGCGTGGCCGCCGAGGCGCGTCGTCGCCGCGCTTCGGCGCCGGCTTCGCGCTGCGGCCGCGCGCCGGACGGCGCCCGCGACCGCGCTCACCCTCGAAATCGAGCTCGGCGGTCTCGATGCCGGGGATCGTGACCGTTGGGATGTCGCGGCCGATCAGCTTTTGGATCGCGGCGACCGATTTGCCGTCCTCGGGCGCGGCCAGGGTGAAGGAGCGGCCCTCGCGCCCGGCCCGGCCGGTGCGGCCGATGCGGTGGACGTAATCCTCGGCGTGATATGGCACGTCGAAGCAGAAGACATGGGAGAGGCCCTGGATGTCGAGCCCGCGCGCGGCGACGTCGCTGCACACGAGGAGCCTGATCTCGTTGTTCTTGAACCGCTCCAAGGTCTCGGTACGCTTTGACTGCACCATGTCGCCATGCAGCGCCGCGGCGTCGAACCCGTGCCGGGTCAGCGATTTGTGGAGGATGTCGACGTCGCGCTTGCGGTTGCAGAAGATGAGCGCGTTCTTGACGTCCTCGCTGCGGATCAGCCGGCGGAGTGCCTCGCGCTTCTCTTCCGGCTGCAGTACGACGAGCGCCTGCTCCACGGTTTCGGCGGGCGAAGCGGGCGGCGACACCGAAATCTCGACCGGAAAGTTGAGGAAGGCATCGGCGAGGCGGCGGATTTCTGCCGGCATCGTCGCCGAGAAGAACAGCGTCTGCCGCGACTTCGGCAGCAGCCCGACGATGCGCTCGACATCGGGGATGAACCCCATGTCGAGCATCCGGTCGGCCTCGTCGATGACCAGGATGCGCACGTCGGTCAGCAGAATCTTGCCGCGCTCGAACAGATCGAGCAGGCGCCCAGGGGTGGCGATCAGCACATCGACGCCACGGTCGAGCTTGCGCAACTGGTCGGCAAAGCTCTCGCCGCCGATCAGCAGCGCGGTGGTCAGCTTGTGATGTTTGCCATAGACCTCGAAAGCGACCTCGACTTGGGTCGCGAGCTCGCGGGTCGGTTCGAGGATCAGCGAGCGCGGCATCCGCGCGCGGGATCGGCCCGCGGTCAACTTGTCGATCATCGGCAGCGCGAAGCTGGCGGTCTTGCCGGTGCCGGTCTGCGCACAGCCCAATACGTCCTTGCCACCGGTGACAAAGGGGATGGCTTGTTGCTGGATCGGCGTGGGGGTTGTGTAGCCAGCGTCTGAAACAGCCCGAAGAAGCTCGGGCGATAGTCCAAGTTCAGAAAAATCCATTGAGAAGTGTTTGCCTTACATAAGAATTCAGCGGTATTCCGCTGCTGCTTTAATTGGGGAACAGCTCGAAAAAGTCAATCGATTTGGCGCTTTTAGCCATGCTTTCCCGGCAATGCCGGGCCTCATCTTCGGAAAGATGACGTTTTAGCGACGGCGGAATTGCGGACGCGCCATCGGCGGCGGCGCGGCGGCGTCCTTGTGGCGGAAATTGATCCGACCCTTGGTCAGATCGTAGGGCGTCATCTCGACGGTGACGCGATCGCCGGCGAGGATGCGGATGCGGTTCTTCTTCATCCGGCCGGATGAATAGGCCAGGGTCTCGTGGCCGTTGTCGAGCCGCACGCGGAACCGCGCATCGGGCAGCAATTCCAGGACGAAGCCCTCGAATTCGATCAGTTCTTCTTTAGCCAATAGCTTGTCCTCTCATCGTGGTTTCGGAAAAAAGGGAGGACGCCGCAGCGTCCCCCAATCTCGTAGCCGGCGCTACTCCGATTTCAGGTTGACCGCCGAGACGCGACCGCGCTGGCCCTGCTCGAGGTCGTAACTCAAGGTCTGGCCCTCCTGCAAGCCGTCCATGCCGGCGCGCTCGACGGCGGTGATGTGGACGAACACATCAGCCCCGCCGTTGGTCGGCTGAATGAACCCGTAGCCCTTCTGAGAATTGAACCATTTGACTGTACCGCTGGCCATAACCCGTAGCTCCTCATAGACACGGCACCGTCGCGCCACTGGCGCGACGCATCGGACATCGAGAGGGTCGGAGGACGTAAACCGGCGCTCAGAGCGAGCGGGGACAGTCAGCCGAACCCACCCGGGCCGACGGGCAGTAGGTGGGGGCTGCGACGAATTGTGCAAGATGCGATGGCGCGGTCGCCCGCCCTACACATCCAAATCCCGCGCAAATCTCGCGTTCTTTTGGATGTAGTCGAAGCGCAATTCGGGGCGGCGTCCCATCAGGGTCTCGACGAGCTGCGTGGTGCGCGCCAGAGCCTCGTCCGGGGTCTCGACCGCGTCGACGGCGCCCGCGGCATCCTGTGACGGCAGCTTGACCCGCAAGACGGTGCGCTGCGCCGGGTCCATCGTCGTCGCCCACAGATAGCGCGCCGGCATCTCGCCCAGCCCCTTGAACCGGCTGACCTCGATCTTGCCGCGGCCGTTGAACGTCGATTGCAGCAATTCCTCGCGGTGCGCGTCATCGCGCGCGTATTGCGTCTCGTTGCCCTGGGTCAGCCGGTAGAGCGGCGGCAGTGCCAGGAAGAGGTGGCCGTTATCGACCAGCTTCGGCATCTCGCGGAAGAAGAAGGTCATCAGCAGCGAGGCGATGTGCGCGCCGTCGACATCGGCGTCGGTCATGATGATGACGCGCTCGTAGCGCAGCGCCTCTTCCTTGTAGTAGCTACCCGCGCCGGCGCCGAGCGCCAGGATGATGTCGCTGATCTCCTGGTTGCCGCGCATCTTGTCGGCCGAGGCGCTGGCGACGTTGAGGATCTTGCCGCGCAGCGGCAGGATCGCCTGGGTCTGGCGGTCGCGCGCCTGCTTGGCCGAGCCGCCGGCACTGTCGCCCTCGACGAGGAAGATCTCGGTGCCTGCGGCGCTGTCGCGAGTGCAGTCGGCGAGCTTGCCGGGCAGGCGCAGCTTTCGGGTCGCGGTCTTGCGCGCCATCTCCTTCTGCTGGCGCCGGTTGAGCCGCTCCTCGGCGCGTTCGGCGATGCGGTCGAGGAGGAACCGGGTCGTCGCCGGGTCGGCGCCGAGCCAATGGTCGAAATGGTCGCGGATCGCGTTCTCGACCAGTCGCGTCGCCTCGACCGAGGCGAGGCGTTCCTTGGTCTGGCCCTGGAACTGCGGGTCGCGCAGGAACAGCGACAGCAGCATCGCCGCGCCGGTGGTGACGTCCTCGCCGGTCGCCTGGGCGATGCGCTTGTTGCCGATGAGCTCGCCATGCGCCTTGAGCCCGCGCGTGAGGGCGTTGCGCAGCCCAGCCTCGTGGGTCCCGCCTTCGATGGTGGGGATAGTGTTGCAATAGGAATGGCAGAACCCGTCATCCTCGTCCTCGGGCCAGGCGACCGCCCATTCGACGCTGCCGCCGCCCCCAACTCCATCCGGGAAATTGACCTGGCCGAGAAACGGCCGCGGCGTCAGTAGCGCGCGCTCGGCGAGGCTGGCGGCTAGGAAGTCGCCGAGCCCGCCGGGGAAATGCAGCCGCGCCTCTTGCGGCACCCCCTCGGGGCGCGGTAGCGAGGGGTCGCAGCTCCAGCGGATTTCGACGCCGCGGAAGAGATAGGCCTTCGAGCGCGCCATCCGGTAGAGCGTCGCCGGGCGGAACTCCGCGTCGGCGAAGATCTCGGGGTCGGGGTGGAACGACAAGGTCGTGCCGCGCCGGTTCTGCACCGGACCGGCATCCTCGACCCCGCCTTGCGGGACGCCGCGGCAATAATTCTGGCGATAGAGCCGGCGGTCGCGCGCGACCTCGACCGACAGCGCGTCCGACAGCGCGTTGACCACCGAGACGCCGACCCCGTGCAGCCCGCCCGAGGTTTTGTAGGCGTCGCCGCCGAACTTGCCGCCCGAATGCAGCATGGTGAGGATGATTTCGAGCGCCGATTTGTCGGGAAAGCGCGGATGCGCGTCGACCGGGATGCCGCGGCCGTTGTCGCGCACCGTGACCCAGCCCTCGGCGCTCAGCTCCAGCTCGATTCGGGACGCATGGCCGGCGACCGCCTCGTCCATCGCATTGTCGAGCGCCTCGGCGGCGAGATGGTGCAGCGCCCGCTCGTCGGTGCCGCCGACATACATGCCGGGCCGGCGCCGCACCGGCTCCAGCCCCTCGAGGACCTCGATGTCCTTGGCGGAATAGCCGTTGTCGCGCCCGGGTCCGAGATTATCGAAAAGGTCATCCGGCATGGGCCCGGATTATACGGAGGCCTGAGGCCTACGCAAGCAGGATGCAGTATGGTCAATGGGTTGGCATAACAATATATAGCTTGGCTTGCCGCCATTTGTGCGGCATCGTAATGCTCCAGGGAACTTGCCGGCTCGGGCGGGATTTACTGTGATGATGACCAGCGGCCAGATGACCAACGAGCGCAAGATCTGGGAGGCGGCGCTGATGCTGGTACGCCGCCACGGCAGCGAAGCGCTGCAGGTCGCCGAGCGCGAAGCCGAGCGGCTGCGCACGGACGATGACGAACTGAGCTGCATCGTCTGGTGCTGGATCGCGCGCTCGACCGCCGAGTTGCTCCGCCCGGTCCCCGACAGCGGCGAACGCATCCACTAGATAAGTTCTCGCACCCCTTCACGCGGGCCTCGACAAGCCCGATACTTAACGCCGGTCGATGAAGCCTCCGGCGAGGGATTCCCATGGCGAAGGACAAGGTTTTTGATGTTTCGTTGAGCGATGACGAGTGGCGCAGCAAGCTGACCCCCGAGCAGTTCCACGTTCTGCGCAAGCACGGCACCGAGCGCGCCGGCACCAGCCCGCTCGACAAGAAGTACGATCCCGGCGCCTATTACTGCGCCGGGTGCGGCGCGCCGCTCTTCACCGCCAAGACCAAGTTCAATAGCGGCAGCGGCTGGCCGAGCTTCTATGAGCCGATGGACGGTGCGGTCGAGACCGACACCGACCGCAGCTTCTTCATGACCCGCATCGAGGTGCATTGCCAGAAATGCGGCGGCCATTTGGGCCATGTCTTCGATGACGGGCCGCAGCCGACCGGCCTGCGCTACTGCATGAACGGCTGCTCCCTCGAATTCCGGCCGGAGGACGGGGCCGAAGGCGGCGACAAGAGCGGGGAGCCGCCTAAACGGTCCTGATCGGCGGAACGCCAGGCTTCACAGAGACGGGATAAGCGAAAAGGGCCGGGGTTGCTCCCGGCCCTTTGGCTTGGTGCCGCTTAGACGGAGTAGTACATCAGGAACTCGATGGGGTGAGGCGTGTGCTCGAAATTGTACACTTCCTCCCATTTGAGTTCGATGTAGCTTTCGATCTGGTCGCGGGTGAAGACGTCGCCCTTGAGGAGGAAGGCGTGGTCGGCGGCGAGCTCGCCGATCGCCTCTCTCAAGGAGCCGCAGACGGTGGGGACGTCCTTCAGCTCCTCGGGCGGCAGATCGTAGAGGTTCTTGTCCATCGGGTCGCCCGGATGGATCTTGTTCTGGATGCCGTCGAGCCCGGCCATCAGCATCGCGGCGAAGCCCAGATAGGGGTTGCAGGCGGGGTCGGGGAAGCGCACCTCGACACGCTTGGCCTTGGGGCTGGAGACGATGGGGATGCGGCACGAGGCCGAGCGGTTGCGCGCCGAATAGGCCAGCAGCACCGGCGCCTCGAAGCCGGGGATCAATCGCTTGTAGCTGTTGGTGGTGGGGTTGGTGAAGGCGTTGATCGCCTTGGCGTGCTTGATGATGCCGCCGATATAGTGGAGCGCGGTCTCGCTAAGGTCGGCATAGAGGTTGCCGGCGAAGGAGGGCCGCTCGCCCTTCCAGATCGACTGGTGGGTGTGCATCCCCGAGCCGTTGTCGCCCTTGATGGGCTTCGGCATGAAGGTGGCGGTCTTGCCGTACTGGTGGGCGACGTTGTGGACGACGTATTTGTAGATCTGCATGTTGTCGGCGGTCTTGACCAAAGTGTCGAACTCGGCGCCGAGCTCGGCCTGGGAGGGCGCCACCTCGTGGTGGTGCTTCTCGACCTTCAATCCCATGTCGTTCATCACCGAGAGCATCTCGGCGCGGATGTCGGACTGGCCGTCGACCGGCGGCACCGGGAAATAGCCGCCCTTCACGGGCGGGCGGTGGCCGGTATTGCCGTCGGGGAATTGCTTGGCGCTGACCCAGGGGCCTTCCTCGCTGTCGATGCTGTAGGAGGCGGCCTGCATGGTCGATTCGTAGCGCACGTCGTCGAAGATGAAGAACTCGGCCTCGGGCCCGAAATAGGCGGTGTCGCCGATGCCGCTTGAGATCAGGTACTGCTCGGCCTTCTTGGCGGTCGAGCGCGGGTCGCGGGCATAGGGCTGGCCGGTCAAGGGCTCGTGCACGTCGCAGAAGACGATGAGCTGCGGCTGGGCGGCGAACGGGTCCATCACCGCGGTCGAACAGTCGGGCGCCAGCAGCATGTCCGATTCGTTGATCGCCTTCCACCCGGCGATCGAGGAGCCGTCGAACATCACCCCGCCGGTGAGGAACTCGGGCGTGATCGTGCGCACGTGATGCGCCAAATGCTGCCACTTGCCGCGCGGGTCGGTGAAGCGGAAATCAACGTACTTCACCTCGTGCTCCTTGATCAGAGCCATCACCTTGTCTGTTTCAGCCATCTCACCGTTCCTGCTCGTTGAATA
>Ga0182024_10007282_pt1 | contig 23905 bp, 20 predicted proteins | sample P32metaG_FD_120480 | JGI IMG/M metagenome (GOLD analysis project Ga0182024, IMG submission 120480) | Permafrost microbial communities from Stordalen Mire, Sweden - P3-2 metaG (Illumina Assembly) | ecosystem: Environmental > Terrestrial > Soil > Wetlands > Permafrost | place: Sweden: Stordalen... | reverse complement strand
TGGGCCCGGAGATGGAAAATGTAAGTAAGAGGATTTGGCGTTTCCCACGATTCCGCAAGATCGCCGTGTAGAACCATCTGATTGTCGCGCGAGACCAGGCTGCTGAAGAGCAAGCCATCCAAGTGCTGCGACTGCGCATCCGTAGCAAATCGCGGATCGAGATTGGCGGGATTAGATTCGATCAGCAAAGTCAGCGCGTTGGGATCGTGGTGCGCGGACGATGCGCAGGAAATGAGCAAGAGCGAAGCAACGAAATAACGAAGTAATGATAAAACGGAACCCACGGATTGGAGCGGCGTTGGCTTAGTGCGGAGGAGCATAGGAGATCTTACCGAGAATTGCCGGTCCGCGGGCGCCCGTTGCGGTCGGCATGTTCGAGGGGCGCTGGTGCCAGGTTTCGTATGCCAGAAGCGCGAAGGCGTAAGCTTCTTTGGCGTCTTCCGGTACCCCGAGTTGTGACGACGGCAAGATTTCGATATCCGGTAACGCAGCGGCGATCTGCGCGACGATCAGTGGATTTTTTGCGCCTCCGCCAGAGACAATGAGCTGAGTGATCTTATGCTTGGGCAGCACGAAGCGATGCAGCGCGTCCACGATTGCGAGACTGGTGAAAATCGTAACCGCGCGAAGTATGTCGTTCGGTTTAGCGCGGTGCTTGCGGCCGAGCGCCAGCACGCGCTTCGTGTAGTCTCGGCCGTAATATTCGCGGCCCGTCGATTTTGGCGGTGGCACCTTTAAGTAAGGATCGCGAAGCAAATCATCGAGCAGCGCGGGTAACCTGCGGCCTTGGCTCGCGCGCCTGGCGTTGCGATCGAAACGCTCGAGGCCCTTCGTGAAATGAGCAACCAGCGCATCGATGAGCATGTTAGCGGGGCCCGTGTCGAAGGCAAAAACGTCTGACGGTTTGGCCGCGGCTGGAATAATCGTGATGTTGGCGATGCCGCCGAGATTTAAGGACACCCGGCCGAGTTTTGCGTTTCGATATAAAAGATAGTCGGCATAGGGAACGAGTGGGGCACCCTGTCCGTTCACCGCGATATCGGCGGTACGAAAATCCGCGATGGTCGGGATGCCGGTGCGCGCCGCGATGACACTGGCTTCTCCGATTTGCAGCGTCGAGGCGATTGCGCCTCCAAGATATTTAACCGGGCGCCCTTGGTGGAAAATGGTTTGGCCGTGACTGCCAATCAGGGCAATTTGTTCGGGTGCTACGCGAAATGTCCGGCACGCCGAAAGCACTGCCGCCGCGAATATTTCTCCAAGCCGAAAATTTAGTTGGCTCAACTCCCCGGCGGTAATGGCCTGCTGCTCCGCGACGCGCAAGATTTCTTTGCGAATAGCCGGCGCAAATTTCATCGTTGCGTGTCGCAATAATTGTGATTTTAGCTTTGGCGGGGCTCCGGAGATTTCCGCGAGTGCCACATCGATTCCGTCCGCCGAGGTTCCAGACATTACGCCGAGCACCAGCGTGGAGCGCTTGCGTGGGCGCGTAGTCATAGAATTTGTTTCTTCAGTTCGGACAGCAGATTCAGCGCGTCGATGGGTTTTAGTTGATCGAGGTCCGCGTCGCGGAGTTTATCGAGAATTTGGCGATCGAGCGGGGTGAAGAGAGCTTGCTGGTGGCCATTGCCATTAGCCGCAGCGGCGGCGCCCGGTGTGAGCGTTTCGCTTAATGCGTGCTCGCTCTGCTCGTGTTTGAGCAGCACTTCTCGCGCGCGTTCAATCACGCTGCGCGGAAGACCGGCGAGGCGCGCCACCTCAATCCCGTAACTTTTGTTCGCGCTGCCGGGCTCTACGTGGCGCAGAAAAATAATTTCGCTGGGGGTCTCTTTCACTGCGACGTGCACGTTTTTGACTGCCGGCAACAGATCCGCAAGCTCCGTTAGTTCGTGATAATGTGTGGCAAAAAGTGTGCGCGCCCGCGTGTGTTTCTGCAGATGCTCGACGACCGCCCAGGCGATGGACAGCCCATCAAACGTAGCAGTGCCGCGACCGACCTCATCGAGCAGCACCAAGCTAGCCGGGGTGGCGTGATGCAAAATGGCCGCGACTTCGCTCATCTCCACCAAAAACGTCGAACGCCCGCGCGCCAGATTGTCGCTCGCGCCGATGCGCGTAAAAATGCGGTCGGTAATCGGCAGCTTGGCTTGGCGCGCCGGAACGTAGCAGCCCACCTGCGCGAGAATCACGATCAGCGCGCTCTGCCGCAAGTAGGTGGATTTTCCACCCATGTTCGGTCCGGTGATGAGCAAGAGCTGCTGCCGACCCTGCTCGAAAAAAAGATCGTTAGGCACAAAGCGCTCACCCTTTTGGCGCAGCAATTCCTCAATCACCGGATGACGCCCGCCGACGATCAACAACTCGCCGGTAGAATTAAATTCCGGGCGAATGTAACCGCGATCCGCCGCCAGTTTTGCAAACGAAGTAAGCACATCGAGCTGCGCCACGGCCGCCGCAGTGCCACGCAGGCGCAACGCTTTACCGGCAACGTCCGAGCGAATCTCCACAAAAAGTTTGGATTCGATCTCTTGGATACGCTCATCGGCGGCGAGTATCTTGCGCTCGTATTCTTTTAATTCCGATGAAGTAAAGCGCTCGGCATTCACTAGCGTCTGCTTACGTTCGTAGTCCGCGGGCGCCAGCGCCAAGTTGGCTTTAGAAATTTCAATGTAGTAGCCAAAAATATGATTGAAGCGAATTTTCAGCGAGCCGATGCCGGTGCGTTTGCGTTCGCGCTCTTCCATCGCGGCGATAATCTGCTTGCTGTGCTGGCTAAGGTTGCGCAACTCGTCGAGTTCGCCGTCGTACCCCACGCGAATAATACCGGGATCGCTCGGCAGCGCCGGCGGCTCATCGGAGATCGCGCGTTCCAGCCGCTCACGCACATCCGCCAATTCATCAAGCTCGCTGTGCAATTTGCGCAGCAGTTCGCTGCCGCCCAGCGGAGGCGGTGTCAAAAACTTTTTCAGCACCGGCAGCTGCGTTAGCGATTTGCGCAGCGCGACCATCTCGCGCGGCGCGGCGAGGCCCAGCGTGATGCGGCTAGTCAATCGTTCGAGATCCAGAATTCCTTTCAACTCCTTGCGAATTTCGCCGCGCACCATGGTCTGCAGCAGCAAATGCGCGACAGCGCCCAGGCGCGCTTCTATGGCGTCGCGATCGATCAACGGGCGCAAAATCCACGAGCGCAGCAAGCGCGCACCCATGCCGGTTACGGTCGCATCGATCGCCGCGATAAACGTCGTCGGTCCGCTGCGACCGGCCTCTTCGGTAAAAATCGGCGCGGCAATTTCCAGATTGCGCACCGAAACGGGGTCGAGCACCATCGCATCGTGCTGTTCGTAATAACGCACGCGGTCCAGATGGCGCAGCGCTTCGACGCTCGGCGCGTCATGGCCATGCGCGGAATTTTCCCGCAGGTAATGGATGATGGCGCCGGCCGCGCAAAGCGCTTGCGGGTGACCGTCAAGACCAAAGCCCGTCAGTTCCGCGACGCCAAATTGTTCGCGCAACACCCGCTCGGCATAGTCGTGCTGAAAAATCCATTCATCGAGGCGCGATTCCACGCCACCTACGCCTTCGAGCACGGAGGTTTTCGCGGTGTCAAAAAGCTGTTGCGGTCGCGGCAAAAGAGTTTCACGCGGGCGCAACAGTTGCAGTTCGTCGCGCATGGATTCCGCCGCCAAGGCCCCGCAAAACTCCGTCGCTTGAAATTCGCCCGTAGAGAGATCCACGTACGCGAGGCCGACTGGCGCGCCTGAGAAATGTTTGGAGATCGCGGCAAGAAAATTATTTTCCTTGCTGTCGAGTACCGCGACATCGGTTGCCGTTCCGGGAGTGATGACGCGAACAACTTCGCGACGAACCAGTTTCTTGCCCGGTCCGGGCTGCTCCATCTGGTCGCAGATGGCGATTTTGAAACCCGCGCGAATCAACCGCGCGATGTAACCCTCCGCTGCGTGATACGGAACGCCACACATCGGAATGGGCTGGCCCTTTTCTCGATTGCGCGAGGTCAGCGTGATTTGCAGTTCGCGCGCGGCAATGATGGCGTCTTCGTAGAAAAGTTCGTAGAAGTCGCCGAGGCGGAACAGCAACAAGGCATGCGGATAGCGCGCCTTCACGGACTGATACTGCTGCATCAGGGGTGTCGTGGCTTCGCTCATGCTCGCGCACGCTTCATCCGTGAATGCCCAGCTGCGTTAGCAGAAATGCATAATCCAGCGCAATTTCGCGCAGATAATCGTAACGGCCGGAAGCTCCGCCGTGCCCGGCGCCCATATTTGTTTTCAGCAGCAGCGGCCGCTGATCCGTTTTCAGGGTGCGCAGGCGCGCTACGTATTTTGCCGGCTCCCAATACATCACCTGGCTGTCGTTCAGCCCGGCTTTCAATAGCGTGATGGGATATTCGTGGGCCGCAAGATTCGTATAGGGGCAATACGATTTCATATAGAAATAATCGGCGGAAATCTGCGGATTGCCCCATTCTTCGTACTCGCCGATGGTAAGCGGAAGGGAAGCGTCCAGCATGGTGTTCAGCACATCGACGAAGGGCACGTGGCTGATCACGATGCGAAACAGATCCGGGCGCATGTTGGTGACCGCGCCCATCAGCAATCCGCCGGCGCTGCCGCCCTCGATCACCAGTCGTTGCGGATTGCTGAAACGTTCGGCGATCAAATGTTCGGCGGCGGCAATGAAATCGGTGAAGGTATTTCGCTTTTGGTGCAGACGCCCGGCGTCATGCCAGGGTTTGCCAAGTTCACCGCCGCCGCGAATATGCGCGATGGCGAAAATCACCCCGCGATCAAGCAGGCTAAGGCGATTGGAATTGAAACCGATGGGCATGGAGAGTCCGTAGCTGCCGTAGCCGTACAGCAGGAGGGGTGCGGATGAATCGCGCGGCGTGTCGCGGCGGTAGGCGATCGAAATGGGAATCGCGGTGCCGTCGGGCGCCTTGGCGTGCAACCGTTCGCTGGCATAGTGTGTGGAATCGTAGCCCCCAAGAACTGGCTGCTGTTTGCGTAAGAGGCGTTCGCGGTTGCCGAAATCATAGTCGTAGACCGAGCGCGGCGTAATGAAAGACTCATACACAAAGCGGACATGCGTGGCGGTAAATTCCGGATTGGCGCCGAACACCACGTTGTAAGCGGGCTCGGAAAATTCTAGACGGTGCGAACGTGCCAAGAGTCCCGGGGCAGGTACTGACGACGGACGAACGAAATCTCCAGTCAGGGCAGCGCCGGAATTCGGCGCCCAGTCCGCCGGCAATGCAACGATACGCAAGTGTGGTAAACCGTCTTCGCGCTCGAGAATCGCCAGATGCGTGGCGAAAACTTCGATGCCATTCAGCATCACGCGAGGGCGATTGGGAATCACTTCCCGCCAGTTTTCGCGGCCGGGATTCGCGGTCGCGGCTTGCACCAGCCGGAAAGTACGTCCGCGGGAATTCGTAAGAATAAAGAAGACTCCCCCGGTCGAAAGGCTTTCGCCGCGCGGGTGATGCTCGACGTAGTATTCGTGTTCGTCTTCGCGCGCAGCGATCAAAGCAAAGCCGCCCATTGGATTCGCAGCGGCAAGAAAGCGAACTTCGCTGGTGGTGTGGCTGGCGGACGTCAAAATCAAAAATCCGCCGCTGCTGCTGCGCTCAATTTCTATGCGGAAGCGCTCGTCTTTTTCCTCCAGCAAAAGCGCATCGGGCTCGTTCGCGCCGAGCACGTGGCGGTAAAGCTGATACGAGCGCTTGGTGGTCTGGTCTTCGACGGTGTAAAAGAGCGTGCGATTGTCGGCCGCCCAGGCGGAGCTGGTGGCGCGTTCGATGCGCTGCGGAAGCGTTTCGCCGGTTCGCAAATTCTTGACTTGCAGCGTGTATTGGCGAAAGCCGGTTACGTCTGTCGCGTAAGCCAGCAATTCGTTGTCGTCGCTTATGTCGAAAATCCCAAGGCCGAGGAAGGAGTGACCCTCAGCGAGCGCGTTTAAATCCAGGAGGACTTCTTCGGGCGCGTCCGCCACATTGGGCGCAGATCCCGCGGCAAGCGTTGGACCAACCTCCGAGGTTGCAGCGCGTTTTCGGCCATGCAGCGGATATTGTTTGCCCTCTTCTGTGCGCGTGAAATAGTCGTAGCCGCGCATGCGATAGGGCACGGAAAGGTCGGTTTGCAAAATGCGACCGAGCATTTCCTGGTACAAGCGTTCCTGGAACGGTTCCGTAGACCGCAGGACGGCGTCGGCATACGCATTTTCCGCGTTGAGATAATCGATGACCGCGGGATCGTTTTTTTCGCGCAGCCAAGCATACTCATCGATACGCCGATCGCCATGGATGATATGTTCGACGGGCTGGCGACGCGCCACTGGCGGCTGAACCGCCTCTCTACCGGTTGCGCTGAGCGCTGATTGCACGGCTGAACCGGCGTCCTTTTCGGCATGCGGGCTATTGGTCATTGATCTGTGGAGACGAAGCGCCGATTTCCGTGAGCTACTCGCCTGACGAGCAATATCTGACGCGTTCGTTATACTAACGGAAGTCGGCGACGGCGGAAAGCGCGGTGCCGAGGAAGCTGCGAAGCCGCTATGGGAAGAGAAACGGAAATCAAGCTGGCGATTGCCGACGAGAAAGCGTTGCGCCGCGCTTTGCAGAAGTTAAAGGCGGTACCCGTGTCCAAAACTTCGCCGCGTGTGCATGAACTCAATGTTTTGTTCGATACCGAAGATGGCGCGTTGGCGAAACGCGGGCAGTTGATGCGCATTCGCACGGAAACCACGGAGCCACCGCGCAAGGCAGGCCGCGCGAAAAGCAAAGCCAGCGATTTGAAGCAACGCGTGGTTTTGACCTTCAAGCGCCCGGTGGACGGCGAAGAGCCGGTGCGCAAGCCGCATGGCAGCGGCCGCTACAAGGTCCGCGAAGAACTGGAGCTCGAAGTAAGCGACGGCGGAACGCTGACCAAGATTTTCGATGGACTGCGTCTCGATGGGTGGTTCCGCTACGAAAAATACCGCACCACGTACAAGCTGGGAGCGGCGAAAACGTGGGGCAAGGAATTGCTGGTGGAGGTGGACGAGACGCCAGTAGGGACTTTTGTGGAACTCGAAGGGCCAGCGGAGGCTATCGATAAAGCCGCCGAGGCCCTGGGATTCTCGAAACGCGATTACATTTCGAAAAGCTATCTCGAATTGTATGTCGAGGAATGCCGGCGCCGCGGGGAGCAGCCTCGCCACATGCTGTTTGCGGCCGCCAACCGCAAGGGGAAATGACCGCAGCATAAGAAAAATCGCTCCCTGGTAAGAAAATTCCTCGCTAACTTCATTCTTCTGTTGACAATCCGCGGGCTCCCGGCTTATGACTACAACCGGAGTAAAATTTTCACTCGATGATTTTGACGAGCGAATACGAACCTGGGCCTAGAAGCGTTGGCAAGCTTCATCGCCTTGCGCCGAGCGGCGCAGGGCGGCAACTGAGGGCACGAAGTTCGCGCGTGTCTGAGCGGCGGTCCGTTACGCGGATGCGCGCTGTCGGGTGGTATGGGTTCGCTCCAGGCTAACGGTAAGTCCATGTGTATGTGGCACTTGCCCGCAGCCGAGACGTTCGGCGGCGGGTTTTTTGTTTGCAGTGCTCCCGTGCTGCACCGGGAAAGGAGGAAACGTGGAACTGTACGCAACGGAATTGATGGGCTCGCTGGCCTACGACGTCGACGGCCACTTCGTCGGGCGCGTGCGCGAATTTTTTATTGAGCCGGCCGAGCAGTCCAACCGGATTTCGCACTATTTACTATCGCGCGGACGCTTTCAGCCGCTGGTGGCGCGGTACGACCAGATCGCGTCGGTGGAACCCGGCAATGTGAAGTTGAACGTCAGCGAACGGGCCCTGGAAGTGTATCGCCCGAATGAGGCTTGGCTGGCGGTGCGCAAGGACTTGATGGACCAACAGATCATCGACACGCACGGGCGCAAGGTGGTGCGCGTAAACGATGTGGACCTGACGGAACTACGCAACAACGGCAGCATGGAATTACGCGTGGCGCAGGTGGACGTGGGGCTGCCGGGCGCGGTGCGGCGATTGCTTCAGGGCGTAGTGTCGCCCGCGATGATTCGCAAGCTGCAGCGTGGATTGCCGCACAGCACGATTCGCTGGGAATTTGTGAACTTGATCGAGCCGTATCCGTTGCGGCGCGTGAAGCTGCGCATCACACACGAAAAGCTGGAAGATTTGCATCCCGCGGATTTGGCGGAATTAATGGAACACCTTTCGGCAGCGGAGCGGCAGGGAATTATCGCCTCGTTGGACGAAGAGACGGCGGCGGAAGTGCTTGCAGAACTGGACCAGCGGCTAACCACCCAGATTGTTGAAAAACTGGAGCCAGGGAAAGCCGCGGACATATTGGAAGAGATGGCGCCAGACGCGGCCGCGGATCTGCTGGCGGATTTGCCGAAGGAAACGTCGGAGGAATTGCTGGATGAAATGCCGGGACAAGAAGCGGACGAAGTGCGTGAGTTGATGGCCTTCGACGTTTCGATGGCCGGCAGCATGATGAACCCGGAATTTGCATTTGTGGGAGAAGGCGCAACGCGAGATGAGGTGCTGGCGTGGCTGCGCGGACAGGATTTGAATTCCGACCAGCTAGACACCATCGTGTTGCTTGATAAGGAAGCGCAATATTCCGGCACGGTGACGGTGGCGCGCCTGCTGCTGGCGTCGCCGGAGCAGGAGATGAAGGAACTGAAAACCGAACCGTTGCTGAGCCTGGGACCGACCGCCGACAACGAAGAAGTTTTCGAGTTGTTTGACAAATATAATTTGCGGACGCTGACGATCATCGATGAGGGGAACCGTCCGATCGGAACGATCACCGTGGATGATGTGGTTTCGCGATTGGTGAAGAAATAGACGTGCGTGAAGTAACGAAGTAAAGAAACAAAAAAAACAGAAAGAGAATTTTCAGCGGCGATGAACTGGCAAGCCATTGCGGAGAAACTGGAGGGGGCGCGCGGGCGCGGCACGGACCTGCGGATGCGCATCCGCGGATTGCGGCGTCGCTTGACGCTGCTGATGGCGGTGGTGGGGCCGGGGCTGATCACCTCCAATGTCGACAATGATGCTGGCGGAATTTCCACGTACACGCAGGCGGGCGCGCAGTATGGCTACGCGTTGCTGTGGTCTCTGATTCCCATGACTATCGCGCTGTACGTCACGGAAGAGATGTGCGCGCGGATGGGCGTAATCACAGGAAAAGGCCTTTCCGATCTGATTCGCGAAGAGTTTGGATTTCGCTCCACGTTTTTTGTGATGTTCACGGGATTTTTTGTGGACCTGGCGAACGTGGTGGCGGAATTTGCCGGGGTCGCCGCGGCGATGCAGATTTTCGGTGTGAGCAAATATATCGCCGTGCCGATTGCCGCGATTTTGGTGTGGTCGCTGGTGATTCGCGGAACGTACCGGCAAGTGGAAGTGATTTTTCTGGTGGCCTGCGCGTTTTACGTGACCTATGTGATTTCCGCGGTGATGGCCAAGCCGGACTGGATTTTGGCGGCCAAAGGCGTGGTGATTCCGAACCTGCATTTCGAGTCCGGATATTTTCTGATGTTGACGGCGCTGGTGGGCACCACGATTGCGCCGTGGCAATTTTTCTATCTACAAGCGGGATTCGTGGAAAAGAAAGTGGGCCCGCGGCAGTACGGGCAAGCGCGCGCGGACGTTTTAATCGGCAGCATCAGCTGCATGGTGATCGTATTTTTTATCATTGTTTGCACGGCGGCTACGTTGCACGCTTCCGGTCTCGTGAACATTACCGATGCCGCGCAAGCGGCCAAGGCGCTGATTCCCTTGGCGGGGCGGTGGGCCGGAATGTGCTTTGCTTTCGGATTACTGAATGCTTCGCTGTTTGCGGCCAGCATCCTGCCGCTTTCCACGGCGCACGTGATCTGCGAAGGATTGGGATTTGAAGCTGGGATCGACCATAAATTCGCCGAAGCGCGAATTTTCTACGGGCTGTACACGGTGCTGATCGTGGTGGGTGCGGGAATTATTTTGATTCCCAACGCACCGCTCTGGAAGATTCTGATTTTCTCGCAAGTGGGTAACGGAATCTGGCTGCCGGTGGTGGTAATTTTTATTTTGCTGCTGGTGAATCGCCGGGACTTGATGGGCGAGCATGTGAACACGCTGACCTTCAATATCGTGGCGTGGGTGACGGCAATCGCCATGATCATTTTGACGCTGGTGCTGGTGTACACCTCGATTTTCCTGCCGGGTACGCCAGGCGGATAAGAATTCCCCGGAACTTCGGCAAAAATGCCCGCAGCACGCTGCGCCAATTCCGAGGCAATTGCCGGTGACGCAGGGCACGGCATGCCGTGCCCCTACCGAGGGCAGAGCAACGACCACGGCGCCGATCGGGAGATGGGCGTTCCGGAGGCCGGTGCATTCCAGGACAACCAGGGATTGCGCGGTTGGCGAGGGGTGTGTTAACTTTGCGCCATAAAGAGGAAATGCCGGAAAACTGATTTGTCTGCGCCTTTGCACAAAACGCTGGAAGTGCCTGCACTCGCTTCGCTCGGCCCGGTGACGCCGGAAGAGGCGCGGCTGCTAGAGCTGCTGGACTTGCAGCGGCTGCCGCGGCACGTGGCGGTGATTATGGACGGCAACGGGCGCTGGGCGCAGAAGCGGCATTTGCCGCGTATCGCCGGGCACCGCTCAGGAACGCAAACGGCGCGGTCGACGATCGAAACTTGCGCGCGGCTGCATATCGAGGCGCTGACGTTGTACGCGTTTTCGGTGGAGAACTGGCGCCGGCCAAAGGCGGAGATCGATTTCCTGATGCAGTTGCTGCGCGAATATTTGCGGCAAGAGATGCCGCTGATTCAGAAAAATAATATTCGCATGCGGTTTTTGGGGCGCATCCACGAGTTGCCTGCGGGCGTGCAAAACGATGTGCGCGAGGCCATGGAGAAAACGGCAGGGAATCAGGGTATGACGTTGTGCGTGGCGCTGAATTACGGCGGCCGTGCAGAAATTGTGGACGCCGTGAACGCGATCCTGGCGGAGGAGCGGACGTCGCTGGCAGCGAGCTTGCCGCATCGCGTGACGGAAGAAGAGTTGGCGCGGCATTTGTACAGCGATGGATTGCCGGATCCGGACCTGCTGATTCGCACCAGCGGGGAGATGCGCGTCAGCAATTTCCTGCTGTGGCAGATCGCGTACGCGGAAATTGTGGTGACCGAAACGTTGTGGCCGGACTTTAATCGCACGCGGCTGCTGGAGGCGCTGGTGGAGTTTCAGAAGCGCGAGCGGCGGTATGGCGGAATCCGCGAAGGCGGCGGTCCCGAAGAGCAGCCTGCGCGAGTGGCGGGCGAGTAAATCCGACGGAGAATCCCTTCTAAGTTTGTATTTGCGTTGTCATCGGCTGGTACCCCACCACGTGATTTTTTGAAAGTATATTCCATATTTGAGACTATCGGCGGCAGGTGCACGCGCGGCTGCGTGCCTGGAGGTGGCGAATGACGATTGCCAGGGCGCGGGAAGGTCGAAATTGGGGCGTTTATTTGTCGACTGTCGCGCTGGTGGCGGCGCTGGCGGCGTATAGCCGCAGTGGGAATCGAAATCCCTTGGCGCAGAGTCCGGACGATTGGAAGGCGGAGCGGCAGTATCCGCCGCTGGTGTTCAACAGCATGGCGTGGCTGGACTGCGCGATTTCGTCCAGCGCGAACGGCAAGCAAGTGATGACCACGACGTCCGGGCAGGGATTTTCGTTTGACGCGGTGATGCTGCCAATCAAAAGCAGCAAGCTACAGTTGATTAGCCAGAATGGGCAGAACGGAATGAAGTACAAGTTCGATTCATTTCCGAACGCCGCAGTGAAGGCGCACTTCACAGGGCTGGGCGACGGAATGATTACGGAAATGAAATCGGAGGTGGAGGTGGCGGTGACGCGGTTCACACAACCGGGAGGAGCGGGAACGGCGATTCATTTTACGGCGGCGGATATCGCGGCAGATTCGGCGTATGTGGAATTTACCGGCGTGTTTGTGCGCGGCAGCGATCGCAAACCATTTCCGTTTCGCGTACTGTTCGGAAAAGTTAGGGATGGGAGCGGGACAGTGATTCCCGTTGATACCGCACCGGACACGAAGATCATGAGCAAGATGGTGAGGCTGGGGAGCGTGAAGTTTCCGGTGACGGTGACGACGGCGCTGTATGAGGCGGAAGACAATGTGGCGAAGTTGCAGGCTCCGTAGCTGGGAACGCGGGCAAGAGCAAATTGCGCTTCATGGAGGCTGAGTTCATGGGGAAATTGCGGGTGGGGAGTTTTTCGATTTCGGTGGATGGGTATGGAGCGGGTCCGCGGCAGGATCGGGAGAATCCGCTGGGAGTGGGCGGGTTGCGTTTGCATCAGTGGTTTTTTGCAACGCGTACGTTTCAGAGCATGCATGGGCATGAGGGAGGGCAGCGCGGGGTGGATGAAGATTTTGCGGCGCGTTCGTTTGCGAACGTTGGGGCGTGGATTTTGGGGCGGAATATGTTTGGGCCGATTCGCGGACAGTGGGGGGACGAGAGTTGGAAGGGTTGGTGGGGAGAGAATCCGCCGTATCATGTGCCGGTGTTTGTATTGACGCATCATGCGCGCGCGCCGATTTCGATGGAGGGCGGTACGACCTTTTATTTTGTTACTGGTGGGATTAATGAGGCGTTCCAGCGCGCGAAGGAGGCGGCGGGAGCGAAGGATGTGCGGCTCGGGGGTGGGGTGGCGACGATTCGGCAATATTTGAGCGCGGGGCTCCTTGACGAGTTGCATCTGGCGATTTCCCCGGTGGTGGTGGGTGAAGGGGAACATTTGTTGGCGGGGATTCATTTGCCGAATCTGGGTTACGAGTGCGCGGAGTTTGTAGCGGGGGAAAATACTACGCATGTGGTGTTGAGAAGGGTTGCGTAGGGTCTCGAAGCTATGAGTGAAGTGCCAAGGTGGTTTGAGCGGAGGTTTGCGTTTTCGTTTCCGGTGGAGGTGTGGCCGAATTTGTGTGCACGGTTGCGGGGGACGCCGGCGCGGTTGGAAGAGGTGGTGCGTGGGCGGGAGCGCGAAAGGCTGCTTCGGAAAGAGGGCGGCGCGTGGTCGACGCAGGAACATGTTGGGCACTTGCTGGACCTTGAGGAGTTGTGGCTGGCGCGGGTCGAGGATTACGTGGCGGGCCGCGAGTTGCTTGCCGTGGCGGATTTGAGAAATCGGAAGACGGATGAGGCGGGGCATAACGGGCGGGCGCTCGAGGAGATTTTGCGAGAGTTTCGCGCGAGTCGAGGAAAGTTGCTGAAGCGGGTGGGGGAATTGGATGCCGGGCTATTTGGGCGGGCGATTCCGCATCCGCGTTTGAAGGTGCCAATGCGCATGGTGGATCATTTGTATTTTGCTGCGGAGCATGACGATCATCATTTGGCGCGGATTTGGGAGATGGTAAATGCCGATCTTTAGCGACGGCACCCGGCGTCGGATTCGGCGGTGCTGCCACAAAGAACTCTCACGTTTAGAAGAGCTTTAGCTTTTTGGCGATTTGGCGGATGGTCGCGTATTCCTCATCGTTGGCGACGACAAATTGTTGGGCGCGGAGGATCTTCAAAACGGAATCGTTTTCCCCTGCCTTGAGGGTTAGGAGCGCGTGGACAAATTTCTCGCGCTGCGCCTCCGGTACGCTCTTGCGAGCCACATAAACGTAATCGACGAAGGGTTTTGAGGTGTGGAAAACGCGGACTTTGCTTTTGTCAATTTTTCCGCTGGCGATCATGGAGCTAAAAATCGTTTCGTCCAAAGCTCCCGCGTCGGCGGCTCCGCTTTCGACGAGCGCGGCGGTGAGCGGGTGGCTACCGCTGTAACGAAATTTGAAATCGGTGGCGGAATCGATTCCGGCTTCGAGAAGTTCGCGATACGGGATGAGGTGCCCGCTGGCAGAGTTGATATCACCAAATGCGAACTGTTTTCCCTTGAGGTCCGTGAGTGAGTGGATGGAAGAATTTGCGCCGGTAATAAAGACGGAATGAAACTGCAGGTCCGAAGAGCGCTGGACGAGCGGAACTACGCCGCTGGCAGCACGGGCGCGAACGTACATCACAGCACCAAGACAGGCAAAGTCAAGCGAGCCGTCCGCCAAGCCGGCGAGAGTGTCGCTGTAGAGAGCAGGGGTGACCAGAGTGATGGGCCGTCCCATGGCCTTGGTGAGATAGGCCTGGAGAGGGCCGCGCTCTTCGGTGGTTAGTCCGTCGGGGACGAGAGCGATTTTAATGGGTTCATCGGCTGGTTTCAGCGGAGCGGCAAAAAGCAAGCAAAGCATGGCTGCGATCAGCGCCTGCGACTGGAGAAAAACTCGTCGACTTTTTGAAGGGCATATCATTTTGGCTGAATATAGCACACGGCTTGTGCGTTAGCCGCCATTTGAGAGCGCCACGGTTGCCGACCGATTAACGTTGGGACGCGGGTGCGTGTCGCGGGCGCTGGCGTGCGATAGTAGAGGGTCTCGCGAAGGGAAAACTACGGATGACTTGGAAGAGAGTGGTAACGGCGGCGGTGCTGATACCGCTGGTGGTGGGCTTGGTGTTGTGGGGAGCGACGTGGGTGGTGGCGGTGGGGGTTTCGATATTTATTGTGTTGGCGCTGCTGGAATATTTTGCGTTGGGTGAAGCGATTGGGTGGCGGGGACATCGCGTGTGGACAATTTTTTGCGCGCTGGTGCTGGTGTTTTTGCAGTGGTTGCCGTCGGTGGTGCGGGTGGGAGATTTTGGAAGTTATAGCGTGCCTCGAGGGTTGGCCTGGTTTGTGGCGCATATTTTTCCACGCGCGGAAGATGGTTTGTTTTTATTTGTGATGGGATTGGGAGCCATTGTTTTGTTCACGAAGCGACCGCTGGTGGAGACTTTGCCGGCTGCTGGGATTAGTGCCAGCGCGTTGCTGCTGGTGGCGTTTCCGCTGACCTATGCGGTGCGATTGCATGGGTGGGGCGAGTATGGGCCGTGGCTTTTGCTTTTTGCGTTGGTGATTACCTGGGCGGGGGACACCGGGGCTTATTTTGCGGGGCGGGCGTTTGGGAAGCATGCGCTGGCGCCGCATCTTTCGCCAAAGAAAACGTGGGAGGGGAGTTTTGCCGGGCTGGCGGCGTCCATGATTGCGGCGGCATTTTTTCAGCGATGGTTGCATGCGCCGACTCCTTATTTGCTGGGGATGGCCTTGGTGGCAAATGTGGCGGGGCAGGCGGGGGATTTGCTGGAGTCGGCTTACAAGCGGAGTGCGGGAGTGAAGGATTCGGGAGACCTGTTGCCTGGGCATGGCGGGGTGTTGGATCGAATTGATGCGTTGATCTTGGCGATTCCTGTTGTCTGGTATTATTGGATTTTGAGTTATTCGCCGCGGAATTAATCGGGCGGTAGCTGTATATTCGTGATGGGAAAGCAAAAGCAGATCCGGCGCTGCGCTTGGGACGACAATTTTTTGGGCGGGCGCGGGCGACGATGGCTCGCGCGGCGGTTTCAGAAAAGAAAACTGATTCGTGAAAAAACTAGCGATATTAGGGTCCACCGGGTCGATTGGACGGCAGTGTTTGTCTGTCGTTGAGTCCATGGCCGGGGAGTTTGCGATTGTAGCGCTGGCGGCGGGATCAAATATCGAAGAACTGGCCGGGCAGATTGCGCGACATCGGCCGGAAGTTGTGTCGGTGGGGGATGCTGGTAAAGCCGCGGAGTTGTCGGACCAGTTGCGCACTGCGGGCGTGTCGCCCTTGCCAGCGATCCATCACGGGGCTGAGGGCATGATCGCTGTGGGGACGCATACGGCGGCCGACATCGTGGTATCCGCAGCGGTGGGCGTGGTGGGGTTGCCGGCGACGTATGCGGCGGTGAAATTGGGCAAGAGCGTGGCGCTCTCGAACAAGGAAGTGTTGGTGGCGGCAGGGGAGTTGGTGATGGCGGCGGCGAAGCATGCCGGGCAAGAGTTGCTCCCCGTCGATAGCGAGCACAACGCGGTGCATCAGTGTTTGCGCGGAGGAACGCGCGGAGAAGTGCGGCGGTTGGTGTTAACGGCGAGCGGCGGACCGTTTCGCAAAGCGCCCTTGGCTTCGTTGACCGCGGTTACGCCGGAGCAGGCTTTGGCGCATCCCAATTGGCGGATGGGAAATCGCATCAGCATTGACTCGGCGACGATGATGAACAAGGGATTCGAAGTGATTGAAGCGCGCTGGTTGTTTGGCGTGCCGCCGGAACAGATCGACGTGGTGGTGCACGCGCAGTCGACGGTACACTCGATGGTGGAATTTGTGGACGGTTCTATTTTAGCGCAACTGGGGCCAACGGATATGCGCATGCCGATACAGTATGCGTTAACCTATCCGGAGAGAGTGGCATCCAATCAAGTAGCCTTGGATTGGACCAAGCTCAAGCGACTGGATTTTGAGAAGGTGTCGACCCGGCGCTTTCCGTGTTTGAAATTGGCGCGGGAAGCGATGAAGAAGGGTGGGGCTTGGCCTTGCGCCTTGAATGCCGCGGATGAAATCGCGGTGGCGGCGTTTTTGGAGCGAAGGTTGCCGTTTTTGGGGATACCGGAAGTGATTGCGCGAGTGCTGGAACGGACGCCGCGGATGAAATTTTCGAGTATTGACGATGTATTGGACGCGGATTTAGAAGCGCGGCGGATGGCGAAAGAGGAAGTGGAGAAATTGGCGTCTAAGGCGGCAGTGGCGAATCAATGAATCCGAGTGCGGTTGCGGGCCGTAGTTCATAAAGCGGATTCAGGAGAGACGGAAGAATGGGCGTGCTGCATTTGGTGGTGGGAGTTGGATTGGTCCTCGGTGTAATGATTCTGATTCACGAATGGGGACACTTTGTGATGGCGCGCATTTTTAAAGTGCGCGTGGACGTGTTTTCGATTGGCTTTGGGCCGCGGCTGTTTGGATGGAAGCGCGGGGATACGGATTATCGGTTGAGCGCGTTGCCGCTGGGCGGATATGTGCGCATGGCGGGGCAGGATCCATCAGAGATTGATTCGGTGGACCACAAGTGGCTGCCGGGTAGCGACGAAGAGAAAGCGCACGAAAAATCAGAATCGGCGAAACAAGGCGACGAATCGCGCGGGTCGCAGGCGATGAAGGCTGGTTGGGCAACGGACGAGTTGACGAGCAAGCCGCGATGGCAGCGTGCGCTAATATCGGCGGCAGGCCCGGCTGTGAATTTGGTGTTTCCGGTGTTGTTACTGGCGGTGTTTTTTTCGATAACCGGGGAGCCGTATCCGGCTTATTTGAACCAGGCCATGAAGATCGTTTCGATTTCCTCGGACAAAGACGCGCCAAAGAGCGATTTGCACGTGGGCGATACGGTGCGGTCGATCAATGGGGTGCCGGTGAGCACGTGGGATCAGGCGTACAGAGCGATTGAAAAAGCGGATCCAAATGCGCCGCTCAGTTTGCAGGTGGAAGAAAACGGGGCAACGCGCACGGTGACTGTGCCGGTGAAGAATCCGGCGTTCGGAGAGCTGGCGCTGGGGCATGCGCCGATTCTGCCCGTGCTGGATGAAATTGCGCAGGGCTTGCCTGCGGATCGCGCGGGGCTACGCGACGGGGACGTGATCGTTGCGGTGGATGGACAGGCGATTCATTACTGGGGACAGTTCGTGGATCGCGTGCGGAATTCCGGCGGGAAGAGCCTGGCGCTGGATATTGGGCGTAAAGGTCAGACGATTCATACGACGGTGACGCCCTTGCTGAATCCCACGGACACGGGCGAGTCCACATATCAGGTGGGCGTGGCAGTGAAAGACGACACGCTGTACCGGCACGTGCCGGTGAGCCAGGCGATTCGCGACGGGGCTTCGCGAACTGGCGTGATCATTTCGAAAACGGCGGGCACGGTGGGGATGCTGTTTAGCGGGAAAGTCTCCATCAATCAGTTGCAGGGCCCCGTGGGAATTTCTCATGCGGCGAAACAGGCGGTGGATCGCGGACCGTTGGCGGTGATTTCGTTGATGGTGCTGATCAGCGTGAATTTGGGAATCTTAAATTTGCTGCCGATCCCCATCCTAGATGGCGGAAATATTTTGCTGCTGGGGATTGAGGGGATTTTGCGGCGCGATTTGAGTTTGGCATTTAAAGAGCGATTTGTGCAGGTAGGGCTGGTGTTTCTTTTGGTGCTCTTCGCGATTGTTATGTATCATGACGTTTTGCGGCGGCTTTCGGCCCACTCCTGAAGCGCTTGCCGCATAGCGGAGAGCGAAGTATGGCAGCGAGCGTACCGCATAGTGCTGCGCACCGGGCGTCCACCGGGGAGCGCATTAACACCGCAGAGACCACCGGGCGGCTGCAAAAGACTGTGGCAGAGCGTGGCTTGCGGATGACGCGGCAGCGGCGCGTGATACTGCAGGTGATGGATGACGCGGAGCAGCATCTGGATGTGGACCAGATTCTGGAGCGTGCGCGCAAGATTGATTCGGATGTGCACCTCGTAACGGTTTACCGGACGATTGACCTCCTCAAAAAACAAGGATTGATCGATGAGCTGGACCTGCTGCATTTGCGCGGGGACCGGCATTATTACGAGAGTCATGGGCCGCGGGATCATATTCACGTGGCTTGTTTGCGCTGCGGGAAGGTACGCGAGTTTGAGTCGCGACTGTACGAACAATTGAAGGAACAGATTGCACGGGATTTTGCTATGAAGGTGACCGTGTCGCGGACGGAAGTGGGCGGGTATTGCGCGGAGTGCTTGGCGGCGGAAAAAACCAAGAAGAGCGTGTCTTAGATCTACACTTTCCGATTTGCATCTTGGCAAGCTGGGTTCCAGCATGCTGCAGCGCTACAAAGTCCTAAAGGCAATTTGGTTACGGTTGAGGCATTAGGGGGACGGGTGTGTCTGCGGCGGCTTGGTGAGCGCGGGTGTTGCGGAGAAGGTTGAAGAAGTGTTGGGCTATCGCGATGTCGCGGGCGATTTGTAAGCGCAATTCTTCAGGATTGCTGAATTTCTTTTCCTGGCGGAGTCGCTTCCAGAATTGGACTTGGATGCGCGCGGGAGTTTTTTCTGGGGCGGCATCGAGTAAATGCGTTTCCACGGTCATCGACTGGCCGTTGAAAGTGGGGCGCATGCCGATATTGGTTACCGACCGCACGCTGCGAGACAGGCCATCGAAATAAGTGCGGGTGATGTACACACCGCGGCCCGGGAGCAATTCCTGCTCGGGAAGCAAATTGAGCGTGGGAAAAGTGAACCGCGTGCCGTTGCCGGTGCCGCTGACCACCTCGCCGGTGAGGACGAAGGGACGGCCGAGGAGACGCGCTGCGTGCGTGACGTCGCCGGCCATGATTTCGCGTCGGACAATCGTGCTGGAAACAATTTCGCCGTGGAATTGCACTGGTGGAATGATGGCGACTTCGAAATTGTGCCGGAGGCCGAGTGCGCGGAGGAGTTGTACGTCGCCGGATTGGCGATGACCGAAGCGGAAATTTTCTCCGACAAGGACGGTTTTTACGCAGAGATCGCGGACGAGGATTTGTTCGATGAAATCGTTGGGGGCCAGCCGCGAAAGCTCGTGCGTGAAAGGCAGCACCACAGCAGTTTCGAGGCTTAGAGCCTCAAACCATTCCATGCGTTGCTGGTTGGTGGAGAGGCGCAGCGGGGCGGACTCCGGGCGCAGTAATTTTAAGGGCGCTGGATCGAAAGTGAGCGCAGTGGCGACGGCGCCGGATTCGTGGGCGCGTTCAACGGCGGCGCGGAGGATGGCTTGGTGACCGAGGTGAATGCCGTCGTAGTTGCCAATGGCGAGAGAGCTGCCGCGCTTCGTGAACGCGTAGGTGTCGTGCCATACTCGCGCGGAGTCAAATACTTTTAGATGGTCGCGCGTGGAATTTTCGTTCGCACTTTGCTCGGCAAGGGCACCGGGCGCGGGGAGAAGCACTGCACGTTTGTGAACGGGAACTTCAATTTGCAGGCCATCGTAGGCTAATTGCACATTCGGGTAGCCGAGCTTGCGCAGACGTTCATTGGTTTCGGCGTGGCAGAGGTCGTGGGCGATGTGCGTGAACCAGGCGCGCTTAGGTTTCAGGCGGTCGATGAGCGCCAAGGCTTGCTGCACGGTTTGGTGCATGGGATGAGGCATGTCGCGCAAGGCGTCGATAATCAGATCGTCGAGGTCCTGGAGAAGGGCCATCGAGGATTCTGGGATGGTGCTGAAGTCCGTGAGGTACGCTGCGGCGCCGAAGCGGAAGCCTAAGACTTCCATATTTCCGTGTACGAGCGGGATCGGAGCGAAGGTGGTGTCGAGAAGTTCGAAGGGGCCAGCAAGGACGTGCAAGTTAACGCTGGGGATGGTGCTGAGCGTGGGCTTTTTATCGAAGACGTAGGAAAAGGCGCGGCGCAGCGTGGTGAAAGTTTCTTCATTGCTGTAGACGGGGAGCGCGGATTTTTGGCGGATGTTGAAGGGTCGAATGTCGTCGAAGCCCAGGATGTGGTCGGCATGGCCGTGGGTGAGCAGGATGGCGTCGAGGCGGTCGAGGCCGGCACGGAGGGCTTGCTGGCGGAAGTCGGGAGTGGTGTCGATGACGACGTTTTGATTGTGGCGCGAGAGAAGCAGGGAAGGGCGAAGTCGATTGTCGCGGGGGTCTTTGGAGCTGCAGACACGGCAGTGACAGCCGAGAGTGGGCACACCCATGGAGGTGCCGGAGCCCAGGACGGTGATTTTTATGGGAGCGGCGGACATGATCTAGGATGTTGAAATCCTGCTACGCGAACTAAAATTCGCCAATCAGGAGACTGGCGTTCCCAGGTCACGGGCGCGCTTTGGCTTTGCCCTGGGCGGCCTGCTGGGCTTGCTTGGCTATCGCTTGATTGACTTCGAGATAGGTCATTTTCAGTTTGCCCAAAAGATCGATCAAGAGATTGTCGTCTTCGGGCGCGAGATTACCCGCCGTTTTTTCGTGGAGCGCGTCGAGCATATCGATTAGTTCGCGGGCGGCCTCGGGATCAATCATGGGCTGGCCGGTACGCGGGTCGGTGTAACCGCCGAGAACCATGGCGGCATTGCTGCCGAGCATGCGAACGAGATTTTCAAATGCTGGCGAGCGCTTGGGAGCGTCGACGGGCGGAGGAGGAGGGGCTAGTTCTGGACCCGGCGCTGCGGCAGGCTTCGGCTTAGCGCTTTCGCGTTGGGCTTCCAGCTTGGCTTCGCGGGCTTCCAATTCGGCAACTTCCGGGCGCAATTCGCCTTCTGAAGTGAAAGGGCGGCGATCGATTACGCGGAAGCCTTCATCCTGCTTGGGTTCGTTGTGTTTTTCGTCCGACAAGGGCGCATTCCTCAGCTTTCTAAGTAATCCGTAGTTTATCACGCCTCGGCAATTCCGTTGGCTGCGACCAGCAGCCTCAGTTTGGGCGCGGCACGCGCTTGTCAAAGTGGGGAGCGCGACGTAGAGTGGAACGGTCGCGGCGAGTTGTCGCCGCTTGATCCTCGAATGCCTGCTACCCGCGAGAAATCTTCCAAGCGAAAAAAACATAAGAGCGGCGCGTTACATGTCAAGGCGCGCAAAACGGCGGCTGCGACGCAGTTGGTTCCCGCTGACGCGGGGGAATGGTTCGAGAAACTTGTGGCGGTGCAGGCGCGTTTGCGAGCACCGAAGGGGTGTCCTTGGGACCGCGAGCAGACGCATGAGACGCTACGGACCTACTTGATTGAAGAGGCGTATGAGGTGCTCGACGCGCTCGAAGCGGGCGACGATTCAAAATTTGCGGATGAGCTGGGGGACTTGCTGCTGCAGGTGCTGTTTCATGCGGATATTGCGCGCGAAGATGGGCGCTTTGATGTGGTAGACGTGATTCGCGCGATTCACGGCAAGATGATTCGGCGGTATCCGCATGTTTTTGGAGACGTGGCGGCGACGAATTCGGTGGAGGTGTTGCGGAATTGGGAGCGAATTAAGGCTCAGGAACGGGCGGAGGAGAAGGCTCGGAAGGGCGATTCGGCTGCGGTTGAAGCAGGCAAAGCGCCGGCGTCGGTGCTAGACGGGGTTTCGCGACGTCTGCCAGCGACGATGGAAGGGTTTCAACTGACGCGTAAAGCGGCGCGCGTGGGATTTGACTGGGAAGATTCGCATGGGGTGATAGAGAAAATTCGCGAGGAGATTGGGGAGCTGGAGCGAGCCTTGCCGGAAGCGGGCACGCGCGAGGCGGAAGAAGAGCTCGGCGATTTACTGTTTGCGGCGGTGAATCTGGCGCGCTTTTTGAAGATTGACCCGGAGATTGCTCTGAAACGCGCGAATGGTAAGTTTGTTTCTCGTTTTCATGTGATGGAGGGATTGGCGAGAGAGACTGGGCGCACGTTTGCAGAGTTGCCGCGAGATGAAATGGAGAAGCTTTGGGATCGCGCTAAAGAGCCGGAGAACCGTGGGTCGCGCGGAGCGCTGCCGGAAAAAAGCCGCGCAGGACGCGGCGCGAGGTCATGAGCGAGGTGGTGGAAATACGCAGTTGCCACGCGCTCGAGGAGTTTCACGCTTGCGTCAAACTGCAGCGCGAGATTTGGGGTGAAGCGGACCTCGAAGTCGAGCCCGCCACCCTGTTTGTGGTGGCTGCGCATACGGGTGGGCAGGTGATCGGTGCGTACGTGGGCGATGTCCTCGTCGGTTTTGTTCTGGCGGTTGCGGGCGTGCGCGAGCGAACTCCCTACCTGCACTCGCACATGGCGGGTGTCCGTGTGGGCTATCGCGATCAAGGGCTGGGGCGAAAGTTAAAACTTTTTCAGCGCGACGAGGCGCTGCAGCGGGGCATCGGCCTGATTGAATGGACATTCGATCCGCTCGAAGTGCGAAACGCCCACTTCAACTTCAATCGGCTTGGGGCGATTTCGAGGAAGTATCTACCGAATCTCTATGGCGTGACCACCAGCCCGCTGCATCGTGGACTACGAACGGACCGGCTGCTTGCGGAGTGGCGTCTCGAGGATCCCGGCGTCGTCGCCAAGGTCGCCAGCGCATCGGGTGCGGCCACGACGCATTCGCCGGAGAGGGAAGGAGTCGCGTTGAAAGATGTCGATAGCCGGCTAATCTCCGTGCCTGCGAGTGTGCCTTATGGTGTTGGCGGCGATATTTCCGCGGCCACCGCGCTGCAAGGCCGGCTTCGCGCTGAGTTCATCAAAACCTTTGAAGACGGATTCGTTGCCGTGGCGACGGACGAGAGTCCCGCATATGTCCTTACGCGGGCCGACCGAGTGAGACCGTGATGCGCCTCCACCAAATTAAACTTCGTGAAGTGCATATGCAGCTCGTTACGCCGTTCGAGACCAGCATGGGTGTTAACTCGGCGCGGCGAATTTTGCTGGTCGAAGTGAATGTAGATGGAACGACCGGATGGGGCGAGTGTGTGGCGGGGGAAGACCCGTACTACGGTCCTGAGACGGTCGAGACGGCTTGGCTAGTTTTGCGGGACTATCTCTGGCCGACATTGAAGGGCACGGAATTCGCCTCGGCGGGAGATGTTTGGGAGATGCTGCGACGTGTTCGCGGCCATGAGATGGCTAAAGGTTCACTGGAAGCCGCGATCTGGGAAGCGGAGGCGCGCAAGAAAGCGGTTTCGCTTGCTCAATTGATTGGTGGAACGCAGAAGCACATCGCGTGTGGTGTTTCGATCGGTATTAAAGCAACGCTTGAAGAGTTGGTAGCGGCGGTCAAAAAAGAGTTAGGCGCGGGGTATCAGCGCATCAAAATAAAGATTAAACCCGGCAAAGACATTGAGCAGGTTAAAGCGCTGCGTCAGGAATTTCCGGGAATTAAATTAATGGTTGATGCTAACTCCGCGTATCGCCTGGAAGACTGGCGGCAGCTGCAGAAACTTGAAGGCTTTTATTTAATGATGATCGAGCAGCCCTTGGGCTGGGACGATCTTTATAGTCACATTGAATTGCAGCGTCGGCTG
>Ga0182024_10007281_pt1 | contig 23906 bp, 21 predicted proteins | sample P32metaG_FD_120480 | JGI IMG/M metagenome (GOLD analysis project Ga0182024, IMG submission 120480) | Permafrost microbial communities from Stordalen Mire, Sweden - P3-2 metaG (Illumina Assembly) | ecosystem: Environmental > Terrestrial > Soil > Wetlands > Permafrost | place: Sweden: Stordalen... | reverse complement strand
GTGGCGAAGAATGCTGCGTAGATTTAGCTGGGCGGCAAATGTCGCGCCGCAACCGCGAATGCGATAATTCCTGTAAGCCCTGGAGGGGTGGCCGAGCGGTTGAAGGCACCGGTCTTGAAAACCTGTGTCGGCCATCCCGCCACACCTTGCCAGCCCATCTCGTCCCGGAAATGCTGGTCTTTTTCACCCCAACACCCCACCACACCCCATCACCCCGGACCAAAGTGGGCACTATGTGGGCAATGAAAATCAATTCTGAGCGCTTGAACAGGGCGGGTGGGGCAGAGCCATCACGCGCGCAAGCCGTCTCCTGTCGAGCGCTTCTTCATTCCTTTCCATGGTCCTCCCAATCCGATAGATCCACGCGCCTCACCGCGATCGAGGTTACCTTGCTTTTCCTTCCAAGTCGTCATGTCAATTGCTCATAGAGTTAACATCATGAAGGTCTTGCAGTAGCATGGCATTCGATAGAGCGCCGGGAGCCGGTCAGCGTTAAAGTCGGACCGGACTGGTCAACGACACGGTATTCGACAAACCGAAGATGGATCGAGATGACTTTTCCAAGCAGACGCGGGACCGCTTGGCGATGCGCGTCGGTGTCAGATGCTCGAACCTGCTGTGTCGAAAGCTGACGACCGGACCACGAACGGAATCTCCTCACATCATCAACATCGGGGTCGGCGCTCACATTACGGCGGCTTCCCCAGGCGGGCCTCGCTACGACCTTTCGCTGTCGTCGCAGCAGCGCGAATCCGCTGAGAACGGGATCTGGCTCTGCCAGAACTGCGCAAAACTGATCGATAACGACGCAGAGCGTTATCCTGCCGAAGTTCTCCGAGAGTGGAAGGCCAAGGCGGAGGCGTCCGCACTCGCAGAGTTGGAAGGGAGAGCAGCGCTACAACCAGATTTGTCCGCCGAGATCGATATGTCCTACGTGAATAAGCGAATCACGGGCGAGCGTCACGACTATTCCATTCGAGTTACGCTGACAAACCGTGGCACCGAACCGTTCGGTGCCTACCACATCGATCTACTGATGCCGGCGCTTGTCGTGTCCAGCCCGGAAGCGCAACCGTCGTACGTCCGGGAAAACAGCACTCGAGATGTCGCCTTTTTCCGGGTTTCATCTCGCGACAGCGAACAACAAATTTATCCGGGAGACACGAAGCTCGTCATCTCTATACCCTACTACATGGATCGCAACATTTACTGGGAAAACCACATTCACTGGCCGAACCGCCGCAATCGTGTCGATCTCTTTAAGCAACCCGTGAAGGCGACACTTTATCACTATGGCTTTCGGCCGCTTACGTTGGAGCGCTGTTTCGGCGAGTTTCAAATCTTCTGACGGCCACCGCACAACGCCGCGCGCCAGAGGGACTGAAAGACCAGACCCTGCGCTAGCAAGGTCGGAAGAGATCCACCATTTCTCCGATTGGCCCGCTGGGTACATCGAGCTGCGACATGGCAAACTGGTGTGCGCGCTGTTCAACACCCCTGACAATTCTCGACGGGCTTCTGCCGACACGCACGTAAAACGGCGGCGGCATCGCTGATACCGCGCCCGGTGGCGGAACGAATAGGTGAACTCTTGCGACTATTTCCTCGTACGATTGTTTGACAAAGATAAAGTGGCTCCAGCACGTCGGCGGTTGGATCAACTCCGGACCCTGCACCTGTTCTACGAAGCGGTTCTCGCCTCCGCTCCAAATGAACTCTTTGATCGCTCTAAACTCAGATTCATTTCCCGAGAGGTCGGAGAACACCTTGAGCGTGTAGTGAAAGGCGATCTTCGCGACCGAGCGAACAAAGGGCTCAAACCCCATCGGTGCCTCCAGCGTGACAGACACGTGGCCAGGCGTGAACTCACTGCCAGCTTCGTTCCATTTCTTCGGCACCGGGAAGTTCGACGATGTCAGGAGAGCTTCGAGAACTGAAATTTCCTCAGAGTGTGCGAAACCGTGGACGGGAAGAGCGTGCTCAAGTCCTTCGACCCGAAGCGATTCAATAAATTTTGCGGAATCACTTAGCATCCAGTCCGGTACGTAGAATTGGTGAATTTCCCCGCTCTGTTTACGAAAGATTATCTGTCGAAGCGGTCGCGCTGACGTGGCGCCGAAATCGCCTTCCAAAAGAACTTCATAAGAGAAATCCAGGATTCGTCCTGTCGCTCTGAGCCTTGGAATGCCGCTGGCTCCGCGCTCGTAAGGGGAAGGCGGGGACCCGTCTTTCCCCTTGATCCCAAGCTGCCTGCGAAACGCAGCTATATAACCAGTCCGAAGAAAGGGCTCTTCAGTTTCGCCGATCTTCCTATTGCAGGACGAGCACACTTTTCCGATGAGAGGTTCATAGCCGCGGAAGCGCCCCAGTCCGTCAGGAAGATAGTGTTCCTCCGACATCGAGGATCCATGCGGCCCCGGGTAGATACAAAGGCTCGAACTGGACTCTGACATATTACTCAATGCCTTCAGGGCCGAAGTGCGATAGTGCGCTGTCGAACAGCGCATCACCAAAGCCGAAATACAAATTTAGCCAGTCACCGTCGAGGTTCTGCAAACGCATGATGTATGTGCCGTAGACTGCGGCACCCAGCGCGAGCGCCGACGCGACCACGATTGGACCTCAACCTCTACCTTTTTCCTCGACCAAACGCCCCTATAAGTCCCTTCCACCTCAACGACTTAACCATTCCTCAAAACTTTCAGTCGATAATATTCCGCGTAAGCAACATCCGCGAGTTTCACTTACCCGTAGCGACCCGGCGTTTGCGTTTCGCCGGAGGCTGACGGAGGGAACTTCCGACGAATGGCTTCGACTCCATACCAAGGCAGAGGGATCCGTCGGCCGCCGCGCAACTACGGGCAGCTCGATCTCTTTGCCGGCAGACCAGCAGATTTCACCAGAGCGGCAGAAGAACCTGCCGCCCTCGAACCGGAGGCCACCGATGAACAACCCGAATCTGTTGGGCCATATGATTCTCAAGCACTGGCGAACGCATCACCCGAAGATGCTGGCCGAGCTCCAGAGGAATCATCAACTGGAGCAGGCGCTGCACGAAACGGAGGAGCGGGCAGGGGATCTCCTGTACGAACTGATCTCGGTCCAGAAAATGGACTACCAGGCGGCGTGGGAAACGGTAACGCGGGAATGGACCTTCCCGGCGAGCGAGGCCCACCCGCCACAACGATCATTCGCGGACTCGAAACCGAACAAGAAAAAACACCCACCCGCGACTTCCGGATAGCAGCAAGCCATCACATCGGCGAAGGCAGCCTCCGGGAAAAAGCCCTCGCCAACATCGAAGCCATCCGCACACTCAAACTGATCGAAACAGAAAACCGCGACGCGACCGACGCGGAAAAATCCATCCTCGTGCGCTATGCGGGATGGGGCGCGATGCCGGGCGCCTTCAGACCCTATCCGTCGCAGGAATGGCAGCCGATCGCGAACCAGCTCCATGAACTTCTGACCAAAGACGAACACGAGGCCGCGCGCGCCTCGACCCCGAACGCTCACTTCACCTCGCCCCTTGTCATCGAAGCGATGTGGCAGGCGCTACAGCGCTTCGGCCTCACCGCCGGCGCGCAGATCCTTGAGCCCTCGATGGGCGTCGGCCATTTCCTCGGACTCATGCCCGATGAGCTTGCGAAGGACGTCCGGAAAACGGGCGTCGAACTCGACCGCATCACCGCCAGGATCGCGCAGCGGCTCTATCCCGACTCGACGATCTTCGCCAAAGGCTTCGAGGAGACGCCGCTGCCCGACAACTACTTCGACGCCGTCATCGGCAACATCCCGTTCGGAAATTATCCGGTTTACGATCCCGCCTATCGCCGACAGCCGGCTCTGACCCGCACCATCCACGATTATTTTCTTGCGAAGTCGCTCGACAAGCTCCGCGCGGGCGGCGTGATGGCCCTCATCACCAGCCACTACACGATGGACAAGCAGGACCAAACGATCCGGCGCTATCTCGCCGAACGCGGGGATCTCCTGGGCGCAATCCGTCTACCCAACACCGCGTTCAAAGCGAACGCCGGAACGGAAGTCACGACCGATATTTTGTTTCTGCAAAAGCGCGAACCGGGAACGCCGGCGCGCACAAACGCATGGCTCGACCTTGCGCCTGTCGAAACTCCGGACGGGCCGATCCTCATCAACGAATATTTCGCGCAGCGCCCCGAGATGATGCTGGGAGAGATGCGGCTCCAGGGGACGATGTACAAAAGCAACGAGCCCACACTCGCGGGCGAGCTGACCTCGGCGCGTCTGGCTAACGCTTTGGCGCTGCTGCCAAGCGCGATTTACAAAACAGCGGAACGGGAACGCGCACCCCCCGACATGTCGCCGGCGCCGCCGACCGACATCGCGGCGGTCAAGGACGGAGCCTTCGCCGAGCGTGACGGCGTTCTCGTCGTCAGGAGCGGCGAGCGTTTCGAACCGGCAGGCCTGTCCGAATATGCGACCAGACGCGTGCACGGCATGCTTCGCGTGCGCGACGCCATTCGCCGCGTGTTTCAGACCCAGCTCGACGACGCGCCCGAAGACCAGATCGTCGAGGCGCGTCAGCGCCTGAACAGCATCTATGACTCCTTTGCCCGCCGCTTCGGGCCGCTCTCGTCGCGCGACAATGTCAAAGCTTTTGCGGGCGACCCCGATCAGCCGCTTCTGCTCTCGCTCGAGACTTACGACCCGGAAACCGGGCGCGCTTCCAAGGCGGCGATTTTTGAGCGCCGGACGCTCGAACGCTACAAGCCCGTCGAACATGTCGACAACGCCGCCGAAGCCCTCGCCGTCTCGCTCAACGAGACCGGCAAGATCGACTGGCCGCGCATGGAGCAGGTCACCGGCCGCACCAATCGCGAGCTTCAACACGAACTTGGCGAGCTTGTGTATCGCAATCCCGAAGGCGGCGCCTGGGAAACTGCGGACAGCTATCTCAGCGACAACGTGCGCGCCAAACTCACGACCGCCCGATCGGCCGCAGCACTCGACGCATCGTATCAACGCAACATCGAAGCCCTCGAAGCTGTCCAGCCCCCGGACCTCCAGCCCGGAGACATCGAGGCCCGACTCGGCTCAAGCTGGATTCCGGAGTCCGACATAAGCGCCTTCGTCGCGCACCTTCTGGAAACCACACCCGACGGCGTGCGCGTTTCCCACGCCGAGGCCATCGCAACCTGGACCCTTGAAATCGATTACGGCGCCAAGACCAGCGTCGCCAACACGACGACTTATGGCACGGAGCGCTTTCGCGCTTCCGACCTCATCGAGGACGCCCTCAACGGGCGCACGCCCACCGCCTATGACGAGCGCGAGGACGGCAGCCGCGTCGTCAACCAACTTGAGACCATTGCCGCGCGCGAGAAGCAGCAGCAGATCAAGGACCGTTTCCGCGAATGGGTCTGGGAGGATCCGGACCGCGGCGCGCGGCTCTCGCGCGACTACAACGACCGCTTCAACAATCTGCGCCTGCGCACGTTCGATGGATCGCATTTGACGTTTCCCGGCATGGTGCGCGAGAACCTGCGCGATCGCGACCTTGGTGTTCACCAGAAGAATGCCGTCTGGCGGGTCCTGCAAAGCGGCAGCACGCTGCTCGCCCACGTCGTCGGCGCCGGAAAGACCTGGACCATGGCAGCCTCCGCCATGGAATTGCGCCGCATGGGGCTGGCCAAGAAACCCATGTTCGTCGTGCCCAACCATCTGGTCGAACAATGGGGCGCGGAATTCCTGAAACTCTATCCGCAGGCCAGGCTCTTCATCGCGGGCAAGGATCATTTCTCCGCCGGCAACCGCCAGCGCGCCATGGCTCGCATCGCGACCGGCAATTACGACGCCGTCATCGTCTCGCATCGTTCGTTCGAATTCCTGCCCGTATCCGACAAACTCTTCAACCGCTTCGTCAACGACCAGCTTCAACAGCTGGAGGACGCCATTCTCGACGCCAAAAACGAGAAGGGCGACAGCCGCCGCATCGTGAAGGAACTCGAGAAGGCCAAGAAGCGCCTCGCCACCAAGCTCAAGCAGCGCGCCGACCGGGAACGCAAAGACAACGCCATCAGTTTCGAGGAGCTCGGCATCGACCAACTCTTCGTCGACGAAGCCGACGCCTACAAGAATCTCTTCTACACCACGAAGATGAACCGGATCGCGGGCCTCCCGAACTCCGACAGCAATCGCGCCTTCGACATGTTCATGAAGACCCGCTACATCCGCGAAATCAACGGCGGCCGCGGCGTCGTCTTCGCGACCGGCACGCCGATCTCGAACACCATGGCCGAGATGTACACGATGCTCCGCTATCTCGGCCCGGATCTGCTGCAGGAGCGCGGCGTCGGGCATTTCGACGCCTGGGCCGCGAATTTCGCAGAAGCAGTGACTTCGCTCGAACTCGCTCCGGACGGTTCGGGATACCGCATGCACACGCGCTTCGCGAAATTCATCAACCTGCCGGAACTGCTTTCGATGTTCCACACAGTCTCGGACGTGCAGACCGCCGATATGCTCAACCTGCCGCGCCCGAGCGTCGCAACCGGCAAACCGCAGGTTATCGCCGCTCCAGCAAGCGAGCCGCTGAAAGCCTACATCAAAACGCTGACCGAACGCGCCGAGCAGTTGCGATCACGGCGCGTCGATCCATCCGAAGACAACATGCTCAAGATCACGGGCGACGGCCGTAAGGCCGCGCTCGATATGCGCCTCGTCGATGCCTATGCCGACGCGCATGGCGACACGAAACTAGGACGGGCGATCGAGCGAATCCGCGCGACGTGGGACGCGACCCGCAATGAGCGCTCGACCCAGCTCGTTTTCTGCGACCTTTCCACGCCGCACCCAGGCCGCTTCAATGTCTATGAGGAAGTGCGCGACCGGCTCCTCGCCGGCGGAATTCCGAAACAGGAAATCGCCTTCATCCATGACGCCGACAGCGACGCGGCAAAGCTGGCGCTCTTTAACGCGGTGAACGCCGGGCGCGTGCGCGTCGTCATCGGCTCTACCGAAAAAATGGGAGCGGGAACGAACGTTCAGCGCCGATTGCGCGCGCTGCACCATCTCGATGCGCCCTGGCGTCCGCGCGACATCGAACAGCGCGAGGGGAGAATTCTCCGGCAGGGAAATCTCAATTCCGAAATCGAGATTTACCGTTACGTCACCGAGGGCTCGTTCGACGCCTATATGTGGCAGACCCTCGAAACCAAAGCCCGCTTCATCCAGCAGGTGATGAGCGGGCGCGTCTCGGTCCGCACCGCCGAGGATGTCGAAGGCGGCGCCCTCACCTACGCCGAAATCAAGGCGATCGCTTCCGGCAATCCGGCGGTCATGGAAAAGGTGAAAATAGACACCGAGATCCGCAAGCTCGACCAGTTGCGCGCGGCGCACCTCAACCAGCAGCACACTATCCGTTGGCAGCTTCGCAGCCTTCCGGATCAGATTTCGAGTACGAGCGAGGCCCTCGACCATCTGCATACGGACATCACGACGCGCGATGCGCATGACAGCGGGGAATTCAGCATGACCATCAGCAGCACCATCAACAGCACCATCAGCAACACCGTCAGCAGCACCATCAGCAGTCAGACATTCAGCGGCAAGGGAGCCCGCGAGGAAGCGGGCAGGGCACTCGCGCGCGCGATACTCTCCCGCCGCGACGACTATGCGCCAAAAGTTCGCGCGACGACCAAAGGGTTCGAGATCCTGAGCCGCGACAAACCCGGCGCACCAGTGCCGGAACTGTTCATTCGCGGCGCTGGAACCTACGCGGCTCATATCAATCCCGACAATCCCGCCGGCACCATTCAGAGCATCGAACACACGCTGCGCGCCCTGGACAAGCTTGCCGGCGACCAACAGCATCGAGTCGAACGGCTGGAAAAAACGCTGAGCGACTATCAGGCGCAGGCCGGACGGCCATTCGAGCACGATGCGCGATTTAGGGAATTGCTCGCCCACCAAGCCCAGCTCAACGCCGCCCTCGACCTCGACAAGAGCGACGCGCAGGCTCCGCAACTGGCGACCGAACCCCCCATCGAGATTCCTGCTCCGACCGGCAGCGCCCAAGATGTGACGCCGGACTCACGTCGAAATTTTCGTCAGGTTCCACAGCCGTAGGTCGCATCTGCAGTTGAAGCCGGTGGAAAGAGGTTTGGCTGACTGCTTCCGGGGTATTTGTCCTTGCTCAGAGAACATATTTTCGCGGACTGTTTATTGCCACTATCCCGTTGGGCCGCCAGCGACCCCGCCGACGCACATATAAGTGCTCTTGAGAGCATGCTATCTATTTTAGCGGGCTCTCAAGAGCATTTCACTTGCAATTCACCGAACTACACGATATGCTCTTGAAAGCGCATTAAACCAATTAACGTGCTCTTGAGGGAACATGGTTGCTCGCAATAATCTGTTGGCAGCGCCGCCATATGCGGTCGAACAGGCCCTCAAGAAGGTAGGGCGCAATCTACGCCAGGCAAGGCTACGGCGCAAACAAACGATTGGAGAGGTCGCCCAGAGAATTGGGACGGGACTCCGCGCGGTCCGCGACGCCGAGAGCGGCAAACCATCGACGGGAGTTGGCGTCTACGCTGCCCTGCTCTGGGCGTATGACCTGCTCGATCCGCTCGACCGGCTGGCCGATCCCCTCTCGGATCAGCAAGGCCTCGCATTGGCGGCTGCCAAAGAAGGAAAGCGCGCCCGTAAAGGCGGAGATCTCGACAATGAGTTCTAATTCTCAGCGGGAGTGCTTCGTCTACATCACGCTACCCGGCAAGGTTTCGGCCGTGACGGCCGGAAAGTTTGTGCTGGACGAAACAGCTTCCGGCACACCTCTAGGGCGCTTTGTCTACGGGCAAAGCTACCTCAAGAACCCCGATGCCGTACCAATCGATCCGGTGGAATTGAAGCTGTCCGATAACACCTACAGTGCCGTGCATCTGAAAGGCGTTTTCGGCGCCTTGCGTGACGCGGGTCCTGACTATTGGGGACGCCGCGTAATCGAAAAGCACGCTGCAAAGTCCAACTTGGGAGAAATGGACTACCTCCTGGAATCGCCCGATGACCGCGCAGGCGCACTCGGCTTCGGGCTTGGCAATGTGCCGCCCGCTCCTCTGAGAAAGTTCAACAAGACGCTCGACCTCGCCAAACTTCAAAAGCTGGCCGACGCTCTGGTGAAGGATGAAATTCCCTCAGATCCGGCGGCTCCCCAGATCCAGGAATTGCTGTTACTCGGCACGTCGATGGGCGGTGCCCGTCCAAAAGCTGTGGTCCAGGACGAAGAAGGACTTTGGGTGGCGAAGTTCAACCGGCCCGATGACCGGTGGAACTATGCGCGTGTCGAACATGCGATGCTTCGACTCGCTCGGCAATGCGGGATAAACACATCTGAAAGCCGGATCGAAACCGTCGGCGGCAAAGACGTTCTGCTCGTCAAGCGCTTTGATCGGGAAAGAACGGCGGAGGGCTACACGCGCGCGCGCATGATAAGCGGGCTGACGGTGCTGCGCTCTGACGAAACCAATGACGCACGTGAGCGATGGTCCTATGTGATCCTTGTCGAAGACCTGCGCCGCATTGTCGCACAGCCGGAAAAAGACGCTCGTGAACTCTTCCGTCGTATTTGCTTCAATGCCCTTATTTCCAACGTCGACGACCATCCTCGCAATCACGCGCTCATCGCCAGAAACCTTGACTGGGAACTCTCGCCAGCTTATGATCTCACGCCATCGCCTGTCGTAAGCCTCGACCGCCGTGATCTGGCTCTGGTATGCGGGGATCAAGGCCGATACGCAAACGCGAAAAATATTCTCTCCCAGCATGCCCGCTTCCTTCTGCAGAAGGATGAGGCAGAGCAGATCATTGCCGATACACGCGCACAAGTTGAACATTGGTACGACACGGTTCGTGCCTGTGGTGTTTCAGAGAAGGACGCAGAAACTATCCGGGGAGCATTCATTTACCCAGGCTTTTCCTACTGAGCCACCGACGGGAAAAGAATACTTGTGGAGTTGAGACTGAATTTACTTGTGGGCGTCAAATGCAGACAAGTGGGAAAGTATAGAGTAAAGGAGCCGAATAATGAACTCGGACCAGACCGAAATACTGAAGCTACATGGCTACAACGATTTTGTCGGCCATACCGTCCAGCAAGACCGCCGCTGCAAATGCGGGGCTTCCGAATGGCCGCACCGCATCGAGTTGAATGACAAGCCGTGTTTCGCTGGCGGCGGCTGGCACAATTTCTCAGCCGACGGCATCTGCCAAGACTGTGGCAATACGAACAAGGCGCCTCGGCACTAACGCGGACAGTTCGCTACGGTCGGAACCGCTTCCCCGGCGACTGGATTCCTGGAAGAATGCCCCAGACGCGGAGTTTGGATGATGGATTTTTGCCGAGGCCACGGTGCGAGCGGCTGCCGACCGCAAGATGCAAAGCCTTTGTGAAATTTCCGCTAAGAGGAGTCCCTGCTTAACATTCCTCTTCTGGGAGCAAATCCCGAAACGCTTCGTCCTGACGTATCAGTGTCTCATAGTTCAGCGGTGATACGCCTGAGACGTCCGAGCGGAAGTGCACATCGCTGACGCTTGCAGGCAGTGCCCCTCGGATCGCGGGGACGTCGCGAAGATTGTAGAGGCGCAGCGACGAGCCCGCGAGCTTGGTATCGAAAGTTAGGCACAGCGCTTCGCTTAGGCTTGCGCCGAGTGTAGCGGCGACCACCTCGTGCAGCTTGAGGACAAGATCGGGGAATCCGGCGATTCTGGACTCGATATCGCGAATGAGCGAGCGCAGTGATACGCCGCCCGGCGCACGCTCTACTAAGATTGAGACGGCAACAGAAAGCGTTCCGGGTGGAGGATTGCACTGGTCATAAGAGAACTCATGGACACGAAGACGACCTGCCGCAGTCTTAACGTCAATGCGAATGTTCCCTACGGAGAAGTCAAAGCGCGCAGTGTGGTCGATGCGCCATGCCGCTACCGATTTCGATGGCTCGCCGCTTCGCCAAATCAAATAAAGCTCTCCAAACAGGCCGTTGACAGGACGCGACGGCGGCTTTTGCAGCTTCTGAAATATCGCTGCGAGACGATGGATCGCCGACGCCAGCTCCCGCTGTCTAGGCTTGTCGCCGACTCCAGCGACAATGATCTCTGACACCGAGAGAAAGTACCGGACAGTCTCGACATCAAGTGACCGACACCGGATCACCGTAAACGTTCCGACGCGCTCAACTTCGTTCTTTTTTCGCAGATGACAGCGGACGTCGAGCTGAGCGTCAAGATTCTCGAGCCTGATAGGCGACTGCTGCCGGTCGGGCTGATAGCTCGTGGATGCAAGCAGGCATGCATGCCCCTCGCGATCTTTACCGACAAAGTAGCTCTCGTAGCCGCCTAACGGAACGACCGCGTATACAGGTTTATCTGCGCCCTCTCCCTCGGGCGCGGCGATCGCTTCAAAGAGGTTCTCAAGGCCTACCGGCATTTACTGTGCCTGACCAGGCTGTGGCTGACCGGGCTGGACCTGATCAAGCCAGCCTCGAGCAAGCCGGGCCGGTACCCACACCGCAACCACCGGAACAGTCTCCATCACGGTCATCGCTACGCCGGCTTCCTCACGTGTGAGGTCAAGTGTGTGAATCTGGATCGTGACGTTGTCGCTCTCTCGGATAGCCTGGTCTCCCGGATAAACCTCACCCCGTCGCTCGACAGGTTGAACCGGCGCGGCACCTTGATAGAGATTGGTTACTTCCCCATTCTCGTCGATGCCGCGGCTCCTTCTTGCGGCCGGACTCATGCGGTACACGGTGCATACTTCATCAGGATTGTCCTGCAGGGCCTTGCTGAGTTGAAGGAGCATTCCCGTGTGTCTTTGGGAGTCGGTAGTCCCGGTAATCCGCAACCTCACGAGAAGCTGCTCGACGACGGTGCGAAGCGGAATGTTTTCGCAGACCTGATGCCTCTGGATGTCCGTGCGGGAGGAATGCCCTTCATTGTCCACGAACGGGAGGGGCTGAATGAATTCGGCCACGGTCGTGCGGTTCGCCTGTACGACACTGATAGGAGACAGAACTACCCTAGGGGCCACCCAGCTATCGGAGAACCTACCCCGCATGAAGTCGAACGCGAGGACATTGTTTCGGCAGGGCTGCAGAGCAGTATCGAGCACGAAAGCTCTCTTCCAGTCATTGAGCGGCCTTCCCGTGTCCTGAAACTCGATTAGTTGCCCGCGGATATCTTCCTCATGCTCAACGTATCTCTGGAACGCCGTCAGCGTCCCCTGTTCAAGGTAAACACGGCAGAAACCCAAGTAGGGCCTCTTGTAGCCGAAGAACCGGGCGCGCTGCTGCACCGTGTCGGCATTGCCGACCCCAATTCCACGCGGCATATAGGTGACCGTCAGGCCTTCCACCGTGAAGCCGCGATCCATCGCTTGCCCGCCGACGAGAATCCATCCATAGTTGCTCCTCCAGTCCACCGGCGGCGTCCTGCCTCGGACCGCGTTCACCTCCATCACGAGCGTGTTATTGAAGGCAAATCGGAACCACGAGACGATCTCCTCGAAGGGCGGAAGATTTTCAACGGTCAAAGCCAAATCTGCATAGGCGTTACGGAAGTCCTCGACGAGCTCCTGCATATCCGAGTCGTTGTCCGGCAAGGTCAGGACGCGCTTCCATTCCTCGAAGACATCGCGCACCCAGTTGTAGTATTGGCGGTGCGGGGCTGTTCGATGCGAGGGATGGACGAGCATAGAGCGATTGTTGGTATTCCGTCCCTCTCGGATGCCAACGGTCACACCGACCATGAAGATCCGTAGTGCATCAATTAAAGATTCGGGCGGCTCGGTAAGCGGGTTCGCGTTTGTAGGCACATCTTGGGGCGGGATCACTTCCGCCAGGCGGCTGTTGTCGCCGAAGAACTCGCGTCCACCGACGTAGGTCTCACCGGGTTCAAGAACTCGGACGAAGTTTGGGGACAGAGAGTCGATGATGCTAATCAGCAGCGGCGCCTGCGGCGTTGCCGTGTATTGTAAGTAGGTATGATGGGACAGTTCCTGTCGCAACTCCATCAGCCGGCGGTAGGTGGTGCTCTCTTGGCCTTGGGCAACCTCGGTGTTCAGACTCACCTGATCGGCCTCGTCGTCGATGATCAAGACCGCCGTTTCCTGCATACCAACAGAGCGAAGGAGATCAGTCAGGTTTGCTAGCCGCTGGTGCTGCTTCAGCACGGTTATCAGAATGGTTCTCTTAAACTCCTCGGGCGTGGCCGGGTCTCGCCAGTCGGCAAGCGCGTTCCGAATGGACTGGACATTCGCGTCCGCATCGTCCGGATTGGGGAAATGTATCCAGCGACGGGCGCGGCCCGGCTCATCGAGCCGCAGATCGCGCCGCAGCCTACCGGTCGATTGCTCGAAAAGGGGAATAGAAGTGCCTGCGACGACGATCACCATCTGGTAACGGTTATCGCGCGCCAGAGCGGCGACTGTCTCAAAAGACATAGTTTTTCCGCTCTGAACGTAGCCAACAATCAGCCCAGTCTCCTGACCGGCCTCGGCGGCGGGCGGAAGGGCCTTCGCAAGGATGGAAACCGCGGATTCGCGAACACCATCTCGGCTGGGCTCGGGCACGACGCTCTGCAGGAACTCAGTTCCCTCTGGCCCAACGGCGGGCACCCAACTAGGCGCGGGGGCTTGATCCGGGACTGGCTCTACAATTATCGGTTCGGGATCAGTCATAACTCATACTTTCCATTCTATGGCTCTGAGAGCACCTCTCGCAGAATATCATTCACATTTCGCCGGACCGTTCCGGCTTTTCTGACGCCGGAGTCGCGTGCCAGCACCTCGCCTAGTCCGATCGCTGCCGCGACACGAAGTAGTGCCTCGACGTCCTCGGCGTCCGTCTGAGCGAAGCGCACCATGAACGGATGCGCCATTGAGACCCGAATGTCCAGCCGACGCGGTTCTCCTCCCTTCTCTGGAGTGTCGCTCAACGAGAGCCACTGGCTTTCTGCTGGATCCTCTGTAAGCTCGACGTTTATTGACCAGGTCTTGCCCCGAAAACTTATCGTAAAGCACCGATTCGCCAAAGTCGATTTATGCGGAGCTTCCTTGGAAGGCGTATCAACCAAGTCCGCGTCCGCAACGCCTGGAAGCGCCTGCGGCAGCTTGGTCTCCATCGCTTGAGCCGTATTGGAGACCGCCTGTTTCGCGGAAGCTGCGAGTTGGGCGCGTGCGGCACGCACCCTGTAGTTCTCCGCTTGTTTCAGCAGGGGTAACTCATCGCTATCCAGATGCTCTCGGAGAAGCTCTAGGAAGGGTTGCTCATTGTCGTCCCAGCGGAACCCGTCCTTTGTATGGCTCACGTCGAAGCCTTCTAGGTGCAACTCTCCGAAGAGCCGCTGATATCGATAGCTATTCGGATTTCCAAAGACATAAGCCGGACGGTAGCCCTCGTCGCCGCTCCCCTGAATGACACGTCCTCGGCGGAATAGGGAAAATCCGGCTTTCGCCACGCTCGCCGTCTCGCGAAGCGCGGCGAATCCGTGGACGGAAAGGCCGTCGCCGAAGTCGAACTCAATCTCTTTCCGCCAAACTCGATCGGAGCCGCCCTTATCTTTGTAGTACGGGGCCTTGAAGACCTTAGGCTCCCGGTAGACCAGAGGATCGCCGTTAAACCTCAGTTCAAGCAGCCCATCCCGAATAAAGCCCCGATAGATGTCGGTAAGGTGTTCCTTCAGCTTCGCAACGGTGCGGCCAACGGGCACGTGGAAAATGTCTTCAAGTACGACCTCCGTGTAGTGGTTGTTTTCCTTCTCCGGTTTCTCCTTGATCCTCAGCTCCTCGATATCGTCGTTGATGATATCATCGATATCGAACTGGATTGTGCGGACGACCATCTCGCCAAGCGCCGATGTCCGCACGCTCCATCGCGGTGCGAACCAGCAAGCAGCGCTTTTCATCCCCATGCCGAACTCTGATAGGCCAGATCGATCAGGGGGAATGGCGGCGGGCCGAAAAGCGCGCGTGTACTCGGCTTCCGCAATCCCAGCAGCATTATCCTTTATCGAGATGCGCGCCGGCGATGTCGTTTCTATATCGATGTCAACCCGAAGTTTTGAATCCTTTCCGTCGATTTTCTCCAGAGCTTTTCGATGCTTTATGAAACTCTCGACGGCATTGTCAACGAACTCGCCGAGAGCAAACCACGGCCGATAATTCAGGTGCCGCAAGACCGCGAGCATGCTGACGCCGGGCCGAATATCTACCGTCTTAACTGTCAAGTGAGCGCCGTTTTCTCTGTCTCAATTGCTCACGCAGCCCGAGCCACCCGGCAGGACTTTTCAGAGCCTTGCGCGCGCGCATCCCGCTCGGGTGCCTTCTCCTCGAACTCGATTAGTTGGCGGGCAAGCTCCCGCACGACGACGACGTTGACGGCATTTCCAAGAGCCTTGAAGGCCCCGCCCCTTGTGTCGGGGAGGTAAGTCAGGTCTCCCATGCTTTGGAGCCGGCTGCATTCTCGTATCGTCATGTAACGCCGCTCCCATCCAATCACCGGCACCTGACTCGTCGTCATGGCAACGAGCGACGGAGCGGTAGTCGGCCGCTTGACCCGAATCCCGGAGGCCCTGAACTGGATGACGTACTTCCAAATATCTCGCTCTTCGCCTTTGCAGTTCCACTCGAACTTCTGAAAGCTTGGAGCAAAGTCCCAGATCGAAGGAAGCCACTCATCGATCCATTTCCTATGGCGCTTATAGAGTTCTCGATTTTGGCGAAGAAAATCGATCTTCCATTTTGGAAACTTCGAAGCACGTCCGCGCGCGTAGGGCGGCAGCGTCTCGATGACGCCGCCCTTGGAGAGTCCGCGAAGAGACACACCCAAACTGCCTTTAAAGGAGCCAAGGTTCTCGAATCCGGCGCCGGCAGGCGACATGTCCTCGTAAGGATAAGTTGCACCGAACTCCATTGCCCATATCGGGAACGAAGGAAGCTCTTCATCCTTGGGAAAGAGGTCTACGAATTTCTGCCAAGCCCGGAGGTACTTCACAAAGCTGCCCGGCAGAGGCTTCGCATCCGCCGGCTTCTTGTCTAGAACTGTGGCAATTGACAGCGATGGCTCCTTTACCAGCTTTGGAAACTCGAAGCCGCTCAGGCCATCTCTGTGGCCCACAATGAAGGCCCGTTCTCTGATCTGGGGCACGCCAAAGTGATGCGGAGACAGTAAGCCGTCGCTGACGCTGTAGCCGGCCAGGCGCAGCCGACGCTCTATTGTTGCCCACGTTCTTCCCTTGTTGTGGCGTACTAGGTTGGGAACATTCTCGATGATGAAATAGCGTGGCTGGCGCGCACGCAATATCGCGGTCACGTAATCAATCAGGTCGCCCCATTGCGGACATTCCAGACCCTCCTGACCACCGGCCTTCGAGAACGGCTGGCAGGGGAAGCCCGCGCAGAGCACATCATGGGCGGGAACCGTCGCTATATTAAGGTCTCGGATGTCTCGGTGCGGACGAAGGCCAAAATTGTTTTCATAGAGCGTCGCAAGACGCTCGTCGATCTCGCAAGCGAAGACGCACCTGTGACCGAGCGCTTTCAGCGCCTGATGAAACCCGCCGAGGCCGGCAAACAGATCTATAAACCGAAGAGACTTTGCCACCATGCCTTCTCTGCCTTAACGCTCCAGTCCGTCAGTTCTGACGCGGCTCCTTCTTCGCGAACAGGGGCCACCTTTCCGCTAGGTATTTTTCCGCCGCATCGCGCACCACCCATGCGAGGGAAACCCTTTTCTCGCGAGCAATGTCGTCGAGCTCTTTGTACACATCGGACGGAAAGCTTATCGACGCCCGCACGGAGCGCCTGCCTTCGGCCTTTGCGGTGCGCTTCCTACCTCTCACCGTTCATCACGTTACACCAAAACGGTGAAAAAGAAATCCCTAGCACGCTTTTTAGGATTATTTCACACTTAGAGGCAGCTACGCTAGGAAGCTCCGGAGTCTACGGCGTATCGCCCCAGCGCTTCCGACCTCGCATTCCCAGAAGATGAGACACTTCCAACCCGCCGATCCGAGCTCCGCGACATGTCGGGCGTCGCGATCACGATTGCCCTGCAGCTTCGGGAGCCAGTACTCCAGGTTCAAACGTGGCCGGCGCGTAAGCTTGCAGCCGTGGGAATGCCAGAAGCACCCATGAACAAAGACCACCTTCCTGCGGGAGGGAAAGACTAAGTCTGGTTTGCCGGGAAGATCCTTCCTATGGAGGCGAAAGCGATAGCCCATCCGGTGGGCCACGCGACGAACGGCCATCTCAGGCGCTGTATCGCGGCTCTTGAACCCGCGCATCATCCTGGCGCGCTCTTCTGGGCTCTTTTTCTTATGCCTCACACCTTAGAACACCTATTGCTCTTGCCACTCGTAATAGCCGAGCCGTCTAACGTTATGTGCAAGGTTCATTCAGCCTGCCATCTGCCAGAGTGAGATCCGCTCGCGTCGCGTAGAAGATTTTGTTGGCCGTGCTCAATTCCGTGATCACACCGCCAAGGCGCCAGTAGTGCAGCTTGGCTGAGTTCACCATCGTTACCGGCGGCCCTCCGCTGACTTCTCCGATGTCGTAGCCTTGCGGCGCTGTCGGCCGTCTCGGTGTATCGACTCGACCTGCCGTTCTCTGTCGAAATAGCCAGAAATCTGCCGCTCGGTTACGTTATCCGCTACGCTTTGAGCCGTGAAAATGCCGTTCTCAATTTCCCAATCGCTCAACTCTCACGAAGGAGCCGACAAGATGGCGCGCGGTTCGCTTTCTTTCGTCAGAAGTGTCCACTCCGTCGCGAACCCGGAAATGCCTGTTGGGGTTAAAAATTCGCAGTTGATTCGTCTCTCCGACGCGAGAATTCTTCCTCCCTTCATATCGACGTAGCAGGCTTTGAAGGCGGCAGGGTCGGGGTGGAAGTTCGCTCTCAAATACAATCCCTGCGCGGAAAGGACGAAGCAGGGTTTCGCTGCTGGCGGCACGTCGACAGACCAACCCGCAGGATCGGCCGGCAAACGAACTTCATAGTCGGTTCCAAACGACAGCACGTCGATCTGCTGCGGCTCCAGGATTCTCGCAACCATCTCGCGAGGAACGGCGGGTCCGAGCGGAATCATGACCATGTCGCCATCGCGTGCTGGATCGGCCGCCGCCAGAGCGACGGCCGAAGCATTATTGTCTCGGTAAATAAATAGCTCGCCTGGCTTTAGCTGCGAGAACCGCGTTGCCTTGAGTGGAGGCGTTATGTCCATCATCTCCCCTTAGTCGAGCCCCGACGTGAAGCGCCGCCAGAGAAATTCGGCGGCTTCTTCCGGCGTCAGGTGCTCCACATTCAGCCCTTCCTCGGCGCGTCCGCCGAACCCGCCCATCAGTGGTTTCAGTGCCAATTCATCATTCGTCAACGACAGGAGTTCGTTGTAGCTATTATCGCTATCCCAACCGACATCTGTCTCGGAGTAGGCAATCCCGTTCCCGCCGAGCCCGTCCGCGATCCAGAATTTGCATCGCGCACACCTCTCCCCATTAACAAAAATCTCCGCAACACACTTCGTAGCGGTGACCTTCTTGAACTCGCAGTCGACCCCGGTCTCCTGCGCTGAGAGATCCGACAGACCACGCTCGAAATGCTGCACAACTCCGTCGAAAGCAGTCTGAATGAATCGCTGCTTTTCAAGGTCGTTCGGAGACCTGCGGAGTTTGGGCATATGGCGAGCTGGTGTCTTTGCAGCACCCGCGGAAGCGCTGGGGCCGGGAAAAGGCGGATGTTCTTTTGTTCGCGTCGATTGCTTCCCGCCGGGAAATTCCGGCTTCTTCGACGGCTTGGCACGCCGGCCACTAATTCGATCAAGGAGCCGTTGGCGCGCTTCGTCTTCTTCCAGACCGACGAGATTGATGTGAACAATTGCTTTGAGCAATCCACCTGCTTCGCACTCTTCCACGCGTACTGGCACCAGCGCGCGTTGAAAGCCTTCCGGATCCTTGGCAAATGCAGCCGCCCATTCCGGTGCAGCAAATGTCGATTTGAGGTAAGCAGGAGACAGCACTGCGATAGTTCTTGACGCCTTCTCTGCTGCCCGCTGCATTTCGAGAACGAAGTTGCTCCCAGCAGCGAAGTCCCAGGCTTGCAGCCTTACCGAAAATCCAGCCTTATCCAGAATCCAGCCGATCCATTCGGCCCATTCCTCATCGGCCGAAGTATAGCTAACGAAAAAATCGATCTTGGCCCCGTTCATACCGTTCAATTCTATCTCTTAATCTGGCCCCGCTCGATTCATCGGTCATTCCTAGCCAACAATACGTAACAGTCTTTGCCCGATGACCCGACGTGAAGAAGAGCGCTCGTGGTCCTCGATGCGAGGTGCCCGCTATAGGATCTCGTTTTGAGACAGAACATTATGGAGCCACTGAATTGCTGAGCGCCGCTGCGCGGGCGTGGGCGATACGGCGCCCGGGTCATATTGTGGGATGACCAATCCATGATCCCTCAACTCTTCGTAGCTCACGAGTACAGGCGGCGCGGCCAAATACTCTTGCGTCGATTGCCGGTCTACTCGGCGGGTCCGCCGATAGGCGTAAAGCCAATCGCTCCAGATATATCCGAATTTGTCGAAGAGCTTCTCAGCTTCCGACTCGAGATTCGGTACACTCAATTCCGTCCTTCCTCCGGGAGCTACTCCAGTAGATGCACTGTTCGCAATCTGGGAGCATTTCCGGCTTGGAGGTGCGTCGATATCAGAATCATCAGGTCCAGCATCCTGGCATCGCTCAACTGAAGCGACCCCTGAACGCTATCGAGCAACCCCGTCTCGTCGGCAGTAAGCGACATCGCCGAGGTGATAGCCTGCCAATTCTTCTTTGTCATGCGACCACCGTGTCGAAATGGCTCAACCGCATTCCGGGCCGGGCGGAACCGATATCACTCGCTGCGATGTTACGAACGAGGAACACTAAGTTCCGAAACTACGGCTTTCGCCACTTGTCAGGCTTACCGCGATCCGTATAGCGGACGCGTTCGACCAGAATTTCACTGTGGTCCATCTCTTGCGCTCTTTTGATGGCCTCCGCCTGCGTGGGCGCCACGGCGCTGGCCCTTTCAGAATCGGGCCTTCTGACTGCGTAGTCGCCATGATCCCGTCGTTCGACGAATAATCGATCGTCATGACTCATTTTTGGTCACCTCGGTTGAAGCTGCATAACCGATAAGATTCTACCATATATAGTGTGTTTCGTGAAACTTACGCCACAATCGAGCCCGCACTATGACGAACAAAACACGAAACTGATATTTTCCGCCCGATGCCTCTCCGAACATGCCGAGTCACATGCAGGGATGCGCAGGGCGTCGAGCATACAGCCCAGGTCACCGCGCAGAGCCTGTTCGAAGCCGTGGCTCAAGCGCTTCGCGTTTTCCGGGAGCACGACTGGAGCGACGATCCCGATAGCGGCTCTGCCAGCGTCGTGGTGACCATCAAAGAGCCCGAGGTCGAGCATCGGGTTCGAATCAAGGATTTTCAGACCTGGCTGGAATCGGCGCCGAAGGGTCCCGCAGAAATGGCGCTGAAGCGCCGACTGAGAGATATTCTGACGCGCTGATCTCCGCACCGGCCCATCTCGTTTGGCTACGGTCGAGCAGGGCCGCTATGCTTGTGCACCGGCTGTGGACTGAGTGTGGACTTAAATCACGGCAGCAGTGCTGCCACCACACCACGGCCAGGCTAAAATTCGAAGAGGTGGAGAGCCGCGACTTTTCCCCGATCCGAATCGCGTGTCGCGGCGGTTGAGTTGGTGGAGTCCCAATCCAGTTTCCATAAGCGTCACAGCGAACAGGAGCTGTTGCGCGACATCATCGCCGATGCCGGACGGGTTGGTTTCCTTTTTTCCTACGAGCCCGCGCTCGCTGAAGCGTGTCGCAAGATTTTCAAGCCCGTCCACGGATACTATGCGCGCGAGGTCAAAGCCTGGATCGCTCCTCTGACGGCATCCTCCTCCATCGTACACGCGCTCTCCGAGCTTGATTCCGAATGTTTTCCCCGCGATTCGCTCAACAAGCGAATCGAAAATGCGAGACGCTTGCCGGTGCCTGATATGGGCAAGCGGCTGGCCGTCACGCTTTATCCTGTCGCCACTGGCGGGTCCGCGATCCAGTCGCTCTACGCTCCGGTACTGGTCCGGGCCATGCACGCGCTATCTGCCCACTGGTATCCCGAACACAGGTTCTGGGTCTCCAGGCTCGAACCATCCGAAATAAAGGAAATACTTGCCCGCGAGGCCTCCGTTCAGGCTGAGCACATCAGCGTTTCAGAAACCCCGGTCGACCTTTTCGAATATCGCCAGGACAAACGCTCCGGCGCAATCGATGTTGGCCAAGGCGCGCCGCCTGTGCCGGGAAGCGCCGAAGACCGTGCCAAAGGGAACTACCTGCTTGCGATCTCGAAGCCGCTCGTGTCGCAGGAGATCGACCAGAACGCTGTCGACACTATGGCGCAGCAGTTCGGACTCTACGCGCATCAAGCCCAGGCGGTCGCCCATCTGCTGCACCACTCAGGCAGCCTTCTGGCGGACGATATGGGTCTGGGAAAAACGCGCTCGGCCGCCATTGCGGCGAAGCTTTCCGACTTTCCAATCGTGGTGCTCTGCCCGGCATCGCTAAAACTCAACTGGAAAAAAGAAATCATGATGTGCGGCGAAACGTCCGACGCCATCGGCATTATCGACGGCTCCAAACAGCCCGTCCCGAGCACGCGCTGGGTCATCCTCAACTACGAGAATCTCGACGTGTTGCTCAGGCGGCAGGATTTCCGCGGCTTCACCCTGATCATCGACGAAGCGCATTACATCAAGGAGCCCGACTCCGCGCGCACGCGGAAGGCATTTGAACTTGCCGCACGTGCCGGGCGGCGCTTTCTGCTGACCGCAACCCCGATGCTCAACCGGGCCGAAGAAATATACACCTTGCTCAAATTGTCCGGGCATCCCGGAGGCGATATACCGCTCCGCAATTTCACGGAGCTTTACGCCCACTCCCCCGAGGCGCGTCGGCACCTGGCCGACCGGATCGCCGAATGGATATTGCGGCGGCGCAAGGACGAGGTCATCTCATTGCCGGAGAAAATCCGCAGCGCTCCTGAAATCGACGTGCCCGGCGAGCTGCGGCAGGAGTACGACGAGATCTTTGCCGACGACTCGATGATCCCTCTCGCCAAGCTCACCCGGCTGCGTCAGGCGCTCGAGCGGATGAAGGTGCCTTTTATTGTGGAAGCCGCCGAGTCGACGCCTCCCGGCTCCAGGGTGGTGATCTTCTGCCAATACAAGGAGAGCGTCGCCAAGATCGCCGGACAATTTGGCGCCGAGGCGGTGCGTTTCACCGGCGACGAGACACTGAAGCAGCGCGACGCGGCCGTGGACGAGTTCCAGAACGGAAGCGCCAGATTCTTCGTGGCTACCATGGATGCCGGCGCGTTCGGCATCACCCTGACTGCGGCGAGTTACGTCATGTTCGCGAGCCGCCCGCTAACCCCCTCCATCCAATTCCAGGCGGAAGACCGCTGTCACCGGATTGGGCAGGGCAAGCGCGTGGACGTCATTATTCCCACCATAGCCGGGACAATCGATGCCGATATTCAGAGGCTTCTTGACCAGAAACAGAGCATGATTGAGGAAGTTCTCGCGGCCCGACTCTCGGCCGGCAGCGATGAGCCCGAGAAACCGTCCCCACCCAAGGCGGGACTGTCGCTCTCAAAGCCTCCCGTCCCCAACTAGCTGCAGGACGAGAGTAACGGTCATTGGTCATCGACTCTGAGCTAACGGCTCCGAAGGAAGCCCACGCATACGCCCCTAACTCATCCGCGAATCCCACCTAGACAAAAGGGCGACTTCCTCCGCACACTGGCTCCAGAAGCGAAACCGACTCCATCATCTGTCCGCTCCGCTTTCTCTAACTCCCGTCTCGCATGAAAATCCGCTCCGACAACGCCGCCCGCGCGCCAACACCTGGCCTCACCAGGCGTCAGACTCTGGGCGCGAGGCAGCGCATCCGCGATGGCGAAAGGGCGAGCGATGTCGCCGCCCGATTGGGGATCGGCCGCACCACCCTCTACAGGATGTTCAAACGCTACAACATCGCAACCCCCACGGCGTTGAACCCGCATCTCGCCAGCGAACACATCTGCGCCGGCGTTGCCGCGGCAAGAGCGCGCGGTGTGACATTCCACCGCCCTTATGCGCTCACCAGAGAAGAGGCGATCGACGCGCACTGGCGGCTTGTCGAGGGCGAATCGGTCCGCTCGCTGGCCCGCGCATTTGGCGTTCGTCCCATGACACTGCACGCGGCACTGAGACGCCACAATCTTGAACCGTCCTCACGCAAAATGACGCAACAACAGATCGCCGACGCCGCCCGCAGTCTCGTCGAGGGTGAAACGCTCGTCACCGTCGCCCTTGGCTTCGGCATCTGGCCGCTAACCCTCCTCAATATTCTGAGACGCCATGGATTCAAGCCCCCTCCCGCGTCCCGGCGGAGGACCAACTGACGCGGCGATAGACTCCCCAAATTCACTTTCTGCTTGCCAGCCTGCTCGCCTTCCTTTACGAGGATACGCCATGACCGAAATCGCTGGACCTGGACCCCAATTCCTTTCCGTCACTGAGGACGCTGTCCTGGCGGCGCTCGACGATCCGGATCCGGCGAATCCCATCGCGGTCGAGATCGCGCGCCTCGTGACCGCTTACACGAGCAATTTCCGCGACCATGTCGATCGGATCGGATATATTCCGGCCGATGTCCTGCGCGTGAAACCGCGCTGGCCTATTGAGGCCGTCGCGATGCGCCTGACCACCCAGGCCATCCGCGAATCTCTCGCCCAGCCCCCATCAACCGACGCCGCGAACTGAAAGTCCG
>Ga0182024_10007280_pt1 | contig 23907 bp, 20 predicted proteins | sample P32metaG_FD_120480 | JGI IMG/M metagenome (GOLD analysis project Ga0182024, IMG submission 120480) | Permafrost microbial communities from Stordalen Mire, Sweden - P3-2 metaG (Illumina Assembly) | ecosystem: Environmental > Terrestrial > Soil > Wetlands > Permafrost | place: Sweden: Stordalen... | reverse complement strand
GCCGGCTGGATCGATCGCATCGTGACTGCGCCCGGGGCGTTTCCCGTGGCAACGAATGGCAACACGGTGCGCGGCAACGTGTTGGCGGCACCGGTCGCCACGGACTACCACGACGTCAACGACGTCGAGCGTACGACCGTCCGCGCCAGCCTGTTGGTCACCCCGCTTGAGGGGCTCAGCATCACACCGTCCATCTTCTACCAGAGGCTGACGTCGGGCGGGTTGCCCTACATCGACAGCGATCCGGGCACCGATGCGCATTACCAGCCCTTCGACGTCGCCGAGAGCTACCAGGACAAATTCACCCTCGGCAGTCTCAAGGTCAGGTATGCGACCGATGCCTTCGAGCTCGCCTCGACCACTTCGTACTGGACCCGACACGAGCCACTGACGCAGGACACCACCGAGTCGTGGACCACGGGAATCGGTTTAAGCACCTATGACACTGCCGCCGGCGGCATCGGCGCTTCGTACGCGTTCGAGGACAACATCTCGCACCAGACCACCGAGGAACTCCGCCTGAGTTCGGTGGGCAATACGCGTCTCAAATGGCTGGTCGGATATTTCTACGAAGATTTCGAATCGGCCTGGAACATCACCTTCCCATCGGCGAACGGCGTGGCGGATTTTGGCTCGAACGCCTTATTCAACTACTACAGTCCCAGTAAAATTCTGCAGCAATCGGTGTTTGGCGAAGTGACCTTCAACATCACCGAAGCCTTCGCTGTTACTGCGGGGCTGCGACGTTATCACTACGACGCGCCGGTGGGGATCAACCAGTCGGGCGCGCTGACGGCGCCGGTCGTTACCTCGACTATCGAGAGAGACCAGGGCGTCACGCCCAAGCTCTCGCTCTCCTATGACGTGAGCAAGAATCTGCTGCTCTACGCGACGATGGCGCAGGGCTTTCGTCCGGGAGGCGGTACCGGGCCCGTACCGACTGCGCCGCCTTTGAATTGCGAGCCCCAGCTCATGACCGAGTACGGCTCGACGCAGTTCGTGGCCGGGCCAACCTCGTTCAAATCGGACAATGTCTGGAGTTACGAGCTGGGCGAGAAGCTGCGGGCAGCCGACAATCGGGTGACCATCAACGCCTCCGCCTATTACGAGCGTTGGAACGGCGTGCAGCAGTCCAATTCCCTCTCCTCATGCGGCTACGTCTACTCGGTCAATGCGGGGGATGCGCATGTCACCGGCGGCGAGCTCGAGATTCAGGCACTGGTACTGCGCGATCTGGTGGTGTCGGCCAATACCTCGTACTCGCACGCGGACCTGGTCAGTACCGCCCTTATAGATGCAGGCTTCAATCCGGGAACGCCCATCCAGGACGTGCCGCGCTGGACCTCGTCCGCCTCCATCGTGTATCACCACCCGCTCACCGGTCAGCTGACGTTCACGGCACGCGGCGATAACACTTACGTGGGCAGCCGTACCGACGCGACCTTCTTGATCAACACACTGCCTTCCTACGACCTGGTAAATTTCCGCACCGGGGTCGAGGCGGCACGCTGGTCGGCGGTGCTGTTTGTCAATAACCTTGCGGACAAGCGGGCTTTGCTCAGTGACACCACCGCGGATGCCATCAATCTCCCGACTTATAACCGCATCGCCGTCAACCAGCCGCGGACCGTGGGGATCGACTTCAACTATCACTTCGGAAAGTAGGCGCTCACCCCTTTAAGGAGCGGGGGGCGTGCGAACGGGCAGCGGCACGTTGCACAGCTCGATGTGCTTGGGGTTGAACTTGAACCAGGCCTCGCGCCGGTTGCGGCGTTGCTCGAGTACTGTGCGGAAGGTGGCGCTGTCGGTGCGCAGCACTTCGATCGGCGTGCGTTCCGCAGGCGGCAGGTCCGCCGCAACGCGCACCGAGACGATCGGCACGGGCGGCTCGGATTGAATGTAGAACCCCATCTCACCGCTGCCGCGCGGCAGGCTCGAGAGCAGCTCGATGCCCTTGAGCACTCTGCCGACCAGTGTGACGTTGCGATCGAGCTGCCGCGGTGCATGGCCGATCACCGTATACATTTCGGTGCCGTCGCTCTCCGGCGGATCATCGCGGCCGACACCGACCATGCCATAGCAATGCGCGAGCCAGACCTGTCCTGAGCGCGCATCGCGCCCGGCCGGAAAGCCGTCCAGAAAGCCCACTTCCGCGGCATACACATCCCGATCCGGCAACGGCTCGAAATGCCGGCCGACGCGCAGGTCAGCGGTGAACTCGGGCGCGACCATGTGCACATCGGCCGGTACGGCGTGCTTCTGATCCGGATCGCCCCACTGCACGACGTAGTTGTCCTGTACGCGCACGATGCCTAAACCGTCGTAGTAGTGAGCGCGCGCCAGCAACTTGATATTCGCGACGTGCGCGGGTGCGACGCGTGGCGCGAGCTCGATGACGACCCGGCCGCTCGCAAGCTGCAGATACAGCGTGTTGTCCGGATCGGCGGCCCGCCAGTCCGCTGCAGAAGAATTCGCCAGCAGGTTCGCCACCGTCACGGGTCTGGCGAGGGCGTTGACGGCGAAACTCAGGGCCAGCCCCAGCAGCAGTCTTTTCATGGTGAACTTGCCGCGGCTCTCTCCACGCCCTTGAGCATGCGGTCCAGATCCGATCGATCGAAGTACCGGCCCGCCAGCACGACGGCACGGATCCGCCGCGTATTGGCGATGTCATCGAGCGGATTGGCATCGAGCAGCACGAGATCGGCGAGTTTGCCTTTCTGCACGGTCCCCAGCTCGGCGAGGCGTCCCATGAACCTGGCGGGATTGAGTGTCGCGGTCTGCAAGGCCTGCATGGGCGTCAGCCCCGCTCGCACGAACAGCGCCAGTTCCTGATGCAGACTGAAGCCGGGAAACACGTGTACGCCGGCGGCCGTGTCGGTACCGGCCATGAACGGCACGCCCGCACGAAACATCGCGAGCGTCATATCGAGTTCCATCTGCACGAATTGCTTGCGTACCGGCAGCGGGTCGGTATCCATGTCCTTGAGAATGTCACGCGTGAACATCGGCCAGGTCCGGTCCTTCCAGGCCGCCGGCGCATACCTGGTGAGCGGATCGTCGTGCAGATCGATGTCATCGATCAGCCATTGACCGCGCTCCCAGACCAGCGTCGGCACCTGCCAGGTCTGGTTCTTCGCCAGCTGCGCGATCAGAACCCTGGCCCTGTTGGCATCGTAGAATTTCACGTTCTGGCCCAGGCTCTTCGGGCCCTTGATCAGCTGATCTTCGATGCTGGAACAGCCTTCGAAGATGCCGGTGAAGTGCTCGATGCTCTTCTGTCCAGCGTCCGATGCTTCCGACGCCCGGATGGCATCCGGCACGTGCCCCACGAAGGTAATCCCCTGCTTCCTGGCTTCATCGGCCGCGGCGAAATAGCCATCGCGCGGAATGAGGGATTGAATCTTGATGAAATCCACGCCCTGTGCCTTCAATTCGTCCACGACGCGGCGGCCGTCCGCCGCATTGGCCACCGGTGCGGAACTCGGAAAGCGCGGCGTCGGCCCATCGAGCATCGGGCCGGCGATGTACATGCGTGGTCCGAGCAGAGCACCGGCTTCGATCTGCGCCCGCCACGGCTTGAGCACTGCGAGGTCCCCGCCCATGTCGCGCACGCCGGTGATGCCATTCGCCACGAACAGCGGCAGGCTCACGTGCTCATTGGCCGGCAGCCAGTCGCCGAACACCGTGTGCACGTGCATGTCCCAGAGGCCCGGAATCAGGTACTTGCCGCGAGCCTCGATGATGCGTGCCGCGTGAGGTGGCCGGATCTCACTGCTCTTGCCGAGCTCGACGATGTGCCGGTTCTCGATCACCACGGTCATGTCAGGCAGTGGCGGCGCTCCCGTGACGTCGATGACGGTCACGTGCGTGAAAGCCAGCGGCTGCCCGGTGGTGTCTTGCGCGCCGGCCGAGGTCGCTGCCAGCAGCAGCGAAACCAGCCACAGGGTGACCGCTCGCAGCGAGGGTCTGGTATGGATTGACACGGCCCGCATTATGCACGGACGCATCGAGGATTTCCGCGGCCACGAGCGCTGCTGCAGGGCGTTTGCGCGGTTGTGGGTGGTATTATCGCGGTCCGTTTCGGACACATGGGAACACTTCGGGAGCATTCGTCACTGTGCACCCAAGAGAGCTGGCCGAGTCCATCCGCACTCGCGTACTGTCCGCCGATCTGCCGCGGGATCTGCGCACGCCGGTGGTCACCGGTCCGGGCACCGGACTCGGCGTCTGCGGCTGCTGCGGCGAGCCGATTGCGCGTCTCGAAACGCAGCACGATGTCGAGCAGCGCGCCGAGGGCGGTGAGACTGCCGCGGTTTCGATGCACTCCGATTGCTATCGCTGCTGGCGCCAGGTAGTCGAGACACTCTATCTGCTCGACGGCGCCGCCGGCGTCGGCCGGGCGCCGGCTCGGTAAGTCAGGGCTCGACACAGCTGGGAATTCAATGTCCGCCTACGAACTTGCACAGCTGAACATCGGCATCATCAGGGACTCGATGCACTCGCCCGTGATGGCGGAGTTCGCCGCGAATCTCGAACGCATCAATCGGCTGGCCGAACGCTCGACGGGCTTTATCTGGCGCCTGCAGACCGAGCAGGGCGATGCCACCGGGCTGCGTCCGTTCGAGGACCCGAACATGCTGGTGAACATGTCGGTGTGGCGCGATCTCGAATCACTCAACGCCTACGTCTATCGGTCAGCGCATGTCGAGATCATGCGGCGACGGCGCGAATGGTTCGAGCGCATGGAGCAGCCATTTCTGGTGTTGTGGTGGGTGGCCCGCGGTCACCGGCCGGACGTGACCGAGGCGATCGCCAGGCTCGAGCTGTTGCGCTCCAAAGGAGCGACGCCGGACGCATTCAATTTCCGCAGCGCCTTTGCGCCGCCGGATGCGGCAGCGGCCGGGCCGCCGGTGCCGTTCGGCGATACCTGCCCAGCGACCTGAGGCGCCCGGTCGCGGCAGTCGGCGGCATCTGATGGTGCCCTGCTGCGTCTGATCAGGCGGCTCGGCCCGCTCGGGCATCGGCGTGCCGGCGGTGCGCCGCATCGACAAAGGCGCTGACCAGCGGATGCGGCTTGCCGGGTTCGTGACGGGCCTGCGGTACATACAACGTGCCGATGAAGAACGGCTGCGACGGCAGCTCGACGATGCGCGCTTCGCCCTCCGGACCGACACCGCTGATCACCAGGCCATGTGACTCGAGCAGCGATCGATAGTCCGGGTTGAGGCCATAGCTGCAGAAGAACGGTTCGAGCGTTTCCTGCATCTGGTAGATCGCGGCCGCACGAGTGCCGGCGAGGATGCGCACCGCATGAGTCTGGCCCGCCAGCGAGCAGGCCAGCGCCGTCACCGCCAGATGCGCGGCCCCTGGGTTGCTCTCGGCGTGCTCGGCATTGGTGATGCCGGCGACATCACGCATGAATTCAACGATCAGGTGCTGGAAGCCCCCGCAGGTTCCCAGCAGCGGCACGCGATGCTCGCGCGCATAGCGGATGGCATGCAATGCGCCGTCCATGCTGCGGTAAGGACTGCCGGGCGCGACCAGGAAGCCGGCGTAACGCGCCAGATCGGTCGCGCGCGGCTCGATGTCGTCCGTGGCGAGCCATTCGATTTCAGGCGCGTGCTCTGCGTGTGCAAGAGCCCGGTCGGTGGCCACGTGCACGGCGTAGCTGGGGTTGCGGTCACCGACCACTGCGATCAGAGCGGGATGCTGCACCATGTCGATCTCTCCGGCTCGCCGGCAGCCGTGCCGGCCTGCGGGAGACTTTGCTTCAACGGCCGCCGTCTTTCCAGTGGTCGCCTCCCGGGCGGCCCTTCGGCGGCGCCGTCTGGGCCTCGGCGAACTCGATGTCGAACTGGATATCGGCCAGCTGGCGCCGCTGCTCCAGATCATCATCGAATTCCATATCGAACGACACGGCGACATCCTCACGCTGCGATCGGCAGCCCAGCGTGATAGCGACTCATGACAGCAATGCGACCGCGCCATGATGGTTTGTTGTCAGTGACGCGCGAGCGCCATGCTCAGGCGGACTGGGCGGCGAACAGACGCCGCACCGAGTCCATGGTGTCGGCCTCATCGACGCGCTTATCGTCGCGGTAGCGCTTGACGCGCGCCAGTCGCAATGCCAGCCCACCCGGATAACGGTTGCTGCTCTGCAGATCGCTGCAGGCGATCTCCACCACCAGCTCCGGCCGCACATACACCGTCCAGCGGTCGCGATGCGTCTCGCGCTGCAGAAATTGTTGCGTCTGCCAATCGAGCATCGCGTCGGTGAGGCCCTTGAAGGTCTTGCCGAGCATGACGTAGCCGCCGGTGGCAGGATCGAGTGCGCCCAGATGCAGATTGGAAAGCTTGCCGGTTCGCCGACCGTGGCCCCATTCCGCCGCGAGTACCACCAGGTCCAGGGTGTGCGCGCGCTTGATCTTCAGCCAATGTGCGTCGCGATTGCCTGCCTGGTAGGGAGCATCGAGCGCCTTGGCCATGACGCCTTCATGGCCGGCGGCCAGGGCAGCCGCATAGAACGCCTGCGCATCGGCTTCGGCAGCGCTGATCAGGCGCGGCATGCGCATCGCCGCGGGCACCGCCTGCGCCAGCGCTTCGAATCGCTGCTGTGTGCCGAGCGTGACGAGGCTCTGGCCATCGAGATACAGGCAGTCGAAGAAATAGCCCGCAATCGGCAGTTCGTGGCGCAGTTGCTCGACCTTGAGCTTGCGGCCGAAGCGGCGCATCGTGATCTGGAAAGGCAGCGGTCGACCTGCGGCGTTGAAGACGATCGCTTCACCATCAAGCGCGAGTTCGCGTGCACCAAGCGTCCGCGTGGCCTCGACGATCTCCGGCAGTGCGGCGGTGATATCGTTCAGGGTGCGCGTGAAAATGCGCACCTGGTCAGCGCGTTTGTGAACCTGGATGCGCGCGCCGTCCATCTTCCACTCGAACGCCAGCTCGCCCGGCAATTCGCGCAATGCTTCGGCGACATCGGCGGCCGTCTGCGCCAGCATCGGCGCCACGGGCGAGAACAATTCGAAACGGAATCTCGCCAGCGCGTCGGCGCCCTCGCCGAGGGCGGCAAAGGCGAGCGTGCCGAGGTCGCGGGCGTACATGGCGGCCTGACGCACCTGCTCGATGGCAAGTCCCGCGGCCGCTGCGATCGCATCGGTCATGACGCCGGAGAGCGCACCCTGTCGCAGCTCGCCGCTCAGCAATGCGATCAGGAACTGCTGTTCGTCCTGGGTGGCACGCGCAAACAGGGCCTGCAGCGCCTGTGCACGCTGCGTGGCGGAACCGGCGCCGCGCAAGGCCACGAGCGCGTTCAGGCTGCGATCGGTTGCGGCGATCGAAAGACCGGCCGCGCCGGCCGCGCCGGCCGCGCCGGCCGCGTTTGCCGCGGCGGTCTGTCGCAACAACGCATAGCCGATGCCGCTGCGACCCTGCGGGGTCTGTCCCGACAGGTAGTGCACGGCGATGATGATCTCATCAGGCGGCAAAGCGCGCAGAAAGCCGGCGAGCTCGCGCACCTTGGCGAGCCGGGCCGGTGTCGCGGCGACACGCTGCGACACCGCGACCAGCTGGGCGAGCAGGGTCATGGCGCTGCAGCGCGTCAGACCGGCAACAGCGCGCTGCGCACGGCGGACACGGCGCGCGCGTGAGCGTCGAAACCCTCGTAGCGGGCCAGGCGCTCGGCATCGGCGGCCACTTGCGGATAGCCGCTGCGCGTCACCATGGCAATCGAGCTGCGCTTCATATAATCGAACACCGACAGCGGCGATGCGGTACGCGCGTGACCGCCGGTCGGCAGCACGGCATTCGGGCCGAGCAGATAGTTGCCCAGTGTGATCGGAGTGTGTGGCCCGAGCAGGATCTCACCGGCATTGCGAATGCGTCCGAGCACCGCCAGTGGCTCGTGGGTCAGGATCTGCATGTGCTCGGGTGCGTAGGCGTTGGCGAATTCGATGGCGGCCTCCAGGTCACGCGTGATGATGATGCCGCCGTACGCGCCGCTCAGCACTGCGCGCGAGAAATTCTGTCGCCGCGGTTGCATCTGCGCCCAGTGTTTCTGCAGCGCGGCCGCGGCAGCCTCAGCCACTGCAACGCTCGGGGTCACCAGGTACGCGGAGGAGTCCGGGCCGTGTTCGGACTCGATGATCAGGTCGAGTGCCGCAAGTTCAGGGTTGGCGCCGGCGTCGGCCAGGATGATGGCCTCACTCGGACCCGCAGGTACGCCCGGGTCGATGACATCGGCCAGCAGGCGCTTGGCGGCGACCACCCACGGGCTGCCCGGTCCGACAATCTTCAGGCACTTCGGTACTGTCTCGGTGCCGTACGCCACCGCAGCGACCGCCTGCGCGCCGCCACACTTATATATCTCGCTCACGCCGATCAGGCGCGCCGCCACCAGCGTAGCGGCATCCACGCTGCCGTCCGGGGCCGGCGGCGTGATGACGATCAGCCTGGGTACGCCGGCCACGATGCCTGGAATCGTGGTCATGTTGACCACGCTCGGAAACGAGCCTTTGCCCCGCGGCACGTAGCAGGCGACCGAGTCGATGGCTGTGTGCCGCTCGCCGGTCCAAACGCCGGGCTCGATTTCCTTGAGCCACATCGACTGCGGCAGCTGCGCGGCATGGAAGCGCCGGATGTTGTCGATGGCATGCTCGAGGGCGGCGATCAACTCGCGCGGCACTGCCCGCATGGCCGCATCGAATTCCGGTGCTTCGACCCGGATCGACATGGCCTCAGATGCCACACCGTCGAGCTCGCGCGCCAGGCGGCGCAGCGCCTGGTCGCCCTCGCTGCCGACCGCTGCGACGATCGGTTTGGCGCGTTCCATGAAAGACCCGAGATCGGATTCGGCGCGACGCAACAGCGCAGCGGGAATCCCCTGTACGGCGCGCAGATCGTGGACCCGTGGTAGCGGCATCATGGTGGGCTCTCCTGCGCCAGCGCGGCGATGAGCTGCTCGATCAGGACCGATAGCGGCGCGGCTGCTTCGGCATCGAATTGCGGTGCGGCGGCTTCCGACAGATAAGCGCGCTGCGCGATTTCGAGCTGCAACGCATGTACGTGGCGGCTGGGATCGCCGTAGTGGCGGGTGATGTGGCCGCCCTTGAAGCGACCGTCGATCACGTGCGTGAAGCGTGCCTGTGCCTTGAGCAGACCGGCCACGCGTTCGATGCGATCGGCTGCGGCGCTGCGACCATCGAAGCTGCCGAGATTGAGCTCGGGCAGCAGGCCTGCAAACAGACGCGGCTCCTGCGAGCGGATCGAGTGGGCGTCCCAGATCAGGCAGTGACCGTGGGTTGCGAGAATTTCATCGCGTGTCAGCGACAGCGCCGCGTGATAGGGACGCCAGTAGCGCTCGATACGCGCCGGGATCTCAGCAGGGGAGAGCTCCTGGCCCGGCCGATAAATCGCATCGCCCGCGAAGGTTTCGGTCGGACAGACGCCCGATTCGATCCGGCCGGGATACAGCGCCGAACCGTCCGCCGGGCGATTGAGGTCGACCAGATAGCGTGAATGCGTCGCGATCAATGCGCTGCAGTCCAGTCGATCCAGGCAGTGCTGGTAGAGTTCCGGCACGAACCAGTCGGTATCCGGCAGCGCACACCCGGCCAGGGTAAATCGCTGGCGCAGTGCTTCGGGAAGCTGGGTTCCGGAGTGCGGGAAACTGATCAGGATCGGCAGCGTGCCGCGCCGCAGCTCAAACAGCGGCCTGGTCACGCCGCCGCTCGCGACGGCAGCAGCTGCGCGACCTCACCGGCCAGATCGCCGGCCTGCACCCAATGCTGCGCTCGCGCGATATCCGGCGCGAAGTAGCGATCCGCGTCGTAATAGGGGACTTCGCTACGGATCGCCGCATGTGCGCGCTCGAGCGGCAGCGAGGAGCGCGATGGCCGATGAAAATCGATCCCCTGCGCGGCGGCCAGCAGCTCGATGCCGACCACCGCGGCGGCGTTGTCGAGCATCGGCAGCAGGCGCCGCGCCGCGTGGGTCGCCATGCTGACGTGATCTTCCTGGTTGGCCGAGGTTGGAATCGAATCGACACTGCACGGTGACGCCAGCGCCTTGTTCTCCGACACCAGCGCTGCGGCGGTCACCTGCGCCAGCATGAAGCCCGAGTTCAAGCCGCTGTTTTCGACCAGGAAGGCCGGCGAGCCGCTCATTTTCGGATCGACCAGCACCGCCACGCGGCGCTCCGACAGGCTGCCGATTTCGGCGATCGCCAGCGCCAGGGTGTCGGCAGCGAAGGCGATCGGCTCGGCGTGGAAGTTGCCCCCCGAGAGCACCTCGGCCTGCTCGACGAACAACAGCGGATTGTCGGTGACGGCGTTAGCTTCGATCTGCACGGTGGCCGCGCAGTTGCGGATCAGGTCGAGGCAGGCGCCCATGACCTGCGGCTGGCAGCGGAACGAATACGGGTCCTGCACGCGGGTGCAAGCGAGGTGCGAGGCGCGGATTGCGCTGCCTGCCAGCAGCGTGCGATACAGACGCGCGGCCTCGATCTGACCGGGTTGCCCGCGAGTCTGCTGAATGCGCGCATCGAACGGCACGTCGCTGCCTTTGAGCGCATCGACCGACATGGCGCCGGCGAGTACCGCCGACGCCCATAGATCCTCGGCGCCGAATAGGCCCGCGAGTGCCAGGGCCGTCGATACCTGCGTGCCGTTGATGAGCGCCAGCCCCTCCTTGGGACGCAACCGGATCGGCGCCAGGCCCGCGAGCCTGAGGCCTTCGGCGGCGGCAACCCGCGTGCCCTGGATGCGCACCTCGCCGACCCCGAGCAGCGCGGCACTCAGATGCGCCAGCGGTGCCAGGTCACCCGAAGCGCCGACCGATCCCTGGCCTGGAATAACCGGATAGATCTCGTGAGCCAGCAGACTCTGCAGCGCATCGATGACCTCGAGGCTGATGCCCGAGTGGCCGCGGGCGAGCGAGTTGATCTTGAGCGCCAGCACCAGCCGCACCACCGCATCGGGCAACGCCGGGCCGACGCCGGCGGCGTGCGACAGCACCAGGTTACGCTGCAGCAGATAGAGCTGATCGTTCGGTATGCGCGTTTGCGCCAGCAGACCGAAACCGGTGTTGATGCCATAAGCGGCATCGCCGCGCTCCACGATCGCATCGACCAGTGCGGCCGCGGCGCTGACGCGCGCGCGATCCGGCGCGGACACGGCCAGCTTGCTCGGCTGCGCATGAATTCGCCGCAGCGTGCCCAGCGACATCTGGCCGGCCGTGAATTCCATGCTCAGTGCCCGGCGTTCAGGTTGAGCCGATCATTGGCAGCTGCAGCCCGTTAGCCCGTGCGCACTCGATGGCGATCTCATAGCCGGCATCGGCGTGACGCATGACGCCGGAGGCCGGATCGTTCCAGAGCACGCGTGCGATGCGCCGCGCCGCCTCCGGTGTGCCGTCACAGACGATGACCACGCCCGCGTGCTGCGAGAACCCCATGCCGACGCCGCCGCCGTGATGAATCGACACCCAGGTAGCGCCGCTGGCGGTGTTGAGCAGCGCGTTCAGCAGCGGCCAGTCCGATACCGCATCCGAACCGTCGCGCATGGCTTCGGTCTCGCGATTCGGACTCGCGACCGATCCGGAATCGAGATGATCGCGTCCGATGACGATCGGTGCCGACAACTCGCCGCTCGCGACCATCTCATTGAAAGCCAGGCCGAGTCGGTCGCGCTGGCCCAGACCCACCCAGCAGATGCGCGCCGGCAGGCCCTGGTACTGGATACGGGTCTGCGCCATGTCGAGCCAGTGATGCAGATGCGGATCGTCCGGTATTAACTGCTTGACCTTGGCATCGGTCTTGGCGATGTCGGCAGGATCGCCGGACAGCGCGGCCCAGCGGAACGGACCGATCCCGCGGCAGAACAATGGCCGGATGTACTCGGGCACGAAGCCCGGAATATCGAAGGCACGCTGCACGCCCTGATCCCGTGCCACCTGACGAATGTTGTTGCCATAGTCGAATACCGGCAGCCCCATGTCCTTGAAGCGCAGCAGGCATTCGACGTGGTGTGCCATCGAGCAGCTGGCGGCCGCAGCGGTCGCTTGCGGGTCGGATACGCGCCGCTGGTCCCATTGTTCCACGCTCCAACCCTGCGGCAGATAGCCGTTGACCGGGTCGTGCGCCGAGGTCTGATCGGTCAGCGCATCGGGCCGGATGCCGCGCGCCAGCAGCGCATCGAGCACATCGTTGATGTTGGCCAGCAGCGCCACCGATACCGGATGGCGCGATTCGCGCGCACGCGCAATGATCTCCAGTGCCTGCTCGAGCGACGGCGCCTGCACATCGACATAGCCAGTCTCGAGTCGCTTGGCGATGCTGCTTTGCCGACACTCCACTGCCAGCATGCTGGCACCCGCCATGGTCGCGGCCAGCGGTTGCGCGCCGCCCATGCCGCCCAGACCGGCAGTCAGGATCCATTTGCCGCCGAGCTGGCCGTTGAAATGGCGCCGGCCCATCTCGACGAAAGTTTCGTAAGTGCCCTGCACGATGCCCTGGCTGCCGATGTAGATCCACGAGCCAGCGGTCATCTGCCCGAACATCGCCAGGCCGCGCCGGTCGAGCTCGTTGAAGTGCTCCCACGTGGCCCAGTGCGGCACCAGGTTCGAGTTCGCAATCAGCACGCGCGGTGCATCGGCATGCGTCTTGAACACACCGACCGGTTTGCCGGACTGAATCAGCAGCGTCTCGTCCTGCTCCAGTCGCTTGAGCGTCTCGACGATGCGATCGAAGCAGTTCCAGTCGCGAGCTGCGCGACCGATGCCGCCGTAGACCACCAGTTCGGCCGGATTCTCGGCGACTTCGGGGTCGAGATTGTTCATGAGCATGCGCAGCGGCGCTTCGGTGGTCCAATGACGCGCGCTCAGGGTGCGGCCGCGCGCCGCGCGAATGGTTCTCGACGCTGACGGACTAAGCATGCGAAGAGCCTCCAGGTTGTGCCCGACCGGACATCTGGTAGCGCGAACCGGGATAGTGCAGCCGAGCCACCGATGCAATCACTCCGGCAGTCCAGGTGCGGCGAATCACCAGCAGGCACGGCTCGCGCTGTTTCATCTTGAGCAGACGGCGCGTGCGCTCATCGGGCATTGCGGCGCGCAGCACGTGCTCGGCCGCCTGCAGCGGTGCGACCCGCATCAGGTAGTCGTGCGCGGTGGTGAGTGCGAAATCGAGTTGCAGATAGTCCGGGCCGATCTTGGGCAGCACGTACCGCTCCTCGAGCAGGATCGGCAGATTGTTCTCGTAATGCACGATCGCGGAATAGAACAGTTCGGTCTTCGGCGCCACACCGAAGTCCTGCGCCAGCGCCGCCACCGCCCGCACCCGCTCCAGCGCGACCGCTGCAGCGCGATGCACGTGCCCGCGAGCGCGGATCTCTTCGGCGATGTCGCGGATCTCGAGCGGGTGGGTGGTCGGCGGACGGTCGGCGACGAAGCTGCCGACCCCGGCGATGCGCACCAGCACGCCCTCGTCCGACAGTTCTCGCAGCGCCCGGTTGGCGGTCATGCGCGAGACGCCGAATTCCCGCACGATCTCATTCTCCGACGGCACGCGGGCCGCGGCCGCCCAGCGCCCCGAATCGATGTTGGTGAGAATGTGATTCTTGACCTTGAGGTACAGCGGCTGCATGTTGCGGCGAGTCTAGGCTGTATAGACAGGTACGGTCAAGTACCGCGCCGCGCCTGCCAGTCGCTGAAACGGCGCGCAATCTCCTGCCCGGCGGCATGCTGCTGGTCGCGGATCACCCAGCGGCCGGCGACCATGACATGCCGAATGGCGGCGGCGGCCGTGCCGAACACCAGCCGGTCGAGCAGCCGGTCCTCGCTGGCGCCCGCGAGCGCCGCATGATCGCCATCCAGTACCAGCCAGTCGGCCCGGCGCCCGACCTCGATCGCGCCCACCGGCTGTCCGAGCGCGGCGGCGCCGGCGCGCGCGCACTCGCGCCACAGCCGCGCGCCGACGTGCGGCTCAGCACGGCTGGCGAGAACCGCGCGGCGACGGCGTTTGAGGCGCTGCTGGTATTCGAGCCAGCGCAACTCTTCCGTCGGGCTGACCGTGGCCTGGCTGTCCGAGCCGATGCACAGGCTGCCGCCCGCGCGCAGTAAGCGCGCCGCATCGAAGAAACCGTCGCCGAGATTGCCCTCGGTGCTCGGACACACACAGATGCTGGCGCCGCTGGCCGCGACCGCCGCGATCTCGGCGCTGCTGGCATGCGTGGCGTGCACCAGGCACCAGTGCGCATCCACCAGCCCGGTATCGAGCAGCAGTTCGATCGGCCGTCGTCCGCTCGCCTGCTGGCAGGCGCGCACTTCGCGCAGCTGCTCGGCAACGTGGATATGAATGACGCCGTCGGCCTGCATGCTGCGCAGTCCGGTAACTGCTGCGTGCAGCTGCTCGAGCGGCACGGCGCGCAGGCTGTGGAGTGCCGCGCCGGTGAACAGCAGCGCATCGGTGCGCTGCTGCAGCGCGCTGCGGCGCCGCGCGATCGCCTGCAGAAACTGCTCGACGCTCAAGGCAAAGCGCTGCTGTTCCGGCAGCAGCGGGCGGCCGCCGAAGTCGCTGCTAATATAGAGCGTCGGCAGCAGTGTCAGGGCGATGCCGGCGGTGCCGGCGGCGGCATCGATCGCCTGCCAGAGCGCGTTGCTTCCCTCATAGGCGCCGCCGCCGATCGGCCGGTGCAGGTAGTGGAATTCAGCGACCGAGGTGTAGCCCGCCTTGAGCATCTCGATGAACAGCTGTGTGGCAATCAGCTCCAGGTCGGCCGGCTCGACACGGTTGGCGAGCTTGTACATGGCCTCCCGCCAGGTCCAGAAGCTGGCGTGTGAGCCGCTGCGGAATTCGCTGTCGCCGGCCATGGCGCGCTGGAATGCATGACTGTGCGCATTGGGAATTCCCGGCACCACGCTGCCACGCAGCCGCTGCGCGCCTTGCGTGGCAGCGCCGTTGGCGGCGGCGGGCGCAATGGCGGTGATCAAGCCCTGCCCGGAGACCTCGACCACGGCGTCGCGCAGCCAGCCGCTGGCCGTGAGCAGCGAATCGATCCGGTAGGTTGACATGGTTGACTATACCTGTATAGGGCGGCTAGTTTCTCGCAAAGCCGGCCGCGGTGCAATTCAGCAGGCTCGAGGGTCTCGATGAGTAACGAGTCGATCGACTGGGACTACGTCTGGATCGGGGCACATCTGGCCACGATGCGCAGTGGTGCCGGCGCATACGGCGCAGTGCGCGATGCGGCGCTGGCAGTCAAGGGCGATCGAATTGCCTGGATAGGTTCGGCGATCGAGGCACGCAGCCAGGTGGCGCGCAGCAGCGTGCCGTCCTTCGATGCCACCGGCATATGGATCACCCCCGGCCTGATCGATTGCCACACGCACCTGGTCTATGCCGGCAACCGTGCCGGCGAATTCGAAAGGCGTCTGCTCGGCGCCTCTTACGAGCAGATCGCGCGCGCGGGCGGCGGCATTCAATCGACCGTCGATGCCACCCGCGCCGCCACCAGCGAGGCGATGCTGCTGGGCGCCGCGGCGCGGGCGCGCTGCCTGAGTTCTGAAGGTGTGACCACGGTCGAGATCAAGTCCGGCTACGGACTCGACCTGGACACCGAGGCACGCATGCTCGCCGTCGCGCGCAATCTCGCGACGCGCGTGCCGATCGCCGTGCGCACCACTTTCCTGGGTCTGCATGCACTGCCGCGTGAGTTCGCGCAGGACCGGCACGGGTTTGTCGAGCGTGTCAGCGGTCCGTGGCTCGAGGCGATTGCCGCCGCCGGACTTGCCGATGCGGTCGATGCGTTCTGCGATTCGATCGGCTTCTCGGTGGCGGAAACCAGCCGCTATCTGCGCGCCGCGCGCGCGCTGGGGCTGCCGATCCACCTGCATGCAGGCCAGCTCAGCGACCTGGGGGCGGCGCAGCTGGCGGCCGAATTCGGCGCGCTGTCGGCCGATCACCTCGAATACCTCGATGCCGAGGGCGCGCGCGCGCTGGCGCGCGCCGGCACGGTCGCAGTGCTGTTGCCGGGCGCGTACTACACCTTGCGGCAGACACAGCCACCGCCGGTGGCACTGTTGCGTGAGGCCGGAGTGCCAATGGCGGTCGCCACCGACAGCAATCCGGGCACCTCGCCCTGCACCTCGATTCTGCTGATGCTGAACATGGCGTGCACGCTGTTCGGCCTGACCGCGGAGGAAGCCCTGGCCGGCGTGACGCGCGTGGGTGCCCAGGCGCTGGGGCTCTTGCAGGATTGCGGCACGCTCGAGGTCGGCAAGCGCGCCGATCTGGCGCTGTGGCGTATCGGGCAACCGGCGGAGCTGTGCTACAGCCTGGGATCCAACCCCGGAGCGGGCGTGGTGTTCGGCGGCAAGTCGGTTTAGGGTTTTCGGTCTAGGGTTTAAAGCTGAGCCATATACCCGGCGTGTCTGTGCCCGGGTGGTCGGCGATGAAACTCCATTCGCCGTCAGCGGCCTGATCCAGCCAAAGCAGGCAGTGCGCCGGCAGCGATGCCGGCGGCATCCCGGCCGCACGCCACTGACCGGCGATGCGTGCGTACAGGCCTCGCTGCGGCCAGCTCGAGTGCCAGGGCAGGCCCGATTGCGCCCGCAGCATTGCAGTACGGCCGCCAGCATGCATCAGGTTCAGATCGGTGGTGGGTCCGTCGATAGGTGTGCAGAACACCGGCAAATCGCCGCTGAAATTGAGCGGCTCATGCCCCGGCCGCAGCGTCAGTTCGCGACCAGCGAGCGACAGGCGCACGCCCGCGCCGTCGATCACCGAGAACCAGCGCTCGATACCGGGGAAGGCGGAGAACGGACCGGCTCGATCGACTTGCGCGAGGCTGATCCGCAGTCGCCAGTCGCGCGTGCCGGCGGGCCACGTCAGTAACTCGCGGGTGTGGCCGCCGCCATTGCGCCAGGGCTGCGCCGGCATCGCATCGGCATGAATCAGCATGGGCGCGCTCACAGCGCTGCCGCACGGCATGGCAGGTGCTCGAACATTGGCGCCACAAGTTGCATCATGTCATGCGCTGCGGCAAGCAGCCTGGAGGTGTTCCCGCAGTGACTACGTCGAGAAAGCAAATCGTGGTGATCGGGGCCGGCTTCGGCGGCATGGCCGCGGTGCAGGCGTTGAAGGGCGTCGACGCCGATATCACGCTGGTCGATCGCACCAATCATCACCTGTTCCAGCCGCTGCTGTACCAGGTTGCCACCGCGGCACTGTCGCCCGCCGAGATCGCGACCGCCAGCCGGGTGTTGCTGCGACATAATCGCAATGCCACCGTGCTGATGGACGAGGTGACCGGTGTCGATCCCACGCGCCGCAGCGTGCAGCTGGCAACCGGCATCGAGCTGTCATACGACTTCCTGGTGCTGGCCACCGGTGCGGCCTACAGCTTTTTCGGTCACGACGCATGGGCACCCTACACGCACGTGCTCAAGACACTCGATGATGCGCTCTCGATCCGCGAGCGTCTGTTGAGCGCGTTCGAATGGGCTGAGGAGTCAAACGATCCGGGCGAGGTCAAGCGCCTGATGACCTTTGCAGTGATCGGCGGTGGACCGACCGGTGTCGAACTCGCAGGCACCATGGCGGAACTGGCGCGCTCGACGCTGGCGCGGGATTTCAAGCGCATCGATCCGAGATCCGCGCGCATCGTGTTGTGCGAGGCCGGAGCGCGCTTGCTGTCCGCGTTCCCACCGCACCTGTCCGATTACGCGCTCAAGGCGCTGCGTGCGCTCGGCGTCGAGGTACGACTCGGCGAGGCAGTCAATTCGATCGACGATCGCGGCCTGCTGGTCGGCGCGACGCGCATCGAGGCGGCGCTGATACTGTGGTGCGCCGGCACTGCGGCGCGCCCGGCGGCCCGGTGGATCGGCGCCGCGGCCGCGCGCAACGGCGCGGTACCGGTCGCAGCGGACTGCTCCGTGCCGCAATGGCCCGGGGTGTTCGCGATCGGCGATGTCGCCAGCTTCACTGCGGGTCTGGAGGCACCGCTGCCGGGGCTGGCGCCGGTGGCAAAACAGCAGGGTCGCTACGTCGGCAAGCTCATCCGGGCTCGCATCGAGGGCGGCACGCCGCCAGGGCCCTTCAAGTATAAGGATTGGGGCACGATGGCGGTCATCGGTCGCTCGCACGCGATCGCCGATTTCGGCCGCTTCCGCTTGACCGGTTTCCCCGCCTGGCTGACCTGGTCGCTGGTGCACCTGATGCTGCTGGTGGATTTTCGCAGCCGTGTGGCGGTGTACTGGAACTGGTCCTGGGCATTCTTTACTTATGGTCGCGGCGCACGGCTGCTGACCGGAGACGCACACATGCGGCATACCGCAGCATTTCAGCCGAACGACACACCATGAAGGCGATCGGGCTGGCGGCGCTGGCGCTGCAGTGGTTGCCATTGGTCAGCGCCGCCGCCGCTGTTGGCGAGCGCGATATTCGCGCCGAGGTCGATGCCGCCTACCCGCAGGCGGAAGCACTGTATTTCGATCTGCACCGGCATCCGGAGCTGTCGCTGCACGAGCAACGCACGGCCGCGACACTCGCGGCCGCCTTGCGCGCTTTCGGTTATGCAGTCACCGAGCAGGTCGGTCACACCGGCGTGGTCGGCGTCATGAAGAATGGCCAGGGCCCGGTGGTCCTGCTGCGCACCGAGCTGGACGCCCTGCCGGTCGAAGAGAACACCGGTTTGCCGTTCGCAAGCACGGTGCACGCCACCGACGACAGTGGCAACGAGGTCGGTGTCATGCACGCCTGTGGCCACGATGCGCACATGGCGGCCTGGACGGCCACCGCACGCATCATGGCGGGCGCGCGCAATCGCTGGCGTGGCACGCTGGTGTTGATCGGGCAGCCGGCGGAGGAAGGCGGCGGGGGCGCTGCCGCCATGCTGGCGGATGGCCTGTTCACGCGCTTTCCGCATCCGGATTTCGCGCTCGCGGTGCACGACGATCCGCGCTATGCCGCGGGCCTGATCGGCTTTCACGCCGGTCCGGTCATGAGCAACGTCGATAGCGTCAAGCTCACGATCATTGGTCGCGGCGGTCACGGTGCGCGGCCCGAGACCACCGTCGATCCGATCGTGCTGGCGGCGCGCACGGTGCTCGCATTGCAGACCATCGTCTCGCGCGAGACCTCGCCGTTCGATCCGGCGGTGATTACCGTCGGCTCGATACACGGCGGCAGCCGGCCGAACATCATCCCCGACCAGGTCACCTTGCAGCTGAGCGTGCGCTCCTTCAGCGATGCGAATCGCGCGCACCTGCTCGACGCGATCGCGCGCGTCGCCAGGGGCGAGGCGGTTGCGGCCGGCGCGCCGCAGGAGCCGCTGATCGAAGTGTCGGCGGATCGCGGTTACACATTGATCAACGATCCGGCACTCACGCAGCGGGTGTCGGCCGCGCTGCTGCGGCAGTTCGGCCCCGAGCAGGTCAGGGACATTTCGCCCGAGATGATCAGCGAGGATTTCTCGGAATTTCAGCGCGCCGGTGTGCCGACACTGATGCTGCGTATTGGCGCCACCAGCCAGGCGGCGTTGGCCGCCTCGGTACAATCGGGGATACCGGTGCCGTCACTGCATTCGGCCCGGTTCGTGCCCGAGCGCGAGCCGACCATCAAGTCCGCGACCCTGGCCGAAGTCACGGCGCTGCGCGAGCTCATGCCGGTCTCGGGGGGCAATGCGCGTTCTGCTCGTTGAAGATGACCGCATGATCGCGCAGGGCCTGCAGACCGCGCTGCGCCAGGATGGCTACGCGGTCGACTGGATGGCGGACGGGCGCGCCGCCGCAGCGGCACTGCACGCGGCGCACTTCGACCTGGTGCTGCTCGATCTCGGCCTGCCTGAACGCGATGGGCTCGAGGTGCTGCGCGAGCTGCGACGCCGCGACGATGCCACGCCGGTCATCATCGTGACGGCGCGCGATGACATACAGGACCGTATCGCCGGCCTCGATGCCGGTGCGGACGACTACATCGTCAAACCGTTCGATCTCGACGAGGTGGCGGCGCGCATGCGCTCGGTCCTGCGCCGCGCCAGCGGACGCGGCGATCCCAGCATTCGGGTCGGCGAGCTCAGTCTCAATCCGGCCACGCACGCGGTCGAGCGCGGCGGCCTGCCGGTGCAGTTGTCGGCGCATGAGTATGCGGTTCTCGAGGCACTGCTGCAGCGTCCCGGCGCGATCCTGTCGCGCGCGCAGCTGGAGGACCGTCTGTACGGCTGGGACGCGCCGGTCGAGAGCAATGCCATCGAAGTCTATATCCACAGCCTGCGGCGCAAGCTCGGCAGCGAGGCGATCCGTACGCTGCGTGGCGTGGGTTACTTCGTGCCCAAAGAATGACTTCGATCCGCACACGGCTGCTGGTGGCGCTGCTGACGCTGGTCGCCTGCGCTTCACTGCTGGCGGGCGCACTGACGTATCGGCGCGTGCTGGCCGAGACTTCCACCCTGTTCGACTACCAGCTGCGGCAGATGGCACTGTCGCTGCGCAGCCAGGTGTCACTGGCGCCGCGCCTGGAACTGCCGCCGCAGCAGGGCGGTGCGGATTTCGTGGTGCAGATCTGGGACCCATTCGGCGCCCGGATCTACCTGTCACGCCCGGGCCTGCCGCTGGTCAATCGCGCTGTGCTCGGCTACGAGGATCTCGATCTGCAGGGCGAGATCTGGCGTGTCTATGGCTTGCAGACCGTGGGCGGCGTGATCCAGATCGCGCAGCCGGTGCGGGTGCGCGAAGCGCTGGCGCGGCGCGCGGCGCTGCGGGTGGCGATTCCGCTGCTGCTGTTGCTGCCGCTGCTCGGCGGTGCGACCGCCTGGGTGGTGCGCAGCAGCCTGGCTCCGCTGCAGCGCATTGCCGCCGATGTCCAGCGCCGCGATGTGCACACGCTGGCACCGGTGGCGGCCGCCGCGCTGCCGCAGGAGGTCGCGCCGCTGATCGAGGCGCTCAACCGCCTGCTGCGGCGGCTGCAGGCTGCCTTCGCGACGCAGCGCGCGTTCGTGGCCGACGCCGCGCACGAGCTGCGCTCGCCACTCACGGCCGTACGGTTGCAGTTGCAACTGCTGGATCGGGCGCCGGATCAGTCGGCACGGCAGCAGGCGCGCAGCGAGCTCGGTGCGGCGGTCGAGCGTGCCATCCATCTGGCCGAGCAGCTCCTGACCCTGGCACGCAACGAACCGCGCGCTGCGGGCGATGAACTGCAGCCACTGACACTCGAAACCGCGGTCGCCGATGGCATCGCCGACAGCCATGCCCAGGCCTTGGCACGCGACATCGAGCTCAGTCTGGAGGCCGAGCCCGGCATCGTGGTGCGCGGCGATCGCGACGCCCTGCGGGTGCTGGTGCGGAACCTGGTGGACAACGCGGTGCGCTACACCCCGGCAGGCGGCCGGGTGCAGCTGCGTGTGCGGCAGGTACCCACGGCCGTGCTGCTGGAAGTCATCGATTCCGGTCCCGGCATTCCGGCCGTCGATCGTGAGCGCGCCTTCGATCGCTTTTATCGACGTGCCAGCGCGCCCGAAGGCGGCAGCGGACTCGGTCTGGCCATCGTGAGGGCAATCGCGGAACGGCATGGGGCGCGCGTCAGTCTTGGCGACGCCGCCGCCGGCGGCCTGCAGGTCACCCTGAGCCTGCCCAGATCGTCTTAAGGCTCGCTTAAGGCATGGCAGCCAAGCTGGCGCCCGGCAAACACTCAGGAGACTCCGCCATGTCACTTCAGTCCAGCAGGTTCGCGTGGGTGGCCACCGGCATCTTCGCCGTGGGCGCCACAGCGGTCTGGGCCGCCGATAGCGCGGCAGCTGCGGCTGCGCCGGGGCCGATCGCCTTGACCAGCGCGCCGAACTACCGCGCCATCGTCGCGCAGAACCAGGCCGCCGTGGTCGGTGTCTCGATCGAGGGGCGCACAAAAACCTCGGACTCGCAGCAGATGCCGGATCTGGGACAGTTATTTGGCGCCAGGCCGCAGGGGCCGAGCCGGATGCCGATGCACGGCCAGGGTTCAGGCTTCCTTATCAGCCCGGATGGGCTGGTGCTCACCAACGCCCACGTGGTCAAGGACGCCGATCAGGTGACCGTCAAGCTGACCGACCATCGAGAGTTCAAGGCCAAGGTGCTGGGCATCGACACCACCAGCGATATCGCCGTGCTCAGGATCGATGCCCACGGGCTCACGCCGGTGCGTCTCGGCAATTCCGACCAGCTCAGTGTCGGGGATTACGTGCTGGCCATCGGTGCGCCGTTCGGTCTCGAAGAGACTGCGACCGCCGGCATCGTCAGCGCCAAGGGACGCGCGTTGCCGGGCGATGGCGCAGTGCCGTTCATTCAGACCGATGCGGCCGTGAACCCGGGCAACTCCGGCGGCCCGCTGTTTGATGCCACCGGCGCCGTGGTCGGTATCAACTCGCAGATCTACACCAACTCCGGCGGTAACCAGGGTGTGGCGTTTGCGATTCCGATCAACCTCGCCGAGCAGGTCGAGAATCAGATCGTCAAGACCGGCAAGGTCGAACATGGCCGACTTGGCGTCGAAGTGCAGACGCTCGATCAAGGGCTGGCGGATTCCTTTCACCTCAGCTCGCCCGCCGGCGCGCTGGTCGCCAAGGTAGTGCCGGACAGCGCCGCCGCGCATGCCGGACTGCAGCCCGGCGATGTTATCCTAAAATACAACGGCACCGGCATCGCGGATTCTGGTCAGTTGGCGGCACGCATCAGCATGGCCGCACCGGGCGAGCATGCCTCGCTCGATATCTCGCGCGATGGCAAGCCGATGACACTCACGGCCACGATCGGTTCGGCCAGGGAGATCACGGCGGACAATGACGGCGGCGCCGCATCGGATGCCTCGCATCTGGGCATGACGGTGCGACCGCTGACGCCGGCGGAGCGCGAGCAGGCCGGTGTACCGGGCGGTCTGGTGGTCGAGGATGTCGAGGGCCGGGCCGAGCAGGCCGGCATACAGCCGGGCGACGTGCTGCTGTCGGTGAACGGCACGCCATTGCGCAGTGTGTCGGAACTGCAGCAGCTGGTTCACGGGCACGACAAACAGGTCGCGCTGCTGATTCAGCGCGGCGAGGATCGGATCTTCGTGCCGGTTGCGCTCGGCTGAAGCGGGGGTATACCGCGCTCGTCATGAAGCGAGCGAAACCCGTCACTCAACCCGATCTGGCTGCCAGACCCTATCGGCCGGAGCTCGACGCGCCGTGGTGCGGGTCGAACTGCTGCCGCGCGGCGGCGATGCTATATTCGCGAGCCTTTTGAACTTGTATTGAGCTTGGGCTCGAGTGCCAGCCGACCGAGGACGCAGATGTCTTTGCCGAACCAGATGAACTTTATCGAAGCCACGGGCGCCGGCGGCCCTGAAGTGCTGCAGCTGGCGCAGGGAGCGCTACCGCAGCCGGCGCGTCAGGAACTGCTGATTCGCGTGCGGGCCGCGGGCGTGAATCGACCCGATGTGCTGCAGCGGCTGGGCCGCTACCCGGTTCCAGCCGACGCAAGCCCGATCATCGGGCTGGAAGTGGCTGGCGAGGTGGCGGCGCTCGGTCCGGACGCCGGCGGCTTCGCGGTCGAGCCAGGCGATATCGCGCTGATCCGCACCGGCTGGGGCCGTTACTTCGGCATCGACAACGCGAAATATCTGCAAGGCGAGCCGGGCATCGACGTGCCCGCCGCGCGCTGGCTGATTGATCAGGGCATCGCCGCGATCGGCGCCGATAACATGGCGGTGGAGGTAATGCCGAACCCGGAGAAAACCCTGTCGATGCCGGTGCACCAGTTCTGCCTCGCCGAATGTGGCGTCTATCTCATCGAAAACCTGATGCTGGAGGAAATGGCGCGTGATCAGGTGTACGCCGCCTGCTTCATCCTGCTGGCAACGAAGTTCCGCGGTGCCACCGGGTCGCCGACCCGGCCAATCGCAATGAT
>Ga0182024_10007279_pt1 | contig 23908 bp, 17 predicted proteins | sample P32metaG_FD_120480 | JGI IMG/M metagenome (GOLD analysis project Ga0182024, IMG submission 120480) | Permafrost microbial communities from Stordalen Mire, Sweden - P3-2 metaG (Illumina Assembly) | ecosystem: Environmental > Terrestrial > Soil > Wetlands > Permafrost | place: Sweden: Stordalen... | reverse complement strand
TCGGTGGAATGCGATTTTACCAGCGGCGACCAAAGCGAGGAGACTTTCGATCCTAATAAATCCGTTATGGTCAGTTCGCAAAAGACGGAGGATGTCAGCGGCGGCAGTGTGGCCGCGGGAATTCCCGGCGCAGCCTCGAACCTTCCGCGTCCGGCCTCGCGGCCCAGCACGGGCACGAATGGAGTGACGCGGCGGACCGAGAACATCACCTTTCAATCCAGTCGAACGGTTCGCCACGAGCGGTTTCCTCAGGGCGTGGTGAAACGGCAATCCGTATCGCTGCTGGTGGATTCCGATGTGCGGTGGGAGGGCAGCGGAGCCAAAGCCAAACGCATCGTTGAGCCCCCTTCGCCCAAGAAGCTAAAAGCGATTCACGATCTAGTGTCGGGCGTGATCGGTTTCTCGGCCGAACGCGGTGATCAGCTCATCGTGGAGACGCTGCCCTTCGAATCTACCCGCAATCCAGAAGCGCTGGACACAACCGCGAAACCGGGCGCGCCGGCGCCGCCTCAGAACCGGCTGGATGAGCTCGTCCAGAACCGCTCCTTCCTCGTGGGAGTGGGGGCGGGACTGGCGGTATTCGTGGTTCTGTTATTCGTGGTGTTCCGAATGGGCAGACGAGGCAGGAGCGCGGTATCCAGCATCGATCTTCCGGGGCAGCTCGCCGCGCCTCAAAACAATTCCCCAAATCTGCAAAGCCAGATCGAGAATCAGCTGGCCGAGCAAGCCGCGCTTCGCCAGAAGCAGGAGACTGATGCGTTAAACGCCCTGAAGCTTCCCCCGGTAACCAAAAAGACTGAGGTATTGACTAAGCACATCGCTGAACAGGCTAAGAAAGACTCCGCCAACATGGCACACGTTTTGCGGGCCTGGATGTCGGATGGCAGCGAAGACATAAGGCGATGATACAAAATCTCGAGACCAGCGTTCCCACGCCCGGCTTGCGGAAGGCCGCTGTGCTGATGATCATCCTGGGCGATCAGATCAGCGCAGAGATCCTACGTCAATTGGACGAAGAGGAAGTATCGGCGCTGGGACGCGAAGTGGCGCGGATTTCTTCCATCAGTAACGACCAAGCCGAGAGCGTACTCGAAGAGTTCTATCAAATGTCGATGGCCCGCGATTACGTCCTCAAGGGCGGGATCGACTACGCCAAGAAAATGCTCATGAACGCCTTTGGCCCCGAGCACGCCAAAAAACTGGTGGACCGGCTGGTGAAAACTTTGGGCTCGGAGTTGGCGAGCTTTGACACGTTGCAAAAAGCGGACCCGCAGCAGCTGGCGAAGTTCATCCACAACGAGCATCCCCAAACCATCGCGCTGATTCTGTCTCACTTGAATGCTTCTCAAGCGGCCGGGCTGTTGATCTCTCTGCCAGCCGAACTGCGGGCCGACGTGGCGCTGCGAATGGCCAATCTCGATCAAATCTCGCCCGAGATTATTTCCAAGATCGCCTCCATTATCGGGCAAAAGCTGAAAGCCTTGGGCGAGGTGAGCCGGGAGTCTTATGGGGGCGTACGGGCCGTCTCGGAGATGTTCAACCGCTTAGACTCGGGCACCAGCAAGGAAATTCTCGAGTCCATTGAGCAGAACGATCCCAAGCTGGTGGAGACCATTCGCCACCTGATGTTCGTCTTTGAGGACCTGCTGCTGCTCAGTCCTGACGGCGTCAAGGAACTGTTAACGAAAGTGGATCGCAAGATCCTGACGGTGGCGCTGAAGGGAACCAGTGAGCAACTGAAGACTCACATCTTGCAAGTCATGTCCCAGCGTGGCTCGGAGATGCTGAAGGAAGACATGGACGCGCTCGGTCCCGTCAAGATCAAGGAAGTGGATGCCGCGCAGCAGCAGATCATCGCGGTGATCCGCCAACTGGAGGCCGAGGGATCCATCAGCCTCAAAGGCACGGTGGGAGAACAGTATGTCGTCTAGGGTTCATCGCGGCGGGATTTCGACTGATCCGGTTCCCTGGCGGCGGGTGGCGTCGATGGATATGGTTCCTTCGACTGGCAATTCATTCCCCCTGCCGGACTCTGGCGCTGCGCACGGTGGCGCCAGCCCGCCCGGACATTGGCAGTCGGTCTACCAGCAGGGTTTCCAAGAAGGGAAAGCTGCCGCAAAGCAAGAAGTATCGGCACAGATTGAAACGATGAGCGGCCAATTGGCTCGCACCATAGAAGAATTAACCGGACTGCGGCAACGGTTCCGGCATGAAGCCGAGGCCGACGTTGTAGCTTTGGCTTTGGCGATCGCCCGGCGGATCCTCCACCGCGAACTGACGGTCGATCCGGACGCGCTGCTGGGTCTGGTGAAAGCCGGATTCGAAAAAATCGGGTTGAATGAAGTGCACCGCGTGCGCGTGAGTCGCGAAGACGCGCCGCTGGTGAAGCAGCACCTTGAGAAAATGGGACTGCCCCATCATGTGGAGGTGTTGGGCGATGCCAGTCTGGGACGCGGAGCTGCGATCCTGGATTCAGCGCGGGGAACGCTGGACGCTTCGGCTGAAACACAACTCGCCGAGATCGAGCGCGGGTTTGCGGACCTGGTAAGGCGGGCCTGATGGGATTCGAACCGTATTACGACAAGCTGGCACGCATCGAGACTTGCCGGTGGACGGGCGCGGTCACCGAGCTGGTGGGCCTGCTGGTCGAGTCGAACGGACCGGCGGCCGCGATCGGCGATTTTTGTGAAATCAGCACGCGGGACGGGCGCGCGATCCGTACGCAAGTAATCGGATTCCGCGACGGCCGGGTACTTTCGATGCCGCTCGAAGAGACCGATGGGCTGCACTTAGGCGATCCCATTACGGCGCGTAAGGAAGACGCGCGCATGGAAGTCGGGGAGCAATTGTTGGGGCGGGTAATCGACGGATTTGGAAAGCCCCTAGATGGTCTGGGACCGATTGGAGCCAGGGAGGCCTACGATCTTTACGCCCAGGCGCCCGGCCCGCTCGACCGCGAGCCCATCGGTCAACCCTTGATCACCGGGATTCGGGCCATCGACAGCCTGCTGACCTGCGGCAAGGGGCAAAGAATCGGAATTTTTGGAGGCAGCGGCGTGGGCAAGAGTACGCTGCTGGGCGCGATGTCACGTTACAGTTCGGCCGAGGTGAGCGTGATCGCCCTCATCGGCGAGCGTAACCGCGAGGTGCGCGATTTTATCGAGCACGAACTGGGCCCCGATGGACTAAAGCGCTCCGTTTTAGTGGTTGCCACTTCGGATCGTCCGGCGCCGCTGCGAATCCGCGCCGCCTTTGTCGCGCTCGCGGTGGCCGAATACTTCCGCGATCGCGGAAAAGATGTGTTGCTGGTGATGGATTCGGTGACGCGCCTGGCAATGGCGCAGCGGGAGATCGGGCTGGCCGCGGGCGAGCCGCCCAGCCAAAAGGGCTACACGCCTTCGGTCTTCAATCTGCTTCCGAAGATCTTCGAGCGTGCCGGAAGGTTTCGAAAGGGATCCATCACAGGTTTTTTCACGGTGCTGGTGGAAGGGGACGATTTCAACGAACCGATTTGCGATGCGGTTCGAGCCATTCTGGATGGACATATCGTGCTATCGAGACAGCTCGGCGCGGCCGGTCACTATCCAGCGATCGATGTGCTCGAATCGGTCAGCCGGCTGGCGCCCCGTCTGTACACGCCGGAACAGCGGGAGGCCGCCAGGAAAATCCGCGAGGCCATGGCTATGCACCAGCGCTCGGAGGATCTGATCAATCTGGGCGCCTATGCCAGCGGCGCCAATCCGAAGCTGGATGCGGCCATCCGGCTGCGACCGCGGCTCATGGATTTCTTAAAGCAAGATTCCGCCGAACATGCCGCGTTTGAGCAGACCATGGGGCAGATGCGCGAACTCGCCAAATTGGCAGACTAGCGCCGCCCGAACAAAATAACGCAAATGAAGCGCTTTGATTTTCCACTCGAACGCGTGCGGCGCTGGCGGCAGGAACAAGCAGCGCTCGAGGAACTAAAATTGCGGCAACTGCGAGCGGAAACGGAGCGGCTTGCGGCGGTCCGCCACAAGATCCAAACCGATGCCGCCCAGTCCCACCAGCACGTGTTTTCACAGCCCCGCATTGAATCGTTGTCGCTGGAGAGCTTGGATTCGTACCGCCGGTATACCGCAAACCAAGTCCGAAATCTGGAGACCCGCGAGCGGCAGTGGGAAGCAAAAATCGCCGACCAGCTCAGCCGGGTGATGGAGGCGCGCCGCAGAAGCGAACTGCTCGAACATCTGCGGCGGGGCGCCCTGAAAAAATGGGAAGCCGCAGCCAATAAAGAACAGGAAGACCTGGCGGCGGAACTTTTCCTGGGCAAGCGGCGGCGGAACTAATTTCGCCGCGCGTGTAGGGACCACACGATGCTTGGGGCGGCTGGTGGGATTTGAACCCACGACATCCAGAACCACAATCTGGCGCTACTACCAACTGAGCTACAGCCGCCGTGCATATCCAGTTTATCATTGCCGCCGTTCGAACCTGACGCGCGCATCATTGTAAAGTGGTCAGGAGATGACCATCCTCGTAATCGGCGGCGGCATCGCCGGCTTAACCTTCGCAATGAATCTCCATCGGCGCGGTCTCGCCTGCCGGGTTTACGAAAGCGCCCCGGAAATTAAGCCCCTTGGAGTCGGTATCACTCTGCTGCCGCATGCCACGCGAGAATTTAGCGCGCTCGGCCTAGAGAGCCATCTCCGTGAGGTTGCGATCGAAAACCGCGAAAGTGTGTTTTTCAATCGACACGGCCAATTCATCTATCGGGAACCACGCGGAAAATTCGCCGGTTACGAATATCCGGAGTTGGGCATCCATCGCGGGAAGCTGCATATGATCCTCTTTGAAGCCGCCCGCGAACAGATCGGCGCCGGAAACATCGTGACCAACCGCCATTGCCTCGGTGTCGAGCAGGATGAACATGGCGTCTCGGTCTTTTTCAAGGAATTCAGCACCGGCAGGCAACTCGAGCCGGTGCGTGGCGACCTCGCCATAGCATGCGACGGCATCAACTCGGCGGTGCGCCGGCAATTCTATCCCGATGAGAAGGTCGCTTTCTCAGGCATCAATACTTGGCGCGGCGTCACGCGCCGTAAACCTATCCTTACCGGCCGCAGCTACATGCGGGTCGGATCGATCGAGACCGGCAAGCTCGTGATCTACCCGATCATCGATCGCGCCGACGCCGACGGCAATCAGCTCATCAATTGGATGGCCGAGATTCGGCAAGCCGGCGAGCCGATGAACGACTGGAACAAACCGGGCCGGCTCGAAGATCTCTTGCCTATATATAACGACTGGCGCTTCGACTGGCTGGACGTGCCGCAGATGATTTCTAGTGCCGACCAGATCCTGGAATATCCGATGGTCGACAAAGACCCCGTGGAGCGGTGGACGTTCGGCCGGGTCACATTTATGGGCGATGCCGCGCATCCTATGTTTCCGCGCGGATCCAACGGTGCAGCGCAGGCGGCCATTGATGCGCGGACTCTGGCGGAATTGCTGAGCAAGACGGACGACCCGGTTGCTGCGCTCGCAGAGTATGAAAAAGCGCGGCTCGAAGCCACCGCGAATATTGTTCGCATGAACCGGCAGTATCCGCCCGACTACATTAATATTCGAGTGGATCAACTCACCGGCGGCCAGCCATTCCAGAACATTGACGACGTGATCAGCCAGGAAGAATTGCGCAAAATCTCAGAGGACTATAAAAGGATCGCCGGCTTTTCGCTCGAATCGGTGCGGGCCAGCTGACGCCGGCGCTAGACAGGCGTGGAGACGCGCGCAGTATCGCCGATTACCTGGCCGCGCAGGGAGCTGGATTCCAACCGGATGCGTCGGCTTGTTTCTTAAAGTGCGTGCTGGTCATGAACGGCCGGTTCAAGTAAGTGGGATCGTCGACGGTAGTGGTTACAACCAGGAAGGAATCGCCATCCGGGTCGTTGACCCGATCGAAATATTCGGTCAGGGTGGTGTTCTCGCTATACGGCACACCGTTGGTTCGCAAATATCCGGGCTTCAGCTTCGTGGTGAAGACCTTTAGAGAACCGTACATATTGTCCTTCCCGACGCGGCTTCCCAGGACATCCGTGATGGGTGAAGGAAGGAACTCCCACGACGCCTTGGAGACGCCCTGCCAGTCTCCGCCGTTGCCACGCGGCGTGCCGAAGTAGAACACGCGAGTCTGGATTCCGGCGTCTGTTTCAAGCTTCAACGTTTCGCCGTCCTGCCAAGTGATGTGAAGACGCCCGGGAACCCGCATGATGTTGGCGGCTCCATAGCTCTTGCATTGATCGCCCGATGCCTCATCTCTCGCCGGATCCCAGGCGTCGGCGACCTTGCGAGCGGCCGCGTTGAGCGGAACGCTGGTGTAATCGCCCTTGGGAGGTGTAAACATGCGGACCCGCCAATCTTGCGTGACCAGCGACACCCAGTAGCCGGTTAGATCGATGGGAGAAGCGGCTTTGGCGGTCGCCGGAGTCTGACCTCTTCCGCGGCCCTGCGCATACGCGGGCGCAGAGGTTGCTAAGACCAACCAGAGCATCAAGCAGCAGAATGCGGGTCTGATCGTCATATTCATCCGGGCATTCAGTGTACCTCAACCGCGCCAACATTTTCTAGCTTCGCCGGAAGCGTTGCTTGCGGCCCTAGGGCTCAGTGTGATTTTATGTATGTTCGAGGAGCGGGTATGACTACTACAGGTGCGGCTCGAATTCTAGCGGCATTGTCGTTGAGCGCTGCACTGTTTGGACAGCGTCCTCCACAGCAATCCGGCTTAGACATTTCCGGGAACTGGTCCACGCTGACGCATCAGGAACCGTTGCGGACCGCCAGCGGAATGTTGGGTGAATACGGCGGAATCCCGGTCAGCGAGGCCGGACGGTTATCGTCATTGGCTTGGGACGCTTCCCGAATGACGGTTCGGCAGCAGCAGTGCGCGGCCTATGTAGCGCCCTATCTGATGTTCACGGGCGGAAGCCAGCGCTTTTGGGAAGACCGCGATCCCCACACCCAGAGGCTCATCGCGATTAAGACCTATGGCCAGATTACCGAGGGGACTCGGACGATTTGGATGGACGGGCGCCCGCATCCTCCCGCCTATGCGCAGCACACCTGGACGGGATTCTCCACAGGCAAGTACGAAGGCAATTCCCTCACGGTCTACACCACTCACATGAAGCGCGGTTGGATCCGCGGAAATGGAATGCCCCAAAGCGATCAAGCGACGCTGGTGGAGCATTTCATCCGCTATGGCGACCGCATCACTTATGTCTTTAAGATCATCGACCCCGTGTATCTAGCCGAGCCGCTGGTGAGAACGTCGGATCTGGTGCGCGACGCTCGAGATCCCGAGTCCTGGTTATACGCTTGTGACGATGGCGAGGAAATCATCGATAAGAAAGACGACCGGGTGCCGAATTATTTGTGGCGGCAGCATCCCTTCCTTCGCCAGTACTCGGAGAAATACAAAATTCCGCTGCTGGCGGGGTTGGGTGGCCCGGAGACGATGTATCCGGAGTTCAAGCTGAAGATCAAGAGCATGAGTCCGGCTGCGGCCGAAGCTGCGGCCAAAGCGGAGTTGAGTCCTTTACCTGGGCCACCGCACGCCAGCCGCGCGGTGGATCCGACGCCGCACGATGGCGAAATTCATGTATGGCCGGTGCAGGGCAATGTCTACATGCTGCTGGGCGACGGCAGCAACATTGTTGTGCAAGTGGGAGAGCAAGGCGCGCTGGTGGTGGATAGCGGCGCCGGTCAGTTGTCCGATAAAGTGATCGCGGCGATTCACAAACTCAGCCCTAAGCCGATTCAGTTCATTATCAATACGAGCTTCCATGCCGATCACGTCGGCGGTAATTTGAAGCTGCATGCCGCCGGCGAGGACCCTAGCCTCAATGGGTCGTTTTTTTCGGGTCAATTCGCGGACGCAGGGAAAGGCGCCACTATCGTGGCGCACCAAAATGTGCAAAACCGTTTGAGCGCGGCGGGAACGTCGGTCTCAATACCAGCCGAAGCCTGGCCAAGCGACACGTTCCTCGAAGGGCGCAGAAGAAAATCTCACAACGGGGAAGCAGTGGAAGTATTTTGGGAACCCAATGCGATCACCGATGGCGATACCGTCGTACAGTTCCGCAATTCCGACGTAATAGCGACCGGAGACATCTTCGCCACCACGCAGTATCCGTTCATCGACATAAAGAATGGCGGGAGCATGCAAGGCGAGATCGAAGCGCTGAACACCCTTCTGAACAAAACGGTTTATGAGCACGAGGAGGAAGGCGGCACTCTGGTAGTTCCTGGACATGGACGGCTGTGCGATGAGTCGGACGTGGCGGAGTATCGGGACATGCTGGCCATCATCCGTGATCGCGTGCAGGCAATGATCAACAACGGCGCCACTCTGGCCCAGGTGCAGGCCGCGCGCGTTACCGCCGATTATGACGATCTCTACGGCGCGGTTTCCGGGCCTTGGACGACGAATATGTTTGTGGAAGCGGTATACACGAGCCTGAAAGACAATCCAAATAAGGCCGCGGCACGAAAATAGTTTCGCGGGCGCAGCCCGTCATTCGGAGAGCAACGCAAAAGTCCAGACCGAGCCACCAGTCGGTATTTTGCGCGCCGCGTAGCGAGTGGCCAGCGCGCCGCCGAGTCCCGACACCACGGTCACGTATTGGCGGCCCTTGTGCGTGTATGTAATCGCTGTTGAATTAACGCTCGAGCCGGTCTTGAACTGCCACAGCGTTTGGCCCGTATCCTGGTCGAGCGCAACGAACTCGCCGGTCAATTTGCCAGTGAACAAAAGGCCGCCGCCGGTGGCCAACATGCCGGCCGAGCTGGGCAGGTCGGTGAGCGGAATCTCCCATTTCTTTTCGCCGGTCAGTGGATTGATCGCCGCGAAGTAACCGACCACATCGCCAGGCTTGACGTCCGGCACGGTCGCGTCCACGCCGGTCGAGGTCCCGCCCTTGATCGCCGGTCTTGGCGGCGCCAGCTTCTGCACACGAGCGACATTCCAGGTGCCCGCGTAGATCAGGCCCGTGTTCGGATTGAAGGCGATCGGCACGGCGTTGGTGCCGCGCGACGGCCAGATTTCAACCTCCTCGCCGGCTGCGAACCTTTTGTATACGTCCGTCAACACCGGCCGGCCAGTCGCCATGTCGATATGGGTCGCCCAATTCACTTTGACGTACGGGTGCGCAGCGATCAGCTTGCAGTTGGTGCGGTCCAGTACATAGAGAAAGCCGTTCTTGTTGGTCTGAATCATCACCTTTCGAAGCTGCCCATTCACCCGCAGGTCAGTGAGCACTTGCTCGTCGGTGGCGTCCACGTCATACACGTCGTTGGGCGTGTATTGAAAATAGCAGGCGATTTCGCCCGTTTTCGGCCGGATCGCGAGCACGCTGTTGGTGTACAAACTGTCCAGGCCCTCGCGCGGCCGGGGATCGTATGGCTCGGCATTGCCGGTCCCCCAATACACCAGATCCAATTGGGGATCGTATGAACCGGAACGCCAAGTCGGGCCTCCGCCCTGCGTCCAGGCGTCGCTATTCTTCGGCCATGTCTCGGAACCCGGCTCGCCGGGCGCAGGAATGGTGTATCTTGTCCACAATTTCTTTCCGGTGTCCGGATCCCAGCCGATCAGGAACCCGCGCGTGGTGGATTCTCCGCCGGCCACTCCGGAAATCAGTACGCCATTGGCGATGATCGGACCGCCCGTGGCGTAGTAGCCGTCTTTTAAGTCCGCGAATTTCTGGTTCCAAAGCTCTTCGCCGGTCTTCATGTCGAGCGCGAGCACATGATCGTCGATCGTTACGCGAAAGAGCTTGCCGTTATAGATGGTCGCCGCGCCTCTGTGGAAAGCGGCCCGATGGACCCCCTCTTCGAGGTGTACCGGCGTGCGCCAGATCTGCCTGCCGGTTTCAACGTCGACGGCGAAGGTCCACCTGCCGTTGACCAAATACATGACGCCGTTGTAAATCGTCGGCGCTGCCAGTTCACCCTGATCGTTCATCAGGCTGGTGCTCCAGATGGGGACAAGGCGCTTGATATTGGATTTATTGATCTGTTTGAGCGGGCTGTAGCTCTTTCGGTCGTAGCCCATGCTCTGGGTGGTGACGTTTTCGGCGTTCTTGCCGTCGTTGACTAGCTCTTCGGTCGTCTGGGCAAATCCCAGCGCGGCCCAGAAACCGAGCAGCGTCGCACCCAGCCGAAGTTTGTTCATAATCGGCCTCCGCATCGCACCAGCCTAACAGAAACGAAACCCGAATCCGCAGGAGCTGGATGGTAGGCCGGCGCCGCCGTCTTATTAGTTCACTAAGTGGGACCGGTCCCGTTCGTTTTTCGGGCAGAAATATTCGAGAATGTCGTTATCTGTTCCTTGGTTCGGGGAATGGCCGAGTCATGATAATTCAACCATTGGGCATGACCAAACAGAGCGGTACCTGCAAGAAACATGGCGATCCGTGTGCCGCGATGCATATCCCTCCGAGTGATTCGGAAGTCGCTTACATGTAGCGCAGCAATGCCTTGAAACCATAATCCATGTGCATTTGGATATGGCAGTGAAATAGCGTTGCTCCGGGCTGGTCGGCCGTGAAATCCACGATGGCGCGCCCATAGGTTGGCACTACTACCGTGTCCTTGATCACGCCCGAAGTGGGTTTGCCATAGATCTCGACGATCTCAAAATTGTGGCGATGCAGGTGCAACGGATGCGCATCGTCGGTGCGATTGTGAAAGGTCAGCCGGTAGCGCGTGCCCTGTTTCAGCAGAAACTCCTGGTCATGCGGATAGGATTTGCCGTTCACGGTGAAGCTGTTGTATTTGCCGGCGCCGCGCGGAATTTTTTCGAACAGCATGTCTAGTTTTTCGGCGGGCGCCTGTTGCGACGCGGACTTGCCAAAGATCGTATAGTCCCAATTGGATTTGGGCGCTGGCTTCCACTGCGGCGTGCTGTGTTGATTGGCGTATTCGACGACAATGCCGAGTCCCCCTTCGCGCACCGGGTCCTCCGGAGCGCCTAGGATCCAAACACCGGGCTGGTTCATCTCCACTATCGCGTCGACGCGTTCGCCCGGTCCGAGCATCAACACGTCCACTGCCGCCGGCGTGGGCACGGGATTTCCGTCCAGCGCGATCACGCTGAACTTGTGGCCGGGCAGCGCCAGGTGCCGGTTCTCGATTGCGCTCGCGTTCAGAAAATGAAACAGCACGCGTTCGCCGGGTTTCACGCGGATCGGCTCGCCTGCGCCGAGCGCCTTGTCATTGATGGAAAAAATGTCGGCGGCGACCTCCATCCCCGGCTGCCGCGTATCCATCACCTTCGGCTTCTCCGGCTGCGCCCCCATGGGGTCGAGATCGTCGTTATCCATCGCTTGATTGGTGAAGTACGGCTCCCAATCGCGGAGCGCGAGGTAGTGTTCCTGATCGTAGGCGCCGGGATTATTAGCTCCCTCGATAACCAGAAAGCCGAACATCCCGGTGTAACTGCCACGGTGCAGGTCGTCCATCGACATGGTGTGGGTGTGATACCAGCGCGTGCCCGCGGGCGTGGGCGTGAACCGATAGCTGCGGCTCCCATGCGGAGGCACAACCGGCGTGCCTTCTTCCTCCGATCCGTCCACATCGGAGGGAATCAGCAATCCGTGAAAATGCACAAACTCCGGCACGTCGGTGTCATTGGTGACGTTGACCGTCACCGGCACGCCCTCCTTCATCCGCAGCAGCGGCCCCGGCGACGTGCCGTTGTATCCGACGGTGCTGATAATACGGTTGGGCGCGAGTTCGACGGTGATCGGTGAGATGCGCAGCGTGAAATCGGTCTTGGCAATCTCCTGTGAGGCCGTGGGTGCAAGAAAGGATTGCGGTTGCTGGCCGATTAGCCGGTGGCCTGTGGCGGCGAGGCTGGCGATTTTGAGAAAGTCGCGTCGTTGCATAAAATAAAGCCGCATAAATTAAAGCGGCATGCGAAACGACTATAGTACCGCCTGTGCCGCCTGGGGCCAACCGTCGCTGGCGGTCGTTAACGAAAACGATTCTCATCTCGCCCAAGCTCAGTTCGGTAGACTTGAAGTTTGGCGCTCCTATGAAATTCACAATCGCCCGCGCGAGCGCACTCGTCTGCGCTGTTCTTGGGTTCGGTCAGGCCGCTGCGGTTCGAGACCCGAAGATGACCGGTCCCACCGCCGTCGCAACGGCTGCCGAGGTAACCTACTGCTTCGACCGAGTGCGAGGCCTCGATCCCGAACGTCTACCGCAGGCATACCTGGTACTTCGGCTCCACGTCACGGTCGCTTATCTCAATCACGCCACGCGCCCGGTGATCCTGCCTCTGGAGCACGAAAGAATCATCTTCACGGCGCTCAAGGAAGGCCAAATGAGCGTATTTAAAGAGGGTCTCGGTCTGTTTGATTCAACCCCCAAGTTGATGCAAGAGCTTCCTGCCGATGTCGGCCCAGACAATCCCATCAGTCCGAAAAACGATTTCTTCACAGTGATACCGGCCGGTGGCCAGATGACGCCGCCGCTCGAGGAGCAGATTACTGTGCCCGTAAACCGCAAGGGAGTTTTGAGACGATATCCCGATCTGCGAGGCAAAAGAGTTTACCTAAAACTCCGTTATGTGCACCAGAAATTAACGGACGTCCTCCAGGCCAAACTGTCCGACCAGTGGTCGCGCTTTGGTGTACCTTGGACCGGTACCCTGACGACCAACACGATCCTGATCGACGTTCCGTCCGCTCCGGAAGCGGCCCCCTGCAAGGACAATTACAAACCAGCCCACCCGAAGGTGGAACTCGACGACAAGAAATGATGCGGGGAGAGTCTGAGCATGGTGCTAAACTCGCACTATGGACCGCGTTGAGCAGATCGAAGCCGCCATCAGCGGCTTGGCGCCGGAGGAATACCAACTCCTGGTTCAGTGGTTCCGTACCCGTGAGCAAGCGCGCTGGGATGAGCAGATGGATAAAGATTCCTTGGCCGGCAAGCTTGATTTCCTGTTTGACGAAGCCGAACGTGAGTCGACGCAAGGGATCCTTCGCGAGTGGCCGCCTCGGAAGTGAAATCCGTCGCAACTCGCCGTTTTTGGGATCTGTTCCACGTCCTGCCCGCCGATGTCCAAGAATAAGCAGTTAAGAATTACTATCTGTGGCAAAGCGACCCTCAGCACCCCTCGCTTCATTTCCGTAGGTTGCAGGGCAGTGGGGATCGATTCAGCGTCCGAATAGGCGATCACTATCGCGCGTTAGGCAGCTTAGCTGCGGGTACGGTCACATGGGTTTGGATCGGCACACATGCCGAATACGATCGGCTTGTGGGCTGGGTCCCTTGGAGGACTCGATGAAGCCAATTGCCAGGCCGCTGATATTAGCGATCCTCGTTAGCTCGTTCGTTATGACTGGAGTGCTAGGCCGGACGGCGGCCCAACAGCGCACGCCGATCGTGATCGATATCTATACCGGCCCTGATGGCCAGACACACGACAGAAAAATTGACGTGAAACTGACACCTTGGGTTGGTCTGAGCAACGCCGAAAGGTCCGAGGCAGTCAAGGCTGCCGATTTGCAATTTAGGCGTTTCCCGCGAGGTTGGGTGAACGACTGGCATCCTTCCCCAGTGCGCCAGTATGTGATAACCCTCAGCGGCCGGGGAGAAATTGAACTGGCTGGCGGACGAAAGATTACGCTACAGCCAGGGAGCGTATTTCTTGCCGAAGACCTGACTGGCAGGGGCCACATCTCTCGCACGATGGGAATAGAGGATTGGATCAGTATAGCCGTACCTTTGGCAAATCAATAGAAACGATCCGCCGCCCCCGCCGCCGCACCCCCACACTTCTGCTACGCTTCTAGAGGCATAATTATCATATGAAGCTGGTCCGGCCCGCCTCCGCCGTCCCCGTCCTCCTGTTGTTCCTCACCGTCGGACTGTTTGCGTTCCAATTTGGAGGCTACCGCGGCCGCCGCTCATATTACGAAAGCGGACCGAGCGTGCCCTCGGAGTTTTATTGGTCGCGGCTCCAGTACACCTCGGCCAACGGCGGCAATTACGGATTTCGCTTTTTTGGCGGCGGCTGGTCGCGCGACTATCCCAAGGCCGACAACGATTGCCTGATCGCCCTGCGGCGTCTGACGCGCATACACTCTCCTTCGGCGCTGAACGTGGCCGACACCGATAGCGACCACCTCTTCGACTATCCCTGGATCTACGCCGTCTCGGTGAACAACTGGACTTTCACCAAGGAAGAGGCCCAGCGCCTGCACGATTACCTCATGAAGGGCGGTTTCCTGATGGTGGACGACTTTCACGGCACCGACGACTGGCAGCATTTCATGGCCGGCATGCGCATGGTGCTGCCCACCGGCACCGTCGAGGATCTCAGGGATGAAGACGAGATCTACCACGTCCTGTACGACATCAACGAGAAGTTTCAGATCCCGAGCGAGGTTTACGTCAACACGGGCCGCACCTACGAGAAGGACGGCTACGTTCCCAAGTGGCGCGCCATCCGCAACGAACATGGGCGCATCATGGTGGCGATCTGCGCCAACATGCATCTCGGCGACGCCTGGGAGTGGGCCGATAGCCCGGAGTATCCCGAGAAGTTTTCCGGACTTGCTTTTCGCATCGTCCTCAACTACATCACGTATGCCATGACGCATTAGGCATGAACCGCGCGCACGTCCTTCCGCAGTACACTAGTAGCTCCCGAGTCCCGGATTTAAACAATGTTCGAGTTCTTTTTTAAGTACCCGCGTTCCGTGTATGAGCGCGGCCAATTTGCCCTGCTGGGTGCGTGGCCGAAGTGGGTGCTGGTGCTGCTGATCGTGGCCGCGGGCGCCGCTTTGGCTTGGCTGATCTGGTCCCGTTTGGCCGAAGCCGCGCCGGTCATGCGCGGTTGGCGAGCCTGGGTCGTGTGGGGCATGCAGACGCTTCTGGCCGCGATTGTGCTGGTGCTGCTATGGCAGCCTTCGATCACCGTCGCGGAACTCAAGCCGCAACAGAACATCATCGCGGTGCTGGTGGATGATTCGCGCAGCATGGGCCTATCCGAGAACGGTTCCACGCGCCAGGCCCAGGCCGTGAATGCGCTTCAGAACGGCGTCCTGGCGAATCTCAACCGGTCTTTTCAAACGCGCCTTTACCGCGTCGACGCCGTGCCGGCACGAATCGATAATCTTAAGGACCTGCAGCCTAACGCGCCCTCCACCCGTATCGGCGACAGCCTGAAGCAGTTGAGCGACCAGACTTCGGACCTGCCTATCGGCGCAGTGGTGCTGCTCAGCGACGGCGACGATAACTCGAGCGGCATCGATCCGGATGCTATCGCCGCGTTGCGAGCCCGCCACATTCCCGTTCATACTGTGGGCTTCGGACGCGAGCGCGCCGAGCATGACGTGGAATTGGATGATGCCGTAATTGCTCCGCGCGCCCTCGCCGATTCGCGCCTCGCCGCGAAGATCACCCTGCACCAGCGCGGATACGCGGGCGCGAAAATCAACCTGACGGTGCGCGATGTGAGCTCGGGTCAACCTAAGGTGCTGGCGGCTCGCACGATTACCCTCGGGCCGGACGGCAATCTCCAGACCGAGACTTTGATGTTCAATGTCGGTGGCGCGGGAGCCAAAACGCTTCAGATCGCGGCGGCTCCGATCGCAGGCGAAGAGAATACGGCCAACAATACCTTGACCCGCGTGGTGAATGTTGGCTCAGAGGCGCGCCGTATCCTGTACATCGAAGGCGAGCCGCGTTGGGAATACAAGTTTATCCGCCAAGCCGAAGAAGACGACCGCATGGTGCAAATCGTATCCATGGTTCGCACCAGCCAAAACAAGATTTACCGCCAGGGAATCGCCGATGCCAAAGAACTAGCCGACGGCTTTCCATCCCGCGCGGAGGATCTTTTCGGCTATCAGGGATTGATCATCGGGTCGGTGGAAGCGGGCTATTTCACTCCCGGCCAGCAGCAATTAATTCGCGATTTCGTGGATCGCCGCGGCGGTGGCCTGCTGCTGCTCGGAGGTCAGTTCTCGCTCGCCGATGGAGGCTGGAACGCGACCAACCTTACCGATCTGTTTCCAACGACGCTGCCAACCGAGGCTGGAGCCTTTCATCGTGAGGCCGACCCGAAGAACGGCATCACCCATACCACAGCCGAACTCGCGCCCGCCGGCGTGGATAGCATTATCACCCGCGTCGTGGACGACCCCGCCGCGAACGCAGCCAAATGGAAGGCGCTGCCGTATCTCATGGACTATGAAGATCCCGGCACTCCCAAGCCGGGCGCCGCCGTTCTCGCCAATATGATTACGCCTGAAGGCCGCAAGCTGCCCTTGCTGATTACGGAAAATTTCGGCCGTGGCCGCACTGCGATCATGGCCACGGGCGGTAGTTGGCGTTGGCAGATGAGTCTACCGCTCGGCGACACCGCTCACGATCTGTTCTGGCAGCAGCTTCTGCGCTGGGTTGTTTCCGATACGCCCGGCCATGTGACGGCGTCGGTCCCGGCGCAGATGCTCCTCGACAATGGCGCCGTAACGATCACAGCCGACGTTCGCGATCCACAGTACAACCCCGCTCCCGATGCCAAGGTGGAAGCTCATATTCTCGGCCCGAGCGGTGTCAGCGCGCTGGTCGAGATGACACCAGTGCCCAATAGTCCCGGCCAATTCCAGGCCGCCTGGTCCGCTCCCAGGACCGGCGCGTATCTGACCGAGGTCACCGCGCAACGCATCGATCCGAATAGCCGCACCGTCAAAGAACTCGGCCGCGACGTATTGACCTTTCAGCGCATGGATGGCGTCGCAGAGAACTTCCACACCGAACAGAATCGCGCCCTGCTGGAACGCCTTGCGACTCAGACCGGCGGACAATATTGGAAGCCGACCGATCTCGGCAAACTCGCGAGCTCGATTCCTTATTCGGAGGCTGGCGTGACCATGCGCGAGACCAGGGACCTGTGGGATCTGCCGCTGGTATTTCTAGTTTTGCTGCTTCTCAGATTTTCCGAGTGGTGGCTGCGGCGGAAGTGGGGAATCGTTTAAATGGGCCTCTTCACGCCCTGGTTTCTCGCCGGTCTGGCGGGTGTCGCGCTTCCGCTCTACCTGCATTTGTTGAAGAAGCTAAAAACCACGCCCAGGCCCGTGCCCTCGTTGATGTTCTTCGAGTCGCGGACAATAAGCTCGACTCATCACCGCCGGCTTCGCTATTTCTTGTTGCTCTCGCTGCGGCTGCTGTTCCTGGTGGCATTGATTTTCGCGTTTGCAAATCCATTTATCAATCGCAACGCAGCCGCGGTTTCGAGCAACCGGCTGGTGCTGCTGGTGGTCGACAACTCCTTCAGCATGCGGGCCGGAACTCGCCTCGAAGATGCCAAAGCAGCGGCCATGAACGTCCTCGCTGGAAAGGGCGCCGCGCGCGCTCAGGTGACGGCATTTGGTTCGCAGTTGCGGCTCATGACTCAGCCTATCGAGGACCAAGGGGCGTTGCGTGCCGCTGTGTTGGCCATTCAGCCGGGTGATGGCCACGGCAATTTCGGGGAGCTGGCGCGCGCCGTGCGTGGCATAGCCGAGTCGGTCCGTACTCCGGTCGAGCTGCATCTGTTTACCGACATGCAACGCAACGATCTGGCTGCCACGTTTTCCGACATGGCGCTGCCCGCCAACGTCACACTGTTGACGCACGCCGTGATCACGAAGCCGCAACCCAACTGGACCGTCGAATCGGTGAACGCTCCCGGGCAAGTCTGGGGTAAGGATGCCAAACCGATCCGCGTCCAAGCGGTGATTGCGGGCTATGGCACTCCCGCAGCCCAACGCACGGTGTCGCTGGTGGTGAACGGCAAGACGACCGCCACCAAGTCCGTAGCGGTGCCTGCCAATGGACGCGCCACCGTCGAGTTCCCCGCCCTGCAAGTGCCCTACGGCTTCAGCCGCTGCGAGGTCAAGATCGACGCGGCCGACGGGCTTCCGGCCGACGATCTGCGCCGCTTCGCCGTCGAACGTTCCGACCCGCAAAAGGCTCTGCTGATCCATAATTACGGCGACGGTCGATCTCCACTTTACGTCGGGGCGGCGCTCACCGCCGCGGCGCAATCGGCCTTCGCACTCGAATCGATCAATGTGAACGAAGCCGCCGACCGTAAGCCGTCCAATTACGCCTTTATTGTTCTCTCCGATTTGAACTCGCTGCCTTCGCTTCTCGAAAATTCGCTCACCCAGTACGTGCGCTCCGGTGGCAGCCTCCTGATCGCTGCGGGCACCTCCGCCGGCGGCCGCTCCCAGATTCCCATTTTCGGCGCGCACATTGTTCAGACCCGCGACTATAGCCGGGTTCCGGATCGTTTCATGGCGGTGGGTTCCAGCGATTCCTCCTATCCCGGCGTGGACAAAGCCGGAGGCTGGCCGGGCGTGAAGTTTTTCTACGCTCTGGATGTCGATCCCGGTGTTGGCCCGGATGCCGCGCGAGTGATTGTTCGCCTGGGCGACCAGACGCCGCTGCTGCTCGAGAAACGCATTGGCGAAGGCCGCGTGGTGTTGCTCACCTCCGGACTCGACAACCTCACCAACGATTTCCCCCTGAATCCCGCCTTCGTCCCGTTCATCGAGCAGACTGCGCGCTATCTTGCGGCGACCGAACGCGAGGGCGGCGCTCGACCGGTGGATGCCTTCCTCGAGCTCCGCAATGCCCGCGAACAGGCGCAAGGCGTAGAGGTCACCGACCCCGAGGGCAAGCGCCCGCTCACTTTGGGAGAGGCCGCCTCGGCGCAGTCGTTCCAGCTTACCGAGGCCGGCTATTACCAGCTCCGTCTCGCCGACGGCCGTCAAAACGAAGTAGGCGTGAACCCGGATCCTAAGGAATCGAACCTCGACGTCATCCCGGACGATGTTTTGGCATTGTGGAAGGGCAACGGCGAGCAATCGCCGCAACAAGCATCAGTGTCAGGCTCGGCCACGACTCGCAAGACGCCGCAAAGCCTCTGGTGGTACGTGATGCTGCTCGTACTCGCTTCCGCCGTTGCCGAATCGGCGATTGCCAGCCGCTACCTCGGCACGCAGCGCGAGGAATAACGCCACGAGATCAGAGCAGATGATCGGAAATGATCTGAGCTACTAATGGCCGCGTGTACAGTTCAACGGGATCCTCGTCCGGCTTATCTCTGCTGTGATAATATTCCCCTTCATCGAACGCGACGTAGACCTCCCAGAACAGATCTGGTCGGTGCTCGCCCGTAGAAGTTGTCACTCCGAAGATGTCATTTCCCTCCGTTTACGACGACGTCACAAAACTCAAAAGTCAGTTCCGAGCTGTGAAAGCCTCGCGCTTAGTAAATTGCTATCTGGTCATACAAGACTGTTCGGGGCTCGCCGACCGAGGCACTCCATCTCTGAATGTCGGCCTCAGTTAAACGAGTCGGGCGGAAATTTGGCGCGTCCGCCTGGGCCTGATAGATCCTATTTAGCTCCGTCAGCATAACGTCGGAAAGAGATCTCATTTCCGGCGATATTTTAGCGAAGTCAACTGAGCCGAGAGACGCAGATGGGATCGACGTCGCTCCGCGCCTCTGCGATATGCTTCACATATCGACATTGGCGGTTCCGCTGCAGGCTCCATGAACGCCCGCGCACAACTTCACGCCTACGTCGCGCACCTAGACCTCGGCACCCAAGGCGAGGCGGACTAAATTCGAGCAAACGAATCCACTAAAAATCAGAACGCCAGCTTGAGCGCAAACTGAACCAGGCGCGGATTATTCACCGTGTAGTTGACAACGGCGAACGTGCTCGGAGAGGCGAAGTCCGCACCGTACCCGTTGCCGCCCGGCGCGCCGAACTGCGGATGGTTGAACAGGTTAAAGAATTCAGTGCGGAAATCGACCCGCATTCCTTCGCGCGGCACAAAGTGCTTGATGATGGAGAAATCCGTGTTCACAAAATCAGGACCCGAGAGAGGCGTCCGATTCGCGTTTCCGAGCTTGCCAGCCGCTGGCTGCGCGAAACAGGCAGGGTTGAACCACTCGGCTAGAGTCGGGTTGCTCAGCACGGGATTGCACACTTGATTCGGGCGGATCAGGCTTTGCACATTGGTGTTCAAGAAGCCTGCGCCGGATGTGTTGTTGCTATCGACGACAAAGACAGGAAACCCGGAGGTGGCTTTTTCGATGAGGGTGAGCTCCCAGCCTCCGCCGATCGCATTGGCAACGCTATTCCAGTTGCTTCCCCATTTCTGGCCTTTGCCGAACGGCAACTGATAAATGACGCTGGCGGTGAAGTTTTGATTCAGGTTGATCTGCGAGAGTCCCCAATCCAAGCTTTGGTAATTCGGAAGAGGGAAGTAGGTGGCTCCGATGATGCTCCCCAGCCCGTCGCTGAAGCCGGTGTCATACGCCCGCGAATAGGTATACGCGATCAGCGCGTAAAGGCCGTTCCGCGCGCTCTTGGTCTCGGCCTTGATCTGAAGTGAATTGTAGTGTGCGCGCCCTACGTCAAATATACTGTCGATTTCGGCAAACGGGAACGCGGGATATGGTGTACCAATTGCCGCTCCGTTCGGACCGCATCCCAAAGTGTATCCGGAGACCGTCCCGCAGGCGCTGGGCGAGGTCACGTTGATGTTATTTCCGAATTCCAGAATGTGGGAAGCTCGTGATCCCGCATAACCAACGGTCAGCACAACCTGGCCGGGCAGCTCGTGTTCGACATTGACGTTGAATTGCTGAATTCTGCCCTGTTTGAAATTCGTATCTTGCGAATTGATGGTGCCGCCGAAATCGGCGGGATTCTGGGGGGACTTGTATGTGACAAATCCAGCCGACATGTTGGCTCCCGCCTCAAATGACTCTGCGTAAAACGGCGGATTCTGCCACAGCCCCTGTGCACCCATATTCCAAGACGAATCGTGATAAATCGCATAGCCGCCGCGAACCACCGTATTACTCCGCCCGAAGGGTTTCCATGCAACGCCAAGCCGCGGCTCGAGTGCGGTTAGATCCATGTTGATGCCTGCGCTCGGACCGGCGTTCTGGCCTGCGATCAGGAATTGTCCGTTGGCCGGATTGAAGTCCGACATGCGATTGCCCACTTCGCTCTGAGGTGTCAACAGCGCCCAAGCCAAACCGAGGTTCAAGGTTAAATTCTTGCTGACCCGCCAATCGTCCTGGATGAACGGGCGGTACAGTTTCCAGCGGCGGCCAGTGTTTTCGCCGCCGAACTCCTGATCGTGGAGCCCGATGGCCGTCTGCCCAGTAAGGAGGTCCGCCTCGGCATCGCCGGTAACGTTCCCGATGATCCAGAAGCCGTTGGGGAAACCGACCGCCACGGTGTTCAACTGATTGGCGCGAATCATTCCGCCGATTCGGATGTCGTGTTTGCCACGCACCATGTCGAAGGAATCGGAGAGCGTCCAAACATTGGTGCCGCCTACGAACGGCGAATAGCCGCGGTCGCCCAGCGACCAATATGGACTTGGCAGCTCGACCGACGTCAAACCGGTGCTGAGACGACCTCCCAGATTGGCGCCCGGAATGCCGAGCGCCTGCGCCGCGAAGCGGTCTTGTCCTTGGGAAGTGATGTAGTCGAAAATCCGGTTGAAACCAGCGCTTATCTGATTCACGGTTGTGGGCGAAAAAATATGCGTCTCAGAAATGGCTACGTTGCGGGCGTGATTGCCGATGCTCTGGTTGCTGCCAAAGGCGCCCTGTTCGGCGAATCCTGGCGCGCCGCCGGGCACGTAAGACTGGGCCTGATCGTAGCTGAACCGTGAGAACATTGAGTCCTTGCTGGAAAGGTTTTCGTCCACGCGGATATCGAACTTGCCTTCGTCCAGTTTCCTAACCGGCTGGCTCACATAGTTATAGCCGAGAGCGGGATTGTTCGTATTGGGCAAAGGATACAGGTTGATCAATGCCCGGCCAATCGGATTGATGAGGCTCTGCGGAATTATATTGCAGGGCGTGCCGCCTGACTGGGTTCCACCGGAAGACACGGGCAATGGGTTGCCACCACTGCACGCGAATGGCGCGCCAGTGCTCGAGTTGGGGTTCGTCAATTGGATGGTGTTCGGTTGCCCGAAAGGGTTGTCGCTGAAGTCGCCATTTCGCATGGCCACGGTCGGCATTACACCCGTGAACGGAATCCCATGGCGCTGATATTTTTCCTCGTAATCGGCAAAGAAAAACACTTTGTCTTTCTTGATCGGGCCGCCCAGCGAAGCGCCAAACTGGTTGAGATTGAACTGTTCGATGGACGCGGCGAAAAAGCTACGGGCGTCCAGGTCAGTGTTGCGCAGGAACTCGAAGACGCTTCCGTGGAACTGGTCGGTTCCTGATTTGGTGGTGACCAACACGGTCGGGCCACCGCGCGTTCCCCATTCGGCCGAGTAGTTGTAGGTGAGAACCTTGAACTCCTGGATCGAGTCAATCGAAGAGAGAATCGAGATGGCGCCGGCCGTCAATTCGTTGTTGTCGTTGCCGTCCAGCAACCAATCGGTGCTGTTGGCGCGCGATCCGCCCACCGAAAGAGAATAGGAGCCGCGCGCGGATGCTTCGCTGCTCGCGCCGCCGTTAAAAAAACTGGCCGGATTGGTTTCCTGCGCAGTGCCCGGCGTCAACGTGGCGAGCTGTACGAAGTCGCGGCCGTTCAAGGGCAGGTCGGCGACCTGTTGGGTCGTAATTACCTGACCGAGAGTAGCGTCGGAGGTTTGAACCGCTACCGGCGTTGCTGAGACTTCCACGGTAGTCTGCACGGTGGCCGGGGAGAGCTTGAAATCCAACTCCCGGTGCTCGTCCACCTGCAGCCGGATGTCCTGAGCCTTGGCATTTTGGAAGCCTTTTTGCTCGACTTCGACGTTGTAAACGGCGACACCGAGCAACGGAATAATATACTCGCCGGACTCATTCGTGGCGGTGGACCGCGTTAGGCCGGTGGCGGGAACTGTAACCGTGATCTTGGCGCCCGGCACGGCCGATCCGCTCGTGTCCGTCACGGTTCCGGAAATGCTCCCGGTGGCCTGTCCGAATAGAAGTTGGCCCGCGGCGAGCGTGAGCAAGCAAACAAAGCCAGTGCCCAGTGCCTTGTTAAGACGCGTGGAATCACGACGGAAAAGCGGCTGTAAAGGACTTGCGCCTATCATCTTAATCTCCTCATTGTTGGGCGATCCGAGAACGGCCTCTTGCGGGTGAACGAGCTAGGTTCAACCTTTAATCCGGCCAGCGACTGAGGAAAGCGGATTACAAAGTGGTCTTGCCGTTTTTCGCCTGTTTGTCAAGGGAAAACAAGCCGTCCGGCGGCGCGGCGGATTCCTCAGCCGAGGCAAATCGACCCCCTACCGCCCGTCGCTGCGATATGCTTTATATATTGACAGCGGCGGTTCCGCTGGAGGCTCCATGAACGCCCGCGCACAACTTCACGCCTACATCGCGCAACTGGAACAGCGTCTGCGCTGGGGAACCTGGCTCGGCGGTCTGGCCATTCTCACCGGCGGGGCTCTCGTGGCGACGCTGGTTCTGGTCACCATCGCCAACGCGCTCGCCTTTTCGAACGGAAGCGTGACTGCCGCCCGCTTCGCACTGATCTTAATTTTGGCCATTGCCGCTGCCGCCGGATTGGCGCTGCCATTGCGACGCCTTACGCGACGCCGCGCGGTCCAAACCGCCGAAGCCGCCTTCCCACAATTCCAGCAGCGCCTAACCACCTTCGAGGAACGCGAGAGCCACGATCCCTTTATCGAGCTTTTGGCCGGCGATGCCCTCGATGTCGCCCAATCAGCCGAGCCCAAACAACTGGTCACCGACCGTCGCCTGTGGATCTCGCTCTCGACTGCCGCCGGCGCCTTCGCCGTCTTGATCTGGGTGATCGCCGCCGGTCCCGGTTTTCTCGGCTATGGCGCTTCGCTGCTTTGGACCGGCCCACACCGCGAC
>Ga0182024_10007278_pt1 | contig 23908 bp, 18 predicted proteins | sample P32metaG_FD_120480 | JGI IMG/M metagenome (GOLD analysis project Ga0182024, IMG submission 120480) | Permafrost microbial communities from Stordalen Mire, Sweden - P3-2 metaG (Illumina Assembly) | ecosystem: Environmental > Terrestrial > Soil > Wetlands > Permafrost | place: Sweden: Stordalen... | reverse complement strand
TGCAAGCGGCGCGGGTTCATTTTTCAATCCTCCGAGATTTACGGCGGCATCAACGGCTTTTGGGACTATGGCCCGCCCGGCGTCGAGTTGCGGAAAAATATCCGCGACTGCTGGTGGAACGACATGGTGCGTCGCCGCGACGACGTTGTCGGTCTCGAATCTTCCATCATCATGCACCCGAAAGTGTGGGAAGCTTCCGGGCACATCAACGGGTTCACCGACCCGATGGTGGACTGCAAAGTTTCCAAGCAGCGCTTCCGCGCCGACCAGATTTTTTTCTCACCGGTGATTGTGGACGGAAAAAATGTTGGCTATGTGAGTGTTTTGGAAAGCGAGCGAGTCGCAGAAGAACTTCAGGACAAAGCCGAAACGTTCAAACGTAAAAAGGCGATTCAAGGAAAACTTGAGCCGATTCAGCCGCGCGATTTTACCGGGGCGAAACCTGATGAAATTCCGCTGATCCCTTCGCCTGCGACCGGCGAGCCGGGTAGTCTCACACCGCCGCGCGGGTTCAACATGATGCTCGAAACGAATGTCGGCGCATTGCGCGACGAATCAGCGGTGGCATATTTGCGGCCGGAAACGGCACAGGGCATGTTTGTTGATTTCAAGGCCGTGCTCGACACCGGTCGCGTGAAAATTCCCTTTGGCATCGCGCAAATCGGCAAATCGTTCCGCAACGAAATCACGCCACGCAATTTTATTTTCCGCAGCCGCGAGTTCGAACAAATGGAAATGGAGTATTTCATCAGCGACGAGGATGACTGGGCGAAGTGGCATCGTTACTGGATTGACTGGTGCCGCGACTGGCTCGTTTCCGTCGGCATCCCGGCGTCGCAACTTTCAGAGTACAATCATCCGAAAGAAAAACTCGCCTTCTACTCGAAGGGCACGACTGACATCATGTTCCGTTATCCGTTCGGCGTGCAGGAGCTTTGGGGAATTGCCGCGCGCGGCGATTACGACCTCACGCAACACGCCAAGTTCAGCGGTACGCCATTGGTTTATTTCGACGAAGCAACAAAGCGAAGATACGTTCCGCACGTTATCGAGCCTGCCGTCGGCGTTGACCGCATCGTGCTGGCGATTCTTTGCAGCGCGTATTGCGAAGACGAAGCGCCGGATGAAAAAGGAAAAATGGAAACTCGCGTTATGCTGCGTTTCGCGCCGCGCATCGCGCCAATCAAAGTCGCCATTTTCCCACTATTGAAAAACAAACCGGAACTTGTGGCAAAAGCAAAGGAAGTCCGCGATCTGCTTTGCCCGCACATGACGGTATTTTATGACGAAGCGGGCGCGATTGGCCGGCGCTATCGTCGTCAGGACGAAGCCGGCACACCGTTTTGCGTGACGATTGATTTCGACACGCTGGGTGAAAAACCGGAGTTAAAAGACACGGTCACTTTGCGCGACCGCGATACGATGCAACAGGAACGTATTGCGGTTCAAGAGTTGGCAGGTTGGTTGCTTCCTAAAATCCGCTGATGACCGAAAACGCAAAAATTTCGAAGGTTCCAAAAAAGCGCGCGCCGACGCTTTACTTGATCATCGCGGGCAAATTGATCAAGGGCACGCTGGCGCTGGCGCTGGCGTTCGGCGTTTTCAAACTGGCTAAACAGGATTTGCCGGATTTGTTCGCGCGGCTGGTGGCGTGGGTTCATTTCGATCCTGAAAACCGTTTTCTTTCGGACATCAGCGACCGGCTGGATCAAATCACCGCCGCCAATGTGCGTATCGTTGCGCTCGGCACGCTCATCTACAGTTTGTTTTCACTCGTCGAAGGCATTGGTTTGATATTTCGCGCGCCGTGGGCCGGCTGGCTGGCGATTGGTGAATCGGCGTTTTTCATCCCCATTGAAGTTCACGAACTGGTGCGGCATCCGAACTGGTATATTGTCGGCGTGCTGGCTTTTAACGTGTTGATTGTCTGGTATTTGTATGCCAACCGCAAACGGCTGTTCCGGCATCATTAATTTTACGACCCATAATTTTTGCTTGCACGCGCGCCGGAAAACGCTTAAAAACACGGCACTATTTGAATTGGCCGTTGTGCCAATCTATTTGATGCGAAACCTTACAGTTATGCCACAACCGACGAGGGTGTCTTGAGCCGCCCTTTTTCTCCACGCAATCCTTCGCCTGCTTCGTTCGTCCGGGTCAACGGTAAAATCCGCGCCCGCGAAGTCCGCGTCATTGGAGTGGACGGCAACCAGCTCGGCGTCATTTCGCTCACCGAGGCAATCAACATGGCGCGCCAACTCGGCGTGGATTTGGTTGAAATTGCCTCCGCCGCCACGCCGCCGGTTTGCCGGCTCGTGGATTTCGGCAAATTCCGTTACGAACAGGCGAAAAAGGACAAGGAATCCAAAAAGCACCAGCACGCCTCGACCGTCAAGGAAGTCCAGTTGAGCCCGCGCATTGATCCGCACGATCTTGGCATCAAGCTCGCGCACGCGATTGATTTTCTCTGCGAGGACATGAAGGTGAAAATCGCGTTGAAATTCCGCGGACGCGAAATGGCGCACACCGAAGTTGGTTTTCAGGTCATCAATAAATTTCTCGCCGAGATCGCGCCCTATGGCCATCCCGATTTTCCGCCAAAATTAATTGGCCGCGGCATCAACGTGATGATCAGCCCGTTGCCGCGCAATAAGCGCGCCAAGAATCCGCGTCAAGTCGAAGGCGGTCATGAGGCAGAGAAAAATCATCACGAATCTCATTTCGAACCGAAGCCGCAGAAAGCCAAAGTGTCCGTCGCCAGCAAACCACAATCCGGCGGACTCAACAGCCCGTTCGCAAATCTTGAAGTGAAATAAGCGGTACGCTCTCACTTTTGGCTTTCCACCCGCGCACCAATTCTGGAAACGGGCAATTCTCGCAAACCGCGTTCGAATGTTCGCAGAAATCCCGCACGATTTGCATCAGACCCTGCTGCGCCGCCGCGTTGCGCAACGCGCGACTTTGACCGGCGCCCAGCAAACGCTGCCGCGCCAGTTTCAAAACGGAATTATCTTCGGCGGCCGGCCATGTAAAATAGCGCCGCTCGGTGACGCGCCGGAGTTTTTCGTTTTTGCCTTCGACCGCGCGAATCCAAAGCCACGGCAAAATCACGTTGACCGCCAAATCCGTGACGCGCGCTTCACCCAGCAACGGTTGTGGTTTTTTCATCCGCGCGGAACGAAACGTCCAATGCCACGACCAAAACTCGTCATGTTCCACTTCCAAAATTTCGCGCAACGATTGAAGCACTTTTTTATCCGGCAACTCAATCGCACACCAGTGTTCGAGTTTTGCCACAATTTTTCCCGACGCCAGCCAGTGCGCGGCCAGTGCCAGCCGCCGTTGCGGATGATTTGCCGGACGCAGGCCGTGAAATTTCCAGACGGCGCTCGGCAAAATGCAATCGCTGAATTCCTCGCGTTCGCGCCACCAGCAATCCCAGACGCGCCGCAAATAAGTGTCCGAACTTTTTTGTGCGCGCGTCAATTCGTCCGGCAGCAAACCACTGACGCCGAGCAGGCGCGCTTGAAGCGCGAGCAAATTTTCATCGCCGAAATGCAGAGGCACAGAGAACAAACGCGCTTTTTGCTCGGCGAGATTTTGCATCGGCCAGACGTTGTGTTTGTAGCCGAGTGCGCGAAACAGATTTTCCCAAAAAGTTTGTTCCCAGCCGGTGTTTTTTGCGCGGGTGCGAAGTTGTCCGGCTTTGGATTGAAAGCGGACGAACGCGGCTTCGCGCAAAAGTTCCGTCAGTTGTGTTTCGTCCAGTTCGCGCAACGGCGCGGAACATTTGCCGCGCAAATTTTCGGGCAGCGAACGCAAGGATGCGTTTTCGAGCGACAAACTCAATTCCGCGAGCGGCGCGTCGAGAAAATTTTCCAAAAACAAAACTAGCGGCGCAGGTTGCAGTTCAAGCTTTAGCGCGTCCGAGGCTGCCCGATTTCGATACGCTGAAGCGTGAACTCCAACGCCGTCCCAAACGACATGGAGCAAAACGTTTTGGAAATTTTTATTCCGGTCGTGACCATGCGTGTGCCAGCCGCTGGAGCGAAGGTCAATTTCCACGTCGCAGGAACGCGTTGCGTCGTCGCCGATTTGTAGAACCGCGCTGCGAAAATCCGGTCCGCCTTCGACGCTGACGAAACCGGGGTGAAAAACGCGGACGACTTTTCCATCGGCGGTTTTAAGCTGGTCGCGGCGCAAGCGTTGATGCTGCCAAATCGCCTGGAGCAGGCGTTCGGACGGCAAGCTGGTTTCATCGCGCAAAACGTTCGATGAACCGAATTGCGCGCGCCATTGGGTGTAAAAACTGCTTAAATGCCGAGGCACCTTGACATTGCTTTTGCGCGGAACGTTCTGTAAAGTCAAGTTCCCTGCGAGAAATTTTGAACGCATCCGACAGTAGTTTTGATTGTTCATAGAATGAATGGTTGCCACACGATGGAATTTTGTTGGCCGGAACCGGTTTTTTTCAACTACTCTCGGCGAGAGGTTTGATGAATCACGACGCGATGATTGAAGTGACGAATTTGACGAAACGCTACGCCGGTCACACGGCGGTCAGGGGCATTTCGTTCGCAGTCGCGCGCGGCGAAATCGTCGGCTTGCTCGGCCCGAACGGCGCGGGTAAGAGCACAACGATGCGGATTCTTTCATGTTTCATGCCGGCGACGAGCGGCACTGCACGCGTGGCGGGCTTCGATGTTTTTCATCAATCGGATGAGGTGCGCCGGCGAATTGGTTTCATGCCGGAAAACAATCCACTGTATCCTGAAATGCGTGTGCGCGAGTATTTGAAATTTCGCGCGCGGCTGAAAGGGCTGGGCTGGAAACGCTCGCGCGAGCGCGTGAACACGGTGATGGAACAATGCAGTCTGACGGATGTGCGCCGCCGCATCATCGGACAATTATCAAAAGGTTACCGGCAGCGCGTCGGGTTGGCGGATGCGCTGGTGCATGAGCCGGAACTGATTATTTTGGACGAACCGACGATCGGCCTTGATCCGCATCAAATCCGTTCGGTACGGCAATTGATTAAGAGCCTCGCGCGGAAACACACGGTCTTGATTTCGACGCACATTTTGCCCGAGGCGGAAATGATGTGCAGCCGGATGCTCATCATGCTGGGCGGAAAAATTCTGGCCGCCGATACGCCGGAAAATTTGCAACGGCTCATGGCCAGCAACAGTCAAATCATCGTTGAAATCGCCGCGCCGGCTGACGAGTTGCGCGAATTTTGGGCGCGCCTGCCGGAGATTGAACAGTTCGACGTGTCATCCGGCGCAGGTGAATTTCAACGATGCGCGCTGACGCCGCGCGACGGACTGGATTTGCGCCCGCACATTTTTATGCTGGCGCGCGAACAGGGCTGGATGGTGCGCGAACTGACGCGCAGCCGCCATTCGCTCGAAGACATTTACGTGCAAATCACCAAGCCGAACGAGGAGGAAGAAAACTGATGCGAATTTTTTTGACCCTCGCGCGCCGCGAGTTGGCGGCGTTTTTCTTTTCCGTGACGGGCTATGTCATCATCGCGGCGGTGACGCTGCTGATCGGGTTGAGTTTTGTGATGCTGATGAGAAATCTCGGAAGCGATCCGTTTCCGATGCCGGTCACGGAGCTTTTTTTCAACAGTGCGCTATTTTGGATCATTTTGATACTGGTGACGCCAGTGATCACGATGCGGCTGTTCGCGCTGGAAAAAGCTTCAGGCACGTTTGAAACGCTGATGACGACGCCGGTCGGCGATGTGCAGGTGGTCGCGGCGAAATTCACAGCGGCGCTGGTTTTTTACATCGTGATGTGGCTGCCAACGCTGGCATGTCTGTTCATCGTGCGGCATTTCACGAACCAGCCGGGGGCGCTGGACGCGGGCACGACCGGTGGGACGTTTCTAGGTATATTTCTGGCAGGCTGTATGTTTTTGTCGTTGGGCTGTTTCGCGTCGGCCATCTCACGGAGCCAAATGGTGGCGGCGATAATCAGCCTCGTGCCGAACGTGAGCTTGTTCATACTGGCCTATCTGGCACAGGCGATTCCGGAGGCTGAAAACTGGCAGACGCAAGCGCTGTCATATTTCGCACTCTTCCAGCAAATGCAGGATTTCACGCGAGGCGCGGTGGACACGCGCGTGGTGGTATTTTATACCAGTCTCACCTTTTTCTTTTTGTTCCTGACCTTGCGAGCGGTGGAAAGCCGTCGTTGGAGATAAAATGCCGAAAAATTACCAAAACAAACCCAGTTTCTCACCGCGCCGCCGGTGGAAAATCGGATTTAATATTTTTGTGCGGACGGTCTTGGTTTTAGCCGTCGTGGTGATGGTGAATTTTCTCGGCGCGCACTTCTTCAGACGGTTTTACTTGAGTTCACAAACGCGCATCGAATTATCCTCGCGCACGGAGAGCATCCTCAAATCCATGACCAATCATGTCATAGTGACGCTTTATTATAACAAGCAGGATGATTTTTATCCGACCGTCGTCGCGTTACTGAATGAATACCGCTCGGTAAATCCGAAAATTTCCGTCCAGACGGTGGATTATGTGCGCGATGCGGGCGAAGCGCAAAAAATCAAGGAGCAATACAAACTCAATTCACCGACGGATGAAAACCTCGTCATTTTTGATTGCGACGGACGGATAAAAATCGCCAACGGCGACGCGCTCACGGAAACCAAGTTGGAGCCGGTGCCGAACAGCACCGAGCGCGAATTCCGTCGCAAGCCGGTCGCGTTCAAAGGCGAAATGATGTTCACTTCGATGCTGCTCGCGGTGACGAATCCCAAGCCGCTCAAGGCGTATTTTCTGCAAGGGCACGGCGAGCCGTCGCTCACCGATTCCGACGAAATGGGCTACCTGAAATTCGCCGCGATTTTGGGACAAAGCTATATTGACGTGGAACCGTTGCAATTGCTCGGCGACAACACGGTGCCGGACGACTGCAACCTGCTCATCATCGCCGGGCCGCGCACGGTTTTCTCCGAAACGGAACTCCAGAAGATTAACCAATACCTCGCGCAGGGCGGGCGGCTGTTCGCACTCTTTAATTATTTTTCCATCAACCGACCGACCGGCCTCGAACCGATGCTTTCGCGCTGGGGTGTCAATATCATCGCCGATGTGGTGCAAGAGCCGAACAATACAACATCCCATCAGGATGTGATCACCTACAGCTTCAGCTCGCATCCCGCCGTCAACGCGCTCATCGGAATGGCGCTGCAATTAATTTTACCTCGTCCCGTCAGTGCCGTGGATTGGAGAAATCCGTCCGCCGATGCGCCGAAAGTGGATGAGCTTGCATTTTCAAGTTCCGATTCCACGCTCACGGGCGAACCCGGCGGCGTGCCACGTAGTTATCCGCTCATGGCCGCCGTCGAGCAAAAACCCGTCGCGGGTATCGCCAACCCGCGCGGCACGACACGCATGATTGTCGTCGGTGATTCATTTTTCCTTGGCAACCGGCAGATTGACTCCGGCGCGAACCGCGATTTCGTCAGCTACGCTGTTAACTGGTTGCTCGACCGCACGGCCCTGCTCAAGGGCATCGGACCGCAGCCTGTCACGGAATTCCGCCTGACGATGACGCGCGCGCAACTGCAAAACGTCCGCTGGCTCCTGCTCGGCGCATTGCCCAGCGCGGTGCTGCTACTTGGCGGTCTTGTCTGGCTGGTGCGAAGAAAATAATGAACTCAAAAACGACCGGAACCTGGTTTGTGATTGCCGCGACTTTGTTCGCGCTTATTTTCTTTTTTCAGCGGCACTGGAACGCGACGGCCGGAATACCGGCGAACATCCTGGCTGATTTGCAGCCGTCCGCCGCCACAAGCGTTCAAGTCATTCCCGCCGCCGCGTTGGAAATCCGCGCCGACCGCACGAACGGAAACTGGTTTTTATCCAAACCAATGGTTTATCCGGCGCAGACCGCCGCCATCGAAACACTGCTCGACGCGCTCCAAAAGCTCACACCTGCCACGCGGATCGGCGCGGGCGAATTGCGGGAACACCACGACGCCGACGTGGAATTCGGATTTGAACCGCCGCAAATTTCGCTCGTCATCGAAGCAGGCGACCAGCGCTGGCAACTGTTGGTCGGCAATAAAACCGCGCCTGGCGACCAGGTTTTCCTGCGCGTTGTCGGCCTGGACGGCGCGTTCGTGGCCGACGCCGGCTGGTTAAAATTCATTCCGCGCTCGGTAAATGACTGGCGCAACACATCGCTTGTGGACGCAAGTGAAAATGATTTTGACGCCATTGTGCTGACCAACGGCGCAAAAACCATCGAACTGCACCGCGACGCGACCAACCGTTTCTGGCGCATGACCCGGCCGTTGCAGGCACGCGCCAACAGCGAGCGCATCACCAGCGCGCTGCAACATCTCCAGACCGCGCGGGTCGCGCAATTTGTCACCGACAATCCCAACACCGATCTGACCGCGTTTGGTTTGCAGCCCGCCGATCTCGATTTGTGGCTCGGTCACGGCACAAATTTTATTACCGGCATTCACCTTGGCAAAAATCCGACGAATGACTCAACGCAAATCTACGCCAAACGTGAAGGCTGGAACACCATCGTCATGACCGCCAAGGAACCTTTTTCGCTGTGGCACGGTTCAGTGAATGATTTCCGCGATTCGTATCTGTTCGAACTGACCGCGTCCGTGGACGAAATCGAAGTGCGCGGCGATGACAATTTCACATTGCAGCGGCAGGGTACGAACGACTGGCAAATCGTTGGCGAAAAATTTCCGGCCGACGCCGAAAACGCGCAGGCGTTCATCCAGCTTCTGGCCCAATTGCGCGTCGCCGGATTCGTGAAGGATGTCGTGACCGCGCCCGACTTGCAGGCTTATGGACTCGCCACGCCGACGCGCCAAATCGCGTTGCTTTCAACCGCTGGCGACACCAACAGCGTCATTGCGCAACTTGCCTTCGCCGCGCAAACCAACGGGATTTTCGTCCGACGCGCGGATGAGGATTTCATTTATTCCATCACGCCGGAGGATTTTAACCGGCTGCCGGAGGCGGGCTGGGAATTCCGCGACCGGCGCATCTGGAATTTCACCGAAAACGACGTGGCGCAAATCACGCTGCATCAAAACGGTCGGACGCGCGTGATGGTCCGCACCGGGCCGAACAAATGGTCGCTCGCGGCGGGTTCACAGGGCATCATCAATCCGCCCGCCATCGAAGAAACTGCACACCGTCTCGGTGAATTGACCACCGACGGCTGGGTCGGACGCAACGTGACCGAACCGGAACAATTCGGTTTGAATACGAACAATTTGCAAATCACCGTCGAACTCAAGAGCGGTGAAAAACTCGCAGTGGACTTCGGCACGGACGCGCCAGCCGCCCACACCGCGCTGGCCGCCGTGACACTCGAAGGCGAGCGCTGGGCGTTCGTCTTTCCGCCGGTGCTTTACCAGTTCGTCTTGAGTTATCTCACCATTCCGGCGAACATTCCGTAGTATGCGTTCGCAACCAGGCTTCTGGCGGAAATGCCGCGTCTGTTTCCGCTGGTTTCGTATCACGGTGCTTTTCGCGGTGCTCGCTTTGGTTTGTGCGGGGGGTTGGCTCAATCAATTCGGCCTGCCGGATTTTTTGAAAACACGGCTGCTTGAAAACTTGCGCACGCATGGGATCGAATTGGAATTTTCCCGGTTGCGCCTCCACTTCGTGCGCGGATTCGTCGCTGAAAACGTCCTCATCGGCGGCGTAAACCCCCCCGATAGCCCGGCATTATCGCTGCGAGAACTGCAACTGCAGTTGGATTACCGTGCGCTGCTGCATTGCCGGTTGCAAATTGCCGGACTCGTTCTGCGGCAGGGTAAACTCGTCTGGCCACTCGCGCCGACCAATGCGCTCACGCTTGACCACATTCAGACTGACTTGCGCTTCCAAACCAACGACACTTGGTCGGTCGATCATTTTCAGGCCGACTTTGCAGGCACGAAACTCGAACTGTCCGGTGACATTGCCCACGCGCCGGAAATCCGCCATTGGGAAATTTTTCGCGGTGGGAAATCCGCCGGCTTTATGGTTTGGCAGGCACGGTTGCGGAAATTTTCCGACACGCTGGCTCAAATTCATTTTACCAGCGTGCCACAGTTGAGTTTGACTGTTAACGGCGACGCGCGCGACATCCATTCCTGCACCGTTCACCTGAACGTCACCGCGCCCGGCGTGCAAACACCGCAGTTCAGCGCGCGAGACATTCAACTCGCTGTAAATCTCACCGCGCCCGCCGACGCGCCGACGAATTCCAATTCGTCGTGGGGTTTCTGGACGAACGCGCAGCCGTTCCGTCTCGTTTGGAGCGCGCAGCTCACGGATTTGAAAGCCGAAAAATTGAACGCAGTTTCGCTCGCGTGCGGCGGTTTCTGGCAGGCACCGAAGCTCGCCGTCACAAATTTGTCCGCCGAGCTCGGCGGCGGACGGCTTGATGCGCAGGCGCGATTAGATGTGGCCACGCGCGAACTGACGTTCACCAACTCGGCCTGTTTTGACTTTCATTCCATTGCCGCGCTGCTCACGAAAAAAACGCACGAGCGGCTGGTGGAGATTGCTTGGGGCCGGTTGCCGTCGCTGCAAGCCAGCGGATTACTGGTCTTGCCTGCATGGACAAACCACCAGCCGGATTGGCGCGGCGAAGTGCAACCCACGATTCATTTGAACGGCGCGCTGGTCATCACCAACGGAGTTTTTGAAGGCGTTCCTTTTGACCTGGCGCACACGCATTTTTCCTATTCGCATCTCGTGTGGCAGTTGCCGGATTTTACAATCGCGCAGGCCAAAACGCGGCTTGAAATCAACGGCAGCGAGGACGACGGCACGAAAAATTATCAGTGGCGCGTTCGTGGTGCATTCGACCCGGCAGCGATCCGACCGTTTTTAACGGCAAGCAACGCGCTGCGCGGTTTTGAAATTGTGAAGTTCACCGAACCACTGGCGTTGGATGTTGAAGTGGGCGGACGTTTGTATGATTACGACAGCATTGACGCGAGCGGTCGTGTGGCGCTGACGAATTTTGCGGTGCGCGGCGAGGTATTTGACAATGTGGCGTCGGCGTTGGATTACACGAACCGGGTGCTGGAGTTTTTGAATCCGTTGATGCACACCGGTGCGCAGATGATGACAGCAGACAAAGTGACTTTGGATTTCAACACGCGGTTGATTCATTTCACGAACGGTTTCAGCACCGCCGACCCGGAAACCATCGCGCGCGCCATCGGGCCGAAGACGGGGCGGCTGGTGGAACCATATCATTTTTTGCAACCGCCGACGGCGCGGGTGAACGGGCAGGTGCCGTTGCACGACATGAACGGCGGGCGCGACATGGCGGACGTGGATTTGCGGTTTGATGTCATCAAAGGCGCGCCGTTTGAGTGGCTCAAGCTCAAGACGACAAACATTGTCGGCACCATTCACTGGCAGCGGCAGATACTGATTTTGACAAATGTGACGGCGGCGTTTTACGGTGGCAACGGAAACGGTTTTGCGGATTTCGATTTTCGCGTGCCGCATGAAGGTGCCGATTTCCAGTTCACCGTGAACGTGACGAACGTGAACCTGCATTCGCTCGCCATGGATTTGTCCACGCCGACCAACCACCTTGAGGGCGTGTTTACGGCGCAGCTCGTCGTGACGAATGCCGATTCGCGGGACTGGCGGACATGGAACGGCTATGGTCGCGTTAAATTACGCGACGGATTGCTCTGGGACATTCCTATTTTCAGCATTTTATCGCCGGTGTTGAACGCCGTTTCGCCCGGTATGGGCAACAGCCGCGCGACGGACGCCTCGGCGAAATTTGTCATCACCAACGGCGTGTTTTTTTCGGACACGCTGGAGATCCGCTCGACGATGATGCGCCTGCAATACACCGGCACGGTGGATTTGAAGCAAAACGTGAACGCGCGGGCGACGGCGCAACTTTTGCGCGACACCTGGGCGGTCGGTCCGCTCATCAGCACCGTGCTGTGGCCGGTGAGCAAATTGTTCGAGTATGAAATCACTGGCACACTCAAGAATCCAAAGAGTAAACCGGTTTATGCTATTCCGAGGCTTTTATTGATGCCGTTACACCCGATCCGCTCTTTGGAAGAAATTCTCCCCGCCGGCGACGCGGACGTGCCGCCGGTGAATTGAAATTGCCAGCGGGCGTCAGAGGTTGGGTTGCGCGACACCGTTCGTGTCAATCGTTCCATCGGGCGACGCCGGTTGAAAGAGTCCGGTGCCAGTTGCATCATGCCCGGCGCGTTTGTGCTCCATTTTTTCCTCCGCCTCGATTTGTTTGCGCTCGTCCTCGGCATCATCCTTCTCGGCGTGAGAAATACCCGGCAACCGCGCCTCTTCTATCTTAGTCTGCGCAGCGGCCAGTTCGGGTGTCCTCAAAACCGTCGGGCGCATCAACACAAGCAACTCGTCACGGGATTTGTTGCTGGAATGGCTGCTGAACAAGGCACCGAGTAGCGGAATGTCCTGAAGGATGGGAACCCCGCTTCGGGCCAAGTCTTTTTCCGAACGAATGAAGCCGCCAAGAATGACGGTGTCGCCGTTTTTTACGGCGATTTCGGACGAAAGCGTCCGTTTGTCGGTGTTAGGCACGTCGCCGATGCCTTGGATCGCCGTGCTGCCGTTGAGGTCGTCAATTTCCTGGTTGATGTCCATGACCACCAGACCATCCGGATTGATGAACGGCGTGACATCCAGCTCAACACCGACCGACAATTGCGAATACGAAGAGCTGTTGCCACCAATGCTGCCGCCGTTGTAAGTGCTGGTAACATAAGGCACAGTTTCGCCAACAAAAAATGAAGCTTCTTTCGCTTGGGAAGTCTGGATGCGCGGACGTTGAATCACCGTCACGCTGCTGTCCGATGCTGCTGCTTGCAAAGCCACGTCCCAAGTCGGACCGATATTGCCGAAATAGCTTAACCCGCCGGGTAGCGAACTGCTAAACGAGCCGGAGTTGGTGCCGACCCCAAACATCGAAGATGCAACAGACTGGATTATATTGTTAATAGTAGTAGTAACGTTTGTGCCACTAGAAGTGACAGTTGAAGACGATGAATTGGTGGCAGCACCAGTGACACTTTGCAAGAAATTGAGAAATGGTTGACCATTATTTATGCCGCCGCCGCCGACGATTTGCTGACTTGGGCTTAATACTTTCGGGTTTTGTACCGCCGACACGCCGAAATTCCAACCTTTGTTGAGCGACACATCCATGATGACCGATTCAATGAGCACTTGCGAAAGCAGCACGTCCAGCTTGGACACGATGCCCTTGATCGTGTCCATGTCTTGCTGCGAAGCGAAGACCAACAGCGAATTGCTCCGCTCATCGGCGATGATTTTCGTCTGGCCCATAATCTGGATTTGCCCGGACGTGTCCGTTGCCGCGCGTGAAATAATCTGATTCAACCGCTGACTGAATGTACTGCCCGAAGTCGGCGTGCCGTTGGGGTTTGATCCTAACGTTCGCGGCTGATTTTGCTGGTTGTAACCATTGTTTTGAGCACCACCGGCACCGCCACTGAAACCACTCACGCTGGTGCGCGCACCGGGCGTCGTCGCGTTGCCGATGGCCGAACTGCTGCCGCCGAGACTGTTGAGCGCGTTGGCGATGTCGTCCACCATCGCGTATTTGATCGGGATGACTTCGGAGATGAATTGCTCCGGCACATTCACATCCACCTGATTGATCATCTCCAACATACGCTTGACGTTTTCGGTGTTGTCGCGCAGGACGAGAATACCGTTGCCGTCAATCGCGATGATGGAGTTCGCCAGTTTGGCAAACGGCTGGATGATCGGCATCATTTCGGTCGGCTTGACGTATTTCAACTGCACGATACGCGTCACATACGATCCCAAATCCGGCAAATTGGCCGCGTCTGAATGGCTGAACTCCGCGCCCGCCGAGTTTGCCTCATCCGTTGGCAATGCCTTCACAAACTTGTCGCCGACATTGACGAGGGAAACGCCATTGAGCGCCAGCACGGCTTGCAACGCCTGAATCGCCTCGGTCTTGGTCAACGGCGTCTCCGTCTTCAAAACAATCTGCGCTGCCGGCAAGCCCGCGCGCAAAACGGTGCGCCCGACCAGTTGTGAATAAACGTCAAGCACTTGGTTCACATCCACGCCTTGAAAATTGATGTTGCCGGCGGGAATCGTTTCTTCGGCGGGCGCGTTGGCGGCCGGAACCGCGGTCGCATTCGTGTCGGACAATGAAATGTCCGGCGGTGCGGGGAAACTTGGTAGCACCGACGGGCTGGCAGCGTTGGCGTTGGCCGCATTGTTGTTGAGGCGTTGCGGCAGGCGGCGTGGCGCGAATGGGCCTTGTTGCGCCCACAAATCGAGGCCGGTTAAAAAAAGGATGAGGATGAGCGTAGTTGTTTTCATTGGGCGGTTACGGTTACGGATTTCAAATTCGGCGGCGGATTTTTTTGATAGCTCGCGACGAGCCGGATGTTGGCGTTGAGGTGCTGGCGCGTGGCGTCCGGTTGCAACTCCAGATCGCGCACGCGCACCATCGAGGCGCCGGAGCCGAGCTTGTAAAGAAAATCCACCAGTTGCTGGTCGTCGGCGATGACGACGATATTTTGCACCTGCTCGATGAAAAAAGCGTCGTTCGTGTGCGTGATTTGCCGCGAGGTGTTGATGATGCCGACACCGCTCAACGCGGCCTGCGATTGAATCGTGCGCAGAAAATTGATGGTCTGGTCCTCGGGCGCGACAAATCCGCCCTGGTTCTCCAGATTTTTGATTTGCACCACGTAACCTGCCGCCTGCGCGATGGCCGTCTGGTAAAGTTTCAGTTTCCGGCGTGCGATATCTCCGCGCTGCCGCAACTTGCCAAAGTCGGAAAAGTGCGGCCGGACGAACACATAGTTCAACACCAGAAAGACAACGACCAGCACGCCGACGGCCAGCCGGCGCTCCATGGGACGCAATTGGGCGAAATATTTTTTCACGGCGAATCCTCCTCCGTGTGTGTGAGCAAAAGACTGAAACTCCAGGTCACCGTGTTGCCGCTCAGACGCCATTGGAACGGATCGCCGCCCAAGGGATCAAACATTTGCTGGCCATTGAGTTTGGCCTTGCGCAGCGCATCGCTGAAATCGGTGATCCGGGCAATTTGGTCCGACGGGGCGGTGCCGCTCAACGAAAGGTTTTGGCCGTCGGCAAAGCTGAACCGCCCCAACAAAACATCCGCGGGCAATTGTTCCGCAACCAGCTTCCAGCTATCCAGCGCCGCGTATTTCAAATCCTGCCGTTCCTTGAGCACGTCGTAGCGCGACTTGAGTTGCAGCGTGTTTGTGTAATTGTCGCTGTTGGCGGCGACTTGCTCCTCGACTTTGCCCGTTTGGTAGCCGACCAATCCCGTCGCGCAAAAATAAACCGCCACGACCGCCAGATACAAAACCAGCGCCGTTGCCAGGCCGTGCAGCCACAAACGATCAAAAAACTGCTGCCGGTAACGCGTGGCAAATTCCGCGGGCAGAAGGCTCGCTCGCTCGCTGGCCACCGCCGCGCGCCGCGCCGTGCGCGCGGCCAGTTCCACCGGCGGCAACGGTTCCGTGGTTTGCGCCGGTTCACCCAGCCCTTTGTGCAGCAGCGGTTCCCATTCAGCGGCGGTCGCGGCGTCGGCGACCAGATGCCATTTCGGTTGTGCCGTCAGCCAGCCTTCGAGTTCGCCGGCCAGCACAAGTTGCGCGAGTTGATTTTTAAAACTCGCCGGGCGATCACCGGTCGGCGGCAAAGTTAAAAAACTCAAATTTCGCAGTGCGCCGCCAAACCACCACGCGACGAGCGTAACGTTCTGGCCGTCGGGCGCCGATGGATAAATCCACGCGCCGTCTTCGGTTGCAGGCGCGGCTTCCAACTGGTCGAGCATCAGGACTTCGAGCCGGTCAGCGAGATAGCCTGTGCCTTCGAGCTTGCCGAGAAATTCTTCAACGACCCTGCGTTCGACAATGACGACGATGACGGTCTGCAAATTTTCCGCCGCCGCTTGTGGCAAAACGTGCAGCGTCCAGACGATTTGCGTGACTGGAATCGGCGAGAGTTTTTCCAGTTGAAATTCCACCATCGCCAGCGTTTCGTCGAAAGCGCTCTTGGGCAGTTCGATGACGCGCAGGAAGACATTTTCCGACGGGAGCCACGCGATATTCAGTTTCGGTTGCCACAGCGCAACCCACGATTTGGCGACCGACTTGGGCGGCAACGACTGACCGGGCGCGCTGCTCAATTCGCGGCCCAGCACAAAGCCGCCACCTTTGGCGTCGAACTGCCAGAGGCGGTTCGCGTCAGGCGCGGTTTGCAGAACGTTGCAGGAATTCCAGCGGGGCATACGTTAGAATTTTTTTTGAAGTGGCGGGGTTGGTTTCACGCCCTGACCCACATTTCCGTTTTGGTGTCACCGACGAGCGCTTCCAGGTGTTCTTCCATTTGCGTGACGCGCAGGACTTCCTCGATGGTTGTCTCGCCGTTTTTAACCTTGTTCCAGCCGTCGGTGCGAAGCGTGCGCATCCCTTCTTCTATGGCTTTTTGAGCAATTGTTGTGGCCGGAGCACGGTTCAAAACCAGCGGGCGGATGGATTCATTCAAAATGAGCAACTCGTAAATGCCCTTGCGTCCCTGGTAGCCGAGTTGACGGCATTCTTCGCAACCGACGCCGCGCCAGAACTTCGCCGTCCCAACCTCATTTTCGGGAAATCCGATTCGCCGCAAATAATCGCGTTCGACCTTCTGCTCTGTTTTGCAATGCGGACAAATCGTGCGGACGAGGCGTTGCGCCATGACCGCTTCGACCGACGACGCCACGAGGAACGGCTCGATGCCCATGTCAATCAACCGCGTGAACGCGCTCGACGCGTCATTCGTGTGCAGCGTGCTGAACACCAGGTGGCCGGTGAGCGAGGCGCGAATGGCGATTTCCGCCGTTTCCAAATCGCGGATTTCTCCGACCATGATGACGTTCGGGTCCTGCCGCAAAATGTGGCGCAAGCCCATCGCGAACGTCAACCCGATGTCCGAGCGCACGGCGATCTGGTTGATGCCTTTGAGTTCGTATTCGACCGGTTCTTCAATTGTGATGATGCGTTTGTGAACGGAGTTGATCGCGCTCAAAAATGCATAGAGCGATGTGGATTTGCCGGAGCCGGTCGGGCCCGTGACGAGAAAAATTCCGTGCGGTTTTACGATGATTTCGCGAATCATTGCCTCGTCCTTCGGCGCGAAACCCAGTTTTTCCAGACTCAAAAAGATTTTGCCGCGCGTGAGCAGGCGCAGTGAGACGCTTTCGCCGTAAACCGTCGGGACGGTCGAAACGCGGATGTCAATCTCCTCGCCTTTGATGCGGACGTTGATGCGCCCATCCTGGGGCAGACGTTTTTCCGCGATGTTCATTCCGCTCATCACTTTGATGCGCGAAATGAGCGCGGCTTGATAACGTTTCAACTGCGGCGGCATCGGCGTCTGATGTAAAATGCCGTCAATGCGATAACGGATCCGCAATTCGTCCTCCGCCGGTTCAAAATGAATGTCCGTCGCACGGTCTTTGTGAGCTTCCCAAATAATCTGGTTCACAAATTTGATGACGCTCGCTTCCTGATCGTCCTCGGTGATTTCCTTGTCAACGGCGATCTCGAGTTCCATCGGCTCGCCCTCGCCCATTTCGTCAAGCGTTTCCGCGCCGACGCCGTAGTATTTTTTCAGCGCCTTTTCGATTTCAGCTTTGGGCGCAAGCGCAAACTCCACCGGCATCCGAGCGTCGAAGCGCACCGCGTTCATCATCGCCGCGTCGAACGGATCGCTCACGATCACCTGCAACGCGCCGTTGGTCACCGCTGCCGGCAGGACGGAATATTGAAACGCGACCTTCGTGGAAATTTTGTTCCGCGCTTCTGTCGGGACGGTGAATGTGTGCAAATCCACATACGGCCAGCCGAGCGACGCCGCGAGTCGTTGGACAAAAACGTCCTCGGCCACGCCGCGTTCGCGCGCGATGAACGTCAGCAGCGGTTCCTGCGAACCGTTGTCCACCGACGCGCGCCATGCCTTGCGCCAGTCGTCAAATTGATCCGGCGACGCTTCCGCGACCGACGCCACCAGATTTTTTACCGAGCTAAAACCCATATTTTTAATGCTCCGATTCTTCAGCAATTTAACAGCCAAAGCCGGAAAAAGTTGCGTTTCAAGCGTCGAAAATTGCAAGGAAAACAACGGATGAACACCAATAAACGCGGCTGCTTTTCGCTTGGACACGGATTTCATCGGTTCCCAAATGGAAATATGAGTTTTAATTCGTGCCAATTCGTGTCTCAATTTTGCCATGAAACAATTTGCCACCGACGCCTTATCGGGCGCGACAAAACCGGCGTTATCGCCGGTGCCATGAATTTTCTTTTCAAGCAGAAGGCCAACCTCGAGGCGTTCGAAGAACAAGTCACGCGCGGCCGGCGACTCGAAACCGCCGTGCTCGTCAAGGCCTTGAAACTTTATGTTGGCATGAATTCAACGAGACGTTCCCGCTTGCGCCTCGACTCACCACGCGGGATTGGTACGTTGTCCGCGTGAACGATCTCACCATCGGCCTTTTGAGCGCGCTGCTGGCCACCAACCAGCCGCAGGCCGTCAGCAATTTGATCCAGCAAAACATGGGCGTCACGGTTTCAATTCCGAATCCAAACAATCCGGCGGAAACGGAATTATTGCAGTTGATGGCCGAAGACGACGCGGCGCAGGCCGAGGTGGACAAATGGATTCAGGAGAACAATGCCTTCGCGGCGCAGGGCGCGGGCGAGTCGAAGGCGGAATTGAACAAACGCATCCTCGCGCGGTTTGATTCCGTCCGTAAAGGTTACGAGGACTTTTTGCGGCGTTATCCTGACAACGTGCGCGGGCATCTGGCCTACGGCAGTTTTCTCAACGACATCGGTGATGAAGAAGCCGCGCTGGCGCAAAATGAAACCGCCGCACAACTCGATCCAAAAAATCCGGCGGCGTGGAACAATCTGGCCAATTATTACGGCGAACACGGCCCGCTTACGAATGCGTTCACCGATTACTCGAAGGCGATTGAGCTGAATCCCGCCGAGCCGGTTTATTATCAAAATTTCGCCACGACGGTTTATCTTTTCCGCAAGGACGCGGAACAATTTTACGGCATCAACGAACAGCAGGTTTTCGACAAGGCGCTCGCGCTTTACCAAAAAGCCGTCCGGCTCGACCCGGACAATTTTCCGCTCGCCACGGATTACGCACAAAGTTACTACGGCATCAAGCCGCTCCGCACGAATGATGCGCTGGTCGCCTGGACGAACGCGTTGAACATCGCACATGACGATATCGAGCGCGAAGGCGTTTATGTTCATCTCGCGCGAATCAAAATGGCCGCCGGACGTTACGCCGAAGCCCGCGCGCAACTTGATGCCGTGACCAATTCGATGTATGCCGATCTCAAAGCGCGACTCGAACGTAATCTCACTCAACGTGAAAACGCGGCGACGAACACGAATGCTGTGGAAGTTTCAACAAATGGCATGAATGTTTCCACGAATATTATAACCACCCCAACCAACTCTTTGCCGATTCTTACAAACGGTGTTCGGACGCTCACCAACCCGCCGGTTTTCTCTCCGAAAATTGTCAGCACTTTTACAAATGTTCCGACAATTCTCCCAAATGCATCAACTCTGACGCACCCTTGAAAGCACTGCAAATTCAACTTTTTTCTCGATTAAATTGTGCTAAAATGGCTGGCGCATGAGCTTTTACGACCAATTGAAATTTGACATGAACGGTTTGATTCCCGCGATCATTCAGGAACAGAAAACCGGGCGTGTGCTGATGTTCGCGTGGATGAACCGCGCGTCGCTCGAAAAGACCATCACGACCGGCAGAACGTATTTCTGGAGCCGCTCGCGCCAGAAATTCTGGATGAAAGGCGAAGAAAGCGGTCATACGCAGGCCGTGAAAAGCATCGCGTTCGATTGTGACGGTGACGTGCTGCTCATCCAGGTCGAGCAGATTGGCGCCGCGTGCCACGAAGGTTATCAATCGTGCTTTTTCCGCTCGGTCGAAAATGAAAATTTCAAAATCACTGAAGCCCAATTGCAAAAGCCGGAAGAGATTTACGGAAAAAAGAAATGAAGAAGGCGGAAGACTAATCCCTTTTATCAATTCTTATGTTTCGATTTTTTAAGGAACTTTACCTTACGGTGTTCACTCTCCTCTTTAGAATTCCTGGAGGGGACACATACGGAAAGACTGTGGGAACAGTTATGACAACGGCCATCTTCTACCGAGCGAGGATGCTCGGCGCAGACGCGGTAATGAGTGAACCCACTTCATTTACCCAAGAGGGAGGCGGGTTCATTTTAGGCAGTAATGGCGGGTTCGGAGGCGGAACCAGCACAAGGTGTGTCTTCCGAGCTATTGCAATTGTTTACACAGATAAGTAGTTGATGGAAATTGGAGCCAGCACCAAACTAATCACACACGACCTGATTCTGGCTGTTATAGCATTCTTTATTTACACGGTTCATGTCTACCATCGCTTTTTTCATATCATTCCTAAAAGTGGTTTTGAATAAAAGTCGGCAATAACAATTTACCGACTACAAAGCTCCTGCGGCTTCCTGCTTTTGTTTTCTCCGCGCTTCGGCTAAAAATAGTTTTATGTATTCGCCGACCCTTGATGAATTTTTGAAACTGGCCACGCAGGGAAATCTCATTCCCGTCACGCGCCGCATTCTCGCCGATCTGGAAACGCCGCTCTCGGCCTACCGCAAAATTCGCGGGCAGGGCGAATCATTTTTGTTCGAGTCCGTCGAAGGCGGCGAACACATCGGCCGTTACTCATTTGTCGGCTGCAATCCGCGTGCCGTCATCCGGCAGGACGGCCGGCACGTCCAGATGATTGAGAATGGACGCATCACAGAAAGTTTTGTTGTCGGGCAAAACGTGAAGGACGGCCTTGAGGTTATCGAACGCGTGATGAAAAAATATCGCGCGGTTTCCGTTCCCAATTTGCCGCGGTTCACCGGCGGCGCGGTCGGTTTCATCGGCTACGAATTCATCCATGATGTCGAACCCGTCGTGCCGCGCCCGGCGCACGATGAGCTGAAAACGCCCGTGATTTATTTTCTCATCGCGGACCAGCTTTTGATTTTCGACCGCGTCGCGCAAACCATCACGATTTTGGTCAACGCGATTCTCGACGACGCCGAGAATCCGGCCGAGGCTTATGAAAATGCGGCGAGCGAAATTGAACGGATCATTTCGTTGCTCGAACAGCCAAGCGAACATGGCGCCGTCGCCGTGACCGATGAAATTCCGTCCGTTGCATTTGAGTCAAACCAAACGCAGGAAAAATTTTTCACGAATGTCGAAGCCGCAAAAAAATACATCACGGCGGGCGACATCATTCAGGTCGTCGGCTCGCAGCGATTTTCCGCGCCGGTCAAAGCGTCGCCGCTGAACATCTACCGCGCCGCCCGTAGCATCAATCCGTCGCCGTATATGTTTTTGCTGGAACTCGACGGCTTCTCGCTCGTCGGTGCGTCGCCGGAAATTCATGTCCGTTGCGAAGAAGGCAAAGTGGAAATCCGTCCAATCGCCGGAACGCGCCGTCGCGGAAAAAATGCCGGGGAAGATTTGGCGCTCGAAAAAGAATTGCTCGCCGATCCGAAGGAACGCGCCGAGCACGTCATGCTCGTTGACCTCGCGCGTAACGACATCGGGCGCGTGTGCGATTTTGGCAGTGTGCAGGTGAAGGATTTGATGTTCATCGAACGTTACAGCCACGTCATGCACATCGTGACGCAAGTCGAAGGAAGATTGTCCGCCGACAAGACACCTTACGATTTGATGCGCGCGACATTTCCGGCGGGCACGGTCAGCGGCGCGCCGAAAATCCGCGCGATGCAAATTATTTCCGAACTGGAACAGACGACGCGCGGGCCGTATGCCGGTTGCGTCGGTTATTTTTCCTTCAACGGAAATTTGGACACCTGCATCACGATTCGCACTGCGCTGATTAAAGATGGCAAAGCCCACGTTCAAGCCGGCGGCGGCTGGGTGAACGATTCGACGCCGGAAAATGAATTCCAAGAGACCATCAACAAATCCATGGCCATGCGGAAAGCCGTGGCGATGGCCGAAAGTTTTGTGTGCTAGTAAAATTGTTTACGGGCTTTGCGCCTTCTGTTAGCGTGGAATCACAGCGGGAAGATTATGAAACGTTTCAGTTTCATCGCAATTGCCGGATTGATTTACGGCGCAACGACAATTCAAGCCACGCAAGTCGGGCTCATCAAAATTGACGGTGCCATCGGCCCGGCCACGGCCAATTATATCTCCCGCGCGATTGACATTGCCGCAAACCAAAATGACGAATGCCTCGTCATCCAATTGAATACTCCCGGCGGTTTGGCCAATTCCATGGACGACATCGTCCAGGAATTTTATGCGTCGCGAGTGCCGGTTGTCGTTTACGTTTCGCCGGAAGGCGCGATGGCCGGCAGCGCGGGTGTTTACATCACGCTGGCCGCCGACGTCGCGGCGATGGCGCCGCACACCACGATTGGCGCGGCGCATCCCGTCGAGATAGGCAACGAAGACGAAACCACCAACAGCATCATGATGCAAAAGATTGGAAATGCCTACACGAAGGTCATGCAGACCATCGCCGAAAAACGGCATCGCAATGTCGAATGGGCAAAATCATCTGTCACGGCGAGCGAAGCAATCACATCCGAGGAAGCATTGAAAAAGAAAGTCATTGATTTGATTGCGACCAATGTTCCCGATTTGCTTCAAAAATTGAATGGCCGTTCCGTGAACGGGAAAATTTTAAAAACCGCCGGCGCGAGCGTCGTGGAAATTCCGATGAGCGCGGGTGAAAAATTCTTCCAACTGTTCTGGCAGCCGCAAGTGATGATGCTGCTCATGCTCATCGCGATTTACGGCATCATCGCCGAGATGAGTCATCCGGGCGCGATTTTTCCCGGCGTCGCTGGCGCGCTCGCGCTGATACTGCTGCTTTATATGTCAGCCACGCTGCCGCTGAACATCGCCGGCGTCGCGCTGATTCTTTTGGCGCTCGCGCTGTTCGTCATGGATATTTTTGCGCCGACGCATGGCGTGTTGACCGGCGGCGGCATCATCGCATTTTTTCTCGGCGCACTGATGCTGTTCAACCACGCGCCAAAAGTTTATCAATTGCCCATGACGTGGATTGTTTCAACGACGCTCGTGACCGCTGCGTTTTTTGTGTTCTTCGTCAGCAAAGGAATTCGCGCGCAACGTCTGCCGAAAAGCGCGGGCGCGGAAACGATGATCGGCAAAACTGTGGCGGCACTTTCGCGGATTGATTCGGCGGGTGGCAAGGTGTTTATCGAAGGCGAACATTGGAACGCCGTCAGCGATGTCGTCATCAAAAAAGACGAGCCGGTCGAAATCACCGGCATCGAAGGACTGACTTTGAAAGTGAAACCAAAAACTCAATAACGGATAAAATTATGGACACACAATCAATTGAAAATCTTCTTAAAGCGGGCGCGGTCATCATCGTGCCTGCATTTATCGTGCTGGTCATTATTCTACCGCAAGCGATCCGCATTTTGCGCGAATACGAGCGCGGCGTGATTTTCCGGCTCGGCAAACTGCAGGGCGCAAAAGGGCCGGGAATCATTTTTCTCATTCCCATGGTGGACAAGATGGTCCGGATGGATTTGCGCGTCGTGACCATTGACGTGCCCAAGCAGGAAATCATGACCAAGGACAACGTGCCCGCCACGGTGGACGCGGTGATTTATTTCCGCGTCGTGGACCCGAACGCGGCGGTGGTGAAGGTGGAAAATTTCTGGAAAGCGACTTCCCTCATCGGGCAGACGACC
>Ga0182024_10007277_pt1 | contig 23910 bp, 30 predicted proteins | sample P32metaG_FD_120480 | JGI IMG/M metagenome (GOLD analysis project Ga0182024, IMG submission 120480) | Permafrost microbial communities from Stordalen Mire, Sweden - P3-2 metaG (Illumina Assembly) | ecosystem: Environmental > Terrestrial > Soil > Wetlands > Permafrost | place: Sweden: Stordalen... | reverse complement strand
TCAGGATCGTCGGCAGCGCCGCGACCGCGGCGAGGAATAACGCGCCGGGGAACGTCAGGCGCGCGAGGATTCGATCCAGGAACTCGGCGGTCGGACGCCCGGGTCTCACCCCGGGGATGAAACCTCCGTACTTCTTCAGGTTGTCCGCCTGATCGACCGGGTTGAACGTCACGGCGGTGTAGAAGTAGGTGAAGACGATGATGAACAGCGACTCGCCGACGACGTAATGCCAGCCGTTGGGGGAGAAGAAATCCGAGAGCTGCTGGCCCCAATGGGTTTTGACGAGCTGCCCGACCGTCGGCGGAAACGCCATGATCGACGCCGCGAAGATCACCGGGATGACGCCGGCCATGTTCACGCGCAACGGCAGGTAGGTCTGGCCACCCTCGCTCATACGGCGTCCGATCACGCGCTTGGCGTACTGCACGGGTATTCGCCGCTGGCCTTCCTGCACGAACACGATCCCGGCCACGACGGCGAGCACGAGGAAGGGCATCATGACCTTGAACACCTGGTCCTGTGTGGTCCACCAGGCCTGGATGCCGGAGGGCAGGCGGGCGACGATCGAGGCGAAGATCAGGAGTGAGATGCCGTTGCCGATGCCTCGCTGCGTGATCAGCTCGCCGATCCACATCAACAGCACGCAGCCCGTGGTCAGGCAGACGACTATCAGGAAGATGTGCGGCGCGTCGAACTTCTTGACGATCGATTCGCCGGCTTTCGCCTGGAGCGTGTGGAACAGGAACACGTAGCCGATCGACTGCGCGAACGCGAGACCCACGGTCAGGTAGCGGGTGTACTGCGTGATCCGCGCCTGCCCGACCTCGCCTTCCTTGGAGAGCTTCTCCAGCGACGGCACCGCGACCTGCAGCAGCTGCAGGATGATCGAGGAGGTTATGTAGGGCATGATGCCCAGGGCGAATATCGCGATCCGCGACAGGCCGCCACCGGAGAACAGGTTCAGCAGGCCGAGGATGTTTGAGCCGCCGAACTCCTTCTGGATGTTGTTGACCGCGGAGAGGTTTACCCCGGGCACGGGGACGTGCGAGCCCAGGCGGTAGATCAGCAGCATGCCCGCCGTGAAGGCGATCTTCTTGCGGATGTCCGCTACCTGGAAGGCGTTTAGGATGGTCGCGAGCATGGGCTCAGTTTCCGCGGCTCAGAGGAGCTCGGCGCTTGACCGCCCGCAGAGCCGACGATTCTAGTCGATGCGACCGTGCGTGCGAGCCATACACGCGGTCCTGAGTGCGCTACTGCTCGACGAGCCGGCAGCTGCCGCCGGCTGCCTCGATGCGCTCCCGCGCGCCGACGCTGAACGCATGCGCGTGCACGGTCATCCCCTTGCTGAGCCCGCCCTTGGCGAGCACCTTGACCGGGATGTCCTTGCGCGTGGCCAGTCCGTTGGCCTGCATCAGCTCAATCGTGACCTCGGTGCCCGAGTCGAAGCGACTCTCGAGCGCCGAGATGTTCACCGGCTGGGTGTGCGTGCGGAAGGGCTCGAACGGCATCGACTTCTTCATGTGCGGCCCGCGCAGCTTTCGCATGCGCATGTGGATCGGCATCTGCCCACCCTCAAAGCGGGCCCTGCTCTTGGAGCCCGAGCGCGAGCCGGCGCCCTTCTGCCCGCGGCCGGCCGTCTTACCCGTGCCCGAGCCTTCGCCACGCCCGACGCGCTTGCGCGGACGGCGGCTACCGGGCGCGGGCGCGAGGCTGTGCAGGCCGATGCGCTGCGCCTCCTGCTCGCCGGCCGGGCTCACTTGCCCTCCTCCACCTCTACGAGGTGGCGCACCGCGTGCAGCATCCCGCGCGCCTGCTCGGAGTCCTTGATCTTTACCGTGTGCCCAATCCGGCGCAAGCCCAGCGAACGCAGCGTGTGCGTCTGTTTCTGGTTGGCGCCGTTGCGCGAGCGCCGCTGAGTGACCGTCAGCACGCTCATCAGGCTGGCGTCTCCTCGGCAGCGGCGACCGTCGCGCTCGCCCCCGTCGCAGCGGCTGTATCGCTCGCGTCGGCGGGCGCGGCGGCCGTCGGCTGGCTCCCGGCGGCGTTCTCTTGGTCTCCCGCCTCGTCGGTCGCGGGGGCGCCGTTCGCCGAGTCGCTTGCGAGGCCGAGGACCCGGTCGATCGACAGGCCGCGCAGCTTTGCGACCTCCTCGGGCGTGCGCAAGCCTCGCAATCCGGCGACGGTGGCCTTGACGAGATTGATCGGGTTCTGCGTCCCAAGGCTCTTGGAGAGGATGTCGTGGATCCCGGCAAGCTCGAGCACCGCCCTCACGCCCCCTCCGGCGATGACCCCGGTACCGGGCGACGCTGGCTTGAGCAGCACGCGACCCGCGCCGAAGATGCCCGTGGTCTGGTGGGTGATGGTGCTGCCGTGCTTGGGCACGCGGAAGAGGTCCTTCTTCGCCCGCTCGACCCCCTTCTGGATGGCCAGCGGCACCTCGTTGGCCTTGCCGTAGCCCACGCCCACGACTTCACGTTCGTCGCCCACGACGACCAGCGCGGTGAACGAGAAGCGCCGGCCGCCCTTGACGACCTTAGCGACGCGGTTGATCTCGACAACGCGCTCCTGGAGGTCCAGGCCGGACGGGCTGACTGAGCGATCTAGGGATATGGACATGGGCAGGAAGGAGAGGGTAGCGGTAGTGGTTCCCTAGGACACTAGACGGTGATGCCCGCCTCGCGGATCGCTTCGGCGAACGCGCGAACGTGGCCGTGATAGCGGTATCCGCCGCGATCGAACACGGCCTGCGAGATCCCGGCCGCCTTGGCGCGCTCGGCGAGAGTCTCCCCCGCGCGCTTCGTGCGCTCGGGCTTGGCGAGCGAGCGCAGGCTCGGCTCGAACCAGTTGACCGCGGCGAGCGTGTGGCCTGAGGCGTCATCGATCAGTTGCGCACACAAGCCTTGGTTGGAGCGAAACACCGAGATGCGCGGGCGCGTCGCTGTGCCCGAGACCTTTGCGCGCACGCGTCGGCGACGCTTCAGCCGGCGATCGCCCTTGGTGAGCGTGCTCATGCGCGCTTGCCCACCTTGCGCTGGACGTACTCGCCCTCGTAGCGAATCCCCTTGCCCTTGTACGGCTCGGGTGGACGCTGCTTGCGGATGATCGCCGCGGTCTCCCCGACGAGCTGCTTGGAGATTCCCTTCACGACAACGCGCGTCGGCTGGGGCACTTCGAACTCGATGCCCTGCGGCGCCGGAATCGGAACCGAATGGGAGTAGCCGACGGCGAGCTCGAGGTTCTTGCCCTTCAGCTGCGCGCGATACCCGACGCCCTGGATCTCCAGGCGCTTTTCATAGCCGGCGGTGACCCCTTGGACCATGTTCGCGACGAGCGAGCGCGTCAGCCCGTGCAGCGCGCGGTGTTCACCTCGGTCGGTGGGTCGCGTGACGAGGAGCTGCTCGCCATCCTGAGTTACCTCTATGTCCCTGTGAATGCGCTCGGACAGTTCGCCCTTGGGTCCATTCACGCGAACTGACTCGGGCTCGATCGCGACGGTCACGCCGCTCGGCACTGGGATTGGCTGTCTGCCGATTCTTGACATGAGCCCACCTTCACCAGACCTGCGCCAGGACCTCGCCGCCGACGCCAGCTGCACGCGCGTCGTGGCCAGTCATCACGCCATGCGATGTCGAGACGATCGACGTGCCCATGCCGCCGAGCACCTTCGGGATGTGCTTCGCATCGACGTACGTGCGCCGCCCCGGACGCGAGACTCGCCGCAGCCCGGAGATCGCCGAGCGGCGATCGTCGGTGTACTTCAGCCGAATCTCGATCAGCGCGCCGGCACGATCGTCGCGCTCGGGGATTACCGACCAGGACTCGATGTAGCCCTGCTCGGCGAGGATCCGCGCGAGCTCGCTCTTCTGCTTTGACGCGGGGATCTCGACGGTCTCGTGCGCCGCGTGGATCGCGTTGCGCACCCGCGTGAGGAAATCGGCGATCGGATCAGTCATCGACATGGTCGGAGCCTCGTATGCGAGCAACGTGCACGGGAGCGTGGGAGTGTTAAGCGTGCGGGTGGTCTGGACATGGCTATTCGAGGGTCGTGACGCCAGCTGCTACCAGGAGGACTTCGTCATCCCTGGAATCTGGCCGTTGTGGGCGAGCTCGCGCAGGCAGATGCGGCACACCCCGAACTTGCGATACACCGCGCGCGGACGTCCGCAGCGGTTGCATCGAGTATAGGCACGCGTCTTGAACTTGGGCGTGCGCGTCTGCTTGAAGCGCAGCGATGTCTTGGCCATCAGTCGGTGCTCTCCTTCTTCGCGGTGTCTGCGTCGGTGGGCTGGGGGGCGTCCTCTTTCTCGGCGGTTTCCGCTTGGCCGGTCTGCGGGGCATCGTCCTGCGCGGCTGTGGCGCCCTCGGTCTCCTCGGCCTGCGGGGCGTCGTCATCGGACGCGTCGATCTCGGCTGCCTGTAGCTCCGCGGCCGGGGCGTCGTCCCCGGTCGCGGGGAGATCGGCCGCCGCCTGCTCGTCGGTGGCAGCCTCAGCCGCCTGCTCGTCGGTGGCAGCCTCAGCCGCCTGCTCGTCGGTGGCAGCCTCAGCCACCTGCTCGTCGGTGGCAGCCTCGCCCGTCTCCTCGTCGGCGGCATCGATCGAGCTCGCCGGTGCAGCTGCCTCGGGTTGCGCGACTGCGTCGGGCTGCGCGGCCGCGGGCTGATCGGGCTGGTCGTCGTCAGCCTGCGAGCCGTCCGCGTCGAAGCCGGCCGGGCGGCCCTGGGCGGCGAACGGCATACCGAGCGCCGACAGCAGCGCGAAGGCCTCGACATCGGTCGACGCGCTCGTTGTGATCGTGATGTCCAGTCCACGCACCTCGTCGATCGCGTCGTAGTCGATCTCGGGGAAGATGATCTGCTCGCGCACGCCCAGCGAGTAGTTGCCGCGGCCGTCGAACGAGCGCGGGTTCAGGCCACGGAAGTCGCGGATGCGTGGAATCGCTATCGAGACGAGGCGATCGAGGAACTCGTAGCCGCGCTCGGCTCGCAGCGTGACCGCGACCCCCACAGGCATTCCCTCGCGCAGTTTGAACGCCGCGATCGACTTGCGCGCGCGCCGCACGCTCGGCTGCTGACCGGCGATCGTCGCCAGCTGCTCGCGCGCGGCCTTGAGCACTTTGGAGTCCTGCTTGGCCATGCCCACGCCCATGTTCAGCGTGATCTTCTCGAGCCTCGGCGCCTGCATGATCGAGGTGTAGCCGAAGCGCTCGAGCAGCGCGGGACGGATCTCCTCCTGGTAGCGAATCTTCAAGCGGGCCGGCGGTGCGGTGGCCTCCATCGTGCTCACGCCCTCATTCCAGCCTTGCGCCGGTGCTCTTGGCGACGCGGAAGCGCGTGCCGCCCTCGCGCTCGATGCGAACGCGCGTGGGCTGTCCCTTGGCGTCGAGGAGCATGACGTTTGAGATGTGGACCGGGCCCTCGCGCTCGATGACCCCGGCGAGCTGCCCCTCGGTCCCGGCAATCGGGGTGCGTGAGGACTGCTGCGGGCGTATGTGGCGCTTGACCATGTTCAAGCCCTCGACGTACAGACGCTGCTTCGCGGGCTCCACGCGCAGCACGCGACCGCTCTTGCCGCGATCCTTGCCGGCCGTCACCTTGACGTGATCGCCGGAGCGGATCTTCATGGCGCGGCGCTTGGTGGCGGTCGGGCGGGCCATCACAGCACCTCCGGCGCCAGCGAGACGATCTTCATGAAGTTGCGCTCGCGCAGTTCGCGCGCGACGGGCCCGAAGACGCGCGTCCCGCGCGGGTTGTTCTGGTCGTCGATGATCACCGCGGCGTTCTCGTCGAATGCGATGTACGTGCCGTCATCGCGACCGATCGGCTTCTTCGTGCGCACCACCACGGCCGTCACCACCTCGCCCTTTTTGACGGCGCCCTGCGGGTTGGCCTGCTTGACGGTCGCTGTGATGACGTCGCCGACGAACGCGTACCGGCGCCGTGAGCCACCCTTGACGCGGATGCACAGGATCTCGCGCGCTCCCGTGTTATCGGCCACGCGCAGCCGTGTCTCATTCTGGATCATCGTGCGCGCTCCAGGACGTCGATCAACTTCCAGCGCTTTGTGCGCGACAGCGGCCTGCTCTCGATAACCCTCACCACGTCGCCCTCGTGCGCGTCGTTGTTCTCGTCGTGGGCGTGCAGCGTGTTCGAGCTGCGAACGATCTTCTCGTAGCGCCGGTGCCGGCGGGCGACGTCGATGCGCACGGTGATCGTCTTCTCGGCCTTGTCGGAAACCACGATCCCCTGACGCACCTTGCGCTTGCCCTCGACTGGAGCGTGAACCGGTGCGAGCGGCTGCGCAGCCGGCGCAGCCGCGCGTCGCTCGGTCGCCTTGGCGCGTTCCTGCAGGCGCCGTGCGCGGCGACGAACGGCCTTCGTGCGACGCTCGAGCAGCCGCTCGGCGTGGCGCTCCTCGGGCGAGCGAGACGGCCGCGCCTGCTCGCCGCTCTTGGACCGCACACGACGGCGGCGCTGCTTGGCTGAGAGCTCCACCCCCGGCTCGTGCGCCACCGGGGCAGCCTCAGCGACGGCCTCGGAGCCATCCTCCGACCGGGGCGCCTCCTCTTCGGAGACCTCTGACTCGGGCGCCTCCCCCTCGACGGCGTCGGCCTCGGAAGCCTCCGCGGCGACGTCGGAGGACTCGGACCCCTCCGCAGGCGGATCGGCGGCCGTCTGGTTCTCGGCGGTCTGAGCGTCGGCGCCCTCAGGCGTCTCAGGCACCTCAGGTGCCTCTTTGTCTGGTTTGTCAGCCATGTCTTCCGTTTCGTCTTCTCGAGCCTCAGCTGCGTTGATCGCGATCGGCGGCGAGCGTCCGCTCACGCGCGACCGTCAGCGCGCGCGCGAGGTCGCGTTTGGCGCGCCCGACCCCGGCGGTGTCGTCCAGTTCACCGGTCGCGTTCGCGAAGCGCAGGCCGAACAGGTCCTTGCGCAGCACGGCCACCTGCTTGACGAGCTCGCCGTCCTCTATGTCGCGGAACTCTTTTGCCTGCATCGCGCCTCAGCCTCAGTCCTCGCGCATCACGAACTTGGATTTCAGCGGCAGCTTGTGCGACGCCAGACGGATCGCATCTCGCGCCAGCGGCTCCGATACGCCGGCAAGCTCGAACATCACGCGTCCGGGCTTGACCACCGCGACCCAGCCTTCGGGGGAGCCCTTCCCGGACCCCATGCGCGTCTCGGCCGGCTTCTTCGTGATCGGCTTGTCGGGGAACACGTTGATCCAAACCTTGCCGCCGCGCTTGATCTTGCGGGTCATCGCGATTCGCGCAGCCTCGATCTGGCGGTTCGTGAGCCAGCCCCCCTCGAGCGCCTTGAGCCCGTACTCGCCGAACTGGACCTTCACCTGTCCACGCGAGGTCCCGCCGCGACGACCGCGGTGCTGCTTGCGATGCTTGACACGCTTGGGCGAGAGCATCAGCGACCGCCTCTCCCACCGCCACCGGGACGGCCGCGTCCACCGGCACCTGGCCCGCCGGGGCCACGCCCACGTCCACCGCCCCCGCCCGGGCCGCCACCGCCGCCGCGTCCGCGGCCACGGCCGTCACGACCGTCCCGGCCCCCTCGCCCGTCGCGGTCGGAGCTCGGCGCGGCGGGCGCGGTCATATCGGTGAGGTCCGCGCCGGTGTAACCCGCGGGCATGATTTCGCCCTTGTTCACCCAGCACTTCACGCCGATCCGGCCGAACGTCGTGCGCGCCTCATAGAAGCCATAGTCGATGTCCGCCCGCATCGTGTGCAGCGGTACACGGCCGTCGGAGTAGCTTTCGGTGCGCGCCATCTCGGCGCCGCCGAGGCGCCCGGCGACCTGCACCTTCACGCCCTTCGCGCCCGATCGCATCGCGCTGGTCAGGGCGCGCTTCATCGCGCGGCGGAAGGCCACCCGGTTCTGCAGCTGCTCGGCGATCGACTGCGCGACCAGTGAGGCGTCGAGCTCGGGGCGCTTGATCTCGAGGATGTTCACCTTGATCTGCTTGTTGGTCATCCTGTGCAGATCGCGGCGCAGGGCGTCGACTTCGCTGCCCGACTTGCCGATCACGATGCCGGGACGGGCGGTGTGGATGTTGACCTCGAGTTCGTTGGAGTCCTTGCGGATCGTGATGTCCGAAAGGCCCGCATGAGCGAGCTTGCGCACGATGTGCTCGCGGATGCGGATGTCCTCCGCGAGGTACTCGGCGAAGTTCTTCTCGTTGAACCAGTTCGACTTCCAGTCGTGGATGTAGCCCACGCGCATGGCCTCTGGATGAACCTTCTGTCCCATTCTCAGCTCAGCTCTTCCTGTTGGTTGTCCGGGTCTGCGCGCCCGCTGTCAGCGTTATCGTCAAGTGACTCGTGCGCTTGCGAATCGGCGTGGCGCGTCCCATCGCGCGTGGCCTGAAGCGCTTGATCGTCGGCCCCTCGTCGGCGTATGCCTCGCGGACGATGAGATCGTCCTCGAGCAGTTCGTGGTTGGTCTCGGCATTGGCCACAGCCGACTCGAGCAGCTTGCTCCAGTCGCGCGCCACCTCACGAGGGGTGAACGCGAGGATAGCGCGTGCCTCTCCGACGGTCTTGCCCCGGAGGTGACCGCACACCATGCGAGCCTTACGCGCGGAGGTCCGCACGTAGCGGGCGCGCGCGCGAACCACCCGGCGACGAGGCGCCTGCTTCGAGCCTTTCGACGGGCGGCGAGCGGGCTTCTTCTCTGCCTCGCCCGCTCCCTTGCCGACCGCGGGCTCTCTCGCAACAGGCTCTTTTTTGGCGACTGGCTCTTTCTTCGTCGCCGCGGTTTTTTTCGCGGCGGGTTTTTTCAGGCCGACTTTTCTGCCAGCCGGCTTTTTCGCGGCCGGCTCTTTCTCGGCTGCGCCCGCTTTCGCCGCGACCTGCTCCTCGGCTGCGCCGGGCGCCGGCCCAGTCGCGCCCTTCTCGGGCTCGGGCGGGGTCTCCGGGTTCATCGGACCCTCCCGGATCCGGCGTGCCCGCGGAACACGCGCGTCGGCGCGAACTCGCCGAGCTTGTGACCGACCATCGACTCGCTGATGAACACCGGCACGTGCTTGCGACCGTCGTGCACGGCGATCGTGTGGCCCACCATCTCCGGAAAGATCGTCGACGCGCGCGACCAGGTTCTGAGCATTTTCTTGTTGTTGGCGGCGTTCAGCGCCTCGATGCGAGTCATCAAGCGCTGTTCCACCCACGGACCCTTCTTGCTCGAGCGACTCATCGCTGCTTGCCCTTTCCGCGCCTGCGGCCGCGCACGATGTAGGCGTCGGAAGCCTTGTTCTGCTTGCGCGTGCGATAGCCGAGCGTGGGCACGCCCCACGGGGTGACCGGATGGCGCCCGGCCGTCGTCGAGCCCTCACCGCCGCCGTGTGGATGGTCGACCGGGTTCATCGCCGTGCCGCGCGTCTGCGGGCGCACACCCATGTGGCGCTTGCGCCCCGCCTTGCCCACCTTGACGTTCTGGTGCTCGGCGTTGCCGAGCGTGCCCACGGTGGCGCGACACTCGGCGCGCACCAGCCGCATCTCGCCCGAGGGAAGACGCAGGGTTGCCATGTCCCCGTCCTTGGCCATCAGCTGCACCGAGGCTCCCGCCGAGCGCGCCATCTGGCCGCCTCGGCCGGGCTGGAGCTCGACGTTGTGCACCACGGTCCCGACCGGCATGCGCGCGAGCTCCAGGCAGTTGCCGACCGCGATGTCGGCGTTCTCGCCGGAGGCGACAGTCATCCCCACCGTCAGGCGCGCAGGAGCGAGGATGTAGCGCTTCTCGCCGTCGAGATAGTGCAGCAGGGCGATATACGCGGAGCGGTTGGGGTCGTACTCGATGCCGGCCACCTTCGCGTCCACCCCATCCTTGCGGCGCTTGAAGTCGACCCGCCGGTAGGCGCGCTTGGCTCCGCCGCCGCGATGACGAGAGGTCTTGCGCCCGTGCACGTTGCGCCCGCCGCTCTTCTTCAATCCTTCCACGAGAGTCTTCTCGGGCTTGGACTTGGTGATCTCGGCGAAGTCCGGGTAGGAGACGAAGCGCCTGCCGGGGCTCGTGGGCTTGGGCTTGCGGATGGCCATGTGTCCTGCGCTCCTAGCTCTCGACGGCCTGCAGGCCTTGGAAGATTGGAATCGTCTCGCCCGCGCGCACCTGCACGATGGCCTTCTTCCACGTACGCGTGCGACCGCGCGAGGCGCCACGGCGCTTGGGCTTGGACTTCACGCTCAGCGTCCTGACCTCCACCACGTGCACGTCGAACAGCGCCTCCACCGCCTGGCGGATCTGCGTCTTGTGGGCTTCCGCGTGAACGCGAAACGTGAACCGGTTCGCCGCCGAGAGCACGTAGCTCTTCTCTGAGACGACCGGCCGGATGATCACTTGCGAGTGCTCCATCAGGAGGAGGTCCTCACCGGGTCATCCTGACCCGCGTCGGGAGTCGAGGGGCTCCGTCCGGCCTCTTTAGACCGGTCGCCGGCGGCTCCCTCCTCGGCCTTGCGCGGACGATCCCGGCGGTCGCCGTCGGCGCGCGCGCTCAGCGCCTGGAGAGCGGGCTCGGAGACGAGCAGCGAGGCCGCGCCGAGCAGATCTGTGACGCCGACGTTCTCGGCGCTGAGAACCGCGACGCGGGCAAGGTTACGGAAGGAGAGCGCGGCTGATGACTCCTCGGCGCCCAGCACGACGAGCGTCGGCGGGCTCTGGTTCCAATCGTCGAGCAGGTCGAACGCCTGGCTCGTCTTCGGCGCCTTGAAGGCGCTTGCATCCAGAATCGCGATGGAACCGCGCTCGGCGTGCAGGGAGAGGGCGCTGCGCAGCGCCGCGCGCTGCTCCTTGCGATTGACCTTGAACGTATACGAGCGCGGCTGGGGGCCGAACGCCACGCCACCGCCCGTCCAGATCGGAGAGCGGCTGGAGCCGGCTCGGGCCCGACCGGTTCCCTTCTGGCGCCACGGCTTGGCGCCACCCCCGGAGACCATTGCTCGCGTCTTGGTCGCAGCTGTTCCGCGCCGGCGCGCTGCCTGCTCGGCGCGCACGCTCTGATGGACGAGCGGTCCCACGAAGTGAGCGCCGAAGGCGGCGGCGTCGAGCTTGACCTTCTTGGCCGCCCCGGCGGCTCCGGGGGTCAGCAGCGGCGCGTCAGGCATCGGTCCTGACCTCCACGACGCCACCGCGCGGTCCGGGGACCGAGCCGCGCACCAGGAGCAGGTTCTGCTCGCTGTCGATCGCGACGATCTCAAGGCCCTTCTGAGTGACCCTCCGGTTGCCCATCTGGCCCGGTCCGCGAATGCCCGAGAACACCCGCGACGGCGTGGCCGACGCGCCGATCGAGCCCGGGGCGCGCACGTTGTGCGAGCCATGCGACTTGGGGCCGCTGACAAAGTTGTGCCGCTTGATCGTCCCCTGGAAGCCCTTGCCCTTGGACGTCCCCGACACCTTCACGCGCGCCCCGACCTCGAAGGACTCGACGGTCACGCTGCCGCCGAGCTGCAGCTCGCCAGCCTCGTCACGAAACTCCGCCAGGTGGCGCAGCGGCGGCGCGTCGGCCTTCTTGAGGTGACCGAGCTCGGGCTTGGACAGAAGCTTCTCCTTGGTCGCGCCGAAGGCCAGCTGCACGGCGTCGTAGCCGTCGCGCTCGGGCGTGCGGATCGCCGTCACCGGGCACGGCCCGGCCTGCAGCACGGTGACTCGGGCGACCCTCCCGTCGTCCTGGAAGACCTGGGTCATGCCGAGCTTCTTGGCGAGGATCGCGGACATGGCAACAACGAGCGATCTTCAGGTCGCCAGGCGGATCTCGATGTCCACGCCGGCCGGAAGGTGATCCAGGCGCTGCAAGGAATCGACGGTCTTGGGCGTCGGCTGATGGATGTCGATCAAGCGCTTGTGCGTGCGGATCTCGAAATGCTCGCGCGAGTCCTTGTCCTTGAACGGCGAGCGGATGACGCAGTACACGTTCTTCTCGGTCGGCAGCGGAACCGGGCCGGACACGCTCGCGCCGGTGCGCGTCGCGGTCTCGACGATCTCCTTCGCCGCAGACTCGATCGCTGAGGTGTCGTAGGCCTTCAGCCGGATGCGGATCTTGTTTTGGGTGGCGGATGCCATGGAAGCTCTGTGGAGTGTTCGCAGTCTCTGTTTGCTTGTCGTCTTGGTCTGACCTGTTGCTTGTCTGTGACTTCTTCATGCGCTCGCCGGGCGGCGGTCGGCGAGGCGGGGATCTCGCCCAGCCCCGCGGGGGGCGATGAGGTGAGAACGGACTCCGTGTCGGGGAATCCGCCCCATCGCCGCCACCACGCCTGTCGGGCGGGGCCGTAATAGTCGTATCGGACTGCCAATTGTGTGTCGCCCGACCCGAGGGTCGGGCGGGTGCTACTGGACGATCTCGCTGACCACGCCCGAGCCGACCGTGCGACCGCCCTCCCGGATGGCGAAGCGCAGGCCCTGGTCCATCGCGATCGGCTGGATCAGTTCGATCTCCATTTGAACATTGTCGCCGGGCATCACCATCTCGACCCCGTCGGGCAGCTTGGCCACCCCGGTGACATCGGTGGTGCGGAAGTAGAACTGAGGCCGGTAACCGGTGAAGAACGGAGTGTGGCGACCACCCTCCTCCTTCTTCAGTACGTAGACCTCGGACTTGAACTTGGTGTGCGGGGTGATCGAGCCCGGCTTGCACAACACCTGACCGCGCTCGATCTCCTCGCGCTTGGTGCCACGCAGCAGGCAGCCGACGTTGTCGCCCGCGCGACCCTCGTCGAGGATCTTGCGGAACATCTCCACGCCCGTCACGACCGTCGAGGTGGTGTCGTGGACGCCGACGATCTCCACCGTCTCGCCGGTTTTGACGATGCCCTGCTCAACGCGTCCGGTCGCGACCGTGCCGCGGCCGGTGATCGAGAAGACGTCCTCGACGGGCATCAAGAACGGCTTGTCCAGCTCGCGCACGGGCTCGGGGATATATGTGTCCAGCGCAGCCGCGAGATCGAGGATCTTCTGCTTTGAGTCCTCGTCGCCTTCGAGCGCCTTCAGCGCCGAGCCGGTGATGAACGGAATGTCATCGCCGGGGAAGTCATACTCGGACAGCAGCTCCCTGACCTCGACCTCGACCAGCTCCAGTAGCTCCTCGTCGTCGACCATGTCGGCCTTGTTGAGAAACACGACGATGTAAGGGACACCGACCTGGCGGGCGAGCAGGATGTGCTCGCGCGTCTGCGGCATCGGGCCGTCGGCGGCCGAGACGACGAGGATCGCGCCGTCCATCTGGGCGGCGCCCGTGATCATGTTCTTCACGTAGTCCGCGTGACCGGGACAGTCCACGTGGGCGTAGTGACGGTTCTCGGTCTGGTACTCCACGTGCGAAGTGGCGATCGTGATCCCGCGTTCCTTCTCCTCGGGAGCGTTGTCGATCTCCTCGAAGCTCCGGGCTTCCGCGCCTCCCTTCTCCGCCAGCACCGTTGTGATGGCAGCGGTCAGCGTCGTCTTGCCATGGTCGATGTGACCGATGGTCCCGACGTTGACGTGCGGCTTGTCGCGCTCGAACTTCTCCTTCGCCACTTTTGGTTCGCTCCTGTATCGACTTGTGTGTTCGCCTCTATGAGGGCGAACCTGAGAAATCTATCTAACTGCGATCGTCCGTGACTGCTGGCTGTCGTGGGCGTTGCTGTGGTAACTGTCGATCTCCGGCGCAGCGCATGGCGCCTAAGCCGGAACCGGCTCCCCCGTACGCTGCTCGACGATCTTCTCGGCGATGCTCGGGGGAACCTCCTCGTAGCCCTCGAACTGCATGGTGTAGTTCGCGCGTCCCTGCGTGTTCGAGCGCAGGTCGGTGGCATAGCCGAACATCTCGCTCAACGGCACCCGAGCGGTGACCGCGAGCGCGTTGCCGCGACGCTCCTGACCCTCGACGCGCCCGCGGCGGCGAGAGAGGTCGCCGATGACCTCGCCCAGGAAGTCCTCCGGCGTCACGACCTCGACGGCGAAGATCGGCTCCAGCAGCACCGGTTTGGCGCGCCGAGCCGCCTCTTTGAAGGCGATCGAGCCGGCCACCTTGAAGGCGATCTCCGAGGAGTCGACGTCGTGATACTTGCCGTCGACGAGCGTCACGCGCAGGTCGACCATCGGATAGCCGGCCTTGACGCCGTTCTCGAGCGCCTCCTCGACGCCCTTTTTTACCGCCGGGATGTACTCCGAGGGAACGTTGCCGCCCTTGATCTTGTTGATGAACTCAAAGCCCTCGCCCGGCGCCGGCTCGAGGTCGATGTAGACCACGCCGAACTGGCCCGAGCCGCCGGTCTGGCGGACGAACCTGCCCTCGACCTTCTGCACCGAGCCGCGCACGGTCTCGCGGTAGGAGACCTGCGGGCGACCGACGTTGGCCTCGACGCCGAACTCGCGCTTCATGCGGTCGACGAGCACCTCCAGATGCAGCTCGCCCATTCCCGAGATCTCGGTCTGGCCGGTCTCCTCGTTGGTGCGCACCTGGAAGGTCGGATCCTCCTCGGCCAGGCGCCCGAGCGCGATCGACATCTTCTCCTGGTCGACCTTCGTCTTAGGCTCCACCGCGACCTTGATGACGGGCACCGGGAAGACGATGTTCTCGAGGTGGATCGGCGCGTCGGGGGCGGCGAGCGTGTCTCCCGTGATCACCTGCTTGATCCCCACGGCGGCGGCGATGTCCCCGGCGTAGACCTCGGAGACCTCCTCGCGCTCGTTGGCGTGCATCATCAGGATGCGCCCGATCCGCTCGGTGCGTCCGCTGCCGACGTTCAGGATGCGCGAGCCGGCCTCCAGGCGACCGGAGTAGACGCGGAAGTAGGTCAGTTTGCCGACGTAGGGGTCGGCGGCGATCTTGAATGCCAGTGCCGAAAACGGTTCGCCGTCGTCGGCCTTGCGAACGACCTCGCGCTCCTGCTCCTGGCCCTTGATCAGTTCGGTTCCGACGACCGGCGGCACGTCTAAGGGCGACGGGAGGTAATCGATCACCGCGTCCAGCAGCGGCTGGACGCCCTTGTTCTTGAACGACGATCCGCACAGCACCGGCGTCAGCTTGGTCGACAGCGTCGCCTTGCGGATCGCCTGCTTGAGGCGCTCCTCGGAGATGTCCGCCTCTTCGAGGATCAGCTCGAGCAAGCCGTCGTCGTAGTGGAAGACCTCCTCGAGCAGGTGCTCGCGCGCGGCGGCGGCGGCGTCGACGAGGCGGTCGGGGATCTCGCCGACCTCCTGTTCGGTGCCGAGCTCGTCTTTGTAGACGACGGCCTTCATCGCTACCAGGTCGACGATGCCCTCGAAGTCGCCCTCGGCGCCGATCGGCAGCTGGATCGGAACGGGATGGGCGGCGAGCCGGTCGATCATCGTCTGCACGCCGCGCTCGAAGTCGGCGCCGATCCGATCCATCTTGTTGATGTAGGCGATCCGCGGGACGTGGTACTTGTCGGCCTGACGCCAGACGGTCTCAGACTGGGGCTCCACCCCGGCGACGGAGTCGAACAGGGCGATCGCGCCGTCGAGCACGCGCAGCGAGCGCTCGACCTCGACCGTGAAGTCGACGTGGCCGGGCGTGTCGATGATGTTGATCCGGTGGCCCTTCCACTCGGCCGTGGTGGCCGCCGAGGTGATCGTGATCCCGCGCTCCTGCTCCTGTTCCATCCAGTCCATCGTCGCGGCGCCCTCGTGGACCTCGCCCATCTTGTAGGTGCGCCCGGTGTAATAGAGGATGCGCTCGGTCGTCGTCGTCTTGCCGGCGTCGATGTGCGCCATGATCCCGATGTTGCGGGTGTTTTGGAGTGTGTACTTGCGTGGCATCGATCGGTGGGGGGGTCGTGAGGCTGCTGGCTTGGGGCAAAAAAATGGGCCCCTCGGGCCCACGAACGCTGCTGCTCGGCTCTGGACCGGTTCGCGTCGTTATCTGCTCGAGGTCACCATCTTGATTAGGACTCCGCGGAGGCACGCGCACACCGGCGCCCACCCGCGTAAGCGAATTCGACTATAGCAGAGGAATTCTGGCCATCCGAGCGGTCTCCTGCCGACATCTGGCGGCCGCCGCGGCCCTCATCGGGGCGTCTCGCAGCCCTCCTGGGGCGGCACATCCTCGAACACGCCGCCGAGGCACTGGAGCACCCGCGTGGCCGCGCGCAGCTCCTCGGCATCGAAACCTGCGAGGGCCTCTTCCCATCGGCTTTGCCACGCCTTCCGCTTGGCAACGATCTTGCGCCTGCCGGAAGGGGTGAGGCGGGAGGCCACCACCCGGCGGTCGGTCTTCGACCGGGCCCTTTCCACGTGGCCGCCGGCGGCGAGGTGGTCGAGCATCTGGGTGACCGTCGCCGGCGTGAGCCGCGCTGCGGCCGCGAGCTCGCCCGCCGATAGCTCGCCTTGCTCCTCCAGCTCGATCAGCAGCTCGAATTGGGCGTGGCTGAGCTCCGTGCCCCCCAGGTGCGTATCGCGCCCGCGCAGGCGAATCAGGTTGCGAAACACGCGCCTGAAGGCGAGGCCGAGCTCGGCCAGCTCCTCGCTGAAACCTTCGCCCAGCCCGGGCCGGGGCGGACTCTTGGTCGTGGTCGGTGGGCTCATCGGATCCTCCTAGGCACCGAGCGGCTCGACCGGCTGGCCCGCGACGGCCTCGGGCGAGGATTGGGCCGGTCGGTCGGCGCCAGCCGCGGCGCGCGCGGCGCGCGCGCGCGGGTTCTCGGCGCGGAGCAGCACGACGCAGGGGATCAGTCCGAGCGCGGCCGTTGCGAACGACCACCAGTAGGCAGTGTTGAACGCGTGAGCGAGGTGGGTGACCGACGGCGCGTGGCCGCTCGCGCGCTGAAGCACGACCGCCAGCACCGCCGTGCCGATCGCGCCGCCGATGCGCTGCAGCACGTTCAGCTGCGGCGTCGCGTCGGACAGCTGCTCGGGTCGCAGCGAAGCGAACGCGGCCGTCATCGCGGGCATGAACGAGAAGCCGATGCCGACGCCCCTGATGAGCAGCACCGCCGAGATGCCGAGGATCGAGCTGCCCGCGCCGATGAACGCCAGCGGGATCGTGCTCAAGCACAGCACCGAGACCCCGAACAGCGCCACGCGGCCGCCGCCGAAGCGATCGGTCAGGCGCCCGGCCACGGGCATCGCGACCAGCATTCCAAGGCCCTGAGGCCCGACCAACAGGCCGGTCGCGATCAGGCTCTCGTGACGGACTTCCTGGTAGTAGAGCGGAACGAGGATCATCGCCCCGAACAGGGCCGCGCCGAGCGCGAAGGTCGTGAACGAGGCGGCCGCGAAGATCCTGTTGGCGTACAGGCGGATGTCGAGCAGCGGGCGCTCGATGCGCAGCGCGTGCCAGCAGAACACCCCCGTCAGCGCGAACCCAGCGATGATCGGCCACACGACGATCGTCGCCGTGAGGCTGGTCCCCGGCGTGCCGAGCTGGGCGAGGCCGTAGACGACCGCGCTCGAAGCGCTCGAAAGCAGAGCGAGGCCGACCACGTCCAGGCGCCCGGCCTGACCGGATTCGGTGTGCGGGATTATCCGCCAGCCGAGGATGAACGCGATCACGCCGATCGGAACGTTCACGAGGAAGATCCACGACCAATGCAGGCCCTCGAGAATCGTCCCGCCGACCACCGGGCCGAGGATCGGGCCGAGCATCGCCGGCATCGCCACGATGCCCATCACGCGGCCCATCCGCTTGGGCCCGGCGACCTGGGCCATGATCAGCTGGGCGATGGGCATGATCATGCCGCCGCCCGCTCCCTGCAGCACGCGGAACAGCACGAGCTCCGTGGTCGAGGTGGCGATCGCGCACAGGGCCGAGCCGATCGTGAACAGCACCAGCGAGGTCATGTACACGCGCTTGGCCCCGTAGCGGCGCGCCGCCCAGCCGGTGATCGGGATGACGGCGGCCAGCGACAGCAGATAGCCGGTGATCACCCACTGGATCTGCGCCAGCGAGCTGTGCAGGTCGTGCCCCAGCGTGTGCAGCGCGACGTTGACAATCGTCGTGTCGAGGATCGACATGATCATCCCGAGGATCACCACGCCCGCGATCTTCCACACGTAGGGCTCTATGCGACCGGAGGCCTCTGGGTGAAAGGCCGGGTCGGTTGTCGGGGCGGGAGAAGACATTCGGTACCTTAAGTTTAGGTACCAAAGCTTCTCCCTTCAAGGGGCCTGGACAAGCGTCGTACTAGCGTCCCTTCAATAGGCCTCCTCTCTGACTACTCAAGGCAGGCGCGGGCCTACGACTCGACTCGCTCGGCCAGCCCATCCGTGCTGGCGCCGCTGCGCCAGGCGCTCGCCGGCGCGACCGGCCCGGCCGTGGCTGACATCGGTGGAGGCACGGGCAACTACGCGCTGGCACTTGCTGGTGAGGGGTGGGAGCCGATCGTGATCGACCGCTCGACCGAGATGCTCGCGCGCGCCTCCGGCAAGGGCCTGCAGACGGTCGAGGCCGACGCACAACGGCTGCCGTTTGAGGACCACAGCTTTGACGCGGCGATGCTCGTCTCGATGCTCCACCACGTGCATGAGCCACGGCGGGCGCTCGCGGAGGCGAGGCGGGTACTGCGCGACGACGGGCGCTTGGCGGTGATGCTGTTCACGCGCGAGGACATCGCCGACGCGTGGTGCCTCGACTACTTCCCAACCTCACGGCGATGGATGCGCGACACCCACATGCCGCTGCGCGAGATTCTCGCGGAGCTGCCGGGCGCCAAGCGCGTTCCGGTTGTGTTCGAGGACCTCGAGGACGGCTCGCTGGCTGCGCTGCTTGGCCATCCCGAGCTGCTGCTGCAGGAGCGGCAGCGCGCGCAGATGAGCTATTTCGAGCGCATGCGGCGCGATCACCCTGGCGAGCTCGAGGCCGGCCTGGCGCGCCTGGCCGCCGACGTGAAGGCGGGGCGTGCGCCCACCCGCCCCGGACGTGCGAGCGTCGTGGCGTGGGTCAAGCCCTGACTCGGCAGCGGCGGTTCGTGTGCGGGTCGCGAGCCTCTCGGCCTGCTTACCAGCGGTAGTGGGCGAAGGCCTTGTTGGCCTGGGCCATGCGGTAGATGTCGTCCTTGCGCTTGTATGCCCCGCCCTGCTGGGACTGCGAGTCGGTCAGCTCGTTGGCCAGGCGCTGGGCCATCGTCTTCTCGCGCCGCTGCCTGGCGAACTCGACGAGCCAGCGCACCGCCAGCGTGCGCGCGCGCCGCGCCGGCACCTCCACGGGAACCTGGTAGGTCGCGCCGCCGACGCGCCGCGAGCGGACCTCGAGCGTCGGTGTCAGCGCCCTGATCGACGCCTCCAGCAACTCGACCGGGTCCTTCTCGCTGCGCTCTCCAATCAGCGCCAGCGCGTCGTAGACGATCCGCTCGGCCGTCGACTTCTTGCCGTCGAGCATGACCTTGTTGATCACCTGCTGAACGAGCTTTGAGCGGTGGATCGGATCCGCCTCCACCGGGCGGATCTGGGCTGCTGCGCGGCGGGGCATCGGCTACCTTTTCTTCACGCCGTACTGCGAGCGGGCCTTCTTGCGATCGCTCACGCCGGCGGCGTCGAGCGTGCCTCGGACGACCTTGTACCTGACGCCCGGCAGATCCTTGACGCGGCCTCCCCGCACGAGCACGACCGAGTGCTCCTGCAGGTTGTGGCCCTCACCCGGGATGTATGCCGTGACCTCGATCGAGCCCGAGATCCGCACGCGAGCGACCTTCCGCAGCGCGGAGTTAGGCTTCTTCGGCGTCGTCGTGTACACGCGCGTACAGACGCCGCGACGCTGCGGCGCGGCGACCTTCTTCTTGCGCCCGGTCCCCGACTTCAAGCCCGGGGTGGCGAGCTTCTTCTTCGGGGCCACGCGGCCCTTGCGCACGAGCTGAGAGGTGGTCGGCATCCAGGCGCTGATGCTAGCAGCGCTAGGCGCCCGCGGCCACGCCGGCGGCGCGCACCGGTGCGGGCATCATCGCCGCAGCCACGACGACCAGCACGAACGCCAGCGCCTGCAGCGTCACTCCGAGTGCGCTGCCGGCCATCGGATCACCGAAAACGATTATCCCTCCGGCGATGCCGGCGATGTTCGCGGCGGTACCCGTGACTGCGATCACCGGCACGGCCTCGCCGTCCTGCAGGCCGCGCGCGGAGGCGTAGAACGCGGTGATCGAAGCGACCACCGCGACCAGCAACCAGGGGCTGAGGATCAGTCCCGGCATCCCGTGCGCGCCCGTGATGCCGGTCAGCGCCTTGATCGCGGTGTCTGATACGCCGAACAGAATGCCCGCCGCGGCGCCGAGCATGACGCCGTGGTGCTCGACCCGGCCGCCCATTCGCGGGCCCATGATCAAAAGCCCGCCGAGCCCGAACAGGCCGGCCTCAAAGGAGATCATCGCGGCCTGCGAGAACTGCGAGTGCGCTCCGTGCATGCTCGGCAGCGTCAGCCCGAGCATCGCGAGGCCCGCGGCCGTGAGAAACAGACCGATCCACTGGCGGCGTCCGACCTCAAAGCCAAACATCCGCTCCGCCATCACCGCGATGAAGACCATTCCGGCGGCGAGCGAGACCTGGATGACGGACATCGGCGCAAGCGCGAGCGCGGCCACGTGCAGCCCCCAACTCGCCGTCGCGATGACCATACCGAGGGCAAACCACTTCGAGGAGTACAGCACCCGCGCCGAGTGCAGCGGATGGCGCATCTGCACCTTCGCCACGGCGTTCGCGCCCCGATGCTTGTAGAAGAAACCAAGGTTCGCCACGAACGCGCACGCGAGGGCGAGCAGTATGCCTAGGTCGAGGTTCATCTTCGGGGGCTCATGACGGGATGATCATCGGTGGAGATCGCTCGCTGCTTTACTTCCGTGTAGCGACCTCGGCGGATCGGCCGTCTCGGTCAGATTGCCGGCCCAACCTGTGTGCGAGCTAAAGAACGCGCCTACACACCAACAGATCGGGGAGCCCAAGGCCCTGCTGATGGTGGACATCGACGGCGTCGTCTCGCTGTTCGGCGCCCCTGCGGCCACCGCCGCTGCGCAGTGGGGGCCGCGCCCAACCGCGGGCGCGCCAGGCGAGGCTCGCCGGCCGGACGGGTCCTTCCATTCCATCGACGGCATACCCCACTTCCTTTCGTCCACAGCCGCCACGCACCTGCTTGAGCTATCGAGCGCGTTCGATCTGGTCTGGGCCAGCGGCTGGGAGGAGAAGGCCAACGAACATCTGCCCCGCCTGCTCGGGCTGCGGGGGCCGCTGCCGTTCCTTCGCTTCTCGCGCGGCGCGGGCGCGGGCGCGGGCAGAACGACCCGCGCGCACTGGAAGCTCGCCTCGATCGACGCCTACGCGGGCGTCCGGCCGCTGGCCTGGATCGACGACGCATTCAACCCGGCCTGTCACGCGTGGGCCGGGGCGCGTGAAGCGCCGACGCTGCTGGTGAGCACAGCGCCCGAAGAGGGTCTCACGTCGCAGCAGGCGCAGCTGCTGCTGGTGTGGGCGGCGGAGCTTGAAGGATGCTGAGAGCAGCCGCGGCGACGTGAAGCGGGTCGGAGACGCTCGCCCCGGCGGCCGACCCCGCGCCGCCGGCGCCGGCATATAGCGCCCGCAGCCAGATCCCGGCGCCGCGCGTACCGGAGAGCGTCACCGGCAGCGACCACGTCCCTCTGGCGTCGGTCGCCGCCTGGGCGATCGTGCGCTCGCGCACGACTTCGCCGTGCCGGCTCACGCTGCGTGCCTGAACGACGATCGGTGCCCCGGCGATCGGCGTCCCGTCCAGCAACGCCAGGCTGCCGGCGAGCGTGCTCGCGGTGGCCGGTGGTGTCGCTTCATTCGGCGTCGGCGCCGTCGGCTCGGTGGGTGCGCCCTGTCCGCTCGGGGCGGCCTGAGCGCTCAGCGTGAGCGTCGCCCGCGCCGGTGTGGGCGCCAGGCGCCCGACGCTCGGGCGAATCGCCGGGAGCTCGCCATAGAAGGCGTCGCCGGGGCAGTCCGTCGTGTCACCGTCCCTGTGCCCTGCGATCCGCGGCAGGGACACGCGCGCGTTGGCCGGAAAGCGACTGTAGATCGCTCCGGCCGGGTTCACCTGCACGGTCACCCGGCCCTCTGCGGGAGCGCCGTGCAGCGACAGCTTCCACGCCAGCAGACGTTCGAGCGCCTGCTTGGCCGCCGGGGAGATCGGCCCGCTCATGAACGAGCCGAGGACCGCCACGCCGGTCGAGACGAGGTTGTAGCCACCCGCCTGCGCGCCCACTACGGGCTCGTCGATGCCACCGGCACGGGCCTCGAAGACGCGCCCGAAGAGATCGATCACGAAGTTGTAGCCGATGTCGTTCCAACCTCTGACGTCACGGTGGAAGAGGAAGATCGCAAGCAGCATCGCGGGCACTTCGCCGGGCGAATACCCGTTGGGGTTCTCCGTGTGGTGGACGAACGCCATGCGCACCCTCCCGTACGCGGGCGCCACGCGCGGATATGCCATGCCCTTCGCCCACGCTCGACGCGCGATGATCGGCGGCTGGCCCGCCCCCGCTCCCAGCACCGGGGCCGCCAGCGGCGGTGTGCCGCCCAGCCCGAGCGCCCCCGCGGCGACCGCGCGCCGGCTCGCGCCCACTCCGCCGCTGACGTCGATCAGATGCAGCCGCACCCCGCTCAACGCCCGCGTCGCGCGCAGCTGGACCGCCGTCGTCCCGCCGCTCCACACGGGCTCGCCGATCACCCCGTCGGGCGCCGCCGGCCGATCGGGGCCGTGGTCATGGCCGGCGGTGCAGCCGGTCGCCGAGACCCATCGGCTCCAGCGACCGCCCCGGCCGCGGAGGCGGAGCTCGACGCGCGCCTTCGCCGGCGCCGTCCACTCCACGCCGATCAGATCGGCGTTGCGCGAGAGCTCGACCGTATCGCCGGCGGCGGGGAGCGCTCCGAGCCACCGTTCAAAGAGCACCGGCTCCGGTGGACCCGCGAGCGCCGCGAGTACACCGCCGGGACGCAGCAGCCCACCCGCCAGCGCCCCCGCCCCGGCGGCGAGCAGCGATCGGCGCGTCAGTCGGCGCGCGGGCATCGTCGACTAAGACATCACATCCGCCGGCAAGTCGCGCCAGAGGAGCGTGAGAATCCTCTCAAGCGCGGCGCCCGCGCTAGTCGTCGCTCGGCTCCTCGGGGATCTCCAGGTCGGCCAGCTCCTCGACGAAGCCAGGGTCGGTGCCGCCGGCGCCGATCTTCTCAAGCGAAGCGAGATCGGCGTCGAACTCCTGCCCGTAGCCGCCGTTGAATCCCTCGCCGCCGGACAGCCCGAGCTCGGCGGCGATCTCGTCCTGGTCGAGGAGCCCGACGTCGTCGATCGCACGGGGCAGCGGCTCGGACGGTTCGATCTCGATCCGCCGGTAGCGCTTCAGGCCCGTCGCCGCGGGGATCAGCTTGCCGATGATCACGTTCTCCTTCAGCCCGTTCAGGCGATCCGTCTTGCCCTCCAGGGCCGCGTCGGTGAGAACCTTCGTCGTCTCCTGGAAGGAGGCCGCCGACAGGAAGGAGTCGGTGTTCAGCGACGCCTTCGTGATGCCGAGGATGATGTCCTCGAACTGAGCCGCCTCCTGACCCTTCTCGATCACCGCGTCGTTGACCTTCGCGAATTCGAAGCGGTCGACGAACTGGCCCGGCAGGTAGTCGGTATCGCCCTTCTGGTCGACCCGCACCTTCTTGAGCATCTGGCGCACGATCAACTCGATGTGCTTGTCGTTGATGTCGACGCCCTGGGACTTGTACACCTCCTGGACCTCCTTCACCAGGTACTGCTCGGTCTCGGTGCGCCCGCGGATGGCCAGCAGCTCGTGCGGGTACACCGAGCCCTCGTTGAGCTGCTTGCCCGCCGTGATCTTCTCGCCCGCGCTGACGAACAGCCGCGTCCGCCGCGGGAAGGCGTGGCGGTGCTCCTCGGCCGCCTCGTCGGTGATCGTGACCGTGAGCGCCTTGTCGGACTCCTCGATCGAGATCACGCCGTCCTGCTCGGCGATCTTCGCCAGGCCCTTGGGCTTGCGC
>Ga0182024_10007276_pt1 | contig 23910 bp, 26 predicted proteins | sample P32metaG_FD_120480 | JGI IMG/M metagenome (GOLD analysis project Ga0182024, IMG submission 120480) | Permafrost microbial communities from Stordalen Mire, Sweden - P3-2 metaG (Illumina Assembly) | ecosystem: Environmental > Terrestrial > Soil > Wetlands > Permafrost | place: Sweden: Stordalen... | reverse complement strand
GAAAAGCCGGTCTTGCATTGGGTGTCTTCGAGAGAGGCAGCCAATCAGCACAGGAGTCTCTATGACAACGGAGATGACGTAGCCTAGCAGTGCAGTCCAAATGATCGAAGGAACAGTCATGCGATGATCCGAGGAACAGTCATGCGCTCTATGTATATGTCTTGAGCAGGAACGGTATCTCAGCAAGGACATGAGCCATGGCCAGGGTGAAATAAACATCTCTTGTAATGGAGTAGTTCAAGGCAAAACTTATCCACAACACGACGGTGGCATAACTGGAGAGTGCAAACAAAATAGGTACCAATTTCTTCGCTGCCATAGACCGGCTTGTCAACGGAATCGCTCGTGGCCGCCAGCCTTGCCAGCCGGAGCTGACAATGGGAATGGCGAGCAACCAGATTCCATAATGAATCATCTCCAGGAAAGTGTGCGTTGTGACAAGCAAGTGAGAAGAAGTGTTTGGAAGAATGCCGGCGCCTGCATACTTTGTAATTTGCATGGTGAGCCCGTTTGCGGAGTCTAAGGATGGCGCGTTGAACAGATGGCACCAAATTATGATCAATAGAATTGGTATGGAAAGCAAGCACAGATGATACGACTGCCGCCATTCAGGACGGCTGCGCTCTATTTCGCGATCCAAAATCCACATCCCCACCAGAGGATGCAAATACACAAGGCACAGACCAAAACACGCGGGTGAGAGCCAGACCATTGCCATGCTGAATAACCCCGCCGGCACTGCCAGACCCCAATCTCGATTCTTCTGGGCACGGGCGGCAACAAGAGTCAGGCTAATGATCCAGGCGATGAATAGGCAATCCCAGGTTGCCAAAAGTGTTCCCGTAACGGATCCAGTGACAAGCCTGGCGCTTGCCAGATAGGTGAGTGCACCATAGCTTGCCAGCAACAACAACAAACCAGTGAATGAAATTGCGAAGAATGTTTTCAGTTTTCCAAAGCGAGCAGGCAAGCGCGAGAGGAAATAGCGCAGCTCAATCCAGTTATGCGGTCCGGCAAACAGGAACACTGTGGCAATGGAAAATCCGATTGGCGCACAAAAGGCAAGCAGCGCTGCCACGCACACAAGCGTCAGAGAGAAGGCGCTAAATTCGAGCGCCGTGCTTTTGGGTTTTACTGTGGCGATAGAAATCATTGAGCGGCAGGCGCCAATTTATTTCGAGACTTTACTCGCTTCCGCTTCCTCAGTTGCGCTCGGAAGATTGCCTCCAGCAGCAAGCAACTCCTTCTCTTTGCGTATTCGCTTCGTGCGGGTGACGAACCACAACCCGGCAAATACAATAGCTACTGTTATCAAAATGGCGGCAATGCCAAAAGCAGGCACGGCCAACTCTGCCTGCGGCGGCGGCATATCCGCGTAAGCACTTGGCGCGAACACGATGGCATTGATGATAATCAGCAAAAGCGCTGGGATCATTTGGATAAGTTTAGACATTTGTGCCCGACTCCTACGGCTTGGCTTTGGATTCCGTTTTGTCTCCACCTTCTGTTTTAGCAGATTCGGGCTTGCTACCGCCTTTTTTCAACTTCAGAACATGATGAAGCTCGGGATTAGCCCCGTTGTCTCGCGACTTCAGCACATGATGCCCGGCAGAGTGATGCTCCGACACCTCGGGATGAGCTGCATAAGGAATGCCCTTAGTCTTGTTCTCCGGCTTGCCAGGCAGGTCCTCGGCCAGAGCCTGCACTGTCAACTGGGTAGAGAATAGCGGAACCAACACGAGCAGCTGCCAATAACGATTTTGCATATGCGATCTCCTGAACGGTGAACCTGCGCGAAAAGCAATAGTATGGGGTAGATTATACAATGTTCGGTGTGGGGAGGCTTATACCTGCCCTGGGAGCTAGACCAGCAAATCATCTGCGGCATCGCATCTGAAGCCGGTGAACTGAGTGGATTAGCAAGGGGAGCGCAGACAACCTTATGTTGAAATCAACACCGGCATTGGTGGCATGTTCTCTTCTAGCATTTGCGCTGCCCGCCCGGTCCAACCCGGCAGAATTTGCCGCCGCCAGTGAAGCCTACCGCACAAAGAACTACGAGTCATCAGCCAAGCAGTTTCTAGATATCGTCGCTCGCGAACCAGACAATGCTAGTGCCGCTTATTATGCCGGCTACTCCTTGTATGGTGCAGAAAAGCTTGATCAAGCGCGCAATATTCTCTGGTACCTGGCCAAACGGCTGTCTAGCTCAAAAGAGGCGTTCGCAGCACGAAGTTTTCTTAAAACGATCGATCCAAATTTCGTCAAAGATTCGCAAAATGCTGCCATTGGTATTTTGCCACCACAATCCAATCACGTAATTGAAGTTACACCGATAAATAAAGATAAGCTAGTAGCGGACCTATTTGAGACGACGCCCAGGCGCAGCAAACTGGACCTCACACCGGAATTCGTCGATCAGATAAAGGATGCTCTAAAAGAGTATCCTGCTAACATCCTTTCCTTCTTGCACCGCAACAAATGCAAAATCGTCGTCACACCAAGTGTGATCGAAACTGATTTCCGCATGACCAATTATCATCCCGGCGGTTATTCCGACGGCGCTTTGATGGACAACGTGCCCGCTCTCTTTAATGGAACAAGTATTGTCATCGCTGAGTTCGCCAAGAATCACAACGGCGATTTCGTGGAAAATGTCGGCGTCATCGGGTCACTAAGGCATGAAACCGGACACGCCATCGATCGATATTTAGGTCAACTCTCTGACCAGGAAGAATTCAAACACCAATTTACCTTTGACGGAGACGCTAAATATCGCCAGAAACTGGATTATTTTATGCGTTCGAGATCTGAATGTTTTGCTGAACTGTGTTGCTTTCGTCTTGGTGGACGAACTGATGATCGCAGGAAAGCAAACTGCGAATTGCTGAACGCCACCTACCCGCTTTGCGGCAAACTGGTCGATGAAGCTTTGCGAAAAGTTTATTAGTGGAGAATTCTCGTGTATACTAGGGTGTATACACATTTTGGGGTAGCAGGGATGAAGGAGCTTAGAGCCCGAGACACAAGCCCAGTTAGATTGCGCCCTGCCGACAAGAAGTACGTAGAAAGACTTGCTCGCGAATCTAAAATGACTCAAACGGAGGTGCTACATCTGGCCGTCGAACTCCTTAAACGGGAGAAACAGTTTCAGGATATGCGCGACACGTATGGTCAGCTATCCCCTGTTGAAGCTGAACAAATGCGCGCCGAATCACTGATGTTTGACAAATCATCGGGCGACGGGATCGAGTGATTTTTCAAAGAGGCGAGATTTGGCTGGTACAGTTTTCTGACCTACCTGAAGGCGGTGAGCAAGGTTTCAAGCGTCCTGCGGTCGTCGTGTCAAGCGATGGAATTAACGACTTGCCACTAGATGTGGTGACTGTTATACCTTGCACTTCCCGACGCCGGGAAAATAACAAAACGCGAAAGGTTCCAGCTAACCTGGTAGAAGTTAGCCCGAGTTCAATAAATGGACTGACTGAAGTAAGTTACTTCATGTGCGAACAAGTGCGCTCTGTCTCTAAGAGTGTGCGCATGAAGAGAAAGTTGGGAGCAATGGATGCTGATGACATGAAGAGATTGGAGCAGGCGCTCTGCCTTGTATTACACCTTTTTCCATAGCTGGGTTGCAAGCTGTTCATTAGCGCTGCGATTGGATCCTCTAGCACCTTACGCGATTTAAACGAATTCGCTTAAGGGTTTGGGATGCTCCCAGGAAGAATAGAATTCCATGTATGCGGCTCCAGCCAAAGCTTTTAGCCGGATTGTGGCTGATTTTGATTGGGGATCGACTTAAACGAAATCGTTTAAATCGCGTAGGGAGACAATAAATGCCTCGCTACAACAAAGGACCGTCCCCTATGACTGAACGGAGCTGGTTCGCGCCGGTGAATGTGACGTTTTCGCACTATTTTGCGTCAAGGACATAGCGAACAAATCTGGTCAGGAGAAACAACAGCTCCCAGCGTGACTGCGGCGGAGCGTTCAGCTCGACATGCCGATAGGCCAGCAGGTAATAATAGGGCGCCACTTGCTTGGACAACTCCAGAGCCTGCACAACTTTCTTGTTGGGCACGATGTCGCTCCAGACATCGATGTGCGCCTGTTCTTGATCGTGTCTTCTGGAATCATTCTTCTCCGATGTTGTGACGATATAGATGTCGAAGAAAGGGTGAGTGATGGCAGCATCGGTCCAATCGAAGATCATGGGAGACTTGCCCGAGAAAGTGTCACGCATAAGCACATTGGGACCCCAGAGATCGCCATGAATTAGAGTCTCAGGAATTCCGCAGTCGATAAGCCTGTCGCAAAGCTCCGGCAGTGCGCGTATTCGACGAGAAAGTTCCTCAGCCTCCTCCTCAGTGACGCCATAAAGTTGGCGCATTTGCGGCTGTTTCAGTTCGTCATGCACCGGCTGCAGTAAGGTTGGCAGTTGCGCCAATCTCCTGTCTCTGCAACCAAACGATAGAAGCTCATCAAAATTGTTGGTGCAATGACTTTGGATCTCGATCATTGCTTGCAAAACCTTGTGCCAGTCCGGCTTGGATTCAGGTTCGATTCCCGCCCACTCTCTGGTTAGCATCCAATGTTGGTCGGGTTCGATGGCTGCGATATCAACCATGTACTGCGGAAAATGCTTGAGCAGATAACTCGCTAACACGGGTTCGTGACCAAAAAAGTCCGGCAAAGCCTTGAAGTAGAAAGTCCCTGCGGTAGTTAAGACACGCAACACGGTGGAGAGCGCCCAGACACGAATCTGTGTGGGTGCACCAATTGCGGTGGCACCAGTGCTTTCTACCTTCTCGTTGATCCATTCTGTTGCCCTGGCAAACCAATGAGACGACGACCAGGGCACACTTTTCCAGCTCTCATCACCTTCTGAGGAGAGCCAATCCAACAAACTCAGGCGCTGCTCGCCATCATTAAAAGGCAGATCCTTCAGGGCAGTGACATCAACCCATTGGGCTTCTGGTGGCAGCTGCCAATTCTGGTCATGATTATGCAGCGAAAAGACTATAGGTTGTCCATTCTCCCCCGGATTAAGACAGCGGGATACTGTCACCGGAATATGCCACTTTGACGTGACGCTCTCATTGACGCTGGCAACGGTGTGAAATCGTGTGCCTTCTTCGCGAGAGAACTGGGGCAGGGAAAAGCCATTTCCGTTGCGCACAAGAGCAACTCGTGCTCTGGCGAAGTCTGGTAGGACGACATAAAATGGTGCACTCATTTGGTAAACGGACCCAATTCGAAGGGAGGGGAAACAAGTCTACAACTTGTGAGCCAACAAGATCAAAGCTCTCCTTGACCACTTAGTGGATTTCCCATAGACAGCTCGATGGAAATCAGTTCAAATACTGAAAAGCCAAAATAGGATAGCCTTCTACGGAGTTGCACGAGCTTTGCAGACAATAGATCGTATTAGCAAACCGTCCCGCCACACTGTGCCTACCGGGAGCGCAGCCGCCTTCCCTGTCGAGAGCCCCCTGCCGCCTGCTTCGGATTTCTCGGATCAAACCCTTGATGTTGTGGCATCCGGAAAAAGAAGAGGACCCGTGACCATGGGATTGGTCTGGGTGAGCATGGTGGCATCATTCCCATCTGTTTTGATTGGCTTGGATTGGCATAAGCAAGGGTATTCCCTACAAGAAGTGCTCATATCGCTCGGCATGAGCATGGCAATTCTGCTTATATACTCAATTCCCATTTGTCTTTTAGCGGCCAAGACTGGATTGTCGTTCAAATTTTTGTGCAGAAAGCTTTTTGGTGAGCGGTTTTCAAAAGTTCTTACAGTCTGTGTGATCGTTCTCTATCTTGGTTGGTATGCCGTGGTTTCGCTATTGATGGCTGACGCGTGCTGCGGAATGGCTGGAGGCAAGCAGTATCTGGCAGTGGCCGCCTTCGCCTTCAGCTTTGCTATGGCTTTCAACAATTTTTTTGGATTCAAAGGCGTTGCCAATTTTGCCAGATTCGTTGGAGGACCCGCGGTCATCTGTTGGATTGTCTATATGTTCATCAAAGTGGTGCCTGGAATTCCAGTGTGCCTGGCCCAGCATTCTCCGAATGCGGTGCCTTTGCCTCTAGTCTTTTGCGGTGTCTCTCAAGCCATCGTTGGCTTCGTCATCTGGGGCAACGAGGCGGATTATTGGCGAAACAGCGCCACTAATTCTCGTGGAATTGGACTATCGCTAACAGCCGCCTTGATTATTGGTGCAATTATTTTTCCGTTGACAGGTTGGCTTGTGGGCGCCGAAACAGGAATTACGGATGGCATGGTGGCTACAGATTATCTGAATAAATCCGCCTTTGGTGGCATCGCAATAGTGGCGTTGCTTTTCCTGGCTGCGCAATATTTTGCCGCGAACGATTCCAATCTATATGCGTTTGCTCATGCCGTGGAGTCTTTCACCAAGATGAGTCATAAGAAGGTGGTGTCGGTGCTGGCAGTGCTGGCGGGGCTCGTTGCCGCAGGGATGGCTGTAAGCGGTACGCAAAACGCCATGGTGGCTGTCTGCGCATTGAACGGAGTGATCTTGCCGACGGCAACTATAATTGTCTTGGCCGAGTGTTTGATTATCAGGCGCGGGCGGCTGACTGACAGCGAAAGCGTTCCTGCGGTCGGCAACTCCGCCGTGATTGCCTGGAGCGCCGGCGTGCTTTTGGGAATTATTACATCTGGTATTATCCCTGGTACCAAAGGTCTGAATGTTGGAGTGCCAATTCTGGAAGCTTGGCTGCTGGCACTTGCGCTCTACATACCGCTGCGTAGACTGGAAGTCTCAGCGAGCAAAGTCGCAAAATTACGAGGCGCGGTTGGGCAACCCGCCTGTGTTCTGAGAGACAAATAAACAGAGTAGATTCCGCTTATTCTGATTTAATCTAGATACCATCCTTTCGGCAGAGCAGCGGTGCCAGCCGCTTTGCTGTAACCGCCACCATTGGCGACAGGGACGCCATTGACTAGATTGATGTCATCTCTAGATTGGAGAGCGGAGCCTTTGCCTGAGTTTTGACCATATATGTCGCTGTCAAAGGCTAATTCTCCCGACGTAGGTGTGCCCGTGCCCTTGATCGCAGTCTGAGAGGTTAATGCCTCCCAATCGCTTCGAGTGGGTGTCAGCCGTTGACTTATGCTTTGCTCTAGATTCTTGGCGCTACTTGCGTCGTTAATTTCAAAAACAGCTGTCATGTTTTGACCTCGGGGGCACACGAGGCGCTCCGGCACAGGGTGCTGGGTATGCGGAACGCTGGTCTAGTAAGGGAAGAATGAACTGAAGGCGAATACCTATAAGCTAGTCCAATCTGCCGATTAAGATGTTTCGCAGTTGTTAACTGACGGGATCAACTGCACTAATCGATGCTTAGGCCGACGTTTATCCAAAGTATGTACGCTCGGATTCATAAAAGAACCAGTTAGAATATGTATGCTTGTCTGCACACTTGAGAACAGAAAGGGAACGAAAATGGGTATGGGTACTAGTCGCCTGAAAGACTTTATGGACGCCAAAGGTAATTTCTATGAGCAACCGCCGGTCATCGTTCAGTCAGTTGACCCTGTTGACGATGTGGCCGAGCAGATCGTCAACCACTTGCGCTACGGCTACTCCTTGACAAGCTTGACAGCAATCAACAGCGGCAACCAAGCGGGGCGAATTTTGCTGCTGTTCCAGAAGGCTCGCTAATCACAAAGTCAGATGCGCTGGGGACGGCTACAAAAGCAAAATGGAATTATTCTGCTGATAGCTCTCTGGAAAAGCTCAGCTTCCTTTGTGCGTCGTCGCTGCCGTCACTGGCGGCGCGCTCAAACCACGTTTTAGCTTCTCCGGAATCTTTGCCGACATCAGCGCCGTGCTCATACATCAAGCCCAGATTGTACTCAGCATCACAGAAGTGCTCTGACGCTGCTTCCCTCATGATTTTGATTCCTTCCTGCTGATCGTTCAACAGAAATCTGTTCAGATAAGACATGGCCAAACTGACTTTGGCTCCGCCGCAGCCCTGTTCTGCGGCTCGCTTGAAGAGCGCCACCGCTTTGATTGTGTCTGCTTTCACGTAGCGGCCATTCATATAAAGGGTGGCCAGCTCCCACTGCGCCGTAGTATCTCCATGATCCGCAGCGTCACTTATAAGTGCCACCACTTCCCTTTGTGTCGGCTCGATATCAACTCCAGCGCCCATATACATGTTCGCTAAATGAGTTTCGGCGGCGCAATTGTTTAAGCGAATCGCTTGTCTGTAATAACTTTCGGCGATGGATAAATTCTTCTTGACGCCAAGTCCCTGTTCGTACAGCATGCCCAAATTGTCAAAAGCCTCGGGGCTTCCCAGCCCGGCTGCTTTTTCCTGGTATTGGCGGGCTTACAGGTAATCCAGCGGAACGCCTTTTCCGGCCTGGTGCAAACAGCCTAATGTGGCTAACGCTGATGGTTCGTTCATCTGAGCCGCCCGCTTGTAGCAAGAGAGTGCCTTGGTCATGTCCTCGGGAAGCGGATCGCCATGCTCATAAGCATAACCAACAGCGAACAGTCCTGATGGGCAGCCCCGATCGGCAGCTGCTTCTGCCAATTGGACAAACTTGTTGAGGTCTGTTGGCACTCCGCGCCCTGACGAATATGCTGTGGCTAAGCTCACGAATGCTTGCGCGTTGCCGGCTTCCGCTGCTTTACGCCACCACTTTACGGCGGTTTTGTAATTGCATGTTGTGCCGTCGCCGTTCCAATACATCAAGCCAAGATTGAATTGAGCTTCTGGATGGCCCTCTTGCGCAGCTTGACGAAGCGCTGTGAACGATTCTTGCTGGCTGTGTGGCTGAACAGAATATGCTGGTTCTGGCTGCGCTTGGGCGGCCGAAGCGCTAATACACAAAAGGGCGCACAACCCGAGAGAAATCGAAACGCGCATAAAACTACCAATCGCTGCTGTCCCTCAGTCTAAGCATTTCCCCATTGGTTGCAAAGGAAAAAAACTGTCATCTTTCGATTCATGAAATGCAGGCAGTCAGGTACAAGTGAGCAGATAACTTCCGAATCCGTAGAAATTGCCTACAATGTGCCTATTGAAGGATAAGGCATAGATTGTGGACGACGACGATATAAGCAGACCTGTGGATGCTGGCAAAAACCCGTCACCACAACGATTGCATCAGGTGATCGAGCGACTATTGCGTGAAGGCAATGTGGTAGCGCAAATGGACGGCAGCACGCGCCAGGTTTTTCCGATCGGCATCACTAGAGCGGAGGGCGAGTCGCTGCGAGCGTGGGTGATTCGCGAACAGGCGATGTGCACGATCGAGATTGGTCTTGCATATGGTATCTCAGCGCTGTTCATTTGCGCAGGCTTGCTCGCCAACGGTGTCTCCAACGCGCGTCATGTGGTTCTGGATCCACATCAGGAAACCGGGTTCGCCAATTGTGGACTGCAACTCCTCAATGAAGCCGGAGTGGCAGACTTGGTGGAGCACCAAGCCAAAGAGTCGGAAATCATCCTTCCCCAGTTCCTAGCCGAAGGTCGCCGCTTTGATTTGGCCTTTGTCGATGGCAACCATCGATTTGATGGAGTGTTTGTTGACCTCAGGTATCTTGGCCAGATAGTACGCCCTGGAGGAATCATCTTTCTAGACGACTACCAGCTGCGTTCGGTGTCACGGGCGGTGTCATTCTATACAAACAACCTGGGGTGGACGGTGGAAGAGGTATCGCCTGATGACGATCTCCACCGCTGGGTCGTTCTGCGGACAGCGCTTACTCCACTGCAGCGACCATATGACCACTATGTGGACTTCTGATTTGTATATCCAAGTTCCCGTCCTAAAACTCTTGTCGCAGTGAGTCGAGGAGTAAACAATACATTCCATCCATAGAAACGTTATTATTTAATCCATCCAAAAACGTTAAATCGAAACTGGCGCCACCTTCAGTTGGCGATTGAGAACCTTGAGTTGCCTGATGTAATCTTGGGGGAAGATGTAGGATTTATCTGGCGTTTTCAGACCAATTTCCTTAGCGATTAGTGTCGTGAAGGTGCAACAATCTCTTACGCCGGTCTGGAAATGAGCTTGGTTCCAGTTGTTGCACAGTTTGCGGCTTCTTTCGAATGTTGGTCGATCGACAGCAACAATCAACTTATCCAAATTGCGGCAGTTGTCTTGAGCTGCTTTTCCATCGAGAATTCCTGCAACTGGTTTATACAGCGATGGAAGGATTACCTCGGTACTATGGGGCGCAAACCCCATCGAATCTCCACATAGAAGATCGTCGTCCTGATCAGCAGCCCAGACGACGTAAGCGTGCCCTGGGAATCCGTGCGGATTATTTGCCAAAGCGGCACAGAAAATAACGTAGCCTGGTGTGTCATGGTTCGATCCGCGCAGGTCGACAACTTCGTGTGCCCCTCGCGGCAATCTGTACCAAACGGCCCAGGCTACAGCGTAGGCAACCAATGAGCCAACGATCGTCAAGGACGTGCAGCCAAGCGTAACCAGAATTCTTTTCAATGCATTTGATTTCTCGCTAATTACTGCGAATTTAGCAAATATAAAAGGCACCTGCAAGAGCGACCAGCAGTTTGCAATGTCTTTTGCGCTCTACTCCCCTGTCGGTTCTTCGGCACGCGCTGGCGCATCGTTGACATAGACAATCACGCCATCGAGTTCCTGAAAACTTACTTGGGCGCCGCGCTTCCATAATTCAAAGTATTTGCTGTATGGATCTTCGTGGTCGTGAACTACAGCCTCTGGCCAAACAACGAAGTGAGCCAGATTGTAGTCGCATGCCATCGTATACAGTGCCTCACGCAGGATCTGGATGTTCGGATTAGGGATTGGAAAGCGCCTGGAATAGTCATTTAGCATGTCATAAACGTCTAATTGAATGTCATTGTTATCCGGACCGGCCTGGAAAGTGCCTCGCTTTACTGATAGCGTCGGCGGTGTCTGAAAGTATGTTGCTAATTCGGCATATTCACTGGTGCGCGCAATTTTCACCAGGCTGTCCAGATATATCGCCGTCAAAGTTGTTAGCTCCTCATCACTTGAGGCAACTGGCTTGTGCACAACAAAGTATACATCCAGTGCAGTTTCGGTTCTGTAACCGTCTTTAGTGATCCGAAATATCTCCTGCAATCGGTGAAGCATCTCGTCGCTGCATGCCAGGTCCGAGCAAAATTCGTCCAATCCGTCGCCGTCTGGACGGAAGCACTGGAAAAGATATGCAAGATCATCGGCTTCTCTCCACGGCGAACCAACCGAATTTCCCGCAAATCGCAGTTGCCACTTTCGCAAGATTCTGCCTTGCTCATCTGGCTCGTCACAGTATGGGTCGTCCTTCTTTGGATCACTGTTTGGATTCTCCTCATTCGCCATGGCGGTAAGCCAATTAGAGTCGCTCTGTTTCGACACGTCTGTATCTTGTGGAGGTTCGGGCATCCAGAACTCTTGCAGGCTAACGCTTTCGCCGCGCATTTTCAGGTCTGCAAATTCATTCAGCCGATCAATTGCGCCAGTGCAAATAGTATCGGGATCTATTAGCGCTACTACTTTAGCCTCCTGTAAAAGTCTTTTTGCCCGTACGTACCACTCTTTCGCTATGCATACCTGCCCTGCTACTGTCAGCAAATCGCAGAGTACAAGGCTATCAGACTGGTCTTGAGTAGTTATGTAATTGAAGTATTCCCATTTTTCCAATGCCACCGCAAATGGTGTGACGCCATGCAATAGCTGTTGCCAGGAAAACGATTCCCAATTGGACACTCCTGATTCTGTTGTCCGGCCGGCAATGGCCGCGTTCAAGCGGTCGGTCACATCCAGAGCCTCTTCGTCGCGATCAAATGCCAGTAAATGAACGATTAAGTTCGCGAAAGATTGTCGTCCGAAGTCATTTTCTGCTATGGCTAGTGTCAACTCCTGCTGCATTGATTCGACGTCGACGTCTTCAACAAGTTGCCTGATGGACTCAACGTCAAGTTGTGAAAAGGTTTCTAGTGGAAAGAATGCACCGGGATTTATCTTCACCATTATGCGGCGTGTTTGCCTCTTACTTGGTCTAATCCATTCGGGTCCAGCATCATTTTGCAGCTCAGCGGCAATTCTTGATAGGTATATAGCGAAATCTTTCTGGATTTATTCGTGGTTTAATGGCCATTACCGACTGGGATCACCCGAGGTGTTTACGGTTCCTGTGCGTGCTCATGAAGAGGTTTTATGAAATCAACTCGATCGTCCATGAAGATTGGGATCGGTCTGGCCGCGTTCTGCGTTTCCTCGACAAATGTAATCTCGGTGCAGGCTCAATTGCGAGCGCCAGGGCAAGGACAGGCGCAACAGCCACAGAACCACAGCGCCGGTGCCAAATATGCTGATGACAATCTCATTATTACGACCTCTCCAAATGCCGATATGGACAAAATTAAGGCGCTCTTGACCGAAGAACACGCAACTGTGATCAAGACGCTACACATTAATCGTGATAACTATTCAATTTTGTTTGTCAAACCAGAAAAGGGTAAGGCAAATGAAACGTTGAAAAGTATTACCGACAAGAAGGATCCAAACATCCAGTCCATCGGCCGCAACGCTGTGTTTAAGGCGGGAGCCCAGTGACCCGGAGAAAGTCACCAGGTCAATGAGTTCGATGGTCGAAGGCGACGGTTGAAGACGCAACGCCAGAGCAAATGTTGATTATTGAGAACCCAAACTGGTTCGAAAACGAGGAGTTCTGGCAGGACTTCTATCCTTACATGTTCGATGAAAAACGCTTTGCGTCAGCGTCGCGCGATGTCAGCGGAATTCTTGCTCTTTCGCTGTTTCAAGGAAAAGATATTCTCGATCTTTGTTGTGGACCGGCGCGTCATTCGATCATTCTTGCGCAGCGCGGATATGCAGTGACAGGTGTGGATCGCAGCCAGTTTTTGTTGTCCAAAGCCAAGGAAAGGGCGGAAGATGAAGGTGCGCAGCTTGAGTTTGTGCACGAGGATATGCGAGCTTTCCAAAGAGCTGATAGCTACGATCTGGTGGTCAATCTTTTTACATCGTTTGGCTATTTCAAAGACAAAAATGATGACGCGCTAGTGCTGGAGAACATCTACAAGAGTCTTCGCAAGAACGGTTCTGTGCTTATCGACGTTGCGGGAAAAGAGGTGTTGGCAAAGTCGTTCCTACCAACTACATCAGAGTTGCAGGCAGATGGAACCTTGCTGGTGCAGCGCCATGAGATCAAAGATGATTGGACGCGAATACGCAATGAGTGGATTTTGATTCGTGATGACACATCCAAGCATTATCATTTTGAGCACACAATCTACTCCGGTCAGGAACTGAAGGATCGATTGTTGCGTGCCGGTTTTGCCAACGTGATGTTGTTTGGTGATCTGGATGGCAGCCAATTTGGATCCAGCGCTAAACGGCTGGTGGCAGTGGCGCGCAAAGAATAAGGTTAAGGTGCGGGTTTGTCGGTTTCCTTAAATGCAAACTTTTTCAGGAGCCAGTCAACTGAAATTACGCCTGGTCCAAACGCGAGAATTATAAAGGCGGTGAGCAAGAAGAAAAACGGATCCGCTTGAAGAAATGGCGTTGAGTCGTGGAAGATGTTAAACACTTTTGCCCGATCGTCATCGACTGACAAATACGCCATGACCATCGAAATTGTGAGCACAAAAGCGATTGGGCGAGACGCCAAACCCAAAGCCAATAACACGCCTCCAACTACTTCCAAGCCGCCGATAAACCAGGCGTTCAAGTCGGGAAATGGAATATGCAAGCTGGTGAAGAATTCAACTATGTCCGGATGGTGAATCAGCTTTCCTTTGCCGGAAACGAAGAATTGCCAGCCCCACGTCAATCTGAAGATGAGCAAAAACACCGGCTGTAGCCAATCGGCTACCCGGCAAAAAAGTTTGTAGGCTTTGCGGAGGAATTGAATCGGTGGCGAGTTCATGCCAATCCTATTTGATTATTTGATTAACGTTTCCACGATACCGCTTACGTATGGAAGTTTCACCGTATTGCGCTTGTAGGCTTGAACTGCAAGATAAATGCTCAAGCCAATAAAGCCGCACGACAAAAGAAACTGGATCAATCCGCTCGCTCCCGTAAAGATGGCACCCAAGAAAGGTATTAGAGCAAGCATGAAAGTACCAACCCAAAGAACAACAAATGCTGCTATGAATGCGACGCTGATGACCAGGCTTTGTGCAGACTGGTATCTGATGTTGTAGTTGCTCTTGGGCTCCGTCACAAGCCACAAAATCGAAACAATAAGTCCGACAGCAGCGAATGGCACATAACAAAGACACTCCGCCAGGTTCATGTCAAGATTGAGAACCTGAGTCTTATCGGTGCTTGGCAGATTCTCATGTGGTGGCTCCAGATTGTTCATTTGCGGACCTCTTGTCGTGGTGGTCAAACTTTGTTTGGCCGTTTTCATGCATGGGCGTTAATTTTGGGCTGGCAGCGAACACTGTATGTGTAGATTGGATTCCTTTGCTGTTGACGATACCGCAACTGGTGCAGTCACGTCCAGAGTGCGAATTGAGCACAAAGACTCTTGACCCTCGGTGCAGTAGTAAAGAGTGGCAATCGCGCGCAGTTTCGATTGCCCCTCGACCGCTGTAAAAGGAATGGAGATTGGTAGATGCGGCGGCCTGACGGTTCCCTTGGCAACGACTTGTTGTTTTGAATCTGATCCCAATTTTAGAGAAGAGCCTGACTCTTCCTGGAAGAAATAATCTATTGCGGTGTCCTTGTTCAAGTGATAACCATGCGGTAGGGCTACATCAAAAAGCAATTTGCCTGTGCCAGGGCGGATGGTTTGGGTGGCAAGCGCTACTTTGAAGGGGTTAGGCATGGCAGGCAGGTTGGCGAAAGACTTAGAGTCGGATGCAGTCGAGCCGCCTGCGCTGCCGGCAAGGATCGGTGCAGTCGAGCTGCCGGGAATCTTCGATGCAGGCGGGACGCCTGCGCTCCCGGGTAGGCTCCCGGGAAGGCTCGGTGCTTGCAAGCCGGAGATCGGAAATTCGCTCGTTTCTTTTGATGTCACTGATCCTTTCTTGATTGCATTGTCGTTTGTGTCTGCGACAAACAACGTATCACCTAAAAATGTCAACCCGCCGGGCTCGCTAAAGGTCGTGCTGCTTAATCCGGCAGTGCCAGTTCCAAGCAGACTCTGACAGTTGCCGGTGACTGGGTCGATCGTTTTGATTTTGTGATTGTAGCTGTCAGCGACATAGAGTTTTCCCTTATGCCAGGTTATGCCGAGCGGATGCTGCAACCTGGCAGCTTTTCCGATTCCATCTTTATCGCCAAAATCAAACAGTCCTTCTCCCACAAGCGTATGCACCTTCCCATCAGCAGCCAGATCAGCCTCGCGCACGGCACTGACTTCACTGTCGACAAAGTAAAGGTTCTTGCCATCGGTAGTGATACCACTAGGTTGAGCCAGAGATGCCTCAGACAGAGGCCCATCCACGATATTCTCTCTGCCGTTGCCTGCGTAAGGTGCTATGCGGCTGGATCTGAGATCCATGCACCAGATTTGGTGCGTACCGGCCATAGCAATGTATAGCTTGTCACCGACCAATACCAGATCCCATGGCGAGCTCAGACGCGTGCTCTTTCCCACACCGCCTATACTGCGGAAACTAGCTTGTACACCATCTCCGGCGAGTGTGGTGACAGTCTTCCTGGACAAATCCACCAGGCGTAGGGCATGATTCTCAGTGTCGGCAACGTAAAGTTGATTTCCTGAAACGCACAATCCCTGCGGGTGTCGAAACTGGACCAAAGTGTAGGCGCCATCTTGCAGACCTTCGCGGCCGTTGCCGACAACGTCGACAAGCTTGCCATCGCTGGTGGTGATGACAATGCGGTTGTGCCCCGAGTCGCTAATAAACAGATGTCCAGAACCTTGGCCAGAACCGGCATCGGCTACGATTTTGCCAGGGAAAGAAAGTGGCGTCGGCGCCGATTTGAATTTTTCAAGATCAAAAAGAAGCGGCTGCTTGTTTAAATGATCAGCGAACTGCGGTTTCAGTCGCTCAATTGCAGATGCTACGTCCTGGTAGTGCCCCTCGCCCTGCAGCGTTTCAACGATTTTCCCGTCAGGATCGATAAGCACCAGCGTCGGCCACGAGTGCACAGCGTATGCCTCCCAGATCTTGAAATCAGCATCGTTGACGACCGGGTGCTCGATGCCATATCTGAGGATGGCTTCGCGAATATTGCCGGTTTGCTTCTCGTTGGCGAACTTAGCAGAGTGAACGCCGATGACGACCAGGTCGTAAGGGAATTTGGCTTCCAGCCTCTTCAGATCCGGAATGATATGCATGCAGTTGATGCAGCAAAATGTCCAAAAATCCAGCAAGACGAACTTGCCTCGCAACTCTTTCAATGTCACTGGATGACTCGTGTTGAGCCAGCCAACTCCACCGGTTAAGTCGGGAGCTTTCATGGCATCAGAATCCGGTTGCAGCGAACGTGCAAAAAGCTCGAGCTGGAAACCGGCGCTGAACATGAGCAACGTCGCCCAGAGCACGGCATACACCCGCATCCTTCTTTTCTGGAGGTTGATTGATTATCCCTCGCGATTTTTCTTGATCAGATTTAGAGCGGACCCTAACTGGAACCACTGAATTTGCTCGTCGGTCATTGTGTGCTTCACTTGCGTGCTTACGCCGGTGCCGTCAGCGTGTGTGATCTTGATGTTCACCGGCTTTCCTGGCGCCAGATGGGCCAGATCCATAAAGCTGATGCGATCTTCTTGCTGAATCAAATCGTAGTCTTCCGGTTTGCTGAAAGTGAGTGCAAGGATGCCCTGCTTCTTCAAGTTGGTCTCGTGAATGCGGGCGAAACTGCGCACAATCACAGCCTTGCAGCCCAGAAAGCGGGGAGACATAGCCGCGTGCTCACGGCTGGATCCTTCGCCATAATTCTGATCGCCAATTACAACCCAACCCATGTTGTGAGCTTTGTAATCTCTAGCGACTTGCGGAAATGACTTCGTCTCTTTATCTAAAAGATCAACACCGGTGCCTGGTTGCTTGGAAAAGGCATTGATGGCACCAATGAACATGTTGTCGCTGATTTTGTCGAGATGCCCGCGGTATTTCAGCCAAGGCCCGGCCGGCGAAATGTGATCAGTAGTGCATTTGCCCAGCGCTTTGAGCAGCACAGGCAGATTCTCATAATCCTTTCTATCCCATGGCGCAAATGGCTCGAGCAGTTGCAGCCGGTCGCTTGTGGGCGACACTACGACGGTGACTTTTTCACCATCCTTCGCCGGTGGAATGAATCCAGAGTCTTCCGAGATAAATCCTTTTGCAGGAAGTTCTGGCGCCACCGGTGGTTCCAGCTTAAAGCTGGTGCCGTCTGCTGCCTTCAGTGTATCTGTCATAGGATTGAAGGAAAGCGACCCAGACAGGGCAAAGGCGGTGACTATTTCCGGGCTGCCGATGAAGGCCATGGTTTCGGCATTGCCGTCATTTCTCTTTTGGAAATTGCGATTAAATGAGGTGATGATGGAATTTGATTCACCGGGGCTAATATCTTCACGCTTCCATTGCCCAATGCACGGTCCGCAAGCATTAGCCAGCACTGTACCGCCCATTTGTTCCAGGAGATCGAGCTGTCCATCACGGCCAATCGTTTTGAATATTTGCTCAGAACCGGGAGTGATCAAAAATCCAATGTGAGCCTTCACACCTGCGTCGACTGCTTGTTTGGCTATGTGCGCTGCTCGACTCATATCTTCATAGCTGGAGTTGGTGCAGCTGCCGATCAGAGCATAGCGCAAATTATCCGGATAGCCCTTCTCCTTCGCTTCTTTAGCCAATTCAGATACAGGTCTGGCCAGATCAGGCGTGTGCGGACCCACCACATACGGTTCCAGCGTATCGAGATCGATGTGCACGATCTGGTCGTAATATTTTTCCGGATCGCCGGCTACTTCCTGATCTGCAACCAGATACTCTTTGTGCTTATCGGCCAGATCGGCAATAACGGCACGCTCTGTTGCGATCAGATATTTGGCCATTCTCTCATCATATGGAAATACAGAAGTGGTGGCGCCTAGCTCAGCGCCCATGTTTGTGATCGTCGCCTTTCCGGTGCAACTGATCGAGGACGTGCCCGATCCGAAATATTCGATGATCGCGCCCGTGCCACCAGCTACGGTGAGTATGCCGGCTAACTTGAGAATTACATCCTTAGGAGAAGTCCAACCATTCAAACGGCCCGTCAACTTGACACCGATTATCTTGGGCCAGCGCACTCCCCATGGCTCTCCGGCCATGACGTCGACTGCATCGGCTCCGCCGACGCCAATCGCTATCATCCCTAACCCGCCTGCATTCGGTGTGTGCGAGTCAGTGCCGATCATCATTGTGCCGGGGCAAGCATAGTTCTCCAAGACGACCTGGTGAATAATTCCCGCACCTGGCTTCCAAAATCCAATTCCATGTTTTTCACTGGCTGTGCGTAAGAATTCGTAGACCTCATTGTTTTCAGTCAGCGCCCGCTCCATATCAGCAGCGGCACCCACTTTCGCCTGAATCAAATGATCGCAATGTACCGTTGTCGGCACAGCTACTAACTTCAGTTTTGCTTGCATGAATTGCAGCATTGCCATCTGGGCCGTGGCATCTTGCATAGCGACTCGGTCGGGGCGCAAAAACGTGTAAGTCTCGCCTTTGACTGGTGGATTATTTCCCTCAGGCCAGGCATCGAGATGCGCTGTCAATATTTTCTCTGTTAACGTCAGCGGCCGCTTGTACTTGTTGCGCGCTTCCTCATATTTTTTAGGAAGGGATTGGTACAGCTTTTTTACATCATCGATGTCAGATTGAATCATGTGAACTCCCGCTGCGTGAACGCTTCGGCTGTCAATGGCAAAGCCAGAAGCTCTAAATCAACGCTTTCATTTTAACTCTCACGACACCGCTGGCGCCCAAATCGTCCATATCTCTTCACAAGCTGACACGTCAAGTTCTGTCACTTGAGTGTTTGTTTTCCGCTTATGCCAGTGGTCGATCTGACGTGCACAGCTTATATGGACGGAGGTTTCTCCTCATATGTCTGCTCAGTCAACACTTGTCTTTCGAATTTGAATGCTGCCCATTTGAAAGGATGCACCCAGACGACGTGAAATCCGCTGTTCTTCATCTCTTCATAGGCGCGTTCTGCATTCCAGCCTTCGCGCGCCATTCTGTAATATGCGACCATCAATCCTGTGCGATCTGATCCGTATTTGCAATGAACAAAAATTGGTCTCATTGAAGGATCGTCGACAATGGAAAAGAATTGCTCAACTTGCTTTTTACTCGGATAGACACAGTAACCCAAGGGAATGGAGATATAATTGAAACCGAGTTGTGCAGCCAACATTCGCTCTGTTGACCTGATTTCTCTAATCCAACGAAATGAGATTATCGTTTTGATTCCCATTTCTTGAAGCGTCTCAAAGCCCTGCAGGTCAGGTTGCCCGCCGCGGTAAAACCATTCATTCACCTTAGATAAATTTGGGATTGGCATGGCTAATTTTAGATGCCGAGCGTACGGGGCGCGTTCATCGTTAATATTCTACTGCATTGAAGGACTTTTAGGCACCGCTTGCAGTGGCGGACACTCAGCAGTACAGGCAGAGTCAATAAACGCTCGCCATAAGACACCATATTTGGTGCCTATGCCAGTCGTTGAGTGATATAGAATGATCGCGTAGCTGTTTGCCTGCGTTTTTTGAGCCCGCTTTGATTGCGCTGCGCTTTGATAAAGCGATCTCTTACGGGCGCAGTCTGAATGGAAGCTTGGCGGCAAAAGCGATTGTATGTTTCAGACCCCGGGCAACGTGAATGTTTCCCGGCTTTTGGTAGTGATGACGGTGGCTAACCTCCACGCGGCGATAGGTCGTGGTTGTGTTAGCCGGCGCCATAGCTGTCTTATCAGTAGTTACTGTGGTCGACGTTCCGTCAGTGGCCGGAACCAGCTGCGCGTTTATGGGTAAGACGCCTGCTCTTGCACCTGAGTCGTACTTGGGTACTAGAGCGCCATTTGGCATCACCGTTGTACCGGCACCAGCTGCCGGAACAATCGTCCCCCGAGGAGCTGCGAAGACATATGCAGAACCGCGGGGCTGTCCCACAGGTGCGGACGCCCCGGGGGGCGCGGTTGCCGTAGGTGCGCCAGCCTGGCCTCCTGCGGACACAGCTGTGACAGGTACGATTGCGGAAGTGGGGGCTGTCTGCGCCCCAAATCTGGCTTGGGGCGGTACTGGCGCAACATTGTTGTGCTGGTTGGCACCGATCTCGTACAGTCCAAAAAGCAGACCTACGCCCAGAATGCTTCCGGCGATCACTTTTCCTCTGTAATCCATTTCCAAACACCTCGAAGACTTTTCCCCTGTTATAGACGAGAACTTGCCAAACTTGTTGCCAAAATTGTTGCCAAAATCGAAGAATGAAAATGCTTGAATAAAGGGTAGAGTTGAAGGCTACCACGGTCATTAAAGTGCGCGATGCAGCAACGGAACCTATGCGGCTGCGGGAGGGGTTATGAAGCGATCAGTCGTTGGAGCTTTTTCATTCTTGTGCTTGTGCTTGTGCTTGTGCACTAGCTGTGCCACTGGTGAAAATCCGATGTCAAAGACAGACAAAGCAGATTCGCCGAATTACAAATTCACCGCCCGGTTGAAAAATGCGCTTGTCAACGATGAGCTGAAACAAAATCTTCTCGTCAGCGACATGCCTGCCAAGGTGCAAGCCACATTTGGAAAGTCCGACGAAGATCGACTGGCAAATCCTGGCGAAGCGGATGCCCCTCTCCTCTATAACAACGTTATAAGACCGATCACCACTCCAGCGATGCTCAAAACATGGGCCGCAAAACAAGTGGCTGAAAAGTAAATCCAGTAATGCCAGAACATACAGATGCAGATACCGATTCAGGTCTAGAGTCCCAGTCGAGCCAACAATCCTCTGCCGTCAAACCACAAATATTTATCCCCACCCTCTACATCGCAGAAGGGCTGCCCTACACGATTGTCAATTCGATGTCTGTGGTTCTGTTCAAGAATTTCCAGGCACCCAACGAGATTGTCGGATTTTTCACCAGTCTCCTATATTTCCCCTGGACGTTAAAGTTTCTCTGGGCTCCCAATGTCGATTTTATCGGCACCCGCCGCCAGTGGATAGTGGTATCGCAGATAGTGCTGGGCATTTTAGCGTTGATGTGTGCCAGTGTTGCTGCAGTGCCCAATCCTATCTATCCCTTGTTTGCAGTATTTGTTGTTATGGCTTTAGCTTCGGCGACGCAAGATGTGGCTATAGATGGCTTTTATCTGGATGCACTGAATGTTGAGCAGCAGTCTTTGTATGTTGGTGTTCGCAATGCCTTTTACAAGGTGGCGACTCTTTTGGGAGCGGGAGCGCTCGTTTATTTGGCCGGCAAGATTACTGAGACTCATGGTTTGGCTGCCGGATGGGCAGCGGCGTTTGGCATTTGCGCGCTTGTCATGCTGGCGGCGGGGATTTTCCATCATTTCAAACTTCCACATCCAAAACAGGACTTGCGCACGCAACTGGATCTGAAACAATTTGCCGCTGTCTTCAAAACCTATTTCGAGCAAGAGAAAATCGTTGCCATAATCGTCTATATCCTCATCTTTAGATTAGGCGATGCGCTGATGCTGAAAATGGCGCAGCCGTTTTTGCTGGATCCGCCCGACCGCGGCGGGCTGGGCATCTCAACCGCCGATGTAGGCTTGATCTACGGCACCGTGGGAACGCTGTTTCTTCTTGCTGGTGGGCTATTAGGTGGCTGGGTGGTCTCTCGATTCGGTTTAAAAAAATGCTTGTTGCCAACTGCGATCATCCAGAATTCGGCGATCCTTTTATATTGGGCGCTGGCTATATGGAAACCAAATCTGGTTGCAGTGGCCGCGGTGAATGGCTACGAGCAGTTCTCATATGGCTTGGGCACAGCCGCGTACACAGTATTTCTTCTTTCAACCGTTAAACCCGAATATAAGGCTGCTCATTATGCCACTACGACTGCGTTTATGGCGCTGGGAATAATGGTGCCTGGAATGGCGTCTGGGTATGTGCAGAGCGCTCTGGGCTATCAAAGTTTCTTTCTCCTCAGCTTCGTCTCATCCATACCTGGAATGTTTGCTATTTTCTTCTTGCCTATAAAAGAGAAGGCGGCCACCTAAATTTGACCCGGTATCAAATATGGTGACTGGCCTTTGCCCTTCCACTATCGCAAGTAACTAGATTAAATCCAAGCGCCATCTATTTTTAAAGACCGGGCCTTTGTTATGATTTTCAATCCGCTCGCGCGGCCGGCGAGCTTAGAGAAAACTGAGGTTGGCGATGGAGTATCGAAAGCTTGGTAAATGGGGCATTCGCGTTAGCGAAGTAGGTCTGGGCAGCTGGCTTACTTACGGTGGGGCGGTGGAAGAGAAGGCGGCTGCGAGACAAATTCATTTTGCTTTCGAGCACGGCATCAATTTCTTTGATACCGCTAATGTTTACGCTCATGGAAATGGCGAGATCGCTGTCGGGCGGGCAGTGAAAACCTTGAATCGCGATTCCGTAGTTCTTGCTACGAAAGTCTATTTCCCCATGGATACAGGACCTAACGATAAGGGTCTTTCCCGCAAACACATTTTCGAACAGTGCCATGCCAGTTTGAAACGGCTTGGACAAGATTACATAGATCTCTATCAGTGCCACCGTTTTGATGCCGACGTGCCCATGTACGAGGTGGTTCGGTCGATGGATGATTTGATCAGGCAGGGAAAGATTCTCTATTGGGGAGTGAGCGAATGGCGCTCTGAGCAAATCGAAGATGCTGTGCAGACGGCGCTTTCAATCAACGCGATGCCACCAGTTTCAAATCAGCCTCAGTACAACATGTTGGCAAGAGAGATTGAGAAAGACGTAATTCCAACTTCGATAAAACATGGTCTCGGGCAGGTAGTATTTTCGCCCCTGGCTCAAGGTGTATTGACAGGCAAATACAAACCGGATCATCCCTTCCCCCCAGATAGCAGAGCGGCAGACAATCGCAACAACGCCTTCATGGTCGGGCGCAGCTTGATGAGCCACCAGACCCTTGAACTTGTGCAAAAGCTCGTGCCCATCTCATCCGATCTGGGCATTACTATGTCGCAACTAGCATTAGCGTGGTGTTTACGGTTGCCGAATATCAGCAGCGTGATTATGGGCGCCACAAAAACCACTCAGATTGAAGACAATATCAAAGCTGCCAACGTCAAACTGCGGCCCGATGTTGTCTCCAAAATTGAAGACCTTCTCACCGCCGCGTCTGTCAGGTAAGTTGTGGCATAAAGGCAATTTTGATCTGTGCCACTATCTGGGCGGGCTTAAGTGCCGCATCAACCACCAGGGCGTTTTTCGGTTCCTCCAAAATGAGGAACTGACTTTGCAGCATTTTGGCTTTCATAAAATGTCCCTGCCGATTTTGCAAACGCTCAGCCAGGAGATCATAACTTCCCTTCAAATATACGGTCTGCACGGCAGGGTCGTTTAAATGAAGATAGTGCCGGTAATCTTCGCGCAGGGCAGAGCAGGCCAGCACAGCCCTACGATCAGCCTCTAACCAAGTGCCAATCTGGGCGCCCAAAGTCTGTAGCCAGGGCCGCCTGTCTTCATCGGTAAGAGGGGTTCCGTCGTGCATTTTGCGCACGTTGGCTCCTGAGTGAAAGTCGTCGGCATCGGCAAAGTGCCAGCCCAACTCGGCAGCCAAAAGCTCACCGACTGTTGTTTTGCCGGAGCCTGCCACACCCATAACGATAATCACTTTGATTGAGGGGAGTTTCTCCATGCGCGATTTGGCACCGTATTCAGTGGCAAGAGACAAGCGGGGCTGCAAGAGGCACCCAGTGACTTTCTCGGCGGGCT
>Ga0182024_10007275_pt1 | contig 23911 bp, 22 predicted proteins | sample P32metaG_FD_120480 | JGI IMG/M metagenome (GOLD analysis project Ga0182024, IMG submission 120480) | Permafrost microbial communities from Stordalen Mire, Sweden - P3-2 metaG (Illumina Assembly) | ecosystem: Environmental > Terrestrial > Soil > Wetlands > Permafrost | place: Sweden: Stordalen... | reverse complement strand
TCGTCGAACTCCCGGTGCAGGAGTGGCACGGGCTGGTTTTCGTTGCGGGATCTGGAACTCCCGGGGCGCTGGGCGAATCCCTCGGAACCCTGGATGAGCTGATCGCCCCGTACGAGCTGGGCAGGCTCGTCGTGCGGGGCCAGCACGATTACGAGGTCGCCTCCAACTGGAAGATCCTGACCGAGAACTACCACGAGTGCTATCACTGCCCGCAGATCCACCCGGAGCTGTGCAAGGTCAGCCCGCCCAAGAGCGGCGAGAACTACGCGGCCCCCGGCACCTGGGTCGGCGGCTGGATGGACCTGCGCGACGGGATGACCACGATGTCGCTGGACGGGACCAGCCGCGGGGTGCCGCTGCGGCACCTGGACGCCACCGGGCTGCGGACCGTCCTCTACGTCAACGTGTTCCCCAACATCCTGCTCAGCCTGCACCCGGACTACGTGATGACGCACCGGCTCACCCCGCTGGCCGCGAACCGGACCCGGATCGAGTGCACCTGGGCGTTCGCGCCCGAGGCGGCGGACGCGCCGGGATTTGACCCCGGCTACGCGGTGGACTTCTGGGACATCACCAACCAGCAGGACTGGCACGCCTGCGAGTCGGTGCAGCGCGGGCTGTCCGCGCCGCAGGCCGTCCCCGGCCCGCTGTCCGCCGAGGAGGACGCGGTCTACCAGTTCGTCACCATGATCGCCCGCGGCTACCTGGGCCAGCCGGTGTGGAACACCGGCAGCGCCACCGCCGCCACCGTCGGCTGAATCGCCGTTAGCTGAACCACCGTTAGCTGAACCACAAGGGGGCCTGACCCAGCCTTCCCGGCTCAGCTCCCGTGGCCGGGGATCCGGCGCGGCAGGGCCAGCACCAGCAGCAGGGCCAGCACCACGAAGCCCACGTTGACCAGCAGCGCCAGTTCCGCGCTGTGGCTGAACGCGACGGCCACGGCGTCCGGGCCGGGCCGCACGGTCAGCGTGCCGAACAGCACGGTGCCGATGATCGCGATGCCCAGCGCGGTGCCGATCCGCTGGGCGGTGCCCAGGATGCCGCTGGCCGTGCCCGCGTCCCGGCGCGGCACGCTGGCCAGCACGAAGTCCTGGTTCGGCGCGATCGTCATGCCGTTCCCCAGCCCCGCCACGAATAGCGGCGCCAGCAGGTACCAGCCGCTGACCGCGGGCGCGGTGAGGTGCACCACCAGGACCGCGAACCCGAGCCCGGCGATGACCAGGACGCAGCCGGAGACCAGGACCATCCGGCCGAGCCAGGCGGACAGCTTGTCGCTGCGCGCCGCGGCGATCAGGCTGCCCACCGAGAACGGCGCGATGACCAGGCCGGTGATCAGCGCGCTGTGCCCGAGCCCTTCCTGCCACAGGATCGACAGCGTGAAGAACACGCTGGCAAAGCCGGCGAAGTAGACCACCGCGAAGATCGCCCCGGCCGAGAACGACATCTGCCCGAGCAGCCCGGGCTTGAGCAGCGGGTCGCCGCCGCGCCGGCCTTCGCGTATCTCCCAGGCGGCCAGCAGCGGGACGGCGACGGCGAACCCGCCGAAGCAGGCCCAGCACCAGGCGGGCCAGCCAGCCTGCTGCCCCTCGACCAGCGGGATCAGCAACAGCAGCAGCGCCGCGGTGAGCAGCCCGAGGCCGACGGGGTCGAACCCGCGCCGGGCCCGCGCCGCCGGGCGGGGCAGCAGCCACGCCGCGAGCGGCACCGTGACCAGCCCGATGAACAGGTTGACCAGGAACACCCAGCGCCACCCATCCCGGGTCCCGGCCGCGGCGATGATCAGGCCGCCCAGCAGCGGCCCGAGCGCGGTCGACACGCCGATGGTCGCGCCGAGGACGCCGAAGGCCCGGGACCGGGCCGGGCCGGTGAAGGACAGCTGGATGGTGGCCGAGATGGCCGGGTAGAACACCCCCGCCCCGAACCCCTGCACGACCCGGGCGATGACGATCTCGTCCGGGTGCTGCGCGACGCCGCAGGCCACGCTGGCCAGGGTGAAGATCGTGAGGCCGATGAGGAAGAGGGGCTTGTGGCCGAACCGGTCGCCGGCCCTCCCGGCGGGCACCAGGGCCAGGCCGTAGGCCAGCGCGTAGCCGGCCACGATCCACTCCAGGCTGGACGCCGGGGCGTGCAGCCCGGTCCGGATGCTGGGCAGGGCCACGTTGACGATCGTGGTGTCGAGCAGGGCCATGAACGCTCCGACCAGCACGATCGACACGGCCCGCCAGCCGGGGCCGGCGGGTGCGGTCGCCGCGGTCGCCCGGTCCGGGCCGGTGCCGGTGGTCATGAGGTTCCTCCCCAGGCGGGCGGGCCGCCGATCCCGTCGCGGAAGTCGGCGGCGATCTTCGGCATCCGGCCGAGGAGTTCCTCGTGCCAGCGCACCTCCGCGGCCGCCCGCTCGATGAGGTGCCGCAGGACCATCCGCTCCCCCTCGTTGAGGTGGATGTCGGCGGTCTCGGCCCGGTGGCGCAGTGACGACTCCTGGACCCGGAGCCCGGCCAGGCGGTTGGCCACGATCTGGGTGAGCGTCTCCTCCGGCAGGTCCCGGGACTGGGACAGCGCCAGGTCGAACGGGTCGTTCGGCAGGGTGAGCTCGCGCAGCGCCTGGTCGCGGACCGCGTCCAGGGCCCGGTGGCCCTCCCGGGTGATCTCGTAGACGGTGCGCTCCGGCCGGTTCCCGACCCGCTCGGTCCGCACCTCACGGACCAGCCCCTCGTGAGCCATCCGCTTCAGCGCCCCGTAGAGCGACCCAACCGGGACGTCGGCCCACATGTCGGTGCGGTCCGACTGCGCCTGCTGGCGGATCTGGTGCCCGTGCAGCGGCCCGCTCGCGGCCAGCGTGCCCAGGATGAACAACCGAATAGACGACACGCGATTACTCTCGCACAAGTAATCGCGTGAGGGCAAGCGTGCGGGCCACGGGATCTCTCCCAAATTCTCCGCAACGAACACCGCACCGGCGCCAGTGCCTGCGCAGGCACACTGCGGGTCGGCCGCGGTAAGCGGAGGCGTCCTCCCGGGTAGCGCCGTTTCCGCAGGCAGGACATGATCGGGGCAGGACATCGCGACAAACGGGGGGTGGATCCGATGCCTGATGCATTGATCCTGGAGTTCGCAGGCCTGACCAACGCCGACTATGAAGCGGTCAACGCGAACCTCGGCATCGACCCGGACACCGGCAAGGGGGACTGGCCCGCGGGCATGCTCTCACACGCGGGCGGCCCCGGTGACGACGGCACGTTCGTGGTGGTCGAGGTGTGGGCGTCCCAGGCGGACCAGGCGGCGTTCATGCAGTCGCGGCTGGGCCCGGCGCTGGGCGCGGCCAGCGTGACCGCGGTGCCCGTGGTCCGCTGGGTGCCGCTCCGCGCCTACCACGTCCCCGACGCCTGACCCCGGTCCCGGTGCGGGCTGTCAGCGGTAGATGTCGCCGCGGTGGCCCACATCAGCGATCCGCACGAGGCGCCGCTCGTCATCGATCAGGTACAGGATCCGGTAGTCACCGACCCGGATCCTGAGCAGCCCATGCGCCCCGGCGAGCATCTTCACGCCACTTGGCCGGGGATCGTCACGTAACGCCTCGGTCGCGGCCTTGATCCGCGCGGCCACCTGCCGGTCCAGCTTGCGAAGTGACCTGAGAGCGGCGGGCCGAAACGTCAAGTCGTACCGCTGGGGTTTTTCGGTCACGACAGGCCGAGTTCAGCCCAGATCTGGTCGGCGGGGATGTCGTCGCCCGGCTCGTCGAGTGCCCGCCGGGCGGCGGCCGCGTCGGCTAGGTCCTCCACCAGTTCACGGGCCTGTTCCGGGGTCATCCCCTCCAGCACGGCCGCGAACTCCGCGGGCACGATGGCCGCGAGGCGCTCACCGTGCTCGGTGAGATAGACGACATGCCCGCGCGCGGCATCGCGTGCCGCAGCACTGATGCCAGGCTCATCATCGAGCGGGAGTTCGCTCATGGCCTCAGGGTACGTGTACCCGAACGTTCGCGCACGTTCGCGCCCCGCGCACGCCCGGCCCAGGGGCAGCGTCCGGGCCCCTCGGCGGTCCGGGCGGGCTCAGGCCAGGGCGGCGGGGCCGCGCTTGGTCATCTGCGCGGCGATGATCGACCGCTGGACCTCGCTGGTGCCCTCCCAGATGCGCTCGACCCGCAGTTCCCGGAAGAAGCGCTCGGCCACGTTCTCGCGCATGTAGCCGCGGCCGCCGAACACCTGGACCGCGCGGTCGGCCACCCGGCCGGCCATCTCCGAGGCGTACAGCTTGGCCATCGAGCACTGGGCGTGGGCGATCTTCACGTCGATCCCGCGGTCGATGCCGCGGGCCGTCTCGTAGACCAGCGACCGGGCCGCGAACAGTTCGGTCAGGCTGTCGGCCAGCATGGCCGCAACGGTGCCGAACTGGCTGATCGGCTGGCCCTGGACGTGCCGCTCGCTGGCGAAGGTGGTCATCTCCGCAGTCAGCCGCTGCGCGGCGCCGAGGCAGCGGGCCGCGACCATCAGCCGCTCGAACCGGAACCACTCGTAGGCGAACGACATCCCGTCCCCCTCGGCGCCGATCAGGTGCGCAGCCGGGACACGGACGTCGGTGAACGCCACGATCGGGTGGTGGTGGCTGATCGTGTGCGAGTAGGCGGGGGTGCGGACCACCGTCACCCCCGGGCTGGGCAGGTCGACCAGGAACATCGCGTGCTCGCCGGCGTTCGGCCCGCCGTCCAGGACGCCCTGGAAGAACGCGAAGTCGGCTGAGTTGTACGACGTGACGTGCCACTTGACCCCGTTGAGCACGTACTCGTCACCATCCCGGCGGGCGGTGGCCTCCAGGGCGGCCACATCGGAGCCGGCGCCTTCCTCGGTGATCGCGTAGCACTCCTCCCGCTCCCCGGCGACGGCCGGGCGGAGGAAGTGCTCGATCTGGTAGGGGGTGGCCACGGGCGGCAGCCACGACGGGGGAGTGGCTGCCACCCAGCCGAGCGCGTTGGTCACCCGGCCCATCTGCTCCTGGACGAGGACCTGCTGCAGCGTGGTGCAGCCGCCGCCACCGAGTTCGCGGGGAATGTTGGTGGACGCCAGGCCGAGCTCGCGGGCCCGCTTCGCGTGCCCGGCGACCACGTCGGGCGGCAGTTCCCCGCCCGCCATCTCGGCCTCGACCTCGAACGGGAAGAGTTCCTCGGCGAATGTCGCGGCCCGGGCCTGCAGGGCTAGATCCTCGTCTGACAATCCGTACACGCTGAGCTCCTCGCCGAATTCGTCCGGACCCGCCCGCCGGCCGGCGCCGTACTCCCCGCCCGCGCCCGCCAGCCTTGACTGACTGTTCAGTTTATGCCAGCATCGGGTTCGTGCCAATGCCCCTCACCGGTCATGCGGACACCGCCGACGTCATCGTCGTGGGCGGCGGGACAGTCGGCGCGTGGTGCGCCTACTTCCTCCGCCGGGACGGGCTGCGGGTCATCCTCCTGGAGAAGGGGATGCTCGGCCAGGGCGCGAGCAGCCGGGCCGCGGGCGTCGTCCGGGCCCAGGGCGGCACCCCCGAGGCGGTGCGCCTCGGCCAGTGGTCCCAGAACTTCTACCGGCGCCAGCGCGACGAACTCGGCTTCGACTCCGGCTTCGTGGCCCAGGGCTACCTGCTGCCGTGCTTCACCGAAGCCGAGGTCACCGCGGCCCGCGAGCGGATGGCCATGCAGCTGGACCTGGGCCTGGACGTCGAGTGGCTCGGCCCGGACGAGGTGGACGAGCGCAACCCCACCCTGGCTCCGGGGCTGACCCTCGGCGGCACCTTCTGCCGCGACGACGGCTACATCACCCCGCCCCGCAACGTCACCGCCTACGCGGTCGCCCTGGCCCAGTCCGGTGTGGCCGTTCGCGAGCAGGTCCGCTTCCTCGGGCTTCGGCGCGACGGGGACCGGGTCACCGGGGTGGACACCAGCGCGGGGCCCATCACGGCCGGCGCGGTCGTCCTCACCGGCGGCCCGAAACTGGCCGAGGTGGGCCGGCTGGCCGGGCTGCGGATCCCGGTCGGCGGGGCCCGGCACCAGGTCGCGGTCACCGAGCCTCACCCTGACCTGGATCCTGCCCGGCTCCCCATGGTCTTCGACCTGGCTTCCGGCCTGTACTGGCGGCCCGAAGAGGGCGGCCTGCTATTCGGGATGAGCAACCCCGAGGAGCCGCCCGGCTGGGCCACCGAGGTGGACCAGGCGTACCTGGCCCTGATGCGAGCCCGGCTGGACCGGCTGGTCCCGGTGACCGCCAGGCTCGGGCTGCGCCGGCTGTGGGCGGCCACCATCGACTACACCCCCGACCACCTGCCGATCATCGGTCCCGCCCTCGGCCCGGACGGCCCGGTCCCCGGGGTAACCGTGGCCGCGGCGGGCGGGGCCGGCATGATGTGGGGCCCCGGCGTGGCCCGGGCCGCGGCCGACCTGGCCCAGACCGGGTTCTCCGCCGTGGTGGACACCACCAGCCTGGGGCTGGACCGCTTCGACGACCAGGGCCGCAGCAAGCTGCCCACGGACCCGATCGCGCTCCCGTTCCCGCAGTCAGCCTGACCGCACGCCCAGGCCCCGGTAACCACTGAGCGCCTGGAAACACTGAGAGGACCAAACTCGCCATGACCGACATCACCGCGGTAACCCCGTTCCTGTCCGCCGCCGCGCTGCACGGCGAACTCGAGGACTGGGGCCCCCTGGCCGAGGCGACCGGCGACCCCATGCAGACATCGGGCACCACCACCTGGGCCGACGGTGACCTGGAGGTCGGCGTCTGGGAGTGCACCGCCGGACCCTCCTACTGGAAGCTGGAGACCAACGAGGCCATCCACATCGTCAGCGGCCGGATGACGGTCACCCCGGACGGCGGCGAGCCGCAGGACATCGGCCCCGGCGACAGCGCCGTGTTCCCGGTCGGCTGGGCCGGCACCTGGCAGATCCACGAGACCATCCGCAAGCTCTACGTCCTCTTCTGACCCGGCCCGCCGGTCACCGCCACGACCCCGGTCAGCGAGTGTCACGGGCCCCCGGTGACCGTGATCGTGGTCCCGGGGTGAGCGCGCGGTAACGTTCCCGGAACGGTCCCGGGCGTAGCGTGACGCTCGTGGGCCACACGGAGCCGGGCCACGCCCCGGTGACCACGCACGTCGCGGAGCGGCGCCTGAGGGTGGCGGCGCCCGTGACCGCGCCCGGCCCGGGCCTGCTCGCCCCGCTGGCGGGCAGCGTGGCTCTGCTGCTGTTCGCGTGCTGCCTGCTGCTGCTGTTCCTGACCCGGGATTACCGGCAGGCGCTGTACGGCGGCGGCGGGACGGTGGCCGCCCTGGTCAGCGCCGCAGTGGGACTGGTCGTCGCGCGGCGCCAGCCGCGCAACCCGATCGGCTGGCTGCTGCTCGGCTGGGCGCTGCTGGTGCCCGTGGTCGGCGTCGCCCTCCTCTACTCGGTGCTCGACTACCGGATCCACCACGGGGCCCTGCCGGCCGGCCAGGTAGCGGTGGTCGCCCAGGCGGCCGCGTTCCTGGTGGCGGCCGCCTCCGGGCTGGCTGTCCTGCTGTTCCCCGACGGGGCGCTGGCCTCGCGCTGGTGGCGCGGTGCGGCGTTGGCCTTCCTGGCCTGCTGCGCGCTGTTCGCCGTCCACCAGTTCGCCGACCAGGCCGCGGCGGCCGGGGCGCGGCCGCTGCACGTCGACTGGACCGGCGCGCCGCTGGCCAGCCGGGCCCCGGCCGGCCCGGCGGCCTCGCTGGCCCGCGCCGGGCTGGCCGCCGGGTGGCTCGTCCTCGCCGGGTGGCTGGCGTTCGTGGGCCGCCAGGCGGCCAGCTTCCGGCACGCGGCCGGGCTGCGCCGCCAGCAGCTGAAGTGGCTCCTCGCCGGGGCGGTGAGCTGCGTCATCGCTACCACGGTGACCATTTTCTGGGGCGAGCAGTCGTCAGGCGCCGCCCACGCGGTGCAGGCCGCCGCGGACCTGGGGGCGGCGGCGCTGCCGGTGGGGATCGGCATCGGGATCTTGCGGTACCGCTTGTATGAGATCGACCGCATCATCAGCCGGACGCTGGCCTACGCGATCGTCACCGGCCTGCTCATCGGCCTGTACACCAGCCTGGTCCTGGTCGCGACGGTGGTGCTGCCGCCGTCCTCGCCGGTGGTGGTGGCCAGCGCGACGCTCGTCGTGGCGGCGGTGTTCAGCCCGCTGCGGCGGCGGGTGCAGCGGGCCGTGGACCGGCGGTTCAACCGGGCCCGCTATGACGCTGACCGGATGGTGGCGGAGTTCGCGGCCCGGCTGAAGGACGCGGTGGACCCGGATTCGGCCCGCGCCGATCTGGTGACCGTAGTTCACCAGGCCCTGGAACCGGCCTTCGCCACAGTCTGGATCAGGCCCGGGGAGCAAAAGCCCCGTCCTGATCCCAGTCCATGATCCTGGGCGGCTAGTGCGGACGGGCTCGGGCTGGGCCGGCTGTGGGCGGCCCGGTGGCGGCCGGGCAGCAGCGGTAACGTTCCCGGAACGATCAGTGCGTACCGTGGTGTCTCATGGGGGAGGGGCAGCCAGCAGCCGGGCCGCCGCCGGAGGCGGCGCAGGTCGTGACGGGCCGCTTCCGCCTGGCCTCCCCCCGGACGGCCACCGTGCTCGGTGCCCTCGCGGTGGTCCTGACGGCTCTCAATGTGGTCCTGGCTGAACTCGTCCATCAGCTCACGTTTCTGGGCATCGGGCCGGGAATCCCGGTATTCCTGATCTACGCCGGGGTCGGCGTGGTCATCGCCCGGCACCAGCCTCGCAACCCGGTGGCCTGGGTCCTGATCGGGTTCGTCCTGCTGGCCATGCTCAGCGCCGACGCCGGCTACTACGCGGTGTACTGCTACCGCCTCGGCCACCACGCGCTGCCGCTGGCCGGGGTGGCGGCGGCGCTGGTGCCGCTCTTTCTCCCCGGAATCGCGCTGTTCCCGCTGGTCATCCTGCTGTTCCCGGACGGAAGGCTGACGTCACCGCGCTGGCGGTGGGTGCTCGTGGCTTACACCGGGCTGGTCATCTGGGTGACGGCGGCCACGCTGGTCCCGACCATCGCGGCCGTCGCCGGGCGGCGCGTCCGCCTGGACAGCACGGGCGACGTCATCACCGGCGGTCACCCGGCCAGCGACGCGGCGCAGGGAGTGGTCGTGATCGCGGTCGCGGCCATCTGGCTCGCGTTCGTCGCCCATCAGGTGCTCAGCTGGCGGCGGGCCTCCGGCGAGCGCCGCCAGCAGCTGAAGTGGCTCGCCTGCGGCGGCGGGGTCACCCTGGTCACGTTCATCGGGGCCACCGCGGCCGGCTTCACGAGCGTGCTGGGCGAACTGCTGTCGGCCGGCCTGGTGGCCCTGCCGCTGAGCATCGGCGTGGGGATCTTGAAGTACCGGCTCTACGAGATTGACCGGATCATCAGCCGTACCCTGGCGTATGCGCTGGTCACCGGGCTGCTGATTGGGGTGTATGCGGGCCTGGTGCTCCTGGCCACGCAGGTGCTGTCGGTGTCGTCCCCGGTCGCGGTGGCCGTCTCCACGCTGGCCGCGGCGGCGTTGTTCGCGCCGCTGCGCCGCCGGGTGCAGCGGGCCGTGGACCGGCGGTTCAACCGGGCCCGCTACGACGCCGACCGGATGGTGGCCGACTTCGCGGCCCGGCTGAAGGATTCAGTGGACCTGGACACGGTCCGGATCGACCTGGCGAGCGTAGTCCGCCAGGCCCTCGAGCCCGCGCACGCCTCAGTCTGGGTCAGCCAGGAGGGCGCGCCGCACTCGCCCCGCGCTGATGATCGCGGTCCATGACTCCTGCGTAGTGCCCTATCTGACCGGGATCCGCCCGGGCGCGCCGCGGGGTTTCTTACGGTGTGATTACCCCCGCTGGTCGGGGAAGCGGTTTGCCCGGAACGGGCATTTACGCTGGCTGTGTGAGTCTCGTTCCCGCGCTTTACGCCCGGTTCCGCCTGCTCGCTTACGAGCTGGGCAAGTTCGGTATCGTCGGCGTGCTCGCCTTCCTGGTGACTGATGCCGGCACCAACCTGCTGCACTTCCAGGCCGGCCAGGGACCGCTGACCGCCAACGTGGTCGCCACGGTCGTGGCCATGGCCGTCTCGTACGCAGGCAACCGGTACTGGACGTTCCGGGACCGCCAGCGCACCGGCGTGCGGCGCGAGGGCACCCTGTTCGTCCTGCTCAACGGCGTGGGGCTGGCCATCCAGCTGGCCTGCCTCGGGTTTGCCACGTACCTGCTGGGCCTGCACGGCAAGCTGTCCTACAACGTTGCCCTGGTGGCCGGCATCGCGCTGGCCACCCTGTTCCGCTACTGGTCCTACAAGCAGTGGGTGTGGCGGGCGGTGCCCGCGACCCCGACCGAGTGGGCCCCGTACGCGCCAGCCCCGCACGCGCTGGCTCTCCCGAATCCTGGCCCGCTACGACCGGTGGGCCTGGCCCCCGCAGGCGGCCAGACCCCCGCAGGCCACCTCTGAGCCGTCCCGGGCGCGGCTCACGGCCCGGCGTTTCGCGGTGGCCAGCAGCCAGCCGCGCGGGTTGTCCGGGACACCGTCGCGGGGCCAGGTCTCCAGCGCCCGGACCATCGCGTCCTGCGCCGCGTCCTGGGCCAGGTCGACCTGGCCCAGGACGCGGATCAGGGTGGCCAGCACGCCGGCCCCCTCGTCGCGGACCAGGCGCGCCAGCGCGTCATCGGCCTGCACGGTCACCAGCCCGCCGGGCGTCGCGTCCTGCAGTCTTGATGGCGAATGTCCCAGTCACCCGAGCGAGGACCACCCAAGCCGGGTGAGCCATCTGCGGGCCAACTCGCCTACATTCAGCCAGATAAACGAGAACACCGACGTCGCCGACCGTGATTTACGGCCAACAGAGGCGCTCCGCCGAAAGATCAGGGGTCTGTGATGGCGGGTCAGAACAGGGAAAACGCCCTTGATCACGTGGTCGTCGTCGTGTTCGAGAACCGGTCGCTGGACAACGTTCTCGGCCGCCTGTACGGGCCGGAGGATGGCAAGAGGTTCGAGGGCGTGACCGGCAAGGACCTGACCAACCCGATCCCGGAGTGGGCCGAGCACGGCGCCGACCGCAAGGTGGTGCCGTACACGGTGGCCACCGACATGGACAGCCCCAACCCCGACACCGGCGAGGAATACCCGCACACCAACACCCAGCTGTTTAACATCCTCAGCGAGGCCAACCGGTTCAAGCTCGCCGGGGAGATGACGGCGCCGTACAACGCCCCGGCGCCGGGCCAGGTGCCGACGATGGACGGCTTCGTCACCGACTACATCAGCACCCTGACCACGGAGCTGGGCCGCCAGCCCACCTACGAGGAATACTCGCAGGTGATGACCGGGTTCACCCCCGAACAGATCCCGGTACTCAGCGGCCTGGCCCGCGGGTTCGGCGTGTTTGATCACTGGTTCTGCGAGGTGCCGTCGCAGACGTTCACCAACCGGTCGTTCTGGACCGCCGCGACCGCGTCCGGAATGGTGGTCAACCAGCCGGTCAAGAACTGGCTGGAAGGCAACACCGCCGAGACGATCTTCAACCGGCTGGAACAGCACGGCAAAACGTGGAAGGTCTACGTCGGCGAACCAGACCGGTTCTCGGCCACCGGCCTGATCCACTACCCGCGGCTCAAAGACCGGTTCGCCACCCACTTCGTGCCCTTCGCCCAGTTCGAAGCCGACGCCGCCGCCGGGGACCTGCCCGACTTCTCCTACATCGAGCCATGCCTGATCCTCGGCCACGGGGACTACCACCCCGCCGCCGCGCAAGCGCTAGGGCATGGCATCGTGATCCCCGGCCTGGACCCGCCGTCGGCGATCCTGGGCGGCGAAGCGTTCCTCTCCCGGATCTACAACGCCTACAAAGCCATGCAGTCCCCGGACGGATCCAACATCTGGAACACCACCCTGCTCATCGGCTGGGACGAACCGGGCGGCACGTTCGACCACGTCCCGCCCCCCTCGGTACCGCCACCGGATCCCTCCGCCCCGGAAGGCCAGCTCGGGTTCACCTTCGACCGCTCCGGCTACCGGGTCCCCGCCATCCTGGTCTCACCCTGGGTCGCCGAAGGCGAAGTATTCAACCAGGAACATCGGCACACCTCCCTGATCGCCACCCTGCGCGAGCAATGGGGCCTGGGCGACCCGCTCACCGGACGCGACGCCGCCGCCCGGACGTTCTCCCACGCCCTCACCCTCAACACTCCCCGCGACCCCGGCACCTGGCCGGCCGCAGACCCGCGCCCGGTACCGGAATACATCCAGGATGCGCTCGGCCTCGGCCAGGTCCTGTCCGCCATCGGCACAACAGTTTTCAACGGGATACGGGCCTACGCCGAGCAAAACAGCATCAAGATCGACGGACTGCCCGCCGACCCTAACGCCGAGATCCCCCCAGACCAGGCCCTGCACATCATCCACAACTTCCTGGCCATCCAATTCCCGCTGCTCCACCCAGCCACCCCCGGACCCGGCACCGCCTGATCGCGGCCGCGGAGCCACCACGGCTCAGCCCAGGGCACGAACGCGCATCAGGACCCAGGAGCCGCTGTCACGGTCTCCGACACCATGGCGTCCCCTATTGACCGTGATCATGGAACCTGCGCCGGAGACGGCGGGCCGCCGGGGCGGGAGTCACCAGGGGTTGCGGGGGAAGCGGCGGTCCCAGGTGCGCTCGCGGATGACCAGGCCGTCGGAGCGGAGTTCGCGGCGGTAGCGGTAGTGCAGTGAGGTCTCGTCGCCGACCAGGTCCAGAGTGGACGACGTGACCAGCAGCCGGCCGTCCAGGTGGACCTCGGTCCGGGCCTCGCCGTGCGCGGACGCCTGCGCGGGCCGGTCGTCGTGCACCTCGTAGCGCAGGTACTCCTCGTCCACGACCCGCCCCCACGGGAAGTCCGTGCCCGAGCTGCCGCGCCAGGACACGGCCACAGTGCCCGACTCGTCGCGGTGCACGGTCCAGCGCACCGGCAGGATCTCGCCCCAGTGCCGCACCCCGTCCGGGGGTTCCTCCGGGCCTGGCTCCGGGAAGCCCGGTTCCGGGAACCGGGATTCCGGCCGCGCCGGCTCCGCGGCCGGGATCACGGGCAGCACCAGCCGCGTCCCGGCCGGCCCGAGCCGGAGCTCCGACGTGGCCGCGGACGGCGTCGGCCAGATCATCGGCCACATGGCGTTGGACACCGCCAGCCGGATGCGGTGCCCGCGCGGGAACACCCAGGAGGTGACGTGCAGCTCCAGCGGCAGCGTCCCCCCGGCGGCCGCCGCCTCGGCGGGCGCCACCTCGGCGGGCGTCCCCCCGGCGGCCGGCCCGTCAGCGGCCGGCCCGTCCGCGGCGGCCGGCGCCCCCTCCCGCCCGGCCACCCCGGGATCGCGCAGCGGATCAGCCACCCCGGCCCGGCCTGCCCCCGTGACCAGCGTGACCGTCCCGTCCGGCGCCACATCACTCAGCCGCGCGAACCAGTGCAGCGGCGCGGCATCCGCGCTCCCGGACAGCTCGACCCGGGGAAAACCCAGGATCTCAAGGTCAGAATCCAGCGGCCCGGAGTCGAACGTGAGACTCCACGCGTCCGCGTCCCGCTGGTCGCCGGTGAGCTCGCCCCACCAGTGACCCGCCGCGATCCCGGCCGACGGGACGTACCGCAGCCATCGCGCCGAGGCCGCGGGCGCCTCCGCAGACAGCGAACCCTCCGGCCCGCAGAACCAGGTCCGGAACTCGGCCCGCTCGGGCGGCAGCGCGTTCTCCTGCCGCCACCGTCCCGGGATCTCGGCCAGCTCCACGTCCGGCGGATGCCAGTGCCGCACGTACACGGTGACCGGCGGCTCGGACATGATGCCGTTCTCGGTCCCCTTGAGCCAGTGGTCCCACCAGCGGACCGCGTCCGCGCGCCACTCGATGGCCGGCCCGGGCACCGCGTTGTGCGGGTAGGTGTGGTTCCAGGGGCCGATCAGCACCCTGACCGGCGCGGGCACGCGGGCCAGCATCCGCGGCACCGAGTCCCGGTAGCCGTCGTACCAGCCGCCGATCAGGTAGGCGGGCACGGTGAGCCGCCCGTAGTCCGGCCGCAGCGACGCCCGCCGCCAGAACGGCCCGTCCTGCGCCTGGGCCAGGAAGCTGATCAGCCACGGCTCGGCGTCCATCCGGGCCAGCGCGTCGTCGTCGAGCGGGAAGTCCGGCGCGGGCGGCAGCATGTTCAGGTGGTCGATCATCAGCGCGTACTCGTCCAGGTGCGGCAGGCCGTCCACGTAGTGCACGTCGTCGTGGAACAGGTCATCGGACGCGTCCACGGCCAGGATCGCCTTCAGCGCGGGCGGCCGCCGCAGCGCGACCTGGATTGCGTTGAACCCGCCCCACGAGATGCCCCACATGCCGACCGCGCCGGTGCACCACGGCTGGGCCGCCAGCCAGGCGATGACCTCCTCCGCGTCCCGCTGCTCGGTCTCGGTGTACTCGCCCCCCGGCAGGGTCCCGCCGCTGCGCCCGGTGCCGCGGATGTCCACCCGCGCCCCGGCGTACCCGGCCCGGGCCATATAGGCGTACAGGTCGTGGTCGCGGGCCAGCATCGCGTCGTCCTTGCGGTACGGCAGGTACTCCAGCAGCGCCGGGACCGGCGCGGTGTCCGCGTCATCGGGCAGGTACAGCGTGGCGGCCAGCCCGGTCCCGTCCGGCAGGGGGATGCCCGCCTGGCGGACGATCATCGCGCGGCCACCGCGCTGCGCAGCAGCTCGAGGAACTCGCCCACCCGCCGGTCCCGCTCGTCCGCCGGCTGGGTCCGGTACCCGAACAGCCCGGGGTCGAGCTCCTCGGTGACCATCGCGTCCTGGGCCCGGTCCATCAGCCAGTCGACCATGGACACGATCATCCGCGGGTCAATGTCCCGGCGGACCTCGCCGCGCTCGATCCCGAACCGGACGAAGCCTTGAGTGCCGTACGGGTCCTCGCGGGCCAGGAACTGGGTGATCTCGCGGCGCAGCTGGAGGCCCGCGCAGTAGTTGCCGATCAGGGTGACCCGGTAAGGGATCCAGTCCTCGTGGATGAGGTGCGGGGTGGCCTCGATCCAGTGCCGCAGGACCGCGAAGAAGCCGGCCGCGCGGACCCCGGCGGGCGCGTCCAGGTAGGCCGGCAGCGACCGGGCCGCGGCCTGGTAGGCGGCCAGGAACAGGCCGGCCTTGGTCTCGAAGTACCCGAACACCGCGCCCTTGGACACCCCCGCCGCGGCCGCGATCTCCTCGGCCCGCGCCTCCTCATAGCCGCGCCGGGCGAAGTGGTCCATGGCGACCTGGAGGATCCGCTCCTGCCGGGCCCGCTGCCGCTCCGGCGCCCGCCGGACCGCCGTTCCCTGACCAGTAGTCATATAGCGACCTGCCTGTGTTCATTGACTTTCAGGAGCTGAGCTAACCATACTTTGCTCAGCTCTGACCGCTTAAATGACCTTTAGTCAGAAAACGGACTGTTCGCATGAGCGCTACACCGGACTGGGACGTCATCGTGGTCGGCGCCGGCCACAACGGCCTGACCGCCGGTGCCCTGCTGGCCCGCGCGGGCCTGTCCACCCTGGTGGTGGAGGCCCGGGAGACGGCCGGCGGATGCTGCGTCACCGAGGAGATCGCGCCCGGCTGCCGGGCCTCCACCACCTCCTACATTGCGAGCATGCTCCGGCCCGAGGTGATCCGGGCGCTGGACCTGGGCGCGCACGGGCTGCGGATGGTGCCCTGCGAGCCGGCCCTCCAGGTCGCGCTGGACGGCGGGGAGGTGCTGGCTGACTGGAATGACCCGGAGCGCACCGCGGCCGGGATCGCCCGGTACTCCCCGGCCGACGCGCAGGCGTTCGGCCAGGTGCACGAGGAGCTGCGCCGGCTGGCGGCCCGGCTGCAGCCGCTGTTCATGGAGCTGCCCCCGGACACCCGGGCCACCGGCCTGCGCCGGGTGAGCGAGGCGCTGCGGGTCGGGCGGCACCTGCGCGGGCTGCGCGGCACCGACGTGGAGGGGCTGACCCGGATGCTGACCGGCAGCCTCGGCCAGTTCATCGACGAGCGGTTCGAGTCCCGCCCGGCTAAGGCGCTCCTGCTGGCCAACAACCTCTACGGCAAGCACGGTGGCCCCTACCAGCCGGGCACCCTGCTCGGGCTGCTCTTCCACCTGCTCACCGGCGGCGACGACGCGATACAGGGCTTCTTCGGGCACGTGATGGGCGGCATGGGCGCGATCAGCGACGCCATCGCCGCGTCCGGGCGGGCCTGCGGGATGCAGGTCCGCACCGGGGCCCCGGTGGCCCGGATCCGGGTGGCCGCGGGCCAGGCCCAGGGGGTGACGCTGGCCGGCGGGGAGGAGCTGACCGCCCGGGTGGTGCTATCCGGGGCCGACCCCAAGCGGACCTTCCTGCACCTGGTCGACCCGGCCGACCTGCCCGGGGAGTTCCGCGCGGCGGTGGCCGGGATCACCATGGACGGCCCGTGCGCCAAGGTCAACCTGGTCCTGGACGCCGAGCCCCAGGTCCGGGGCATGCCCGCGGATGCCGGCCCGGGCCAGCGGGCGCTGTTCACTCTGCCGCCGGACCTGGCCGTGGCCGACGCCTGCTACGACCTGTCCAAGCGCGGTGAGCTGGCCGGCGCGGAGCAGCTGTTCGTGGACTGCGTGGTGGCGTCGGCCGTGGATCCCTCGCTGGCGCCGGAAGGCCGGCACATCATGACCTGCTTCGTGCAGTACGTGCCCTACCGGCTGGCCGAGGGGACGTGGGACAGCCGCCGGGACGAGCTCGGTGACCGGGTCCTGGCCCGGATCGCGCAGTTCGCGCCGAACGTGCCGGGCGCGGTGCTGGCCCGGCAGGTGCTCACCCCGCTGGACCTGGAGCGCAGCTACGGGCTGACCGAGGGCAACATCTTCCACGGCGACATCCAGCCCGGCCAGCTGTTCCACATGCGCCCGGTGCCAGGGTGGGCGCGCTACGCCACCCCGGTCCGCGGCCTGTACCTGTGCGGCGCGGGTGCCCACCCGGGCGGCGGAGTCACCGGCGCGCCCGGCTACAACGCGGCGCACCGGGTCCTGGCCGACCTGCGCCGGGACCGGAAATCCGGGCGGAGGAGGGCCGCGTGAGCGACCTGGAGCAGCGCCTGCGAAGCCCCCGGAAGCGCACCGGCCACATCTCACCCACGGGACACATCTCCCCCATGGGACGCGTCTCACCCACGGGAGGCATCGCATGAGCGCTGACGTCATCGTGGTCGGGGCGGGGGTGGCCGGCGCGTCCACCGCGTTCCACCTCAGCCGGCTCGGGGCCGGTGACGTGCTCGTGGTGGACCGCGGCACGGCCGGGTCGGGGATGAGCAGCCGGTCGTCGGCCATGATCCGGATGCACTACACGTTCCGCCCCGAGGTCGAGCTGGCCGTGCGCAGTGACCGGATGTTCGCGGCCTGGACCGAGCTGACCGGCCGGCCGGCGTTCGTCCGCCGGACCGGATTCGCCCGGCTCGTGCTCCCGGGCGAGGAGGATGCGCTGCGGGCCAACGTGGCCATGCAGCGGGACTGCGGGGCCCGCGCTGAGGTCCTGCCCGCCGGCGACTTTGCCGCCCTCGCGCCGGGCTTCCGCACCAGCGACCTGACCGAGGTGGCCTGGGAACCCGACGGCGGTTACGGGGACGGCGCCCTGGTGGCCGGGGACCTGCTGGCCGCGGCCCGCGAACGGGGGGTGCGCTACCGGCCGCACACGCCGGCCCTGGCGCTGCTGCGTGAGGGGACCGGGTGACCGGGATCCAGACCCCGGATGGCCCGGAACACGCCGGGATCGTGGTGGCGGCGGCCGGGGTGTGGTCGCCAGCCCTGCTGGCCAGCATCGGCGTGGACCTCCCGATCGAGACCGAATTCCACCAGGTCGCGGTGCTCAGCCACGCGCCCGGCCAGGGGACCCCGGTGGCCTGCATCGACTCGACCACCCAGACCTACTTCCGGCCCGAGGCCGGCGGCAGCATGACGCTGGCGGGCAGCTTCACCGGCCCTCGCGGCGTGGACCCGGACACCGTGGCCCCCCCAGCCGTGGCCCCCCGCGCCGCACCCGGCGCTGGCAGCGCGCAAGGTGGTGCGGTTTGCGCCGCCGGCGGCGCAAAACGCACCACGATGATGGCCTCAGGGGCCGGGGAGCGGGCCGAGGGGCTGGCGGCGCTGGTGGGGGCGGCGGCGCGGCGGGTGCCCGCGCTGGCCGACGCGGGCATCGTCCGCGGCGTCACCGGCGTGTACGACATGACCCCGGACGGCCGGCCCATGCTCGGCGAGCTGCCCGGCCTGTCCGGGCTGGTGCTGGCGGCCGGCTTCTCCGGCACCGGCTTCAAGATCTCCCCGGCGGTCGGCGAGGCCGTGGCGGCTCTGGTGACCGGCCACCCGGTCGCGGGCAGCGTGGACATCACCCCGTTCCGGCCGGGCCGGTTCGCCGAGGGACGGCCGGTATCGCCCCCGCACCCGTACTCGGACGACTGAGGAGGCGGGCGTGGCAGACGAGGCCGGCGTGGCGCAAGTGCCGGGGACGCCAGACCAGACGGTCGGGGCAGAGGCGGGCATGTCAGGCGACGACAGTGTGCCGCTGGAGCGGAGCCTGCCCGGCCGCAGTTACACCAGCGAGGCCGAGTTCGCCCGCGAACGGGACCAGGTGCTGCTGCCCGGCTGGTTCTGCGTCGGCCGCGGCGACGGCCTCACCGAGCCGGGCTGCTATCTGGCCGCGGACGTGTGCGGGGAGAGCATCATCGTGACCCGGACCGGGGACGGCGGCCTGGCCGGCTACTACAACCTGTGCCGCCACCGGGGCTCACGCCTGGTACCCCGGGCCGGAGACCAGCCTGTCTGCGGCCGGTTCCCGGGCGCCGTCCGATGCCCGTATCACGCCTGGACCTACGGGCTGGATGGGACGCTGCGCGCCGCGCCGTTCCTGCCCGCATTGCGTAAGCACCGGGCCGCGCTGTCGCTGCACCGGGTGGACGTGGCTGCCTGGGGCGGGTTCGTGTTCGCGCGGCTCGAGCCGCCCGCCGCGCCCGGCCCAGCAGACCCACTCGAGGCGACGCTGGGTGAGATCCCGGCCCGGGTGGCCGCCTACCCCCTGGCCGGCCTGCGCACCGGGGCGCGGCTGCGCTACGACGTGGCCGCCAACTGGAAGGTGATCCTCGAGAACTACAACGAGTGTTACCACTGCGGCCCGGTCCACCCGGAGCTGTGCGAGCTGGTGCCCGCGTTCCGCCGCGGCGGCGGCGACCTCGACTGGGAAGCCGGGATCCCGCACCGCCCCGGCGCGACCACGTTCACCTCGACCGGCACCACGGGCCGGGCGCCGTTTCCCGGCCTGTCCGAGGCGGAGCGCACCCGGCACTTCGGCGAGCTGGTGCTGCCCAACCTGATGCTCAGCCTGTCCGCCGACCACGTGGCCGCCTTCACCGTGTGGCCGCGCTCCGCCGGCCAGACCACGGTGCTGTGCGACTTCCTGTTCCACCCGGCCGAGCTGGCCCGCCCCGGCTTCGACCCGTCCGACGCGGCCGGCTTCTGGGACCTGGTGAACCGCCAGGACTGGTCCATCTGCGAGCAGGTCCAGGACGGCATGGGCTCACGCCGGTTCTCCGTCGGCTACCTCGCGCCGATGGAGCAGCCCAGTGCGGACATCGGCCGGTACGTGGCCGCGAGGCTGGACCCGGCCCAGCCGTGATAAACCCGTTTCCAGGCGCCATGGGCAGGTGCAGGCGCCCTGATCAGGGACTGGAGGGATCGCGCTGGTGACGACGAGCCGGGACGTGGTGGTGATCGGGGGCGGGCACAACGGGCTGGTCGCCGCGGCCTACCTGGCCAGGCGCGGGCTGGACGTGACGGTCTGCGAGCGGCGGCCGGTGGTCGGCGGCGCGGCGGTCAGCGAGCACCCGTTCGGCCCCGACTACACCGTGACCTCGCTGTCCTACGTGGTCTCGCTGCTGCCCCCGGATCTGGTCACCGACCTGGGCCTGGCCCGGCACGGCTACCACGTGTTCCCGCAGGGCCCCTACTTCGCGCCCCGCGCCGACGGGCGCTACCTGCGGCTGCCCGACGACCCGGCCGCGCGGCACGCGGAGATCGCCAAGTTCTCCGCCGCGGACGCGGACGCCTATCCCCGGTACGAGGCCCACCTGGCCGGCCTCGGCCAGGTGCTCGGCCCCCTGCTGGATGAGGTGCCGCCCCGGCTCGGGTCACGGCGGCCGCTGGACCTGTGGCGGCAGGGACTGCTGCTGCGCCACCTGCGCGGGCTGGACGAGCGGGGCGTGGTCGACGTCACCCGGCTGCTGACCGGCAGCATCGCCGACCTGATCGAGGAGTACTTCGAGAGCGACGCCATGCTCGGCCTGCTCTCGGTGTCTGGCGTGATCGGGACCTGGGCCGGCCCTCGCTCGGCCGGCACCGCGTACGTGATGCTGCACCACCACATCGGCGGGGTCGACGGGCAGGCCGGCGCCTGGGGATTCCCGCGCGGCGGGATGGGCGGCGTCACGGCCGCGCTGGCCGCGGCGGCCCGGTCGTTCGGCGCCGAGATCCGCACCGACGCGCCGGTCGGCGAGATCCGCACCCGCGACGGCCGGGTCGCCGGCGTGACGCTGGCCAGCGGCGAGGAGATCGACGCGGGCACGGTCATCACCACCGCCCACCCGCAGATCTCGTTCCTGAAACTGCTCGACCCGGCGGTGCTGCCCGGCGGCTTCCTGGCCGACATCCGGCGCTGGCAGACCCGCAGCGGCACCGTCAAGATCAACCTGGCCCTGGACCGGCTGCCCGTGTTCACCAGCCACCCGGCGCCCGACCCGCAAATCCACGGCGGCACGATCGTGCTGGCCGAGAGCCTGGACGACATCGAGACCGCGTTCCAGCAGGCGGTCGCAGGCGCGGCGTCGGACAAGCCGTTCGCGGATATCTGCATCCCCAGCGTGTTCGACGACTCGCTCGCGCCCCCGGGCCAGCACGTCATGTCGATGTTCACCCAGTGGGTGCCGCACGGCTGGGCCGCCGCGCCGCACGAGGCGGAGCTGGACGCCTACGCCGACCGGGTGATGGCCCGGATGGAGCAGGTCGCGCCCGGGTTCACCAGCTCGGTGCTGCACCGGCAGGTGATCGGGCCGCACGCGATGCAGGAAGAGTACGGCCTGGTCGGCGGCAACATCTTCCACGGAGAGCTCAGCCTGGGCCAGATGTTCCACGCCCGCCCGGCGGCCGGCTACGCCGACCTGCGCACCCCGGTGACCGGGCTGTACCAGGCGGGGTCGGCCACCCACGGCGGCGGCGGGGTCACCGGCATCCCGGGCCGCAACGTGGTGCGCCAGGTCCTGGCCGACCGCCGCACCGACCGGCTCCGCGGCCAGGCGAGCCGGCTGCGGGAACGGGCCGCGGGCCTCGCGTCTGCCGCCCGCCGCGGCAGCCACTGACCAGCGCTGATGCCATAGTGGCGCCATATTGCGCCATGTCGACTTGCTATGGCGCCATAACGGTGCCATGATGGCGTCATGGACCTCACTCAGTACGTCAGCGACCTCCGCCATCAGCTGACCGTGGCCGCCGAGGCCGGCGGGGATGACGCGAGGGCCCTGGCCGAGCGGCTCACCGCCCCCCTGGAGTCGGCGGCCCGTCTCGCCCTGCTGGACGCCCTGTCGGCCGCGGCCGCGGAGATCACCCGGGACCTGGCCCCCGGCTCGGTGGACGTCCGCCTGCGCGGGCGTGAGCCAACCTTCGTCGTGACGCTGCCCCCGGCGGATGAGCCGCTCGAGGACCCGGCCGGCCCGCCCGCGGGCGGCGCCCGGCCGGCCGCGCCGCCCGAGGGCGACGAAGGAGAGATGTCGCGGGTCAACTTCCGCCTGCCCGAACACCTCAAGGCGAGGATCGAGGACGCCGCAGCGCGCGAAGGCCTCTCGGTTAATGCCTGGCTCGTCCGGATCGCCGCGGCTGCGGTGCAGTCCCCGGACGACCCCCGCGACCAGGGCCGCCGCGCACCGCGAGGCGGCCAGCGCTTCACCGGCTGGGTGCACTAGCCACTGCCCGCCGGCCGCACTCACATCTCAATCCCGCGTCCCAGAGCACGGACGCTCGGCTTGACCCCTTTGGAGGGACTGCTATGCCCACATTCGATACTCCCGGACCTATCACGGTCGTGATCGAGATCGGCGTCGGCGACGCCCGGATCACGGCGACCGACCGCACCGACACCGTGGTCGACGTGCGCCCCAGCGACAGCGGCAAGGGCGACGACGTGCGGGCCGCGGAGCAGGCCCGGGTCGAGTACACGGACGGCAGGCTGCTGATCAAGGCATCGAAGAACTGGAGACAGTACAGCCCGTTCAGTGACGGCGGTTCGATCGACGTGACCATCGGGCTGCCCGCTGGCTCACATCTGCAGGGCAGCGCCGGGATCGCAGCGTTCCGGGGGATGGGGCGGCTGGGCGACTGCCGGGTCAAGACCGCCGTGGGCGACATCCAGCTCGACACCACCGGCGCACTCGACGCGAGCACCGCCACCGGCGCGATCGCGGTGGACCGGGTCATGGGCCACGCCGAGGTCAGCACCGGCTCGGGCCGGATACGGCTGGGCGAGATCGACGGCACGGCCGTGATCAAGAACTCCAACGGCGACAGCTGGGTCGGGGGCGCCGCCGGCGACCTGCGGGTGGTCGCGTCCAACGGGGACATCTCCGTCGATCACGCGGATGCCGGCGTCACGGCCAGCACCGCCACCGGCAGCGTCCGGATCGGCGATGTGGCCCGCGGCGCCACCTCGGCCAAGACAGCCAATGGTGACGTCGAGATCGGCATCCGCGCCGGCACCGCCGCCCGGCTCGATGTGTACACGCAGTTCGGTGCCGTGCACAACCAGATGGACACCGCCGACGGCCCCGGGCCGTCCGACCAGACCGCCGAGGTGCGGGCCCGTACCGGCCACGGCGACATCGTGATCCGCCGTTCCCCGGGACGCCCGGAGTGAACTCATCGAGAGGAGGGGGAGTGGCCGTGACCATCCCCACCAGGCCCCCTGCGCGGCTGGCGGTCTCCGCCTCCGGGGTGCAGAAGTCGTTTGCCGGGCACCTCGTGCTGGACCGCGTCGACCTCGCCGTGGCCGAGGGGACGGTGTTCGCGCTGCTCGGCCCCAACGGCGCAGGCAAGACCACCATGGTCCAGATCCTGTCCACGCTGCTGCCCGCCGACGGTGGCGAGATCCACGTGGCGGGCCACGACCTGGCCCGCGATCCCGACGCGGTACGCGCCGCGATCGGGGTCACCGGCCAGTTCTCGGCCGTGGACGGTCTCCTCACCGGTGAGGAGAACCTGAGGCTGATGGCCGACCTGCATCACCTGGGACGCAGCGCCGGCCGGCGCCGCGCGGCCGAGTTGCTCGGCCGTTTCGACCTCACCAGCGCGGCGGGCAAGCCGGCCGCCGCCTACTCCGGGGGCATGCGGCGCCGGCTCGACCTCGCGATGACCCTGGTCGGCAGCCCCCGCCTGATCTTCCTCGACGAGCCGACCACCGGGCTCGACCCGCGCAGCCGCCGCACGATGTGGCAGATCATCCGCGACCTCGTCGCCGCCGGAGTCACGATCTTCCTCACCACGCAGTACCTGGACGAGGCTGACCAGCTCGCTGACCGGATCGCCGTGCTCGACCGCGGGAGGCTCGTCGCCGAGGGCACCCCCGGCGAGCTCAAGCGCCGGATCCCCGGCGGCCACATCCGCCTCCAGTTCGCCAGCCAGCGCGAACTGGACTCGGCCGCCCGCATCATCGACGGGGCAGCACGAGAAGACGAGGCGCTGACCCTGCAGGTGCCCAGCGACGGCAGCGTCCCCGCGCTGCGGGCCCTGCTGGCCCGCCTCGACGCCGGGTCGGTCGAGATCGAGGCCCTGTCACTGCACACCCCCGATCTCGACGACGTGTTCCTCGCCCTCACCGGGCAGCCTGGCCAGGAGATGGAGACCCGC
>Ga0182024_10007274_pt1 | contig 23914 bp, 22 predicted proteins | sample P32metaG_FD_120480 | JGI IMG/M metagenome (GOLD analysis project Ga0182024, IMG submission 120480) | Permafrost microbial communities from Stordalen Mire, Sweden - P3-2 metaG (Illumina Assembly) | ecosystem: Environmental > Terrestrial > Soil > Wetlands > Permafrost | place: Sweden: Stordalen... | reverse complement strand
GACCGGAAGGGCAACGTGCAGATGTGGGGCATCCTCGGCGTGCAGAAGGAAGCGGTGCTCGCTGCGAAGCGGTCGCTGATCACCGTGGAGGAGATCGTCGACAGCCTTGATCCGAAACCACAGGAGGTCGTGCTTCCCTCGTTCGCCACGAACTATGTCGCAGTCGTGCCCGGCGGCGCGCATCCTTCCTACGCGCAAGGATATTCCTTACGGGACAATGGGTTCTACACGGAGTGGGACGCGATCAGCAAGGATCGAGACACGTTCCTGAGATGGATGGACGAGCATGTGATGCGGCGGGCACCCGCGGCGTGACGGCCGCGTACACCGCTGACGAGATGATGACCGTGGCGGCTGCACGTCAGCTGCACAACGGGACCGTCTGTTTTGTCGGCATCGGGTTGCCGAGCACGGCCGCGAACCTCGCGCGCGCGACTCACTCCCCCGACGTCGTGCTCATCTACGAGTCGGGCACGCTCGGCGCCAAACCCGATCGGCTGCCGCTGTCGATCGGCGACGGCATCCTCGCGGAGACCGCGGATGCCGTGGTCAGCGTTCCCGAAGTCTTCAACTACTGGCTCCAACCTGGGAGGATCGACGTCGGCTTCCTGAGCGCCGCACAGATCGATCGCTACGCCAATATCAATACCACCGTGATCGGCAACGACTACCGTCACCCCAAGGTACGGCTCCCCGGCGCGGGTGGCGCTCCGGAGATCGCCGCATCGTGTCGCGAGGTCGTCGTGGTGCTGCGCCAGACTCCGCGCACGTTTGTCGACCGCGTCGACTTCGTCACCTCGGTGGGCTTCGGGCGCGGGTCCGGGGATCGTCAGCGGCTCGGTCTCATCGGGTCCGGGCCGCGTGTCGTCATCACCGACTTCGGCATCCTGTCGCCCGACCCCGAAACCTGCGAGCTCACGCTCGTCAGCGTGCACCACGGATCGAGCGCCGATGACGCGCGAGCCGCCACCGGCTGGCCGCTCGCTGTGTCACAGGATCTCGCGACAACGGATCCACCGACGGACGAAGAGCTCACGATCCTGCGTCATCTCGAGGCGACCAAGGGCGCGTGAGCGACGACGTCTTCGTACTGGACGCGGTGCGCACACCGATTGGGCGTCACGGCGGCGCGCTTGCGGGGGTGCGTCCCGATGACCTCGCAGCCGGCGTCATCGCGGCGCTCGTGCAGCGGAGTCCGGCGCTCGACCCAGCCGAAATCGGTGACGTTGTGTTTGGCGACGGCAACGGCGCCGGCGAGGACAACCGAAACCTTGCCCGAATGGCGCTGCTGCTCGCGGGCGTGCCTCCAACCGTCCCGGGCACGACGGTCAACCGGCTGTGCGGCTCGGGACTCGAGGCGGTGATCGCGGCGAGCCGGGCGATCGCCGTGGGGGACCACTCAGTCTGCATCGCGGGCGGTGTCGAATCGATGAGCCGCGCACCGTGGGTCGTGCTCAAGCCGGAACGCGGGTACGCGCGTACCAACGAGACGATGTTCTCGACAACGCTTGGGTGGCGCATGGTCAACCCGCGCATGCCCTCGAGCTGGACGATCTCGCTCGGCGAGGGTGCGGAGCTGCTCGCAACGAAGTATGCGATCAGCCGCGAGGAGCAGGACGCGTTCGCACTGCGCAGCCATCGCCAGGCGGCTGCCGCGTGGGACGCGGGGATGTACGACGGTGAGGTCGTGCCGGTGGACGGGATCGACCTTCGCCGTGACGAGAGCATCCGCGCCGATACCTCACTCGAGGTTCTCGCCGCACTGCGACCGGCGTTCCGGCCTGACGGCACCGTGACGGCGGGGAACGCATCCCCCCTCAACGACGGCGCCGCGGCGGTCCTGCTCGCGGATCGCGAGGGTGCGCGGCGTGCCGGCCGCGAGCCCCTTGCACGCATCGTGGCCCGCGGGGTGAGCGCGGTCGAACCGCCGCTGTACGGCATCGGACCGGTCGAGGCCGCCAACGCGGCGCTCCGACGCGCCGGGATCGGGTGGAAGGATCTGGCGGTGGTCGAGCTGAACGAAGCATTCGCGGCGCAGTCGCTCGCATGCCTGCGCGAATGGGCCGAGCTCGACCCGGACACGGTGAATCCGCACGGCGGCGCGATCGCGATCGGCCACCCCATCGGCTGCTCTGGCGCACGCATCATCGGGTCGCTCGCGCACGAGCTGCACCGTCGCGGTGGCGGGTTCGGCCTTGCTGCGATCTGCATCGGCGTCGGCCAGGGGCTCGCCGTGGTGCTGGAGGCCTGAATGTCGAGTTCCTCGCGCTCGGTTCATCCGCCCAATGACTTTCCCGCGTACGGATCGACGCGACTGCGCGCTCCGAAGCAGCCGCTGCGCGTGCTCTCCACGCGGCTCGCCGAGCTCACCGCACCGCTCCTGGCGGGCGAGACGATCGGCGCCCTCGATCACGATCTCACCCGTCAGCACGACGGCGAACCGCTCGGCGAGCGCATCAGCATCAGCGGACGGGTGCTTGACGAAGATGGGAACCCGCTCGAGGGCGCCCTCATCGAGGTGTGGCAGGCGAATGCCGCCGGGCGCTACGCGCACCTGTCGGACCAGCACCCAGCGCCACTTGATCCCAACTTCAGCGGCGCGGGCCGCTGTCTCAGCGACTCTACAGGGCGCTATCGGTTCGTCACGATCAAGCCAGGTGCGTATCCCTGGCGCAACCATCCCAACGCATGGCGGCCTGCACATGTCCACTTCTCCGTGTTCTCGCCGGCGTTCGCACAGCGCCTGATCACGCAGATGTACTTCCCCGGCGACCCGCTGTTCGTCCAGGATCCGGTGTTCAACTCGGTGCCGACCGCGGAGGGGCGACAGCGGCTCATCGCGCGCTGGTCGCTCGATCTCACCCAGCCGGAGTGGTCCCTCGGCTACGAGTGGGACATCGTGGTCGCCGGGCGTGAGGCGACCCCGCTCGACGATGATGCGTCCGAATGAGACTGCCGCTCACTCCCTCGCAGACGGTCGGACCGTTCTTCCGAATCGGACTGACAACGACGATCGGGTCACATGTCGTCGGCGAAGGAACGCCGGGAGCCGTCCGGGTCTCCGGACAGGTGTTTGACGGCGCCGGCGAGCCGGTGCCCGACGCGCTGATCGAAACGTGGCAGTCCGAAGGCGCCGGGCGCTGCGCCACCGATGAGGAGGGGCATTTCGCAATCCTCACCATCAAGCCGGAAGGAAACGTCAAAGACGGCGATGCCCCCGAGGCGCCGCACCTCGACGTGTCGGTGTTCGCGCGCGGACTGCTCACGCGCCTGGTCACGCGCGTGTACTTCCCTGATGAAGGCGAGGCGAATGACGCTGATCCGGTGCTCAGGTCGCTGGGTCCCGATGAGCGGTCGAAGCTCGTGGCGGTGCGGGAGGACTCGGGTCTCCGCTTCGACATCCACCTCCAAGGTCCTCGTGAGACGGTCTTCTTCGATCGCTGAGGGGCTCGTCGATCCGCTCTTCGGCAGTGCCGCGGTCGACGCGGCCGTGAGTGACATCGCGTGGCTGCAGGCGATGCTCGATTTCGAATCAGCGCTGGCCCGGGCGGAGGCCGATGCGGGCCTGGTGCCACCCGCAGCCGCTGCCGAGATCGCTGCCGCATGCCGCGCGGAGTCATTCGACGTCGCGGAGATCGGGCAGCGCTCGGTCGCGTCCGGCAACCCGGCTGCACCATTGGTCCGCGCATTGACCGACGCGGTCTCGTCTGATGCTGCGCAGCACGTGCACCTCGGCGCCACGAGCCAGGACGTCATCGACACGGCGTTCTCGTTGATGGCGAAGCGCGCGCTCGATGTGATCCTCGAGGATCTGTCGGCCGCCGCGTCGGCGTGCTCGGCTCAGGCGGAGACCCACCGCCGCACGCTCATGACAGCGCGCACGCTGCTGCAGCCGGCGACGCCAACCACATTCGGCTACAAGGCGGCTGGTTGGCTGGTGAGCGTCGACGAAGCCCGGGCGCTGCTGACCCATGTTCGATTCGAGCGCCTCGCAGTGCAACTCGGAGGGGCGTCGGGCACGCTGGCGTCGCTCGAGGGTGCGGGTGTCGACATTGCGCACCGACTGGCTGCGCTCCTCGGGCTTGCGGAGCCCGTCGTCCCATGGCACACCGATCGCACCCGCGTGGCGGAGCTTGCCGCCGCGCTCGGCACCACCCTCGGGGTGCTTGGCAAGATCGCGCGCGACGTCGTCCTGCTTGCCCAGGCAGAGGTCGCCGAAGCCGAGGAGGCGGAGCACGGGACGTCATCGGCGTTGCCGCAGAAGCGCAATCCGGTTCGTGCGGTGCTCGTGCTGGCCGGCGCAGAACGCGCTGCCGGGCTGGTCGGCACAGTGTTCGGCGCGATGGTGCAGGAGCACGAGCGTGCCGCAGGCGCATGGCACGCGGAGTGGGAAACGGTCCGCGAGCTGCTCCGCATCGCAGGTGGGGCGAGCCACCACGCGGCGGCACTGCTCGGCTCGCTGCACGTCGACGCTGGGCGGATGGCGGAGAACCTCGCGGCAGATGGCGGCCTCGTGATGGCCGAGCATCTCGGGCTCCGACTTTCGCCTGCCGTAGGACGCGCGGCCGCACGCGATATCGTGCGGCGCTGCAGTGAGGAGTCGATCGAACGGCGCCTCGCGTTCGCGACAGTCGTCCACGACGATCCGGATGTCCGCCGGTACCTTTCCGAGGAGCAGATCACGGATGCAGTCGAACCATCCGGGTCTCTCGGTTCGATCGATGAGTTGATCCGCCGCGCGCAGGATGCGCACCGTGCTGCCGGCGCGCCGGGATGAGTGTCGAGCTCGCGTACTCGGTGATCGGCGACCGTGACAAACCGATGCTCGTGATGAGCAGTGCGCTGGGCACCACGCGGGCGATGTGGGATTCGCAACATCCGCTCGCAGCTCAGTTCTCGCTGCTGCTCTACGATCACCGTGGTCTGGGCGAGTCTCCCGCACCTCCGGGCCCGTATACCATCGCCGAGCTCGGCGCTGACCTGGTGGTCCTGCTCGACAACCTCGGCGTACGTTCGGTGTCGTTCTGCGGTGTCTCATTGGGCGGCATGGTCGGCCTCTGGCTCGCAGCGCACCACCCCGAGCGCATCAGCAGACTCGTGGCGATGTGCGCACTCGCTCGGCTCCAGCCGCTAAGCAGGTACGTCGAGCGCGCGGCCACCGTCCGAGCCGGCGGCATCGAGCCGATCGCAGCCGCAGTCGCCGCCCGATGGTTCACGCCGCGCTTTGCTGAGAAGCATCCCGCGACGCTCGCGCACTTCACCGAGACCCTCGCGGGAATGAGCGCGGAAGGCTACGCAAGCTGTTGCGAGGCAATCGCTTCGTGCGACCTGCGCACCGAGATCCATAGGATCGATGCGCGGACGCTGATCATTGCCGGCGCGGAGGATCCGATCATCGCAGCATCGAGTGCGGTGATGTTTGGCGCGTCGTTTCGTGACGCGAGCGTGGCCGTGGTTCCGGATGCTGCGCACCTGGTGAACGTCGAGCAACCGGACATGGTGAACCGGCTGGTCCTCGACCATCTGACCGAAGGCGAGGGAGGGGCGACGTGAGCGACGACATCCGAGAGCAGGGAATGACCACGCGGCGCGAGGTCCTCGGTGATGCGCATGTGGACCGAGCCATGGCAGAGGCCGACGCATTCACCGCCGACCTCCAGGAACACATCACGCGCTACGCGTTTGGTGCCGTCTGGTCGCGTCCGGGCCTTGACCGGCGAACGCGGAGTTGCATCACGGTGGCGATGCTCGCCGCCCAGGGTTCGGAGCACGAGCTCGCGCTGCACGTGCGCGCCGCGCTGCGCAACGGTGTGACGGTCGAAGAGATCAAAGAGGTCCTGCTCCAGGTGGCCGTGTATGCAGGCGTCCCGCGCGCGAACCGCGCGTTCAGCATCGCGCGCGACGTGCTCGCCGGGGGGGGGCCGGACGTGGAGTCGAGGTGACCGAACCCGATCGACCGGCGACCGCTCGTGTGGACCGCGGGATCGGCACGGATTTCGTGCAATCTCTCGAGCGTGGACTCGCGGTCATCCGCGCCTTCGATGCGGAACACCCCGAACTGACACTGAGCGAGGTTGCGCGCGCCGCCGGATTGACGCGCGCATCGGCGCGGCGGTTCCTCCGCACGCTGGCCGAGCTCGGGTACGTGCGCAGCAACGGACGGCTCTTCGCGCTGCGCCCACGTGTGCTCGAGCTGGGGTATGCGTATCTCTCGAGTCTCAGCCTCCACGAGGTTGCTCAACCGCACCTCGAACGCCTCGTGAGCGTGCTCCGCGAGTCGTCGTCGGTCTCGGTGCTGGACGCCGACGACGTCGTCTACGTCGCCCGAGTACCGACGCGGCGGATCATGACCATCACGATCAGCGTCGGCACGCGGTTTCCGGCGTATGCGACCTCGATGGGACGCGTGCTGCTTGCGGGCCAGAGCGACGAATGGCTCGACGGCTACTTCGCGACCGTTGAGCTGCGTCGGCTGACCGCGCGCACCGTCACCGACGTGCCTGCGCTGCGTTCGGAACTGCTCCAGGTGCGACATCAGGGGTGGGCGTTCGTCGACGAGGAGCTCGAGGAGGGCCTGCGGGCCATCGCCGCACCGATCAGCGACCTCTCGGGGCGCGTGATCGCGGCGGTCAACGTCTCCTCACCCGTGAGCCGGGGGAGCCCCGACCTGGTGCGCAGCGAGTTCCTGCCCCACCTGCTTGCGGCGGCGCGGGGGATCGAGGAGGATCTGAGCCACAGCGCAACGGGGTCGCGCTGATGCCGCAGCGCCAGAGGGTCTGACCATGCCAGTCATGCACGTCGGCGACATCGACATGTACTACGAGGTCCACGGATCGGGGGACCCGCTCGTGTTGATCGGCGGCCTCGCCAACGACGTGTCGGAGTGGGAGTGGATGGTCAACTGGTGTGCGCAGACCCACCGTGTGCTCGCATTCGACAACCGCGGCGCGGGACGCACCGACAAGCCTGACGCTCCCTACACGATCCCGATGATGGCCGACGACACCGACGCGCTCATGGATTCCGTCGGCATGTCGCACGCGACAGTCCTCGGGGTGTCGATGGGCGGGCGTATCGCGCTCGACCTCGCGCTCGAGCACCCCGAACGTGTTGCCCGGCTCATCCTCGTCAGCACCATGGCGTCGGCGAGGCCACCGGGCTCGCCGACATCCCGGATGGAGATGCTCAGCATCGTGGGGACCTTCCTGTTCCGCGGGAAGTATCCGCAGCCCCGTTACGCCTTTGCCCACCAGCGTGAGGCCTCGCGCGCGTACGACTGCACGGAACGACTCGGCGAGATCCATATTCCCACCACCATCCTCCACGGGAGGAAAGACAAGATCGCACCGCTCCGAGAGGCGCAGACGATGCGTCACGGCATCGCCGGATCCGAGCTGGTGACCTTCGGCGGTGGCCACCTCTTCTTCATGGTGCGCGAGCGCAAGTGGTTTCTCGACAGCGTGGCAACAGCGCTCGCGCCTCGCGCGTCGATGCCCACGTCGTGAGCGTCACCGGGATGGGTGCGAGGATCGTGCAAGCGCTGTCAGTCTGACGCCGCCGGGCGCCATCGGCTGTGGCGCGTCTGCATCTTCCCCTCACGGATGAGCTGAAGCCTCGGCTTGGGCCCGTCGCTGCGCCCTGCCTGCGGCTTGCGGCTGCCGGCCCTGAACGGATCGGGCCACACGGCGCCGGGTCCGACGTATCCCTGATCGGCAGCGGCGTGCAGCGTCCACTGCGGGTCGTAGAGATGTGCCCGCGCGAGCGCGCAGAGGTCTGCGCGACCCGCGAGCACCAGTGAGTTCACATCGTCGTACGACGAGATGACGCCCACCGCGATGGTCGCGATGCCAACCTCGTTGCGGATGCGATCCGCGTACGGCGTCTGGTACGAACGGCCGAACGCGGGCGCCTCATCCTTGGTCACCTGGCCAGTCGACACATCGATGGCGTCGGCTCCATGCGCGGCGAATGCGCGGGCAATCTCGACCGCATCGTCGGCGTCCGTGCCGCCCGGGTACCAGTCGGTCGCCGAGATTCGCACAGTCATCGGCTTGTGCGCCGGCCACACGGCGCGCATGCCGTCGAACACCTCGAGTGGAAAGCGCAGTCGATGCTCCAGCGTGCCGCCGTACGCATCCGACCGTTGATTCGCGATCGGCGAGATGAAGCTGGAGAGCAGGTAGCCGTGCGCGCAGTGCAGCTCAAGCAGGTCGAACCCGGCGCGCTCACCCGCAGCCGCCGCTCGCACGAACTCCTCGCGGATCGCCGCAATCTCTTCCGGGGTCAGTTCGTGCGGCACCTGGTTGGCGACGGAGTATGGAATGGGCGACGGCGCCAGCACCTCCCAGTTTCCCTCGGGGAGCGGGTCGTCCATGCCCTCCCACATGAGCCGCGTCGAACCTTTGCGTCCCGAGTGCCCGAGTTGCAGGCCGATGCGCGCAGCCGTCCGATCGTGCACGAAGTCCGCGATACGGCGCCACCCCGCCTCATGTTCCGGCGCATACATTCCCGTGCAGCCCGGGGTGATGCGACCGGTGGCGGACACGCACACCATCTCGGTCATCACCAGCCCCGCACCCCCGAGCGCCTTGCTGCCGATGTGGACGAGATGAAAGTCATTGGGCATTCCGTCGACCGACGAGTACATGTCCATCGCCGAGACGACCACGCGGTTGTTCAACTCGAGGTCGCGCAGGCGGAACGGTTGAAACATCGGGGGAGTCTCCGCTCCGCCGCGCTGCGAGTCGTGGGCATCCACCTGCCCCGCGAACCAGTCATCGACCTCACTGACGAATTCGGGGTCACGAAGGCGCAGGTTGTCGTACGTGACGCGGCGGCTCCGGGTCAGGATGTTGAACGCGAACTGCAACGGCTCTTGGTGGACGTACTGCTCGAGATGCTCGAACCATTCGAGACTCGCCTGCGCGGCCCGCTGAGTCGAGACCACGACCGGCTTGCGCTCCGCCTCGTATGCTTCGAGCGCACGTGCCACGGTCTCGTTCTCGTGCAGGCACGCGGCAAGCGCGAGCCCGTCCTCCATGGCGAGCTTCGTGCCCGAGCCGATTGAGAAATGCGCGGTGTGCGCAGCATCCCCGAGGATGACCACGTTGCAGTGATGCCAGGACTCGTTGCGGATCGTCGTGAAGCTGATCCATTTCGAGTTGTTCGCATGCACCGCGTGGCCGTCGAGGATGTGTCCGAAGACCCGCTGAATCTCGGCGATGCTCGCAGTGTCGCTCTCCCCGGGGGCAAGCGTTCGGGCGGCCAGTGCATCGAATCCTGCGCTGCGCCAGACCGCGTCATGCATCTCGACGATGAACGTGCTGCCCGTGTCGTCGTACGGGTAGCCGTGGATCTGCATGATGCCGTGCGGTGTCTCGACGATGTAGAACTTGAATGCGTCGAACACGAGGTCGGTCCCGAGCCACATGAACTTGCAGTGACGGACGTCGAGCGTGGGGCGAAACGTCTCGGCGTAGCGCGTCCGTATCGTCGAGTTCACCCCGTCGGCGCCGACGACAAGATCGTGCGTCGCGGCGAGCTCATCTGCCGGCGGCGCCTCGGTGCAGAACATCAGTGTCACGCCGAGGTCGAGGCAACGCTCGTGCAGGATCTCGAGCAGCCGCTTGCGGCTCATCGCCGCAAAACCGTGACCACCGGAGGTGATCACCCGTCCCCGGTAGTGGATGTCGATGTCATCCCATCTCGCGAACTCGAGCGACATCGCGTCATGGATCGCCGGGTCGGCGTGCTCGATACCGCCGAGCGTCTCGTCCGAGAACACGACGCCGAAGCCGAATGTGTCGTCCTCGGCGTTGCGCTCCCACACGGTGATCTCGTGGCTCGGATCGAGCTGCTTGGTGAGCGCCGCGAAATACAGCCCGCCCGGCCCGCCCCCGACAACCGCAATTCGCATCTGAGTGTGGGCGCAACTGTAAAGTGTGGAACGTCGTGAATGTGGCGTCCTCAGCATGCCTGCATCGATTCATTTCGCCGATCTGACCTCGCCCCGCGCGCGAGCGCTGCTCGACGCCGGCCCGGCACCGGTGCTGCTGCTCCCGGTCGGAGCAGTCGAACCGCACGGCCCGCACGCGCCGCTCGGCACCGATTCGATCATCTCGACATCGATCTGCGAGCGCGCGGCCACGGCGCTCTCGAGCGATCGCGCCGTGCGCGCGTTCGTGCTCCCTGAGATCGCCTTCGGGGTGACCAGATACTCGACCGCCTTCACCGGCGCGGTCACGATCAGCGAGGCCACCCTGCACGCGATCGTGGTGGAGGTCTGCGCCTCGCTTCGCGCACAGGGCTTCCGGCACCAGGTCATCGTCAACAGCCACTTCGAACCCGCCCACGTCGAGACCCTGCGCCGGGCCGCCGAGGCCGCTGCAGTGGGATTTCTCGACGTGACACGCCGTCAGATCGCCGAGCAGCTGACGCCTGAGTTCCAGAGCGGAGCTGCCCACGCGGGACGGTACGAGACGTCGATGGTGCTCGCCACCCGTCCGGAGCTCGTCGAGGCGGAGATCATGCGCCGGCTTCCCGCATACGAGCTCAACATGCCCGCGGCGATGGCCGCCGGTCAGACCGACTTCCTTGCAATGGGCATGGACCGGGCGTATTGCGGTGACCCGGCGGCGGCGACCGCAGCCGAGGGTGAGGCGACGCTGGCGACACTGACGCGCCTCCTGATCGACCTCGTCCGCGCACAGGTCGGGATCGAGTCCGGGTCGTGAGCGTTGCGCGAGGAACAGAGTCCGGCCTGAACCTGGCAACCGAGTTCCTCGACCGCAACGTCGTCGAAGGGCGGGGCGAGAGAATCTCTCTGGCCGGCCCTGCGGGCGCCGCCACCTACGCCCAGCTCGCGGAGCTCACCAACCGCGTTGGCAATGCACTCCTCGAACTCGGGGTGCGGCCCCAGGAGCGGGTGCTCCTCGCCCTGACCGACTCGGTGGAATTCGTCGCCACGTGGTACGCGGTGCAGAAGATCGGCGCCGTGACCGCCGAGGTCTACACGTTCCTGCTGCCCAAGGACTACACGTACTACCTGGACTACACGGGCGCCACCGTGGTGGTGGTCGACGGCGTCACGCTCGAGCGGATGCGTGAGGCCGTCACCGCCGTCAGCACGCGCCCGCTGGTCATGGTGGTCGGTGCCGCGGCGACCGCGCTCAACGAGGCTGAGGTGTCCTTCGACTCGATCGTCTCGCGCCAGGCAACGGAACTCGAGGCGGCGCCGGCGGCTCCGGGTGACATCGCGATCTGGAAGTTCACGACGGGCAGCACCGGCAGGCCGAAGGCATGCGTGCACACTGCGCGGAGCCCGCTCGTCAGCTATGAGGGCTATGCCCGCGGCGTGCTCGACATCCGCGCCGACGACGTCGTGCTCCCGGTTCCGAAGCTGTTCTTCGGCTATGCGCGCGACCTCACGGCCCTGTTTCCCTTCGGTGTGGGCGCCACCGGCGTGATCTTTGCCGATCGCTCGACCCCCGAACTCGTCTTCGAGTTGATCGCGCGGCACCGGCCGACCATCCTGGTCAACGTCCCGACCATGATGCAGGCGATGCTGGACCATCCGAGCGCCGCCGATCAGGATCTGACCTGCCTCCGTCTGTGCACGTCCGCCGGCGAGGCGCTGCCCGAACCGCTGCACCGCCGCTGGAACGAGGCCTTTGGCATCGAGGTGCTCGACGGGATCGGCTCGTCCGAGGCGTACCACATCTACATCTCCAACCGGCCCGGGCGGGTCCGGCCCGGCAGCATCGGGGAGGTCGTCCCCGGGTATGCGGCCGAGGTGGTCGACGACCAGGGCGACCCGCTGGCCGCCGGGAATATCGGGCGTCTGTGGATCCGTGGTCAGAGCGCGTCATTGATGTACTGGCAGGAGCCAGCGGCGTCCGAGCGCACATTTGCAGGCGATCTGGTCATGAGCGGCGACCTGGTGGAGCGCGACCCTGACGGGTACTTTCTGTATCGCGGCCGAGCCGACGATCTGCTCAAGGTCGGCGGCATCTGGGTTGCGCCCGCTGAGATCGAGCGTTGCCTCGCCGAGCATCCCGATGTCGTCGAGTGCGCCGTCGTCGCTGCCGAACGTGACGGCCTGACCCGTGGGTGCGCCTGGGTGGTCCTCCGACCAGGAGCGATGGCGACCCCGGAGCGATTGCGCGGATTCGTGCGCGACCGGCTCGCGCCGCACAAGGTCCCACGCGAGGTGCGAGTCGTCCCAGACCTGCCCAGGACCGGCTCCGGCAAGATCGATCGAACTGCGCTGCGCCAGGCGAGCACCGAAACGGGGAGCCTCTCATCCGCCGGCGGCAGGCAGGCAGGAGGCACGCAACGGTGACGCGATTCAGGGCGTCGGCGGGGTTCACGGAGCGCTGGCGTCACTTCGATTTCGGGGTCTCCGAGGGTGTCGCCACCGTCACGCTGGCGCGGCCGGAGAAGCTCGGCGCGCTGACGTTCGACGTCTATGCGGATCTGCGCGACCTCCTCGCGGAGCTGCCCCACCGTGGTGACGCGCGCGTCCTCGTGATCACCGGCAAGGGCCGAGGGTTCTGCTCGGGGGGAGACGTGGTCGAGATCATCGGCGCGCTCCAATCGATGGAGGCAGGCGATCTCCTCGAATTCACCCGCATGACCGGATCGGTGGTGCGGGCGCTCCGCGACTGTCCGCTTCCGGTGATCGCCGCCGTCAACGGCATCGCGGCCGGCGCGGGAGCGGTGATCGCGCTCGCATCGGACCTGCGTCTGCTGGCGCGATCGGCCAGGTTCGCGTTTCTCTTCACCAAGGTGGGCCTGGCCGGTGCCGACATGGGGTCTGCGTACCTGCTCCCCCGGGTGATTGGATCGGGGCGTGCCACAGAGCTTCTCCTGCTCGGCGACACGGTCGAAGCCGATCGTGCGCTCGACATCGGACTCGCCACAGCCGTGGTCGAGGACGATGCGCTCCCCGAGGCGGCGATGCGCATGGCCCGCCGTATCGCCGACGGCCCCGCACTCGCCTACTCCACGACCAAGGTGCTGCTCAGCCGCGAGCTCGACATGGGTCTCAGCGCTTCCCTCGAGCTGGACGCGATGACCCAGGCGCTCCTCATGGGCAGCCACGACCATGCGGAGTATCACCGCGCCTGGACCGAAGGGCGCGCACCCGTCTGGGAGGGGCGATGAGCGACGGCGAGCACGAGATCGTCACGTCGCCGGATCTCCCCGCTCCGGTGGGATACGCCCATGCGGTGATCGCGGCTCCGGGGCGGACCATCTACCTCGGCGGTCAGACGGCGCAGGCTCCAGATGGGACGATCTTCGGCGCGACGATCGTGGAGCAGTTCGACCTCGCGGCGCGGAACGTCGTCGCCGCGCTCCACGCCGCCGGCGGGGAGCCCGACCACCTCGTGTCTCTGCACATCTACGTGACCGACCTCGCAGCGTATCGGGAGGCCATGACCGAGCTGGCGAGCGTCTGGCGGACCCATTTCGGCCGCCGCTATCCGGCAATAGCGCTGCTGGGGGTTGCCGAGCTGTTCGACCCGCGTGCCTTGATCGAGCTCGTCGGAGTGGCGGTCATCCCGTGAACGCCACCTACGCGCATCTGACCGCTGCTCATCGTGATCTGCTGGCGCGCAGCGAGTCGATCGCTCGCGAGATTCTCGCGCCGATCGCGAACCACCGCGAACGGGGCAGGGTCAATCGCGAGCTCATCGCCGCACTCTCGAAGCACGGGCTCGTGCCCGAGGTGCTCCAGACCGGCAGGGAGGTCCCCGCGCTCACCCTCTGCCTGGTGCGCGAGGGTCTGGCGCGCTATTCGACCGAAGCCGAGACCGCGTTCGCGCTCCAGGGTCTGGGTGCCCATCCGATCCTGGCGGCCGGCCGTGCCGAGGTCGTGGATGCCTGGATCCCCAGGGTCGCCTCGGGTGAGGCTGTTGCAGCGTTCGCGCTGACCGAACCGGCAGCCGGATCCGACGTGGCCGGGCTCGAACTTGCCGCGGAGCCGGACGGCACGGACTTCCGGCTCACCGGCGAGAAGGTCTTCATCTCCAACGCTCCCGATGCCGACATCTACACGGTGTTCGCGCGTACGTCGGCCGGCGCCGGTGCGAGGGGTATCACCGCGTTCGCAGTCCCCCGGGAGAGCCGGGGATTGTCCGGTGCGCCGATCCCCTTCATCTCCGACCATCCGATCGGACGGCTGCGCTTCGATGGCGTCCGGGTCCCCGCGGACCATGTCCTCGGGGAGGTCGACCACGGATTCGGGGTCGCGATGCGCACGCTTGACCTCTTCCGACCGAGCGTCGGCGCGTGCGCGGTCGGCATGGCGCAGGCGGCACTGGACGCCGCGATCTCGCATGCCGCCGAACGGCAGGCCTTCGGCGGGCCGCTCTCCGCCCTCCAGGGGGTGAGCCATCAGCTCGCCGACGTCGCCACCCGGGTCCAGGCGTCGCGCCTGCTCGTCCACTCGGCCGCCGCCGCGCACGATGCCGGGATCAAGCCCAACACCGAAGCCGCGGCGATGGCCAAGCTCTTCGCCACCGAGACGGCGATGCTGGCGATCGACGTGGCCATCCAGGTGCATGGCGCCAGGGCGCTCGAGCGCGGCCACCTCCTGGAGCACCTGTACCGCGACGTCCGCGGCACACGCATCTACGAGGGCGCTTCCGAGGTCCAGCGCGAGATCATCGCCCGTCAACTCTTCCGCCGGGCCGGTCGCGAATCATGAGGATCGAGTCGATCCGCTGACCTCCGCGCAGGTCGGTGTCCTGGAAGGGCTCACCGACCACGCGCATCCCGGCGCGGACGTACGCAGCGTGGGCGCGGGCATTGGTGGCCTCTGTGATGAGCGCCACCGCAGTTGCCGCCTCCCTGGCGAAGAGGTGATCGGACAGCAGCGCGACCGTCCTCGAGCCGATCCCCTTGCCGGCGAGCGAACGCTCCCCGATGAAGATGTCGAGCCCCCACGATCCCGTGGGCACGCTCACACCGATCTCCGCCAGGTACGCGGCCTCGGCGTCCCAGGGATAGAACTGGATGAAGCCGACGGGCTCGCCCCCGACCTCGATGATGCACGAGACGGTCGGATCCTCACTCCCCGCGCCCACGGCGAACTCCTCGGCCGCGGCCGCAGGCGTCAGGGGCGGTTCGTCGGGATCCCACCACTCCCGGACGTGCGGGCTGTTCCTCCAGGTGACGATCCGCTCGTGGTCGTCGGGGTGCTCTCGCATCCGCCTGATCACGAGGTCGCCGTCGGAGGCGATGACGTCATTCATCCAAGCAAGTATCGAGTCACTCGCGAACCCGGTGCTGAGGGCGATCGCTGAATACGATCTCGGCATGCGCGTACTCGTCGTCGAGGATGAGCCCGAAGTCGCCGGGAGCCTCGCCCGCGGCCTGGCGGAAGCCGGCATCTCGGTGGATGTCGCGCTGAGCGGCGAGGAGGCACTCGACACCCTGCGCTCGGGCCTCGCCTACAACGTCGCCGTCCTGGACGTGATGCTCGGCGGCGATCTCGACGGCATCGGTCTCTGCCGCCATCTCCGCCTCCAGGGGGCACCGACGGCGATTCTCATGCTCACCGCCCGCGATGACGTCAAAGACCGGCTCGCCGGCTTCGATGCCGGCGCCGACGACTACCTGGCCAAGCCCTTTCACTTCGAGGAGGTTCTCGCCCGCGTTCGGGCACTGAGCCGCCGGCGCATCGCCCCGCAGCTCGAGGTGCTCCAGGCGGGCAACCTGAGCATGGACAGCGCGGCCCGCCAGGTCATGGTGGACGGGGACATCCTGCCGACGACGCGGAGGGAGTACGAGATCCTCGAGCTCTTCATGCGGCATCCGGCCCAGGTCCTGAGCAAGGAACAGATCCACGACGCGGTCTGGGGAGATGCGCAGACGGTGGAATCGGGCCTGGTCGAGGTGTACGCGGGGAAGGTGCGCCGCAAGCTGCACGCCGCGCGGGCGTCCGTTCTTATCGAGACCTGCCGCGGCATCGGCTACCGGCTCATCAGCGGCGACGCCGCGGCGGTCTGACGTGAACATGGTCGTCCCGCGTCGCGACACCTTTGCCCCCCGGCAGCCGGCCACCGTGCTCGCGCGCTTCACGACCTTCCTCGGTTGTGCGGTCATGCTCTTCCTCGTCCTCGTCATCGAGATCGTCGTGCCGAACAACCCGACCCTCGGGGGCATGCTGCTGCTCGCGGTGCTGTTCGCAACGTGGCTCCTGCCAACACCGCTCGCGGCGGTGATCACCGTGGCCGCCGTCGCGGTCACCGTCGTGACCGCGCTCACGGGCACGGTTGATCCACTCACCGCCAAATTCCAGTTCGTCGCGATCATCGTGACCGCGTGTCTCAGTGAGCTCACGGTTCGCTCCCTGATCGCCCGCGAGCGCGCCCAGCTGGAGACCGCCGACCAGCTGCGCAGGTTCACCGCGGATGCGGCCCACGAGCTGCGCAACCCACTGTCAGCCCTGCAGAGCGACCTCGAGATCACCCTGCTCCAGCCACGCACTCCCGATGAGCTCACCGACACCGTGCGCCTCGCGCTCAAGAACACCAGACGTCTGGTGAAGATCTCCGAGTCGCTCCTCACGCTGTCGCGGAGCGATGCGGGCGGGTTGATGACAGCCGTCTCGCGCATCGACATCAGCGATGTGCTCGAGGAGGCCTATGCGCGCTGGGAGGGGCACGCGCAGGCACTGGGAGTCCGGATGACCGAGCGTCTGGATTGTGAGGGCGTCGTCGAGGGGGATGCACTCCTGCTCGGGCGCCTTTTTGACAACCTCCTCGAAAACGCGCTCGGCTACACGCCCAGGGGCGGGCATGTGACGATCCTGCTCGCGCCATCTCCACCGGGCGCATGCATGATCACGATCACCGACAGCGGACCGGGTATCCCGGCGGCACTGCGACCGGTGATCTTCGAGCGGTTCTCGCGCGGTGACGCCTCTCGATCGAGAAAGACCGGAGGTGCTGGACTTGGGCTCGCGATCTGCGCCGCAATCGTTTCTGCCCACAAAGGCACGATCACACTCGATCACGACCACGTCGCTGGAACGCGAATCATTGTGCGACTCCCTGTTACCGCCCTTTCCGGAAGGGTTTGAGATCCCGGCCCAGGCTGTACGTATCGCCTCGTCATGTCGGGGGAAAGTCTTTATCGGAGATATCAAAATGGGCAACAGGGTTCTGGAGGTCGGGGAACGCATCCGGGAGTTGGGAGAGAGGCTCCGTGGTCACGAGGAAGGCCAGGGCATGGTCGAATATGCGCTGATCCTCGTGCTCATCTCCATCGTCGTCATCGTCATTCTCACCACGCTGGGCAAGACGGTGAACAACGTCTTCTCCAACGTCAGCCACGGGCTTTCCAGCTAAGTCTCCCCCGCGGGCTGCGGGTGCCTCTTCACGGACCGGCAGCCTGTTTCGTTCGCCGACTCAGGCGGCGTGCACGGCTCCGGCGGCCGGCTGCGGGCGCACCCGCGGCAGCAGCATCGACAGCACCCCTGTCAGTGCCCAGAAGCCGACGTTGAAGAAGAGGATGCGCTCGACTGATGTGACGAAATCAAGTCCGAGCGCACGTTGTGCGGCGACCGCGAACGCCTGCTGCACCTGAGGCGGCGTCGATGCGGTGCCGGTGGTCTGGCAGCCGGGAATCGGCGCCGTCGGATCGCTCGAGGACGCCTCCTCCTTGAAACACCTGACGAATTTGGAAACGGCAGCATCCGCTGCCGGTGCCGGGAGCTGGGACGCCGCGAGCTGCGACTGAAGCTGCGGTGTCACCGCCTGGACGGCGATCGTCGAGCGGCTCGAGAGGAGCCCGAAGAACACGACTCCGACCACCGCGACGCCGATGGCGCCACCCAGCTGCTGAAACGTCGTGAGGACACCTGACGCCGAGCCGGCGTCCCTGCCGGGGACGCCTGCCAGGATGATGTTGAGCAGCGGGGCGATGACGGTTCCCAGGCCCAGCCCGCTGATCAGGAACGCCGGGATCAGGTCCCATCCGGTGAGGCTGGTCCCCACCAGGTTCAGCGTCAGGATGACGCCGAGTATCCCGATCACGAGGAGCGCCGAACCGATCGCGATCGTCCACTTGCCGAGGCGCGGAGCGACGCGCGTCGACATCGCGGAGGCGACTGCAGAGGCCAGGCTCCAGGGGATCGTCGTCAGGCCGGCGTTAAGCGCGCTGAATCCCAGCCCAACCTGGAGCATCAGGCTGAAGGTGAAGAAGAACGCGGGAATGCCCGCGATGAAGACGGCGGAGATCGCAACGCCGACGGCGAACGACCTGATGCGGAACAGCGAGAGCTGCACGAGCGGGAATCTCGTCGATGGCAGCGAGCGCTCGTAGAGGATGAAGAGCGCGAGCATCACGGGGCTGATGCCCATGCAGATGAACGTCCAGGCAGGCCATCCGGCGACCTGTCCCTCGACCAGGGGATAGACGAGCAGCAGGATGCCGGCGGTTGCAAGGACGACGCCGCCGATGTCGAGGCGGGTCGCATTGGGGGCGTGCGACTCGGTGATGAGGCGGGTCGCGGCGATGAGCGCGGCGATGCCGATGGGCAGGTTCACCAGGAAGATCCACCGCCACGATCCGCCCGTCAGATCGTTGCGGATGATCAGGCCGCCCACGAGTGGACCGGTGATGGTGGCGATGCCGATCACGGCGCCCACAAAGCCGAACACGCGGGCGCGCTCCTGTGGCGGAAAGGTGACCTGGATGACCGACAGCACCTGCGGGTACATCATCGCCGCCATCGCCCCCTGGAGCACCCGAGAGAGGTCCAGCATGATCGCGCTCTGCGCAAGGCCGCAAAGCGCCGACGCGATCACGAACCCCGACATCCCGATGAGGAACAACCGCTTTCTGCCAAAGATGTCACCAAGTCGGCCGCCGGTGATCAGCAGCACCGCGTAGGCGAGGCCGTAGCCGGCGACCACGAACTGGATGTCGGCGTTGTTGGCGGCAAGATTTGAGCGGATCGCCGGGATTGCGACGTTCACGATGGAGACGTCGAGCAGCACCATGAACAGCGCTGTCATCACGCTGGCCAGCGCGAGCCAGCGCCGCGGATCGAGCTCGCTCGCCGGAGGAACCGGCGCGCCGGGCTGAGTTCCCGCCCCGGGCGGGGACGCCGCTTCAGTCGTCTCGGTCATCAGGCGTGTCTCCCACGATTGCGCATCACAGTTCCCGTCAGACGTCCGCGCGTGCGGAGGTTCATCTTGCCAGAGTCCCGTTCGCGAGGCGCCAGGGCCACGCGCCTCATCTGCCCGCCAGCGGCCCGTTCAGCGCGGTGTGCACGATGCCCACGGCCAGCACGGCGAACATGGTGGCGACGTGGTTGCGGCGGATGCGGCCGCGCGCATCCCGCTTCGCGCCGGAGAGGCCACTGCCTGCGAATGCCGTCAGGACGAGCAGGCCCACAGCCGCGGCGCCCGCCCAGATGCCAACCTCTTCCCCGGTGGGCAGCGCGGACCGCGTCACCGAGGACAGGCAGTGCGCCAGGCCGGCAAGGGTCGCCACCGCGCCGATCCAATTGTGGGCGCGGAACCATGCCATCGAGAAGCTCAACCCGGCAGAGAGCCGCCAGCGGTTGACGAGCGACGACACGATCGCCACGCCGAACAGCGCCGCGGCGACCCAGCCGGTCAGCGCGTCGACCTGGCTCATCGGCGGCGCCCCGCGCCGGGATTTCTCCCCACGCTTCTATGCTCAGTTGTCATGGAGATGCAGTATCGACACCTCGGGCGCTCCGGGCTCCGCGTGAGCGTGCTCTCGTTCGGCTCCTGGGTGAGCTTTGGTCCACAGCTGGCGGGCAGCAGCGCGCGCGATTGCCTCGCCGCCGCCTATGACGCCGGCGTCAACTTCTTCGACAACGCGGAGGTCTACGCCGGCGGCCGCTCCGAATCGATCATGGGGGAGGCGATCGCGGAGCTCGGCTGGCCGCGGCACACCTACGTCATCTCGAGCAAGTACTTCTGGGGGATCGAGGACTCGGTCAACACCCGGAACACGCTCAACCGCAAGTATCTCCTCCAGGCGGTGGAGGGCTCGCTGCGCCGCCTTGGGCTCGACTTCCTCGACCTGATCTACTGTCACCGGCCCGATCCTGAGACCCCGATCGACGAGACCGTCCGGGCGATGCACGACATCATCGCCTCCGGACGCGCCCTGTACTGGGGGACGTCGGAGTGGAGCGCTGCGGACATCCTCGAGGCGCGGGAGATCGCCGATCGCCACCACCTGCACAAGCCGCTGATGGAGCAGCCTCAGTACAACCTCTTCGAGCGCGACAAGGTGGAGCAGGAGTTCGCGCCGCTCTACGACCGGATCGGGCTCGGTTTGACGACCTGGAGCCCGCTCGCTTCGGGACTCCTCACCGGCAAGTACAAGGACGGCATCCCGGCCGGCAGCCGCGCCGCGCTTCCCGGGTATGGATGGCTCCGGGACGATGTGACCAATAAGGATGCCAACCGGCGGGTTCGCGAGCTTGGCGTCATCGCCGCGGAGCTCGGCGTCACCCTCGCGCAGCTCTCGATCGCGTGGTGCGCCTCCAACCCGCACGTCTCGACCGTCATCACGGGCGCGAGCCGGGTCGAGCAGGTTCGCGAGAACCTCGGCGCGCTCGACGTCATCGACCGGCTCACGCCGGACGTCCTCGCGCGCATCGACGCGATCTTCTGAGCTTCAGCCGGTGGCGACGCGTCTAAGGACGCGCCGGCATCACCCGATCGTGCCCTCTGGTTTCGGATGGTTGTCGCGGGAGTGTGACGCGCGCCTCTGGCAGCTGCGACCGTGCTGGCGAGCTATGACGGTGTTGGGCACAAGTCACGCACGGTCGCTCACTGGTCACGAAAGATCAAACGCCAAGAAACCTGGCGCTCCAGAGGCTGTGGCCGGCGGCATCGTGTGATCAGAGTCATGAAGGGAAGGACTGAGGCAGTGTCGACGGCATTGAGTGGGCGTCGGGTCAAATCTGTCAGCGAACAACGCCGTCGCCGCGAGAGGGTCGCTCGCCAGCTCGGCGCGGCGCTCGCCGCCGGCGCGCTCTCGCTCTTCTCGGGAGGCATCGCCGGCCACGCGCTCTCACTCTCGACGACGACCCTCACCTCGGGCACCAATCCCTCGGTCTGGGGACAACCGGTCGTCTTCACCGCGACGGTCACGCCGGTCACACCGGCGCCGACCGGGACGGTCACCTTCGAGAACGGCGGGACCAACATCGCCGGCTGCGTCAACAGGGCTGTCGCGGCTCGCATCGCCACCTGCTCGACGGCGGCCCTCGCGGTTGGATCGGACAGCATCACCGCGGTCTACGGCGGCAACGGCACCTACGCGACCAGCACGTCCTCCCCGGTGACCCAGGTGGTCACGCTGGGGACCACCACGACCGTCCTGGCCTCATCGGTGAATCCTTCCGTGAGCGGGCAGACCGTCACGTACACGGCCACGGTGAGCCTTGTTGCGCCCGCCTCCGGGACTCGCACCGGCACGGTGGCGTTTCAGGATGGCGGCGCAGTCATCGCCGGCTGCGGTGCCAAGCCTGTCGCTGCCGCCGGCACGGCGACGTGCGCTCTCGCATACGCAGGTCCGGGAGCGCACACCATCACCGCGACCTACAGCGGTGACGGTGACTTCACGACGTCAACAGCAGCGCCTCTCACGCAGACCGTCAACACCGGCGCGACGGCAGTCACCGTGACCTCATCCGCCAACCCCTCGAGCACCGGGGCGAACGTGACCTTCACGGCCAACGTCACGGCTGTGGCACCCGCCTCGGGGACGCGGACCGGGGCCGTCGATTTCCAGATTGGCGGCGTCGACATCACGGGATGCAGCGCGCAAGTCGTACCGGCCTCGGGGAAGGCGACGTGCGTCACGAAAACCATGACCGTCGGTGCGAACACGATCACCGCCATCTACAGCGGTGACGTCAACTTCGTCGCGAGCACATCGGCATCGTTCGCGCAGACCGTCGACCAGGGAGCGACGACGAGCAAAGTGGTGTCGTCGCTGAATCCCTCGAGCACCGGTGTCGCGGTGACCTTCACCGCGACCGTCACGGCGACCGCTCCCGCATCGGGGACGCGCACGGGGACGGTCGCGTTCGAGGATGGTGGCGTCCCCCTGATTGGGTGCGCCGCGCAGGTGCTCGGCGCAGCGGGGACCGCGACTTGCGCCACCAACGCGCTCGCTGCGGGCGTGCACACCATCACCGCGGTCTACCGGGGCGACGGCAACTTCACCACGAGCACGTCACCGCCGCTCACACAGACGGTGGTCAGCACGACGACCACGACGGTGACATCCACCGCGAACCCGTCCGTGTTCGGACAGAGCATTCAGTACACCGCCGCCGTTGCCGGTGGCCCGACGGTGAGCGGGACGATCACGTTCCGCGACGGCGGATCGAACATCGCCGGATGCGTCGCGGTGGTGATGACCGCGGGTTCCGCATCGTGCACGATATCGCCGACAGTGGCATCGCACAAGATCACCGCCGTGTACAGCGGTGATGCGAGCAACGCCGCAAGCACCTCCGCGGTCATGACCCAGGTCGTCACCGCGGACTCAACCACCACGACACTGACCGCATCCGTGAATCCGACGATGGTCGGCCAGCCGGTGACCTTCACCGCTACAGTCACAGCCAAGGCTCCCGGATCCGGAGCACCCACCGGCAAGGTGGCGTTCGACAATGGCGCGGCCGCCATCGCCGGGTGCGGCACTGTCGCCTTGACAGCGGGTGCCGCGACCTGCACCACATCCGCGCTGATCTTGGGTGTGCATTCGATCACCGCTGTCTACAACGGCAGCTCGAACGACGCGACCAGCACATCGGCCCTCCTGACGGAGACCGTGAACCACGGTGCGACCACGACCGCAGTTGGGTCGTCGCTGAACCCGTCGGTGTCCGGTCAATCGGTGACCTACACGGCGACCGTCACTGTGGTTGCACCCGCAACGGGCACGCCGACCGGCACCGTCGACTTCGAGGACGGTGGCGTCACGATCGCGGGGTGCGGCGCAAAGGCCCTGGCGTCTGCGGGTACGGCCACCTGCTCATTCATGTACTCCGGAGCCGGTACGCATTCGATCGTGGCGCTCTACTCCGGTGACTCCCAATTCACAGGTTCGACATCGCCCGGGTTGACACAGAACGTGAATCAGGCGTTGACGTCCACGGCTGTGGCATCGTCGGTGAACCCGTCGGTCGCCGGCCAGTCGGTGACCATCACGGCGACGGTCAGTGTCACCGCGCCGGGATCCGGGACGCCAACGGGGACGGTGATGTTCGAGGACGGCGGCGTCACGATCACGGGCTGCGCCGCGCAGGCGGTGTCGGCCGCGGGCACCGCCGTGTGTGCAACGTCGTTCGACACGGCCACGCACACGATCGCGGGCGTGTACAGCGGTGACGCCAACTTCAGCGGATCGACGTCTCCCATCCTCACGCAGTCTGTCAACCAGGGAGCCACCGCCACCCTGATCTCCTCGTCGGGTGACCCCTCGGTATCAGGTCAGGCCGTCAGCTACACCGCGTCGGTCACCGCTCTCGCCCCCGCGAGCGGCACGCCCGCTGGCACGGCCACCTTCATGGACGGCGCCATCACTGTCAGCGGCTGCGTCGCGCAGCCGCTGATCGGTGGCGTCGCAGCGTGCACCGTCGCCTACCCGGGTGCCGGCAGTCACACGATCACCGCCGTTTACAGCGGTGATCCCAACTTCACGGGGTCAACGTCGCCCGGCCTCACGCAGACCGTGAACCCGGCGGTGACGTCGACATCGCTGGCATCTTCGGTGAATCCGTCGGTCACCGGACAGCCGGTCACGATCACGGCGACCGTGAGCGTCAATGCACCGGGTTCCGGTGCACCGACCGGCATCGTCGCCTTCCTGGACGACGGGACCACGATCGCGGGATGCG
>Ga0182024_10007273_pt1 | contig 23915 bp, 22 predicted proteins | sample P32metaG_FD_120480 | JGI IMG/M metagenome (GOLD analysis project Ga0182024, IMG submission 120480) | Permafrost microbial communities from Stordalen Mire, Sweden - P3-2 metaG (Illumina Assembly) | ecosystem: Environmental > Terrestrial > Soil > Wetlands > Permafrost | place: Sweden: Stordalen... | reverse complement strand
TCAACCAAGACTCAGGGGGTCCTGAGCCCACCGGGCCGTATCGTCCGCGGTGGTCGTGAGCCGAAGTCCCGCGTCTGTGGCGAGCACCATAGCTACCTCTCTGGACCCAAAGAGGCGATCGAACCCACCCTCCACATAGGTCACTTCGATCTGGTGACCATTCTGGTACCAGACCACACCGGCAATCTCTCGTTCGGCCATTTGGATCTCCTTGACTCGTGACGATTTGGCGCTGTGGTCCTAGGCCGCGAATTTTCGGATTATCCAGGGTTCGATACCGCGCTGCTCTCAGCTGTCTGCCATCACCTGGCCGAGCACAGCTGCTCCGGAGTGCTCGAGGTCTCGGGTGGCTGTGAGGAGCACCACACCAGACTCCCGAGCTGTCTTGCGCAGCGCGATGAGCGCGTCGCGAGCTGGGGCAGCTGCAAGCTCGTTTCGGTAACGACGACCGAATTCCTCAAAGCGTTCCGGAACATGTCCATACCACTTGCGAAGTTGCGCGCTGGGAGCGACATCCTTGAGCCACTGGTCGAAGGGCGCCTCCGCTTTGGCCATCCCCCGCGGCCACAACCGGTCGACGAGGATCTTGCATGCTGAACCTTCGAGGTCGTCATAGACCCGACCAATATCTACCTTGAAGCGATCGTCGCCCCGCTCGTCGGGCCGTGACGGCGACCCGGCAAAGCCATGAGCCCGCTGCACCGGAGCCAGTCCCTCCCACACGCCCGGGAGCTGGCGAGCAAGACGTGTGAGTTCCTCGAGATGCAGGGCCGACAGAGCCTCAAGACGTTCGGCGCCGGTGCTGGTGAGTTGCAACCGAACGACCCGGTGATCCTTTTCGTCCCGAGTCCGGCATACCAGGCCGTCCGCATCAGCACGGTCGATGAGACCCACCGCGCTGTGGTGGCGCAGCAGCAGGTAGTCGGCCACCTCGCCAACGGTTGGGCCTTTGGCATCGCCGTGCCCTCGTATGGCAAGCAGCAGTTGGTGTTGAGCGGGCGTCAGGCCGGCGGTGCGCGCCTGCTGTTCGCTCCAACGCTCAAAGTGCCGAAGCCCGGTTCGCAGGGCGAGGAGCCGGCGATAGACGTCGTCGGGCAGGCTCACTCGTGTCACGATATCATCGTAACACGATGCAATGGCCCAATCCTAGCCCTCCTGGCGCTGTGAGGTGCCTGCCTCGTCCTCGGTCTGAGTCCCGAGGCTCGGGGGTATGACCGAGCAGGGCGGCGCATCTGAAGCAGTTCCGACCGTGGAACCTGCCAGTGAACCCGGGGCGGTGACGGCGGCGAGCGCTGAAGTCCGCGAAACGCCTGAACGCGTCGCGTCGGGCGCTGAAGCTACCTACTTCGTCGCTGACAACGGTATCCAGGGCGCCCGCGAGGCCGCTCTCGGTGACTTCACCGCCAGCCCTGAGCTCCTGCGCCTCGTCCCCCTGGCCCTGGCCGTCGGTGCCTTCGGAGCGGGCATCTCGTTGGCGCTGCTCGACATGATCGGATTCTTCACCAACCTCTTCTACTACCAGCGGATCAGCGTCCACCTTGTCTCGCCCAATGCCAACACCTTGGGCGCCATCGCCGTCGTCATCCCGATCGGCGGCGGCCTGATCATCGGGCTGATGGCGCGTTTCGGCTCCGAGCAGATCCGAGGCCACGGCATTCCCGAAGCGATGGAGCGGATCCTCATCAACGGCAGCAGGGTCCAACCGCGACTCGCCGTCTTGAAACCCATTTCGAGCGCCATCAGCATCGGCACCGGCGGTCCTTTCGGAGCCGAGGGTCCGATCATCTTGACCGGCGGTGCCGTCGGCTCGATTGTCGGCCAGCTCTTCCATCTCACTGCCGCTCAGCGGCGGAGTCTGCTCGTCGCGGGCGCGGCCGCAGGCATGAGCGCAGTATTCGGCACCCCCGTGGCGGCTACCCTCTTCGGCGTCGAACTGCTCGCTTTCGAGTTCAAACCCCGTTCGATGGTGCTCATCGGTTTGGCGGCAGCAACCGCGGATGGGCTTCGGATGGTAATGGCGAACGCCGGCCTCGTCGCTCCCCAGCCGCTCTTCCCGGTACCCAGTCACCTACCCCTTGGTGGAGTCGTCCTGCTCGGCGCCGCTGCCGTCGGAATTGTCACCGGAGGAGCCGCTTGGCTCATGACGCAGTTCGTCTACCGCGCTGAAGATGCCTTCAAGACCCTAACCCGACACCTCCATTGGATGTGGTGGCCGATGATCGGGGGGCTCATCATCGGCGTCGGTGGCCTCATCAATCCCCGTACGCTCGGTGTGGGCTACAACACCATCCATGCTGAACTGCTCGGCCAACTCGGTGTCGGCGCGCTTGTGTTGTTGTTCGTCGTCAAGCTCGTCATCTGGTCAGGCGCGCTCGGTAGCGGGACGAGCGGAGGCATCCTCGCTCCGATCCTCATCATGGGGGCCGCTCTCGGGGGCGTCCTTGGTCACGTCCTGCCCGGAGCGACGCCAGGGGTGTGGGCGCTCATCGGGATGGCCGGAGCCCTCGCCGGAGTCACACGGTCCCCCTTCACCGCCATCATTTTCGCCTTCGAGCTCACCCACGACCAGAACAGCCTGCTTGCCCTCCTCGTGGTGGCCACCGTGTCCCATCTGGTCAGCGTGCTCGTGCTCAAGCGGTCGATTCTGACAGAGAAGGTCGCCCGGCGCGGCTTCCACGTCATGCGGGAGTACGCCGTTGATCCGCTCGAAGCGACCTTCGTGCGCGAGGTCATGGACACCGACGTCTACACGGTCGAGCCGACCCGCCAGCTCACCGACATCTACCAGGCCCTGAGCGAAGGGTCGCGCGAGCGGCGTCAGCGCCTGTATCCGGTGCTCAGCACCGATGGCCGGCTGGTCGGAGTCCTCCCGTGGTCAACGGTGTTCGCAGCCAGAGACCATCCAGCCCGACAGGTGCACGAAGCCATGATCCCCCCAATCGCGATGGCTCACCCCGAGGAGATCTTGCGCTCGGTAGCTGATCGGATGGCCGCCTGTGATCTCGGTGTCATCCCCGTGGTTGCTTCGAATGACACGAGTCACCTCGTTGGCCTCATCACGCAGTTCGACCTCCTCCAGGCCCGGCAGAAGTTGTTGGAAGAGGAACGCCACGCCGAGCGAGTGATGACGCTGCGGTGGGTGGCGACCGGACGGGCCGAGCACGGTGCGGCGACCGACGAACCCGGCGTGCCGGCGCAGGGAATGGAATGAGCCGACGCCCGGTGACCGGACTCGGCGTGGACAGCTCGCGATCATCGGCTGCCACCCAGACGGGGAGGCGACGGAGTCGACGAGCTCTTCTGCAGACACAACCAGCGCGTGCGTCATCGACCACCATTCGGGCTCTAAAACGCCAACTATTCGGTTTCCCCGAAGAGATGCATTGAGCGCCAACCATCGCCATGCCCTCGCGAGGTGGTGGACAGGGGGGGACGGCCCATGCCAGATGGGATGCTGCCACAACGCGGTGATTGGAACCGGTTCACGATTGTGCTCCGGGGCCTTGCTCGCACCCTTCCAGACCTACCCGACGAGCGGCGCACGTTTCCTCAACGACGTTGTGACCGGTGTCAGCGGCAAGCAGATCCCACTCAAGGACCCGCCGACCACCCATCGAGTAGTGCGCGCTGATTTGCCAGAAGCGACGACGCTGCGGTCTCATCGCGAACTCGTCGGTTGTGATCCCGGGCGCCCATAACGGCTGACACTTCTCGCAACAAGTCCGGGACTGGCCTGGCGGTGTGTACCGTGGTGCGCTCGCCGATCCAATACGGCGAAAGGGTCGCTCAGCCAGTGTCGTCCTTCGCTCCCCGCGAACCCGTTAGTAGTTGGGTAGGTTCCCAGGCAATTCTCGGAAGCTGGCGCGCCAGAGACGTCGCGATCCTGGCGGCGTGAGCCTTCGCCTTCTCTGCCAATGGTCCGGACCAGGTGTGGTCGATCGTGATGATCCATAGTCCGTACCAACGATCGAAGTTTTCGGCTGTGAACGCCTGTAGATCGTGCACACGGCGATGAGCGTCCAGAATCGCACCCTGGTAGCTCGGGTCCCCCAGGAGGACGCGGCACCAGTAGTCAATCAACAACGGGATATGGTGACTCCAATCGACCTCTGCCACCTCCGAGAAGACAGGACCGAGGTTGTCGTCCATGATCAGCTCCCGGTAGAAGCTCACGACTAGGTCGTGGATCTGTCCACGCGTGGCGAGGTCAACCACGGGCGGGACCTCCACCGACACCGTGGCAGAGGTATCGACTTTCTCGACAGGTGGCTCCGCGGCGAACCCTCGCTCACTCATGTCGCCCGTTTCCCTTGCATATAGAGGAGCCAGGGTCTCCCATCTGCACGCAGATGACACTGTTCCCCCCGCACGATAGATCAGGGCTTCGCACTCGAACCACATCCGTTCCTGTGCAATCCGTCATCGAGAACAGCTCCGCAATCCGGACAGAGCAGGTGGGCCCAGCAGACCGGATCACCACCTTCGTCTGGGAGATGCCACCCCGTCGCCGCGCTGTCATCACCGCTATGCCCACCGTCGCTGACCATCGCTGCTTTCGATTCGCCGACCGACAAAAAGTCGATAGAAAAGGAGACCGATCCGATCGGTTGCACCGTATGTTCGACTTCTGGGGGGATGGCCTGGGTCGAGCCCGGCCCCACAACTACCCGGAGCTCCGGCTGGGTGCGAGCGAGAAAACGCAACTTCCCGTCGTGCACCACAATCCGGCCCCACGTGCCTTTGGCGACACGGTGAGCACGACTCAGGCCAAATGGCATGGTGTGCTCGTTCCATCGCGGGGTTGACCGAACCAATCGAAGACTGTCCGGTAGTTCGGCTCGGTCGCATAGCGGACAGTCCAGGGAAGAGCCGAGTCTCGACCTGCGACCTTCGGCTTCCAGCACCCACGCTCGAAGCTGGAAGGGGGGAAGGTGCCGCACGTGTTGGCAATGACCGCACGAGAGGTCCGCCACCCAATCGCCCTCCTCGTCGCGATGGAAGGCGGTGATTGCTCGGTCCACATGGCCAGAATACCGGCGGATCTCTCTGAGGTGCCTCGATGACGAGTCGCCGGTCGAATCGATCGCTACGGAAGCGACGGCCGCCTCTGATGGACCTGAACCGCTTCGAGGTGGAGACGGACCAGGGCGTGAGACGGGAGGCCCCGTAATAGGAGTCGCAATCGCCATCCGGTCCCGGTTGCCGTTATGGGCGCAGACCAGAGCGTTGGCATGAATCGACCAAATCGTTCCTCACGATTGGGCGCTCGATAGCATCGCCCTCGGTCTGGTAGAGAATGGCAGACGAGACTGAGAGCTCTCGAGGGGTGCTTACCGGGTGGCGTCTTGAAGGCTTTAGCGTCTTGGCCATTCGACAACCAGGCGCGAACGAGAACGGAGGCGATGTGGAGGTATCGGTCGGGCCGCCGGTGGTGTCCGCTCACTTCGACGACGAGGTCGTCGTCTGTGAGTTGTCGGGCGAGATGTCGAACACAAAGGAACAGGGCTACTTCGCCGCCGATACCCGCCTCGTCTCAGGTTACCGACTGAAGCTCGGCGGCGAACAGCCGATTCTGCTCAACGGAGCGGCGACCTGGCACCACGCGGCGCGCTTTGAGTTTGCTAATCCCGCCATCGTCGGCTGCGACGGCCACCAGATTGCCGAACACTCTCTGCATCTGCGCCTCGATCGAACCGTTGGTCCCGGGATCCATGAGGACTACGACCTTACCAACCAGAGCCGAGAGGATGTCGTACTCGATCTCGAGGTGAGCATCGAGTCCGACTTCGCCGATCTCTTCGACGTAAAGGCCCACCGGCGCATCCGGCGGGGCTCAATCCACAGCGTCTGGGACGAGGAGAACGGGCGGCTCACCATCCGCTACACCAACGACTCATTCGAGCGCTCACTCGTCCTCGAGGTAGCAAACAACGACTCTCCTCCTGAGTTCGCAAACGGAGGTATTTTGTTTCGGGTCGAGCTTGCCCCGGCCAGCTCGTGGCATTGCTGTTTGTGGTGGATGCCAGTGCTCGATGGCACCGAGCGTCGGGTGACCCGTCCCTGTCATCAGCTCCTCGAGGCCGACTCTCATCATGAGGTCGCCAGACGGCGCTGGGTCGATGCGGCAACGACCTTTGAGACTGCGAACCCGGGAGTGACCGTGGCGCTGCGCCAGGCCATCGATGACCTTGCCGGTCTGCGCCTACACCACCATGACGAGCTCGCCGGCGGCGACCCAAGCAAAGACGATCCCGACGCCTGGGTGCCCGCCGGGGGTATCCCCTGGTTCGTCACCTTGTTCGGCCGCGACGCACTCACCGTTTCGTTCCAGACCCTCGCCGTGTCGTCTCGGTTTGCGCTCGGCAGCCTGCGAGCGCTGGCCGCGCTGCAGGCCGACTCCTATGACGACCGTCGAGACATGCAGCCAGGCAAGATCGAACACGAGGTGCGCCACGGGGAGCTCGCTGCGCTTCACCTCATCCCGCACACCCCCTACTACGGTGCCCACGAAGCGACGACGCTCTACGTGCTCGTCGCCGCGTGGGCGTGGCGCTGGCACGGCGACCGCAAGGCGCTCGACGCCATCGGGCCCCACGTGGAGCGAGCCCTCGCCTGGATCGATCGCGACGGTGACCCGGACGGTGACGGACTCCAGGAGTACAAGACGCGATCGCCCGACGGCTACTACAACCAGGGTTGGAAGGACTCCGGGGACGCCATCGTCATGAGCGACGGTTCGCTGGCCAAGCTTCCAATCGCCCTCTGTGAGCACCAGGGTCTCGTGGTAGCGGCGAAGCGAGCGTGGGCTGATATCGCCGAGGATCCTTTGGGCAATCAGCAGCTCGCGGCCCGCCTTCGCGCGGAGGCCGACCGACTCGCCGGCCAGATCGAGGAGCGATTTTGGTGGGAAACCGAAGGCACCTATTATCTCGGCCTCGACGGCGACAAGCACCCGATCGACTCGGTGTCGTCCAATCCGGGTCATCTTCTGTGGCAACGAGCCGTCGAACCCGAAAGGGCCGCGAAAGTCGTCAGGCGCCTGATGGCCGACGACATGTGGAGCGGATGGGGGATTCGGACGCTGTCGGCCGACCACATCGCCTACGACCCGCTCTCATACCAACGCGGCTCGGTGTGGCCCCACGACAACGCCATCGCCGCGGCCGGGTTTCGGGCCTACGGATTCGACGAAGAGGCAGCCACGGTGGCAGCAGGAATCTTCGACGCCACTTCGAAGTTCGCCTCGCAGCGCCTGCCTGAGCTCTTCGCCGGGCTCGCCCGCGACGCTGGGGGGTTCCCGGTCCAGTACCTCGGGGCGAACGTCCCCCAGGCGTGGTCGTCCGGGGCAATCGTCCACCTCGTCGCCACCCTCCTCGGCATCGACGCCAACGCGCGGGAGGGCTTGGTGCGCCTCCGGCCGGCGCTTCCCGATTGGATGTCGGAGGTGACGCTTCGACGGCTCCGGGTGGGCGACGACTCCGTCGATTTCCGGGTCGTGCGCCGGACTGACGGTAGCCACGAAGTAGAGATGCTCGGCGGCGAAGATGGCCTTCAGGTGCAGATCCTCAGCTGACACTGGTGTGGTGTGGAAGTTCAGAGCAGTCCGGCCCTCAACAGTCATTGACGGGGACATCGCGGGGAACGGCGCCAACCGAGCTCTCTCAGGAACCTACGGCTGGCCCCACACGCGACATATGAAGCCCCGTCCGATCGATGGCTTCGCCCGAGTGTGCCTGTCACGCTGACTGGATGCATGGCGCGCGCCGTGGCCCCATTACACCTAACTGGCGAGCCACATCTGAGGTGCACCGTTTCCGTCCATGTGACCCGCTTGGCCCTCTTATCGCACGCGAGGTAAGCGCGTCGCCATAAGTACCACCGTTTCTTCACCGAGGAGTTCGCCGTCTACCAATCGCATCTCATCGGCCCGCTCTCAGGTGCTCATGCACGGCATCTTCCACGCGGGGTGCAGCCCAAAGCGCCGAGTCCTCTGCTTGTTTCGCATGAAAAGCGTAGCGAGCGTTGCCCACACTGCCGCGTCTACGGCGCTGGTCAAAGCAGCCTTTCGCCGCATCGGGTCGAGGATTGCCAATCCGGCCATGCTCGCGCCGTGGAAGACGTCCACCCCGGCGCCGGCTAGTTGGACGGCACGCATCGGCCACAACAGCAGCACGGTAGCCTGAACTATGTGTCGGCACCCCAATACTCGAGCAACGGCACACGAGCGACCATCGGCTTCCACCTCCAAACGGTGAAAGAACTGTGACAGGCCACATCAGCAAAGTGAAACCCCACCCTGCCCGCACCACCTGCGTCATCGCATCGAGTCCTGAAAGGCGTCTCGGCTGCCGACTCATCTCTTGGCGCCGCGTGCGGTGGGGGCCGCAAGTCCAGTGACGGATTTGCGTCGGAGCAGCCGGGTGGCAATAGCAAAGGATCCAACCGTGATGGCAATGGCACTCGTGCTCCGAACGTGCTGGGATCCCCAAATCTGTCCGCTCTTCGAATGCGCCTCGTTGTCAAAGACGCCGTGAGTGCCGAAGTCGTGTCCCGACGGCCCATCGACGGGCTGCCACAGATTGCTGTGACGGTCCGGATCGACGGGCTTTTTGGTTTGCTGCGACTTGTAGCCGGTGCGGGCTAGATAGCGGTCCAGTAGAGGGGCTACGAACTTCTGAGCGGTGATCGTTGCGGCGGTGGTCCCGCCCACCCAGTATTGCTTGCGGGTCGGATGGTCGGCGGCGTAGACAACGCCCCGGGCGGCCACCTCAGGTTGATAGATCGGCGGCACTGGCTGTGGGCTGTTCGGGAGGCGGCTCAAGACCCACGAGAACTGGGGAGTGTTCACTGCCGGCATCTGCACGACGGTGATGTGGACGCCGCTCCTCTCGTGGAGCAACTCGGTTCTGACCGACTCGGTGAAACCGTTGATCGCATGCTTCGCGCCACAATAGGCCGACTGCAATGGGATGCTGCGGTAGCTCAACGCCGATCCGACCTGCACGATAGTGCCATGGTCTCGTGGCTTCATTCGGTCCAGCGCGACCCGGGTACCGTAGACAAAACCAAGGTAACTCACCTCGGTGACACGACGAAACTCATCTGGTTCAATTTGGGTAAAGGGTGCGAACACCGACGCGAAGGCAACATTGATCCAGACATCGATCGGACCGAGGGCTTCTTCGAGCCTGTTGGCGGCTTCGTTTACTTGGTCGAAGTCAGCCATGTCGGCCTCAATCGGAAGTGCCTGTCCGCCGGCCTGTTGGACTTCGTGGGCAACGCCGTCAAGACCCATCTTCCCTCGGGCGATGAGACCCACCTTGGCACCCCGCATGCCAAATAGGCAGGCAGTCGCTCTTCCGATGCCTGCACTAGCTCCCGTGATCACGACTACTTGAGGTTGGTTACTCATTCCTGGTCCCTTCGTCGACTGAGGTCTTTGACCGAAGCTTGGTAAGATCCCATGGGGTGACAAGGGGCGTCATAGCGAGTTGCTCTCCCTTTCGTCGCCGAGAGTGGCACCTGGTGTTTTTGCTTCAGCTCGCTCGCGCATACCGCGCTTCGACAGTTCGCAAGTGGTCCTCGGCACAGAGATTGAGGTGAATCGGTCACTTGTTCCTTCCAAATCGTGTTCGGGTAGTCAGAACGAACTTTTCCGTGGCACATTGGCACGGTCGTCTCGACTTATCGTGCGGCAATCATCACAACCCTTGCAGGATTCTGGGAGCCGCCCCACGAACGTCTCGTAGCAGCTGGACGGGCATTCTAAGATCCTTGAACTCTTCGAATTCTGAGTTCGATCCACCTGAGGTGGGTCGGCGCCACTTCGGGAGCTCGCAACGCTGCACCGGTTCGGCGCCATTACTGGGCGTCCATATGCTGACGGTAAACCGCCTCAACGCACCCTGTACTCCTCAGCAGCGGACGTGCGCAGTGCCAGCCCGTGGCCCGGGCGGTCGGCCGCTATCAGCACCCCGCCCCGGGGATCGAGTGCACCGTCGAAGAGCATCGTCTCGATCCGGTGGTGATCGTGGAAGTACTCGACGTGGCGAAGGTTCGGAACAGCGGTAGCAACGTGGGCGTGGAGGTTCGGAGCGCAGTGCGCCGACACCTGGAGGCCGCGTGACCCGGCAATCGCCGCGGTGCGCAGCCAGGAGGTGTAGCCCCCGCAGCGAGTCACGTCCACTTGGAGGCAATCCACCGCCTCGGCCGCCACCATCGTGGCGAAGTAGGTCTCGTCGTACCCGTACTCCCCCGCCGCCACGTCGAGGTCGAGGTGGTCGCGTACCTCGCGCAGGCCGACCAGGTCATCAGAAGAGACGGGTTCTTCGAACCAGACGACGCCGTACTCGTCACCGAACCTGCGTCCCATTCTTACCGCCTGCTTGCGCGTGTAGCCGCCGTTGGCGTCGACGTAGATCTCCACTGCATCACCAACCACTGACCGGGTGAGCTTCACCCGGGCGAGATCGCGCTCGGGGTTCGTACCCCACGACTCCCCGATCTTGATCTTGACTCTGGGGATCTCCCACTCCCCCACCCACAGTTCAAGCTGCGCGGTGGTCGTGGCGTCGTCGTAGGTGGTAAAACCGCCGCTGCCATAGATCGGCACGTCGGCGCGGCATCGACCGAAGAGGGCGGACAGCGGCTGATGCAGCAGCCGTGCTTTGAGGTCCCACAGCGCGATGTCGACGGCCGAGATCGCCGAGCTAACCGCTCCGGGACGGCCAAGGTTCCTGCACGCCCTGATGCCGGCCTCGGTGATCCCCGGAACGTCCATCGGATCGGCGCCGAGCACGACGGCGGCGAGCTGCTCCTCGACGACGGCCTTGCTCCCGCCTCCGGCGTAGGTCCACCCCGTACCCATCATCCCGCCGGCTCGCACGACAACCACCACCACGGTCGTGGCTGACCATTCGAGGGTGCCGTCGGCCTCAGGCTGATCGGTCGGCACCCGGAGGACCAGGCACTCGAGATCCCCCACGGTCGATGTCGAGCGGGACGGCGGTGGGATGACCGGCGGCGGGCCGGCCATCTCAGCGCGGTCCCTGGGCCGCTGCGGCCTCCACCATTAGTCCGTGGACGAAGGCCTGGGGGAGGTTCCCGCGCAACTGGCGCTGTTGGACGTCGAGCTCCTCGGAGAGAAGGCCCGGAGTCCCCGCCGAGGTGCGGGCGCGCTCGAACCAGCGCACCCCCTCCAGCGTTTCCCCAGAGCCGAAGCAGGCGAGGGCCATCCAGAAATTACACACGAGGAAGGCTCCTTCCGCCTCCTCGAGGGTGAGGCCCTGGTGTCGGAATCGGTAGATGTAGTCGTCCTGGGAGAGCTCTTCGACCACCGCCCGGCGAGTGGCTACGCTACGCGGGTCCTCGACGGGAACCGCGCCGCGGATCTCGGCCAACAGCAGAGAGGCATCGACCCGGTCGTCGTCCGGAGCGCGCTGCCAGCGTCCCGTCGGATGCAGACTGATGGCGGTGGTGTCGGCGACGATCTTGTCGCCGAGCGCAAGATAGCGGGCTGTCCATCCAGATGGGGCATCGGCCTCGCATATGGCACGGAGGCCAGCCGCGCAGATGAGCCGACTGTGGGTCCAGTTGTGCAGATCGAACTCCCACACTCCGCAGTCGGGCTCGCGCCAGCGTTGCTCAATAGCGCTCGCCGCGGCCTCAGCAGCGCGCCACCCATCGGCGTCGAGTCGTCCCCGCGCAGATGCGGCGGCCAATAAGAGCAGTGCTTCACCGAACCCGTCGAGTTGGAACTGCTCGCGCACTCCGTTGCCCACGACATCGCCACCGCCGGGATACCCCGGCAAGCCGAGAGCTGACTCATAAGGGACGGGATCACCCCGGGTGGTGTATGCCGGCATCAGGTGCTCGCGGTCGGCGAGGAGGCGGGCAGTAAGCCAGCGGACCGAATCGTCGAGAATCTGCTCACCCCCAGAAAGACGAGCGCCAGCGTGACCGATGTAGCAGGTGTCGCGGACCCACACGTAGCGGTAGTCATAGTTCGCTCGTCCCTCAGCCCGTTCGGGCAGCGAGGTGGTGGCTGCGGCCACCGTGCCGCCCCCGGGTCCGGTCATGCCGCGCAGCACCGCCACGGACCGACGCACGTCTCGGGCGCTCGCCATCCCGCTGCACGCGGGGACCGCGTCGTGCCAGGCGGCCTCCGTGCTGTGCCAGCAGTGCCCGGCATCGATGTGCGAGGGGAGCGCTTCACCATCGCTCGACAGCTCCAGGACCAAGTCCCGGTGATCACCTTGTCTGAGGTCAAGATTGAGGGTGAGACGGGAGCGGCCCGAGGGCCCCCGTTCCACCTCGGCATCGCCCGCGCCGAACCACCGCGCCTTGAGACCTGCCTCTTTCGCTTCCCAGACCCCATCGGGGCACTTCCATCCAGAGAGAACCCGACGGCCGTAGTCGACGGCTGGCTCGAGCACTACTGTCAGCCGGCTCCGTCCCGCGATGGAGGTGAGGCGACGCATGAAGACGGCTCGGTGGGACTCTCCGGGGTAAGCCAGAGCGTCGCGCGACTCGATGATGTAGTCCTCGCCGACCCAGCGGCTGTTCCAGATGAGGGAACCGTCGTCGTAGTACCCGCCCCAGACCCACCGGCCCTGCGGCACCACGGAATACGTGCCCCCTGAGCCGAACAGCCCGGCGAAGACGGCGGGGGCGTCCCAACTCGGGAAGCACAGCCATGCGCAGTTGCCGTCGGGTCCGATCAGCGCCCCCCGATGACCGTCGGCGATGAAGGAGTAGTCCCGCAGGACGCGCGGATCGATGGGGCTCCAGTCCTCGCTCAATTTTGACGCTCTTGGGTCCGTTCAGGGGACTCGTGCGGGTACAGCTTCGAGCAAAGATCTCTCTCCTCCACAATGCAGCCTACGGCCTCTGGGCTGGGAATATCGGGAGCGGCGAGCACCAGCATCTGCGGCTTCGTTGCGTCACATCAATCCCGAGTGTCACTCCTGGCCAGCGGGTATGCATTCGGTAATGTTACCGCCAAGGCGCTCGCACATCCCGGCTCTTGGACTCACCCAGCGCCGATGTGCCCGGGGCGTCGCGCATCGACCTGAGCTGGAGGAGCCAATGGCCAAGATCGCCGCAGAAGTGCTCATCGAGCGGCTCATCGACTGGGGCGTCGACACCGTTTTCGGTATACCTGGCGACGGGATCAACGGGATCACCGAAGGGCTCCGGCGCAATCAAGACAAGATCCGCTTCGTCCTCGTCCATCACGAGGAGGCCGCAGCCTTCATGGCCACTGGATATGCCAAATCGACAGGTCGGCTGGGGGTCTGCCTCGCCACCTCAGGCCCCGGGGCCATCCACCTGCTGAACGGTCTGTACGACGCCAAGCTCGATCATGCGCCGGTACTGGCCATCACCGGGATGCAGGAAACTCAGATGCTCGGGACCGGCTACCAGCAGGAAGTGGCGCTCGAGAAGCTCTACATGGACGTGGCCGAGTACAACCAGATGATCTACGGACCGGTGCAGATCCCGACCCTGGTCGACCTGGCTGTTCGCCACGCTCTGGCCCGGCGGACCGTGTCCCACCTCACCATCCCGACCGACATCCAGCTGGCCGACGCCGACGCCAATCCCTATTCGGCGCCGGCGCCGGCGGTGATCAAGGCCACCGCGGCCATTTTCCTTCCCGCTCCCGGGTTGCCCCGTCCCGAGGACGTGACTGCGGCGGTGGCGGTGCTCAATGCCGGAGAGAAGGTGGTGATGCTGGTGGGCGCGGGCGCACTGCACGCCCGCAGCGAGGTACTGGCTACGGCCGAGGCGCTCGCCAGCCCGATTATCAAGACCCTGTCGGGCAAGGCTGTCGTTCCCGACGACCATCCCCTCACTCTCGGCGGAACCGGGTTGCTCGGCACTGCCCCCTCCATGGAGGCAATGGAGGCCTGTGACACCCTCCTCATGGTTGGCACCAACTTCCCCTACACCAAGTACCTGCCCGAAGTCGGCCAGTGCAGGGTCGTCCAAATCGAAGCGGACCCCATACGGGCCGGCAACCGTGTGGCGACCGACGTACCCATGATCGGCGACTCGAAGGAAGCCCTGACAGCGCTCCTGCCGGCTCTACAGCGCAAGGATGACCGAGCCTTCCTCCAAGAAGCCCAGAAGGGCATGGAGAAGTGGCGGGAGCGCATGGCTGCGATCGAGTCGATCGACCAAGACCCGATTCAGCCCCAGTACCTGATGCGGGTCATCGACCGACTGGCCGCTGACGACGCCATCTTGGCATCGGACTCCGGGACCGTAGCCACCTGGGCCGCCCGCCACTTCGACATCCGGGGTGACCGACAGTTCTATCTCTCGGGGAACCTGGCTTCCATGGCTCCCGGCCTGCCTTACACGATCGCCAACCAGTGGGCCCACCCCGGTCGCCAATGCATCGCATTCGTCGGCGACGGTGGGCTCGCCATGTTGATGGCCGAGTTCGCCACCGCGTGTCGCTACGAGTTGCCGATAAAAGTGATCGTCAACAACAACGCCGAGCTGGGCCAGATCATGTGGGAGCAACTCGTCCTCGGTTACCCTGAATTCGGCATCCGGTTCGGAAAGCGGCTCGATTTCGCCCCGTGGGCTGAGGCGTGCGGAGGAAAGGGAATCCGGGTCGACAAGGCCGCCGAAGTCGAAGGCGCCATCGCCGGCGCCTTTGCCCATCCGGGTCCGGCGTTAGTGGACGTGACCGTGAACCCCGACGAGCCGCCCATGCCAGGCAAGGTCACCTATGAGCAGGCCAAGGGATTCGTCAAGGCCTTTCTGGCCGGCCAGCCGCGCCGGGCAACCATCGCCAGCACCCTCTTCCGGGACAAGATCACCGAGTTCAAGTCATGAGGGCACGCGCCATGCAGGAGGCGCCGGGACCCGGTCCGTTGCCTGGGCTCCAAGGCATCGATCACCTCGTTCGCAACATCCAACATGGACGTTTCGAACGCTCCATGGCCGGGCTCACCGCCGTAGGGGCGCTCATCACCGGTGCGGAAATCTGGATGGAGCACGATCGAGCCAGCTTCGGCAACAGGATGATGTGGTTGCCTGTCGCGCTGACACCGCTGGCCGCGGTGGCCGGTCTGGCCGGTGTGTTCTCGCGACGGGCGGCCAAAACGGTGTTGCCGATCGTGTCGGCAGTGGTGCTGGCCAACAGCCTGCAGGGTCAGTACCTTCACCTGCGCGGGATTGCCCAGCGCCCCGGTGGCTGGAAGATGGCCCGCTACAACGCCGAGATGGGACCACCGACGTTCGCCCCGCTGCTCTTCGGCATGATCGGAGGGATGGGACTGTTGGCTTCTGTCCTGCGTCGGGAGGACTGAGCCGATGGGCATCACCCCCGGATCGGCCGAACAGCGTTTCCCGGGTTTCGACGTCCTCGATCAGGCCCACACCTGGGACAGTGTCACCGCCGGCCTCGTGCTGGGCCGTCTCGGTCCGGTCCAACCGCTCCGCTTCTTCTCTCCCGAAGAGGAGCCGACGGCCCGGGCTCTTGTCGACCGCCTCCTCGCCCAGGATGACGATCCGAAGATCCCGGTGCTCGAGGTGATCGACCTGCGACTGCTCGAGCATCAGGGCGACGGCTATCGATACGAGAATATGCCTGAGGACGGGGAGGCATGGCGCCGCTCGGTAGCCGGACTCGACACCGACGCCCGGGCCGCCTGCGGCCGGCCATTCTGGGACATCGAGACGACCGAGCAGATGCGGATCGTCGAGGCCGTCAACAAGCTCGACGACGACTGGCATGGCATGCCCGCGGCCCGGGTCTTTTCCCTCTGGCTTCGTTACGGCTGCAGTGCCTTTTACTCGCACCCCTGGGCCTTCAGCGAAATCGGCTTCGGGGGCCCTGCCTATCCCCGTGGGTACAAGAACCTCGGTCTCAACCGTCGAGAGAATTGGGAGGTCGCCGAACGCGATGCCAAGGACCCGATCCCCTGGGTCAAGCGGGTCGAACAAGCTCGGCAGCGCCACGCCGATGCGTTACCGGGGGCCACCTCCGGGCGAGGTATTGACTCGTCGCAGGCGCAGGATGGCCAAGAGCCGGCTGCCGGTCGGGGAGCGTCGGACGGAGATACCCGCACATGAACCGGGTGCGTCGTCGCAACGAGTCGGCTTGGCTCCTGCCCAATGACGGAACCCGGGAAAATCACCGCCTTCGTCAGGAGATGCGACGGTTCGACAATCAAGAGGAGGTGGATCTCGTCGTCATCGGGTGCGGAGCCGGTGGCGGGGTCCTTACCCAACGCCTGGCTCGTCGGGGTTGGAAAGTCGTGACCTTCGACGCAGGACCCTTCTGGGACCCCGATCAGGACTGGGTGAGCGACGAGGCCGGATCCCACCATCTCTATTGGACCGACCCCCGAGTCATCTCGGGTGGCGACCCGGTCGCCCTAGGCAGCAACAACTCGGGGCGTGGGGTGGGAGGATCGATGGTGCACTTCGCGGGATACGTACCGCGCTTCCATCCCTCGGACTTCCACACCTTTTCGCACGATGGTGTAGGGACGGACTGGCCGATCAACTACTTCGACCTAAAGAGTCACTACGAGGACATGGAGGAGGAGCTGCCGGCTGCCGGTCAGTACTGGCCGTGGGGAGACCCGCATGGCTACCCCCAGTCTCCTCATCCGATCAGTGGCAACGGCATGGTCTTCGTGAGGGGATGTGAGAATCTCGGGATCGACGTAAAGGTCGGGCCGGTGGCCATCGTCAACGGGCGCTTCGGAAACCGTTCGCACTGCATCTACCGAGGCTTTTGCGTCCAGGGCTGCAAAGTGAACGCCAAAGCGTCGCCCCTGATCACCCACGTTCCCGACGCCTTGGCGCACGGAGCCGAGATCAGGGCCGACTCCATGGTGAGCAGGATCGACATCGGCGTGGACGGCCGGGCTCTCGGCGTGACCTACATCCACGAGGGTGTCGAGCACCGTCAGCGGGCCCGCAGCGTCGCCGTCGCCGGCTACTCCATCGAGACGCCGCGCCTGTTACTCAATTCTGCATGCGAGCGGTTCCCCGAGGGCCTGTGCAACGAGTTCGACCAGGTGGGCCGCTACGTGATGGTACAAGGGGCGCCACAAACCGCAGGGCGCTACCAAGATGAGGTCCGGGCCTACAAGGCCCCGCCGCCAGAGGCCTCGAGCGAGGTCTTCTACGAGACCGACCCGAGCAAGAGCTACAGACGTGGCTTTTCCCTCCAGTGCGTCTCTCCCCTTCCGATCGTCTTCGCCGAGCACGTGGCGGCCCAGGGCCACTGGGGGGTGACGCTGCGCGAGTACATGCGTGACTACGTGCATTGGGCGACCTTCGGGGCCCTCTGCGAGTTCCTCCCGCTCCCCGAAAATCGCGTGACCCTGGCCGAAGAGACCGATCGCAACGGGCTGAGGGTGGCGAATTTCTCCTACACGATGGGCGACAACGATCACGCGTTGGTCGAGGCGGCCACCAAGGTCATGACCGACATACACCAGGCAGCGGGGGCCGAGGAGGTCATCACGATCGACCGTTATGCCCACCTTGTCGGCGGGTGCCGGATGGCCATCGACGAGCGATCAGGGGTTGTCGACGAGAACCTCCGTTCGTTCGCCATCCCAAATCTCTTCGTGACCGATGGAAGCGTTTTGCCAACACAGGGAAGTGCCAACCCGGCGCTCACCATTATGGCCTTGGCAAGTCGGGCTGCTGATTACCTCGATACTGCAAATCGAGCGTACGCCTAGGCTCATGCCCAAGTTACCGTCGCTTCATTCGTGAGCCCGCATATGGCTATCCCCGAGCGTCTGCGTGTCACATCCGCGGGAGTGCGCGTTGCTGCTGCTGCCTCAATCGGTGCGGTCACCGGACTGGTTGCGTCCCTGGTCACGGTCTGGCAAGCAGCGATTCTTTGGGGCTGGGACGCGGCGGTTGCCTGCCTTTTGTCATGGATCTGGCTCGCGGTCTGGAAAATGAGCGCTGCCGAGACCAAGACTCATGCGAGCAGGGAAGACCCAAGCATTCGTATGTCCGAGCTCATCGTCCTCTCAGCAGGTGTCGCACTATTGGCGGCGGTTGGATTGGTTCTGATCAGAGCGGGCAGCGCAATGGGGGGAACCAAGGCCTACCTGATCGCCCTCGGGGTACTGAGCGTGGCGCTCTCGTGGGTCATGGTCCACACCGTGTTCACCTTGCGCTACGCCCGCACCTACTACCTGCAACCTCGAGGTGGCATAGATTTTAATGAGAGCGACCCGCCCACCTACTTGGACTTCGCCTATTTAGCGTTGACTATTGGGATGACGTTTCAGGTGTCCGATACCAACCTGACTTCCAAACCAATACGGCGCATTGCGCTGGTGCACGCAGCACTCTCGTATCTCTTTGGGGCAGTCATCGTTGCTTTGGTCATCAATGTGGTGGCCAGCCTCCTTCACTGACAGATCTCTTGATGGTCGAGTTCGACGCTCAGCCCCGATAACTCCTAGTTATCGCACCTCAAGCACCCGTCGACCCGGCAAATTGGCCCCTGCGCGCGCGGTCGCCCTGTCAGCTCACCAAGCCGGTCGGATCATGACCCTCACACGCGAAATAAAGGGTCAACGGTCCGACGGCCGCAAAACCCAAGCTACCTGGACTTTTTGGACTTTCTTTGGAGCGGACGACGGGATTCGAACCCGCGACCCTCACCTTGGCAAAAAAAAACCTACCGGGGAACCCCAACTCCCCTACCTGCACCTTTGCAAATTGATGCAGCATGATCGGCGTTTTCGATTGACCACAGCAAACCGCTATTGACCGTAATTGAATCGCCCTGGGTTCGGTAGAGGCTTTTCTGTTGGGGATTACGCGACCCGTGGGTCTTCCCTCTTGGCACGGTAGTGGTTCGCTTCGAACTCGGCCGGCGGGATCTTCCCGCAGGCGCCGTGGAGCCGGCGCTGGTTCCACCAGTGGACCCAGGCGGCCGTCGCAAGCTCGACCTGTTCGATCGTCTTCCACGGACCACGGCGGTAGATGAGCTCGGCCTTGTAGAGGCCGTTCACGGTTTCGGCCAGGGCGTTATCGTAGGAGTCACCTTTCGAACCGACCGAGGTGACCGCGCCCTCCTCGGCCAGGCGTTCGGTGTAGCGGATGGCCAGGTATTGCTTGGGTTCAAGGGGTGGTCGCAACACCAGCCTGTCATGCAGATTGTAGGAGCTCGTTGAGTGCTTCGGCGGGAGTCTTCCAACCGAGCGTCTTGCGCGGCCGCGTGTTGAGGGAGAGAGCTACGGCATCGAGTTCGTCACTACTGTGCCTCGCGAGGTCGGTGCCCTTTGGGAAGTACTGACGCAAGAGGCCGTTGGTGTTCTCGTTGGTGCCGCGCTGCCAGGGACTGTGCGGATCGCAGAAGTAGATCGCCAGCCCCGTGTCGATGCGGAGCTGAACGTGTTGTGCCAACTCGGCGCCTTGGTCCCAGGTGAGGGAGCGCCGCAGTTGTTCAGGCAACACCATGATCTGATCGGCGATGGCGTCACGCACTGCCTCGGCTCCATGGCCTGCGAGGGGAGGGCCGTTCTTCACTCGGGGTTCAGTCCCATGGCCTTCCATCGGCGGAAGGCGCAGCAGCATGGTGAACCGGGTGGTGCGCTCTACAAGCGTGCCGATGGCGGACTTGTTGAGACCAATGATGAGGTCGCCTTCCCAGTGACCCGGAACTGCTCGGTCCGCCACCTCGGCCGGCCGTTCACTGATCATGACCTCGGGCGTGACGAACTTCTTTCCGCGTCCTTTGGTCCGAGCTCGAGGCACTCGCAGCGCTCGTCCGGTCCGGAGGCACGCGGTCAGCTCCCGACGAAGTGCGCCGCGCCCTTGGACGTAGAGGGCCTGGTAGATGGCTTCGTGGGATATCCGCATGCTCTCATCATGGGGGAAGTCGACCACGAGGCGGTTGGCGATCTGCTCGGGGCTCCAAGCCTTGGCCCAGCGCCGGTCCGCACGTCGGCCGTGGCGGCGGCCGATCCAGGGAACTTCGGGACCGGACACGAGCTCGCCGCTTGGCTTGGTGATCTTGCCGGCCAGGCGATCCTGGACATAGTCGCGCAGCTTGTCGTTCTGTGCGAGCTTCGCCACCTTGGGGCGACGGGCGCGTCGATCGGCGTGCCACTGGGCATTGACGGCTCGATAACCTGACGAGTCCGTTCTGGTTGCCGCATTGCGCCGCAACTCGCGGCTGATCGTCGATGGGGAGCGATTCAGCTGGCGGCCGATCTGGCGGACGCCCCAGCCCTTCGCCTTCAAGATGGCGATCTCCTCGCGATCTTTGAGGGTCAGGTAACGGCCGGACAACGGGGACAGGCTGACGGGGCACATCCCGCCAGCTTCTCGGAACCACCTACTGCCAACCGCGGATGCCACGCCCACGGCGATCGCTGCGTCCTCGCTCGACTTGCCCTGGGCAATCTCGATCCAGAACCGCTGTCGCTGGTCGCGCTGCCAACCAGGTGGCCGTCCGGGAGACCGAAGCCTTCCCCGCATCGGCCATGTCGCTTTCTGCTGCTTGGTGACGCCCATCGCATGACACCTCCATAATTGACGCTATGAGCACGGGCCTCCCTCCCTGCTCACTCGGAGTAAGACTCCATACGAGCTGGAACCTGACGGTCCGCTCAAGGTCCTCTCGGGACCATTAGCTGCTGACGAGCTCAGGAAGGAGGCCCACTGCCATGTTCGTCGGAATGGACGTGCATCGCAACCGCACCCAGGTCTGCGTCTTGGACCGCAAGGGCAACGAGGTCCGCAACAGAAACGTGGTCAATGATCGCCAGTCGCTGAGAAAGGAGCTGGCAGGACTGCGACGGGGCACCCCCGTCGCCTTCGAGGCCGCCTACGGCACGGGGTGGATCGCCGAGCTGCTCGGCGACCTCGGCTTCGAGCCCCACCTGGCCCATCCGTCGGGATGCCGGGCCATCGCCGATGCCAAGTTGAAGAACGACCGTGTCGATGCCCGCACCCTCGCCAACTTGCTGCGCACGGGCTATCTGGCCGAGGCGTGGCTCGCACCGAAGGAGGTGCGCGAACAACGCCTGTTGCTGCGCGAACGGGCCCGGCTGGTGCGCATCCGCACCACGGCCAAGAACCGGATCCGGGCCCAGATCGCCGACGAAGGTGTCGGTGCCCCGAATCACGGCCTATGGACCAAGCAAGGAGCGGCATGGCTCGACACCGTGGTGCTCTCGCCCATGCACCGCTGGGTGGTGACCGACTGCCAGGTCCTCATCGATGTCCTCGAGACACGGATCTCTTTGCTCGAGGCCGAGATCCGTCGCCAGGCGCGGCCCGACAAACGCATCGACGCCCTCATGGCCATCCCCGGCATCGGGATCCTGAGTGCCATGACGCTCGTGTCTGAGATCGGAGACATCACCCGCTTCGCCACCGCCCGCAAGCTGTGCGCCTGGGCAGGGATCATCCCCTCCATGCGCAATTCGGACCGGTCCTTGCACCACGGCCACATCACCCGGGCCGGACCGGCCGCTGTGCGCCACGTGCTCGGTGAAGCCGCCCAGGGGGCGATCCGCAAAGAGCCCTACCACTCCGACTTCCTCGCCACCAAGCGACGTCGGGGGACGGGGATCGCTCTGATCCGGGTGTCGCGCAAGTTGCTCACCGAGGCGTTCTACGTTTTGAGTGCCCTCGACGAGGAGCACCACAATTGATCGTGAGATTGGTCAGATCGGCCGGGCGAGTCCGAGGTAACCCCGTGCGCGCCTGATGGCGCCGAATATTTGAGTGAGACAGCCCGGCTTCCGCATTCGACGTCGTGCGTCCCGATCGGGACCGAATGGGTGGTTGCGAGACCAACTCCGTCGAGACTTTGCTCCTCCAACATGATGCGCCGGTCCTCGCCGGCATCACGGTCGTTCGTCCTCGCGCGCTCGAGCGCGCTCCGGGCGCTCCACCGTGACCCCGTCTGCGAGTCGGCGCGACTCCTCTACCAGGAGCTACGTCTAACCCCATGCGCGCTTGACACCGGCCCTTCTCATGGGCGGGGTGTTGCGACGACCGGTTGAATCCGCCTTCCACCCCGCGATCGCTGTGGTGGACCAGGTCACCGAGGTCGTCTGCGGAGCGGGCCCAGATGGCCATCTCGAGGGCGTCGAGAGCGAGGTCGGCTCGCAGGCTCTTTGAAACTCGCCAGCCGACGATGGCCGGCTGAAGGCGTCGGTGATGAACGCCACATAGCAGAACCCCGACCACGTCGACACGTAGGTGATGTCCGCCAGCCACAACCGGTTCGGAGCAGCCGCAGTGAAGCGCCGCTCGACGAGATCCGCGGGCCGAGACCCGGCGTCGCCATCAGTGATGGTGGTCCGCTTGAACTTGCCCCGGCGCACGCCACGCAGCCCCAGGTTGCTCATCAGCCTCCCGACGCGGTCCCGGCCGACGTCGACGCCTTCACGCTGGAGCTGGGTCCACACCTTGTCGACGCCATAGACGTCGAAGTTCTCCTCATGCACCCGGACGATCTCCGGCTCGAGCTCGGCATCACGGACAGCGCGCTCAGACAGAGGACGAGTGATCGCCGCGTAGTAGGTGGAGGGGGCGAACTGCAGGACCCTGCAGATCGGCTCGACCCCGAACTCCTGGCGGTGTGTCGTGATGTAGCGGACTACTTGGCTGGGCGGTCGAGCTCCGCCGCGAAAAAAGCCGACGCCGATTTCAAGATGGCGTTCGCCCGTCGGAGCTCCCGCAGCTCCTTCTCCAACTCGGCGATCCGGCCCTTGTCCTCGGTCGTCACCCCTTGGCGGGAACCGACGTCGATCTCGGCCTGTCGGACCCAGTTCCGAAGGGTCTGCTCGCCGATCCCGAGCTGGCGGGCGATGCGGGCCACGACACCCCAGCGCTCCTCGGTCTCGACGATGGTCTCATCGACCATCCGGACGGCCCGCTCACGCAACTCGGGTGGGTACTTCGGGGAGGGTGGTCTCTTGTCTGGCACGGCTCCAACCTTTCCAAAGGTTCAGAGCCTCCATGAAACCCAGGGCGATTCAGCGTAATTGTCAATGGCGCAGGGTATTTCTGTGGAGCGCGAACCAGGGAATCTTGTACCACGTGCACCACAACATAGGGCCTACGCACACGGACTTTAGGCTAGAGACCGCAGCTCCTTCGCCGCGATCTCATCGGTCATCTGATCGAGCCGGTGACGCAACTCAAGTGCCGCATTGACGGCCGCCATGAATCGCGCTGATTCCTCCTCCTCGGGTTCGATCTGGCCAAGCCACTCCGCCACGTCCGACCATCGCCAAAGACGACTCCGCTCCCGGCTGTGCGAAATTGGCGGAGGAAAGCTGCCAGGCCCACGTTGACCTGCGATCAGCAAGCGAACGCTCTCCCTCGTCCGATCCAGTCGTTCAGCGATGTCGGTCATCGTAACGATGTCATCAGGTTCGATGTGCATAACTCGTAGCCCGGCGACTGACTCGACCTGACGAATCGCGCTCATCACTGCGTCAGCAAACGTTGAGGCTTCACGGATAAACTCGCCGTAGCCAATGCCGTCGATGATGCCGAAGGTGGCATCATCGCAGCCGACTTCGAAAAGCGTGGCCGCCACCTTTTCATCGGCGAGATCTCCGTCGATCACCAGAGTGAACTCGTGCTCAATCATGATCTCCCTCCTTTCGTTCGCAGTTGTACACCGCCCGGCGAATCTGCTTGGCATGGTTGGCCGGCACTCGCGGTGTCGACCAGATCCACACGAGGCAGTCGTGTTCTGCGCGCTTGCATATCGCCTTGCCCCAAGGATGTCCTGGTCGCGGTGATTCGATCTGCCAACCGTGAGCCTCGGCGAAGTCCAACGCTTCCTCGACCTCCTTTTTGGGATGACGAGGCCTACTTGCCATGTTGACAAACTACAACAGCGCGTTGCCATCTGTCAACAGCCCCAGACAAACCCC